>Ga0207646_10006325_pt1 | contig 12269 bp, 13 predicted proteins | sample KBSK5502metaG_FD_184343 | JGI IMG/M metagenome (GOLD analysis project Ga0207646, IMG submission 184343) | Corn, switchgrass and miscanthus rhizosphere microbial communities from Kellogg Biological Station, Michigan, USA - KBS K5-50-2 metaG... | ecosystem: Host-associated > Plants > Roots >...
GGCGATTCCAAACATCGCGTACGTGAAGCTCGAGATTTCGTACGCATGCACGACGAGACCCGCGCCGATCGCCGCCACGCCCGACCCGATCAGCACGATCGCCCGGCGTGGATCGTTTCCGAACAGGGCCAGCAGCGGTGCCGCGATCGCCGCCACTCCGCAGGCGTAGACGATGTAGCGCAGCGTTTGCATATTCGAGGCCGCGACGAACGGCATGATCCGGAGCAGGACCACGATGGCGACGACAGACCACACGGACTGCGCCATCGCGCTGGCCGCGGGCGGCGCGGTGCGTGCGGTGCTGGTGAGCCAGGCCTGCAGAGGCCATAGGGCCAGCCGCCCCGCTGCGCCGATGAACAAGAGGATCGCCGCCGCGGTCAGCGACTTCTGGCCGACGCCGGCGGTGTGGTGCAGGATTGGGATCAGCCCCGTGATGCTCTGGAGCCCGTAGCGCGAGTACAGGATCCCGACGCCGCACAGGAGGCTCAGGTCGGAAGCGAATGGAAGTGCGAGGGCGATCCGACCACTGCGAGATGCCTCACTCGACCCCCAGCGTTGGGAGAGCATCAGGTATGTCGTGGCGCCGGCCAGCCCCCAGAAGGCGAGCAGCTCGGCGAGGTCGTAGCTGACCAGAGCGCCGATGGCGGCGAACAGGAGCACGCTCACCAGCGCGTAGAAGCGGGCGCCACCCGGCTCCGACCGGCCCATCACGCGGTGCCACGCCAGGCCGGCTATGACGCAGAGCTCCACCACCAGGATCGCGACCGACGCGAGGCGGTCGACATGCAAGACGAGGTCGATACCGAAGCCCTGGAAGTTGCTGGGGCCGGTAAACGCGACCGGGAAGTTGAAGTACGGATAGCTGGCCTGGAAGAAGGTGGACCTGCGGGTCATGCCCCAGGCCACGAGCACCGAGAGCCCGAAGGTCACCACCGCGCCGAACATCGCCATGTTGGCGGCCGAACGGCGCGGAAGGGCGCTGGTCGCCGCGAGCACGAACGCGAGGAGCGGCACCAGCACGGTGAGCGGTATCGCCCAGGCGAGGGTGTTGGCGGGATCGAAATGGAAGCCGGCGGCCGGGCGTGCGGCGGAGGCAGCGCCGGAAGCAGCGGTCAGGAAGTTGTCGAAAGCGATGAGCAGGCTCAGCGAGAGCTCTCCCGACCGGCGAGCCCGACCGCGAGGCCGACCGCCGCGAGCGCCGCGAGCGCCAGCAGCACGGCCATCTCCTGGCCGATGAGAGGCGGGCCTGAGGCCGACGCGCCGAAGCGGGCCACGCCCGCAAACGCGATCCCGGCTCCGGCAAACATAACCGGCAGCCCGGTAAGCGCGGCCGTCAGCTGGCGCTTCCAGGCTGAGATGAACGCACCGAGTGCGATCAGGCCCGCGGACACGAACATGACTGAGACGAGCGAGACGCTCACGACCGCCCTTCCCTGTCATCGCGCGGCCGATCGCGGCGCCATGCCGCGGCAGCGCCGACCAGCGCGATCAGCACCATCCCGCCCACCGCTTCTGTCGCCAGCGCGTCGTGCGCGAACATCAGCCGCGCCAGGCTCAAGCTCCCGAACGCCCCTCCATAGAAGGTCGCGTGGACGAAATCCCCGCGGAACGCCGCATACGCGAGCGCGGCGAAAAGCAGAGCGGCGCCGACGGCGCCCACCTGGCGCCAGATGGTGCCGGCAGCCTGCTCGACCGTCCGGTAATCGGTCCGTGCGATCAAAAGGGCACACCCTGCGTAACAGAGGAGGGCGATGACGGCCGCGAAGCCGGCCGACAATGACGCGTACGCCCCGGCGACGCCAAGACCGACCAGCCCGAGCCCGAGGCCGCGGCGCTGGTGCCTGCGAGCAAACGCCAGGCCGAGGCCGCCGACCCCGGCCAGTGCAGCGGACACGTAGAAGCCGATCGCGTGGAGGGAGTCCATCCGCACTCCGTGGTTGGTGAGAGAGGTCCTTGCCGGCTACTCGGAAGAGGCGCCGGTGACAGCGCGCCAAGCATACAGGAGGCCCGTCCCGGCGATCCCGACCAGCCCGGCCGCCGCCGTCACGCCGCCCGGGGTCGGGTCAACGCTCGTGAGCGCATAGCCATATGCGGCCAGGATGACGAGGATTGGAACCGCGAGCGCAACCGCTGCCATGCGGGGTTCATCGATCCGGCGCAACCGCCTCACGCCCGCAGTATCGCAGCCTTCACGTTCCGCACGTTTTGACCCAAACGCGGAAAAACCTGAGGGAATTCCGCACGTTTCGCGCAAACGAGGCCTTATGCCAGGGATTCCACCCAGGCGCGGTGCAGCGACCCGTAGCGGCCGCTCCGCTCCCGCAGCTCCGCCGGCGGTCCGTCCTCGACCACACGCCCCCCATCGATGACCAGCACCCGGTCCGCGATGTCGACCGTGGACAAACGGTGGGCGATGATCACCGCCGTCCGGTCGCGCAGCAGAGTGCGCAGCGCCCGCTGCACGAGACGTTCCGAAGGCAGGTCGAGCGATGACGTGGCCTCGTCCAGGATCAGCACACGCGGATCGGCAAGGAACGCGCGCGCGAAAGCCACAAGCTGGCGCTGTCCGGACGAAAGCCGGACGCCGCGCCGGCGCACGTCGGTCTCGTACCCGTTTGGCAGGGCGCTGATGAACTCGTGGGCGCCGATCGCGCGCGCCGCCGTCTCCATCTCCTCGCGCGTGGCCTCGGGGCGGCCGAACAGCAGGTTGTCGCCGACGTTGCCCGAGAACAGGAAGCTCTCCTGAGTGACCATCGCCACCGCCCGGCGCAGCTCGTCGGTGGCGATCGACCGGAGGTCGACGCCATCCAGCGTCACACGCCCTTCGGTCGGATCGTAGAAGCGCGCCATGAGCCGCGCCATGGTGGTCTTGCCCGCCCCGGTCTCCCCGACGAGCGCCACGATCTGCCCGGCCGGGATTCGGATGTCGATGTTGTGGAGGACCGCCTTGTCGCGATACGCGAAGGTGACATTCTCGAAGGCCAGCGCTCCCCTGATCGCTCCCAGGTGCACCGGTGTCGTGGGCTCCGGTACGGTCGGCCTCTCCTCGATGACCCCGGCGAGCTTCTCGAGCGCGGCGCCGGCCGCCTGGAACACGTTGTAGAACTGCGACAGGTCCTGCATCGGCTCGAAGAACTGCCGCAGGTAAAGGACGAAGGAGGTCAGCAGGCCCAGCGTCAGCTGGCCTCGGACCACGAGGTAGCCGCCGAACAGCAGCACCAGCGCGGTCGTGAAGCGGCCGAGCAGGTTGATGGCCGGACCGAAGGTCGAAGCCAGGCGGTTTGACCAGATGTTGGCGTCGCGGTAGCGGCCGTTGACGTCGGTGAAGATCTCCTGGTTGCGCGGCTCGCGACGGAACGCGTGCACCGCCCGGATGCCGCCGAGCGATTCGACGTAATGCACGATCACGAGGACGATCGCGCGACGGACCGCTCGATATGAGCGGGCCGAGTTGTTCCGGAACCACCACGTCAACGCCAGCACCAACGGCATGGCGACCAGAGTCACCACGCCCAGGCGTGCGTCGAGGTACAGCAGGATGAACGTGATCGCAACCACCGAAATCAGCGACGTGATGACAGAGGTCAAGCCGGTCGCGAGCAGCTCGTTGAGCGCGTCGATGTCCGAGGTCAGGCGCGAGATGATGCGACCCGACGTGTAGCGCTCGTAGAACGAGAGCGAGAGCTCCTGCACGTGGCCGAACAGGATCTTTCGGAGGTCGAACATGATGTCCGCGCCGATGCGGCCCGAAAGGCGCAGGAACGCGTAGTTGGCGGCCGCGTTGACGACCAGCGCCAGGAGCAGGGCGCCGACGATGATCCCGAGCGCGGTCAGGTTGCGCGGCCTGATCCCCTTGTCGATGCCGAGCCCGACCAGGTACGGCAGGGACAGGTAGGCGGCGGAGCGGATCGTGATCAGGGCCGCGGAGACGAGAAGCTCGCTGCGGTAAGGCCGCGCGAGGCTTGTCAGTAGGCGCCGGCTGCGGCGCCGCAGCAGCCCGGCGACGTTCGCCGAGTATTCGTCGACCTCTTCGGACGCGACTCCGCGCCACCGGTCGGCAGGGGCGATGCTGCTCAAGCCGTCTGCATCCTCGAGGCTTCGTACTCCTGCGACAGGAGCGCGCGGTACAGGTCGTTCGACTTCAACAGGTCGGTGTGGGTTCCGACCGCGACGACTCTGCCTCCGTCGATGAGCGCGACCCGATCCGCGAGGGCGAGCGTCGACGGCCGGTGGACCACAAGCAGCCCGGTCACGCCCTCGAGGACTCGTGCGAGGGACTCCTCGATGACCGCTTCGGTATGCACGTCGACCGAGGACAGCGGATCGTCCAGCACGAGCACCGGCGGGTTGCCGAGGACGGCGCGCGCGAGGGCCAGTCGCTGCCGCTGCCCGCCCGACAGCGTGTAGCCCTGCTCGCCCACCCGCGTTTCCAGTCCCCAGGGCAGGTCCCAGACAAAGCCCGCCTGGGCGACGTCGATCGCGCGCTTGAGCTCCTCGTCGGAAACCACGGGGCGTCCCATGACCAGGTTTTCGTGGACCGAGGCCGAAAAGAGGATTGGCTCCTCGAAGGCGACGCCGACGTGTGAGCGCAGCGAGCGGAGATAAAGGTCGCGCACATCGACTCCGTCGAGCAGAACCTGGCCTTCGGCAACGTCGTACAGGCGTGGCAGCAGGTAGGCGAGCGTGGTCTTGCCGCTCCCGGTGCGCCCGACGATGCCCACCGTCTCGCCCGGCTCGATGACGAGGTTGAAGTCACGCAGGATCCAGTCGTCCGACTTCGGGTACTTGAAACCGACCCCGCGAAACTCGATCCGGCCGCGACACTGATCGAGCGAGTGGGCCCCGGCGCGGTCGGCGATCTCCGGTCGCGAATCGAAGACCTCGTTCAGCCGGTCCGAAGCCGTCTGGCATTCCTCGCTCATCGAGAGCACGTAGCCGATGGCGTCCATCGGCCAGGTGAGCATGAAGATGTAGGTCATGAAGGCGACGAGGCCGCCGATGGTGAGGCTCCCCTGGACGACGTTGAAGCCTCCAAGCAGAAGCGCCGCCACCAGCGAAAGGTTCGGCAGGAAGTTCAGCTGCGTCCAGAGCTCCGAGCGCGCCTTGATGCCCTCCAGGCTGGTGCCGCGCACGAGGCGGGCCTGGTCCTCGAAGCGCTTTTGCATCAGCGGCATGCGTCCGAAGGCCTTGATGATGCGGACGCCGGTCGCCATCTCTTCGATGATCGTGGTGAGGTCCCCCGTCTGGTCCTGCAGGCGGCGGGCGATCACCTTGTACTTGTCGTGGAACTTGAGGCTGAAGTACGCGATCGGCAGCATGCAGACGACGACAACGATCGTCAGCACCCAGTCGAGGCTCAGCATCAGCACGACCACGACCGCGAACGTCAGGAAGATCTGCAGGAACCAGATCAGTCCGAAGCTGACGAAGCGGCGCACGGTGCTGATGTCGGCGATCGCCCTCGACAGCAGCTGACCCGACTGCCAGTTGTCGTGGAAGGAGACCTGCAGGTTCTGCAGGTGCGCGTAGAAGTCGTTGCGCAGGTCGGTCTCCATGTTGAGCGACGCGATGCCTGAGTAGTTGCGGCGCAAATAGATGAAGACGAACTCGAGGAGCCCGATCAGCAGCAGCAGCCCCGCCATCGGGAGAAGCTGGCCGAGCTGGTGGTGCGTGATCGGCCCGTCGATGATGTACTGGATCACCTTCGGGATCGACGCCGCGGCGGCGAGGCTTCCCAGCTGGGCCACGACGAAGACGACGACAAGCCCGATGTAGGGCCGCATGTACGGGATGTAGCGCCGCAGCGCCAGGAGACCCAACTTTTGCTCACCTCATTGCGCCCAAAAAATGGGCGCGCGAAACCACACGCTGGCGGGGACCGTGCATTTTACCGCGAGCGCGGGCTCACGGCGGCTATTTTTTAGCCGGCCAGGTCTCGAATCGACACGATCCCGATCACCTCGCCGTCCTTGACGACCGGCAGGTGACGGAATCCACGGTCGAGCATGGTCTTGAGAGCATCTTCAACCGGCTCGTCGGGGCCGACGGTTATCGGATCGGCCGTCATCCACGAAGAGACGGAGTGCGAAGGAGCGTCGTGCGACTGCGATATCGCGCGGACGGTGTCACGCTCGGTGAAGATGCCGTCGAGCCGGGTGCCGTCCATTACCAGCATGGAGCCCACCCGGTGCTGGGCCATCAGCGCCACCGCCTCGCCGACGGTGGTCGAAGGGTGGACCGTGAAAAGGTTCTCGTTCATGACCTCCCGTACGGTGGCCATCACCCCGGATTCTATGCCTGGCCGAGGAGGCATAGGAAACGAGGCCAGCGCGCCGGTGGCGGCGATGATCAAGAGCACGAGAACGCCTTCGAGCCGGGCAAATAGGAAGCCTCGTCGCCAGACCAGTGCTGACATCGCGACCATGACCAGGACCCCGGCTGTCTTGGCGCTGAGCACAAGACCGTACGGCGTCGCCCAGAGGTCGCTCAGCCTGCCTATAGCGTCAGTGGCGCGAAGCACTCCCGTCAGCGCGGTGATCGCGAAAGCCAGGAAGGCGACGCGCCCGAATCGCGCCAGCAGCGCTCGCCCTTCCTCGCCCCGCCACCCGCCTGGCGGCCGAAGAGTTGCCAGCACAAGGATGCCTCCGGCCCACATTCCTGCTGACAGCACATGAATTACATCGGTGAAGATCGCGCCCGCGGGCGGATTGACGGCGGCGGCGTGACCCGCGAACGCGAGCGAAGCGACGGCGAGGATGCCGGGCACCGCCACCATAGGCCGGCCGTTGAGGCAAAGGCCCAGTGCTGTGCCCTCGGCGACGACTCGAATGATCACGAACACATTCACCTGCCCGGTGAGCACCTGCACCAGCACCAACCCGAGGCCTCCTGCCAGCGCCGCGGCCAACGCACGATGCATCGGAACCCGCGCCCACCTCATGAACGGCGGCATCGCGGCCAGACGTCTTACGACCACGATCCCTATGAAACCCAGGAGACCCGCATATTCGAGCCAATGGAAGAAGGCGGACGCCACTTCGGCTGACGAAGGGATGGTCATGTCGTCCAGCTCGGGTTGGTGATCGCGGTCAGCACGTGGTCTTCCCAGCGCCCGTTGATGAGCAGATACGCGGGCGCGTGGCCCTCGATCTTGAACCCGCAGCGCTCGAGGACGGCCGCGCTCCGCGCGTTTCGAGGCATGTAGTTCGCGGCGACCCGGTGCAGCTTCCACGTGCCGAAGGCGAACGCGACCGCGCCGCGCACGGCCTCGGTCATGTAGCCCTTTCCCTGCTCGCCGGCGGCCAGGTTGTAACCGAGGACGCACGACTGAAAGGCACCGCGGTGTACCTGCGTGAGGTTGAGGTTGCCGATGATCCGCTTCGGCGCCGTCCGCGGGAACAGGAAGCCACGGAACCCTTCTCCGGCTGACGACTCGACAGCACGATTGCGCACCTGCTCCAGCCACAGGGCCTCATCGAGGAAGTTCAACGCGAATACCGGCGAGAAGGGCTGGAGGTGATCGCGATTTTCGCCGTAGTAGCGAATGATCTCCGGCACGTCCGCGGCGTCGGCGAGGCGAATGACGAGTCGCTGGGTCTCGATCAACGCGGGTCTACACTAACGCCGACCTCAAATGATGGAAGAGGCGCAGCTGAAGGACCTCGCGGGCGTCAGCGTTGAAGATGTCGAGGCGCAGATGGACCGCCTCCTCGCACCGGAGATCGATTGCGCCTCGCTCTACCGCCGTTGGGAGCGCCAGCAGTGGGCCGTATCCGACCTCGACTTCCAAACCGACGTCCAGCACTGGGAGAACCTGCCTCCGAGCACCCGGCAGGTCATGCAAAACACGATGACGCTCTTCTTCATCGGCGAGCAGGCCGTGACCGACACGCTTGCTCCGCTGCTTCATGCGGCGCCCTATGAGGACGAGAGGATTTTCCTCGCCACCCAGATCGCCGACGAGGCCAGGCACACGGTTTTCTTTCAGCGTTTCTTCGAGGAGGTGCTCGGAGTCGGTGGAGGCTTGCATGCCGCGCTCGAGGCGATCGGGCCCCGCACGAGTGAGGGCTTTCGGAAGATATTCGAGCACCAGCTCGTCGACGCCATGGATCTCATCCGCCGCGAGCCACACAACGAGGTCGCGTGGGTCGAGGGCGTCGTGACGTACCACCTGATCATCGAGGGCTACCTGGCGCTTACCGGCCAGCGCACCCTCCTGCGCACGCTCCGGAATGTGGGCATGATGCCCGGCTTCGTCGCCGGCTTCACGGCGGTGGCTCGCGACGAGTCACGCCACATCGGTTTCGGGGTCCTCGCCCTCCGTCGCAGGATCGCCAAGGAGCCCGAGATGGCGCGCGTGGTCACGCGCAAGGTTCTGGAGCTGCTGGAGCCGGCCGTGCGGACGGCCGTGGCGCCCGACCGGCGGCTGCCGATCGAGGATCCGCGCGACGTGCCGCCGCCACTTCGCGTCAACGGTATGGAACTGCGCGAGTTCGCCCTTTCGTCGCTGGCGAAACGATTGCGCGCGGCCGGCGTTTCCGAGTTGGCGGCGCAGGGAGTGCGGGCGCGCGGCATGCAGCTCTACGAGACGGCCTGGTCGGAGTACGAAAGCAACCATGGGTTGCGTCACCCTGTCCGGTTCTATCAGGACGGCCTGGTCACCGCTCCCTAGGCGATGATGCCGCCGCCCAGGACCTTGGTGCCCGCATAGAGAACCGCGGCCTGACCCGGCGCCGCGCCGAGGAAAGGCTCGTCGAGCGCCAGCCGCCCTGATGCGTACGTCGCGGGTATCGGCTGGGCGTGATAGCGCAGGCGCACCTGGCAATGGAGCGGCTCACGGGCTTCGCCGCCGATGAAGCTCACGTCGCGCAACGCTACCTCGCGCACCGCCAGCTCGTCCTTGCGGCCGACCACCAGGCGGTTGGCGGGCGCGTCGATCTTGATCACGTACCATGGCCCGGCCTCGCGAAGGTCGCCGAACCCGCTCCTCTGCCCCACCGTGTACAGCGCGGCGCCGCGGTGACTGCCGAGCTCGCGACCAGCGGAATCGACAACCGAGCCCGCGTGCACCGGCAGCCGCTCGGATAGATAGCGGGCAGTGTCGCCGCGCGGCACGAAGCAGATCTCCTGGCTCTCCGCCTTGTCGGCCACAGGAAGGCCGAACTCTCGCGCGTGCTCGCGGACCTCGCGCTTGGTCATGCCTCCAAGCGGAAATGAGATCCGTGCGAGCCGTTCGCGATCGAGGTGGTAGAGCATGTAGGACTGGTCCTTGGCGGGATCGACGGCGGCGTGCAGCTCTGGTCCATCCGCGCCGGCGAGGATGCGCGCGTAATGGCCCGTGGCGAGCTTCTCGAAGCCGAGGTGGAGTACACGCGAGAGCATGAGGTCGAAGCGCACGAACGCATTGCACCGAATGCACGGATTTGGCGTCCGGCCTTCGAGGTAGTCGCGATGAAACGGCTCGATGACGCGCTGGCCGAACTCCGCCTCCAGGTTCCAGCAGTAATAAGGAATTCCGAGCACCGTCGCCACGCGGCGGGCGTCTTCGACCGCCGACAGAGAGCAGCATCCGCCGTGCTTTGCCGACTCCTCAGTTTCGCCCCTCGGCCACTGCTGGAGCGTGATGCCAACGACGTCGTGCCCTTGCGCCTGCAGCAGCGCCGCCGCCACGGAAGAATCGACGCCACCGGACATCGCGACCGCGATCCTCATGCGCGCCAACTTACCAAATGGTCTCTAGCACGATGGCTTCAGCTCGGGGGGCAGGTCTTGAGCGCCGATGGTTTGGCGTATGAAATGGAGCAGCGCGGGCGCTTCCTGCCGGGCGATCAACCGGCCAAACGCCACAAACGCAAAACCAAATGCCAGAAACGGGAGTGTGTAGGCCAGGTCGCCGATCTGACCGGAGCCGGTGAGTTCTTCGCCGACGACGACGACGTTGAACAGGAGCACGGCGCCGATCCAGAACGTCATGAAGGCTGCGACGTAGTAATAGCTTCGGAAAGTCACTCTGGCCCGAGTCCCATGACCTCCTGGCTCGAGGTTCACCACCGCGATGGTTTGGAAGGCGTTGTGCACCCACATGTGGCGGAGCCGGAGAACGACATCCGCACCCACCGGAATGCGAGCGCGCTGGACGGGCCTTCCCCAAAAGGAGAACCCCGTCTCAGAAAGCAATGCCTGGCGGCATTCGTCCGGCGACCGCGATGAGTCGAGCAGGCGAGTCTCGCGCCACCAGGGATTGAGCCAGTAGCTGATCCCTATCGGCGGCTCTCTACGATCTGGCGAGCGACGATCTCCGCATCCTCGCCCACGCCATGGAGGATCGACGACTTCAGCTTCCGCATCCAGTGCACGCCCATGAAATAGAGCCCAGGGACGTTGGTGCGGCCATCGGTCTGGATGGGAAAGCCCATGTCGTCGAACACCGGGAACCTCACCCAGCCGTACTCCGGCCGGTAACCGCTGGTCCAGATGACGCTTTCGATTCCCTCCCGCGCAACGTCGAGCTCGGTCCGCGTCTTGATTCGCATCGGTGGAGGAATGTCGTATTCGGGCTGGGGCATCCCTTCCCTCTCGCAGCAGGCGTCGATGTATGCCCTCACGTCAGCCCACCGCGCATCGCCGAAGTCCACGCTCGCGGCCAGGTCGTCGGCAAAGCGAAGTGTCGAGCCATCCGCGCCCGTGAAGCGCCCCAGCAGCTCGACGCCCATCTCGTGGAGAGTGCGGAAGTGAAGATCATGCCCGCCGTCATGGCCCGTCGCCTGAGGATTCCCGACCAGGCGCGCGGCGGGCGACGGAAGCTTGTCCGGGGTGCGATCGACAAACCCAGACTCGATCATCCACCAGACCAGGTCGTGCCCGGCGAGCCGGCGAGGGATCCATGGGCAGCGGCCGCAGGCAAGGAAAACCTTGCGACCCGACTCGTGCAGCTCCTCCGCGAGCTGGCAGCCGGTCTGACCGCTGCCCACGATCAACACGTTTCCCGGCGGCAGCTTGGCCGGGCTCCCGTAGTCTTCCGCGAGGACCTGGTGGAGCTTCGACGGCAGCGTGTCTGCGCCGGCCGGCCGGTGCGCCTTGTGATAGGAGCCCGAAGCCACTACGACAGTGCGAGCGCGGACCTGGCGGTCGCCGAGGCTCAGCAGGAATCCACCGTCCGAGTCTGCCTCGAGCGCTGATACGTGGCTGTTTTCATTCACCGGTGGATGGAACGATTCGGCCCACGACTCGAAAAACGCGACCAGCTCCGCGAGGGACATGAAGCCGTCGGGTTCGGGACCTCGATAGACGGCGCCAGGGAGTTTCACCGATTGGTTTGGTGTGACCAGGCAGAACGAATCCCAGCGCCGGCTGCGCCAGGTTTCCGCGATCCGGCCGCTGTCGAAAACAACGTGGTCGGCGCCCGCCTGGGTCAGGTACCAGCTGGTCGCCAGTCCCGCCTGCCCGGCGCCAATGACGGCGATGTCGATGCTCTCGGTCATCCGGCGGCCAATCTTAGTTGGCGCTAGCCGACGAGGTCGCCTTCGGCCGGCTCGACCGTCACGCCGCGCGACTCGAGGTATTCGACCCCTCGGTCCAACTCCTCCGGCTCCCCCGTGACCTCCAGCAGCACCCAGCCCTGGTCTCGCGTCACGTCGGCACGGCGGATGTTCGTGACGATCTCGAACTTCCGGCCGAGCTGGTAAATGACCGGCTCCTTCACCAGGGCCGGACCGAAGATCAGCTTGAGACGCCGCCTCGCCATGAGGCGAAGTCTATTAGCCGCTAGCCCCCGGCGACCGCCGGCACTATTGAGATCTCGTCCTTCTCGGACACCTTCGCCCCAAGCCCTGGCCCGAGCCGGACATCCTCGTCGTTGAGGTAGACGTTGACGAACTGCCGGAGCTCGCCGTTCGCGTCCAGCAGCCGGTCCTTGAATCCGGGGTAGCGCGCATCCAACGCCGCGATTGCCGAGCCGAGGTCGGTGGCTTCGACGGCCACCGTCACCTGACCCTCGGAGAGGCGGCGGAGAGGTCCCGGGATGCGGAATTGCGCCATGACTAGATGTTCACCTTCTCGCGAAACGATTTTAGGGTCGGATCTATTTCGACGCGGCGCGCGTTGCCGTCAACCGACGCCAGCACGTCCGCGGTCTTCAGGCCGTGCCCGGTGACGTACGCCACTATCACTTCATCGCCTCTCCAACGGCCCGCGCGTGCAAGTTTCGCCAGTACACCGATGGTCACGCCCCCGGCCGTTTCGGTGAAGATGCCCTCGGTGCGGGCGAGCAG
>Ga0207646_10006326_pt1 | contig 12268 bp, 6 predicted proteins | sample KBSK5502metaG_FD_184343 | JGI IMG/M metagenome (GOLD analysis project Ga0207646, IMG submission 184343) | Corn, switchgrass and miscanthus rhizosphere microbial communities from Kellogg Biological Station, Michigan, USA - KBS K5-50-2 metaG... | ecosystem: Host-associated > Plants > Roots >...
GGACGCAGCGGACACGAGTCACAACGGGACCCGTCTGCAAAAGCAGCAAGCGTAGCGGCAACAGCAGGAGGAAGAGAGCGATGCAGAGACAGAAAAGCAGGGAATCATCCATCCGACCAGGAGATACACTCAATCGCGCAGGTGAAACAGCGCAACACGCCGGAGAGAGAACGGTCAGCGCCCCTGTCCAGGGCGAGGATTCCCTCGCGTCGGTCATCGTACCGCGTGTCGCCAGCAGCAGAGACATCACCGCACTGGAAACGGCGATGCAGGGGTTGGTGCCCGATGTCCGCCATCCGGTGGCATTGGAACTGGCGGCAACTTCCTCTTCTCGTCAGTTTTTGCTGCGGGCCACCTCCGCCATGTCTCAGAAGCATCTCTGCGACCAGGTGCAGGCGCGCTATCCGCAGGCCCTCATGCGACAGCTCACCCGGCAGGATGATCCGCTCGTGCTGCGGGAGGGCGAGTTGGTCTCAGCCGTCGAATTGCGCGCGGGCGCGGCGGCGTACCTGCCCCTGCGCAGATGGCGCGAACGCGAACTCCTGCAAGAGGGCGCTGATCCCCTGCTTGGCATCCTGGGCGTGTTCAACCATCTTCCTCCCACTATGCGCGTGGTGGCGCAGTTGGCGCTCATCCCGGCGCCCCCGGAGTGGTCGCAGCCCTATCGCCGCAAAGCGGTTGAACATCCCCTCGAGCAGGAACGTCTGCGTGCGAGGCGCGCATTGAGCGGCGCGCAGGGAAGCGGACCCAGTACGTTCCAACTGGTCGGCATGGGCGTGCTGGTGGCGCTGCTGCTCGTGTGGTGGCGCTTCCAGCAGCAGCTCAGTGCGCTGATCCCCTCCTGGCTACTGCAAGCGGGTTCGTCACTGCTGCATGGCAGGATGCCGCAGCTCTCTTCCACCCACCTGGCCCAGCTTGCCGTCGGGGGCATACTGGCGCTGGTACTGCTCTGCTGCCTGGCGTTCGTCGTCTTGCAGGTCAGAAGCCGTTTGGGTGGGACTGCTCTCTACGCTATGCGCCTGGTGGAGGAAAAGACGGCTCGTCCGGCCTATCGCGTGCGCCTGCGGCTCTTCGCCTTCTCCACCACACTGCCGACGATACCGGTACACCGCATTGATTCAGTGGCAGCACTCGTGCAGTGCCTCTCACGGCAACCGTTCACCTGGTCGGCGCTCATGGATCTCTCGCGCGACTGGCGGGAAACACGAGATCGGGAGAGACAGCGCGCTCAGGAGCGAGATGATGCCCTGGACCATCTGGTGGCAGCCTACCGGCAGTACCATACCGCTGCCGGGGGCTACTTCGTCTCGCGACGGATGTTACAGGGAAAAGTCAGGCGCTTGCTCATCAGACGAAAAGGATGGAGAGGGAGCCGCGTATCGGGCTGGGACTACGATCTGGCGCGCTCACCCCACCTGCTCAGCGTGGCTGACCTCGCAGCCCTGTGGCATCTGCCGCAAGCCCAGGACCTCTCCGACCTGCCCTACGTGGAACACGCTCGTGCTCGCACGGCCCTCGCACCTGCTGAACTGAGCCTGGGTCAGGGCTGGAAGCTGGGTACCTCTAGCCACGCCGGGCACTGCGTGCCAGTGTATCTCCCCGGCGAGTGCCTGGGTCACAACCTGCTGACCATCGCCAGCACCGGCAAGGGCAAGAGCACCCTCTTCCAGCACCTGGCCCAGGCGGTATGTGCGGTGCGAGCGGGGATGAAGAGCGCCTCTGCCCCTGGCTTGGCCTTTATTGAGCCGCACGGCGATGTCGTCCACGCGCTCTGCGGGCTGCTGCCCCCGAGAGAAAGGGACAGCGTGGTGCTGGTCGACCTGGCAGACAGCGACTACCCGGTGGGGATCAACCCGCTCGATATGGTTGGGAGAGATCGCGATAAAGCAGTGGACACGCTGATCACGCTCTCCGAACACCTGTGGGCGGCCAGCTACGGCTCGCGCACCGAGAACGTGCTCGAATATGCCCTCAAAACCCTGGCCGACGCCAACGAGTGGCTCATCCAACGCGATCCGCACCAGGGACCCGATCACCAATATACGTTACTTGACGTGGTGCCGCTCCTGCGTAGGCCGAGTTTCCGGCATGCGGTCTTCGAGCAGGTGCGCGACGGGCTGCTCCTCGATTGGTGGCAGCACTACTACGAGCCGCTGGACGCCCACCAGCAGCGCGAGATCACCTCCTCGGTGATCACCAAGCTCTCCAAGTTCGCCAGTTCTCGTGTCGCGCGGCGCATCCTGGGCCAGCCGCGCTCCACCCTGGACCTGCGCGAGGTGATACGCTCTGGCAAGCTGCTCCTGGTGAGCACCGCAAGTGGAGTGGTGGGAGCTGATCTCTCGGAGCTGATCGGCATTGTGCTGCTGGGCCTCTTGCAGGCGTCGCTCGCCGAGCAGGCCGCCGTGCCGTTTGAGCAGCGCAGGCGCTACCTGGTGCTGATCGACGAGTTCCAGGTCTACCGGGACGCCAACTACCAGGGCATGCTGGCCGAACTGCGCAAGTACGGCGGCAGCTTCGCCCTGGCCACCCAGTCGCTGGCCTACCTGGACCGGTTGGACAGGACGCTGCGGGCGACGGTGCTGGCCAATATCGACCACCTCTTCGCCTTTCACATGGCCGGGGAGGATGCCCGTCTCCTACACGAGTTGGACGGCATCGCCGAGAACGACATCACCAACCTGGACGATTTCCAGTGCTATGTCAAGCTCTCCCTGGGTGGCCACCGCCTGCCCGTCTTCGCGCTGCACATCGATGCACCCCCGCGACCGGACGAGGAGGGAGCTCGGTTGGTGCGTCTGCTCAGTCGGCAGCGCAACGCAAGACCTGCCGGAGTGGCCGATGAACTGATCAAAGCGAGCCAGGCGCGCCAGCGCAGCGCAGCGCCGGTCAAACCGCGTGCGTCGCACACGAGGGCGGAGGACGATCTGCCGGGAGTCACCGACCCGGCCAGGGAGGAAGCAGGGAGCGCACGACGGCACAAGAAGCGTGGCAGCGGTAGCCACGAGAAGCAAGAGGTGCGAGCGGCCCCCGTGCACGTGCATCTGATGTATCGCGAAGAGGAGGAAGATCTCCCCGCTCGCGAAGGTGAGCAGGAGGAACGGGGGACTCCCGATGCCTGAGGCCATCCTTGAAAAGCGACGAGCGGGAGGCAAGCGCACGACAGAGGTGCTGGCGGAGGCAGGTACATCCCTCGCGGAGATCGATTGGCGGCTCTTGCACTGGCTGCTGCGCTATCCCCTGCAGCGGGTCGATGACCTGGTAGTAGGTGTGGCCCGCTGGGCGAGCCGCGCCACGGTCTACCGCCACGTGCAGGTAGTGGCTACGCGAGGGTTGGTTGAAAGCGTCCTGCCGAGAACGCCGGGAGCGGGCAAGCGTCTCTACCACCTGAGCAACCTCGGCTTGCATGTACTGGCGAAGCGCCTGGATCGTCCCGCCTGCGAACTCGCGCATCTCTGGTGTGCTGATGAAGCGGGACTCCTGCGCAGGCTTTCACGCTTATCCACCTTGCTCCTGCTCCAGGACGTGGTGAACGGGTTGGTCACACATGCAGCAGAGGCCATGACGGTCCAGGGGCGACGGCCTCAACTGGTCCGCTGGACCTGGCAGCGCGACCTGACGCACCGCTTCCGGTACCGCGAACAAACGATGTGCTTGTTTGCCGAGAGCGCGGTCGCGCTGTGCATACGCACACAGCAGGACGATGACAGCACGCTGGACGAGTGGTATTGCTTGTTCATGCTCCATACGGAACTGGACGACGAGCGGGTGATGCGCCTGCGCCTGGAACGCCTCCTGTGCTGGCGCGAATGCCCCGAACGCTGGTCTTGCTATCAGCACATGCTGCCGGTGCTGATCCTGGCGAGATCGCCACGCCAGCGCGACCACTGGCAGCGCGCGGTCGAGGCTTCGGCGCTGAAGCTTCGCCTTGACCCGCTTGCTGGTGCGCTGACCTGTCTTCTTTCGACTGAAATCGCGCAGGTGAATTCCTGGCTGCTCACCTGGCATATGCTCTCAACTGAGGTACCCTGCCACCTGCAGGACTTGCTGAAACCTCTGCCACGTGCGGGGTTCCCGCCCTCGATGTGGCTAGAGGAAGACAAGGAGGAGGAGCGCGACGCGCGGCCATTAGCGAACGTTTCCGCTGCCATTGTTTCCACCGGGACGCCCAACCGGCTCCGTCGTCTCATCGTGGGAGACCTGGCGAAACGCGCTGCAGACATCAGGCGAGATGGGCTGGAGGAACGGGAGGTGGTCGCCCTCGTGGGGCTGCGCCTGACCCCCTGCCAGTGGGGCATCCTGCGCCTGTTGCTTGCGCACCCGCTCCTCTCCGATGAGGAACTGGCGGCGTTGCTGGTCCTCCAGTGGAGGTCGGTGCGCTGTTCGCTGTATGCACTCCACCAGCTGGGCTGCCTGGAACCGATCCTGACCGATGTGGGGAAGCGCTGGCACCTCTGTGGGCGAGGGTTGCGCCTGATGGCCGCCGCGAACCATATGTCTATCCACAACATTGCAACCGTGCCTGACGAGGTGGCAGGCGTAGAGGCGTCACATTTTGTGCGGAGGGGAGAAGAGTGGCTCTCGCGGCATATCCAGCACACCGCGGGGATCTATGGTTTCTTTGCTCGCCTTGCGCAGGCAACAAGAGAGGAGCCTGGACAGGCGCTGTGCTGGTGGGAGACAGGTGCCATGTGCGAGCGGCGCTACCGGGTGGGTGAGCAGTGGTACAATCTGAGGCCCGATGCTCTAGCGGAATATCGTGTAGGGCAAGAGCTAGTCCGTTTCTGGCTGGAATGGGATCGCGGCACCATGAATGTGCGCGATCTGGTGATCAAATTCACTTCCTATGCACACTACATCGCCTCGCGCGAGTGGGCGCGGGACGCATCGAGGCTGCCGAGGCTCTTGTGCGTCGCGCCGGATATCGCGCAGGAAAGGCGGGTGCAGCGTGTGGCTCAGGCCACACTCACGGCTACCCCCGGATTGGTGGTATGGACGACCACGAAGGGATTGTTGAACGAGCAGGGGCCGCTAGCACCTATCTGGTTGCACGGTCTCCCCCAGCGCAGTCAAGCAGCATGGCCGGGCGGTTCGCTGAGACAGGCACTGTCTGTAGCGATGCAGGGAAAGACGGCACGTGCAGAGTAACAGCGGTTGCTTCTATTTGAACGAGCTGCCTGGCTCCACGACGATGAGAGATGCCGCATGTCCCCTCTTCGTCGGAGCGCTCACGCACATTTGTCGCGCGTGGATGAGCGGCAGCGACGTGGAGCATTAGCAAGGCAGCGTTTAGGAGGTTGTGCAGATGGTAACGATAATCGCGGTCATCCCGCTTGCTGTAGCGCTCGCGCTGATGACGCTCCTGCAGCGAAACAGTCGCCAGGCGGGCCTGGTGACGCTTATCCTGGTGTGTGCTCTCGCGTGGGTGGTGCCCGCCTTTCACTTGTCACCCTTGCACCTCCTGCTCTCCTTAGGCCAAGGAGGTGCAACGGCTCTGGGCGTCCTCACGGTTCTCTTGCCCGCTCTGCTCCTCTACCATCTGCAGCGCGTGACAGGAGGCATGCACGTCTTCACACAGCACATGGCGCGCCTCACAGCTGACCGTGACCTGCAGGTCTTGTTGCTTGTCCTCGGCGTGAGTCCTTTCATCGAGGCGCTGTGCGGATTTGGGGTGGGGATCATTGTTATTGCGCCGCTGCTCCTCGAGCTACGCCTGGGTGCGGTGCGCGTCGCCGTCTTGAGTGTGTTGGGCCAGCTGACGACGGCCTGGGGGGCCATGGGCGTTGCCGTGGTGCTGACCGGGCTTCCTGTTAAGCAGGTGGGCAGCCTCACCGCGCTGTTGTCGCTCCCGAGCGCGCTCGTCTTGAGCCTGGTCTGCTTGCAGGTCAGTGGCGGCACCGCTGCCGTGCGCAGGTGGGGGGTGCTGGCGCTGGCTGCGGCCGGCATCCTGACGGGTGGAGCGGGGCTGCTCAGCCGTATAGTGGGCGTTGAGCTCATGGGGCTCCTTTCCAGTACGCTCACGCTCGCCTTGCTGGGTGGCGTGGGGGCACTGGTGTCCCGCAGCGCAGCGCATGCGCAGGGAACCGCAGACAAGGAGCGTAAAGGAGACACAAAGCAGGACTCGTTCTGGCTGGCTGCGACCCCCTATGTGCTCCTGACGTGCTTGCTGCTCCTTTCTCGCCTGGTCCCTCCCCTGCGCGCCTGGTTGCAAACGCATGTGGTGCTGGAGCTTCCCGCCGTGCAGCTGAGCCTCCCGCTCCTGTATCTTCCCGGGTTCTGGGTGTTGCTTGCACTGCTGATAACATTCAGCATGCGTGGTACTCCAGGGCACCTGGCACGAACTGCGCTGGGCGCTGCCTGGCGTCAGTTCACGCCCAGCGCACTGGCCATCCTGCTCTTCCTGCTCAGTGCCCAGGTCATGCAGGCCAGTGCCATGACCGCCTCGCTGGGAGCGGCTGCGGCTGCTCTGGGCAGCCGGTATGTGTGGCTCTCGCCCTGGTTAGCCGGTCTGGGAGCCTGGTTGACCGGTTCTAACCTTGGGGGGACGGCGATGTTCGCGCTGCTGCAGAAGGCAGCGGCCAGCAGAACAGGGCTTTCCTTGCTCTGGTTGGCTGCTGCGCAAAATGGGGCGGGTCAGCTGGCGCGCATGCTCTCTCCAGCCTGCCTGATGCTCGCGGCTACCGCGGCTGGTCTGGACGGCCAGGAGGGACTCCTGCTCAGAACCTGCGGACCGCTGGTGCTGTGGACCATCGCACTTCAAATGCTGCTGCTCGCTGGTCTTTTGACCCCCTCTCCGCTCGTGCTTGGGGTGTTGGTCGTCCTGCTGCTGTTGCCCTGCGTGCCCAGACTGCGCGCGATCTTGTTGGCGCTGCCTGCGCGGTAAAGCGGGAATGTCAGCAGGTCCTTCCCCGGAACAGCCCTCCTTGGAGGTGGAGGGCGAACAGCGGGTGTGGGGAGAGAGGAGACCACCTCATAACATACTTCACGGAGTTGGGCAGTCCAAACTGGCTAAAGGTCTTGTCAGCCGTCAGGCCGTTTCCTGGCTCCTCTCCTCTTCAGGAATGCTTTCCTCAAAAATCAGGATATTGCGAAAAGGATCGCAGAGCCAAAATCCTTTCGTCCCCCAGGGCTGAGACGTGATTTGTGGAGATTGAATCGCGCCAGTTGGCAAATACTGCTGATACAACGCCTCGATATTGGTGACGCCAATATAACAGACCGAGTGCCCTTCGGAAACATTGAAGTGCAAAGTGATCCCGTCACGTTCGACAATGGCAAACTCCCCGTCACGATAGGTGGTCTCAAAGCCGAGTTGTCCATAAAAGGCCAGGGCTTGCTCCATCTCTCCGACAAGCATACGAGGAGCAATCGTATCGAGGGTGGGTTGACGGTTTTGTTCCGTTGACATCGTTTCTTCAACCCTTTCCCCAAAAAGCAGGAGATTGCGATAAGGATCGCAGAGGAAAAATTCTTTCATCCCCAGGGACTGAGCCTGGAGAGGAGACTGAATAGCGCCTGTTGGCAAGTACTGCTGATACAATGCCTCGATATTGGTCACGCCGATCCAACATACCACGCGACCCTTTGGTGGTGGTGGTTCTTCGGAGGCATTGAATTGCAAAGCGATCCCATCACGTTCGATAATGGCAAACCCCTCGTCGTGATAGGTGGTCGCAAAGCCGAGTTGTCCATAAAAGGCCAGAGCTTGCTCCATCTCTCCGAGAAGAGAACGAGGAGCAACCGAATCGAGGGTGGGTTGACGCTCTTGGGATGTTGACATGGGTTGGTTTTCCTTTCTGCTGCAAAGAGAGAGTGTTCATGGGAAGTCATTCTTCCTCACGAACCGAGAAGCGGCAACACGCTCTCCCTCAGTCGCCGCTTACGCATCGGGGAAATCGTGACGATCACTTCAAGCGTACTCAACCCCCTCAATGTTTGCAAGGATTGAAGGGAATCTTGGTACTTACGCAGGTTTGCTGATTCTAAGAAATGATGAGTTGAAGATGAAAGAGCACATCAGCTTGTAGAGTCAATAGTTTCACCTCTGACTGAAGAGCTACTGTTCGAGATCAGCAAACCTGCGTAAGTACCATAAGTTGATTCAGTCGTCCCTTTTTTGCCGCTTTTCCAGGTGGAAAGGGATCTAACAACGATCCTTGCGAAAAGGGCCATTTGTCCCGCTTCTACCCATTCCACTCTATGTTGTCAACGCCTGCGTAATGTTGGCTCATCCTGGTTTTTGGTGAACCGCAGGGGAACCCTCTCTCATTCGCTCCAGTCAAGCAGGTCCTCGACCGTTAGGCGTCGTGTAAGAGCCGTTGTCGCAGGAGAGCAAAGCCCGCACGACCATACATAACGCGCTTGAGTGTTTTGAGCTTGTTTACTTTGCCCTCGGTGACGCGCCTCTCTCCAGGGGAGACGAAGAGCTGCATGCACGGCATCATAATCTCGCTCGATCCCCGCAACAAAGCTCCCCAGTTCCGGAATACCGCTCCTGATCACTTGCTCCATCCAGCAACGTAACTCTTGATGCTTGCGCTCGCGCACCATCGAGAGAAAAGCTTGCAGTAAGGCATAGACCGCTTGCACTTCCGGCGAGAGGTGCAGCAACTGCTCTAACCTGGCTTGTTCTTTCTGATCGAGATCGTCACGCTTGCGTGCCAGGAGCCAACGTAATGCACGTGGCGAGACGGCCTTGGCACGCTCCTTACGCGAGCGAGGCGCAGAGCCATCGGCGGCGGTCGTACGCAAGTAGCCCACATAAGCCCGCACCATCGACGCACTCCCGGGATATCCGCGCTCACTGATTTCGCGGTACAGTTGGGCCGCGTTGCGCTCCCCCTGGCTCCAGCGTCCGAGCAGGTAGTCTTCATATCGATCAAGCTGACTGGCCCGCAAGGGGCGCGGGGTAGGCAGCGGGGGCTCTGGAGGCTGTCGGAAGTACTTGCGGACCGTATTGCGGGCCAGGCCCAATTCTTCCCCGATCTTGCGCAGGCTCATCCCAGCTGCATGGAGTTCTTGTACCCGCTGATACAGTTTCCATTTGCGTAAGAGACGGGCCTGCGACTTGCGTTGGCAGCCAGGCGTGGCAGAAAACGAGGACAGGGGTTGGTCCGGCTTCTGGCACTTCTCCGACGCTTCTGTCACCTTTTCCAGGCGGATCTGAGCGCGAATCAAGAACGCTTCCACGGCGTCGCCCAAGTTAGACAGGAGGTGCCACCGATCCGCGACCTGCGTTGCCTGAGGGGCTCCCCACGTGGCTCCATCGATATAAACAGCTCCACGATCCCGACTCACGACATCCACTTCCGGGTGGGCGGCCAACCAGCGCTTCACGCTCTCCGCTTCGCGATCGGCCAGCAGATCCACAATTTTGTGCGTTTCCAGGTTGACGAGAATGCTGCCGAAGCGCTGGCCGCGGCGCCAGCTCCAGTCGTCCACCCCGATGATCTGCACTTGGCCAACCTCGGGCAGAGGGACGAGAAAGAGCGACCAGAGCAGGCTGGCATCTGAAATGGGCATACCCAGTTTGTTCCCCAGACTTTCTCCGCCCTTGCCGCACGTAGCAAAACCGATGTCTTGCACGGACGTGCGCAGCCGCTTGGTCAGACGGGAAGAGGCTTCAATGAAATCTGGGAGCCGTTCGGTGAACACTTTGCGGCCACATTGAGGGTTGCGACAAAAGAACTTGCGCACCGTGAACACCAAGCGAATGGGACGACCAATGCAGGGCAGATCGCGGGGATGCCTGTGGTACAAGCTGTGAATAGCAGACGAGGGCATCGTGCACTGTGGGCAGGGGGAACTGGAGCGGTGCGAGGTCACGTACACGAGCAGTTCCTCTGGGGTGTCGCTGATCGAGGTCATTTCCAGTCCTTCTGGTAAGGGAAACAGTGGTGTGGTCGGCATTGCTTGCCACCTCCTGCAACATTTTTTGCAGAAGCATAGCAGACAGCTCAGTCGTTTTCAATGCTTCACCAAAAACCAGGATGAGCCAATTATACACGGTCGTTAATACTGTCTACTAATTGATCTGTTTGATGTGGTATCCTGAAGGAAATGGGCGTTCTCTTTCCGTGATATTCAATCATTGCACTGTGGAGGCTCTGCGTATGCACCGGCTCAAGAGAGATAGATGGAAAGTCCATATCGTCGTTGCAGGTATGCTGCTGCTCCTGGTTCTGATGGTATGGGTCCCAGTGTCGGCGGCTGCTGCACAGGAAAGAGTGTCGGGGCTTGTTACGCCAGTAACGATAACGGTGCAAGCAACGCCAACTGAAGATGCGACAGTGGCTGCATTGAATAAAGAGAAGCTCGCCCAGGAAGTCCAACAGCTCAAAAACCAGAATGAGCAGCTTAAGAACCAGAATGAGCCAGACCTCTTTGCATGGCTCCGAATGAATGCATCCATTTTTCTCTCAACGCTCGTTGTTGTGATCGGCGGTCTCATTGGCCTAGGGCGCTGGCTTGCGGATCGACGCAGCGAACGGGAAAAACGTGCGGAAGAGCGCTTTCAAAAAGTTGTTGAAGGGTTGGCAGGTGACAATGAAGGGGCGAAGGTAGGTGCAGCAATTCTTCTGCGCACCTTTCTCCGTCCAGGTTATGAGCAATTTTATACCCAGACATTTGATCTTGCCGTTTCCAATTTGCGACTCCGACATCTCGATCCTGACACGCCTGAGCCTCTTACTTCGTTCAGCCAAGCGCTTATCATCGTGTTCAAGGAGTCATTCCGGCTTGCTCGCGAGAGGCTGAAACAGTCCCCTCAATTCCTTGATTCGTCATGTATTCAATTAGATAATGCCCATCTTGCTGAAGCAGATTTGCAGTGGGCGTGGCTTCCTGAAGCATCGATGCGAAATGCAGCCCTTCGTAGAGCAGACTTCAGTGAGGCGAACCTTTACAAGGTCAATCTCTTTCAAGCAGATCTGAAAGATGCAATCCTTACTAAAGCAATTCTTTACAAGGCAAATCTCGTTAGTACAGATCTTAGTAGGACACATCTCTCTCAAGCAGATTTGAGAGGGGCCAATCTCAAGGAGGCAAACATTGAAGATGCACTATCCCTAAAAGATACCAATTTACGCGGAGCCACCGGATTAACGAAAGACCAGTTAGTAACCTGTAAAGCAAAAGGTGCCATCATTGATGAAGACATCACGACTAGTCCACCCCAGTCACCCGTTTCACCTCCTGCACCATCCCAAAACAACGACGCGCAAGCCTCATCGACTCCACCTGCTCAAGTGAGTACACCAGCTCCTGAGACAGATGGGAGAAGTAAAAAGGGTTCTATAGGTGGAAATGGCCCTTAAATTCACGAAGCGTTGTCAGACTCCCGAAAGGCGCATTGCCTCACGAAAATCTTCCTTTTTCTCTTCAAGCTGACATATTCCCACGACGTTGCTCCGGTCTTTCCTCCAAGACCGCAACTTCGCTCATCAGCTCGGGAGCCGGAGAAGAACATGGCATACCTTAGAGAACAAGAGGAAGATTTTTCCTGAGGCAAGCCTGCATCTCGCTGTCACCTCTGCATGCCGCTCGCATGATGCAGATTCCAAGAGGAGAGAAGAGTGGAACGGCCGTTGCGTTTTCAAGCCAGGCGGTAAGTACTCCACCAGACGGCGACACAGTACCTTCAAGCAAGCCATCACAGAAAAGGACGCAGCTGGATACTTTTGTCGCAATAACTGGATGCTGGGCTTGCTCCGATTAAAAAGAGTCGGCGAAAACCAACTTGAACTTATTCTGATGGATGTAAGGTAGACCTCCTGCCTCCCTTGTTTTTGCACAAAAGTTCTGGTAAACTTGTTCTAGAGCGGGCTGAGTGCCGTAACCTCCTGCCTTAATAATTACGCGAAATCTTATGCCCGAAGCTTTCGGATAGTATCGGGAAAAGTACGCGAAATCTTATGCCAGGGGAACGCGAAAGCTTTTGTCAGCGCAGCGTCAATTAGAGGAACACCATTTCGATCGGCTTCTACAGCCGATCTATACTAAACGAGTGGCGATTTTGTGACACCCTGCCTTCCAAGCAGGTTGTCACGAATCTTCATTCCATCTACTACCCAATCGTTGCCTTTGTAATCTTCCTCAGCGATCGTTCCTGCTATGAGCGACGAGTTCAGGGTTTCGGGCCAAAGCTGTGTCCGCACCTCTAGACTTGGGTGATCAGACATGCTACACTTGGCGAGTAAGTGATCCCGCAAACACCTGTGCTCATCACTGCAAGAGAGTTCGCGCTGCTGTGGCAAGACTTGGCGTCCACTCG
>Ga0207646_10006329_pt1 | contig 12265 bp, 10 predicted proteins | sample KBSK5502metaG_FD_184343 | JGI IMG/M metagenome (GOLD analysis project Ga0207646, IMG submission 184343) | Corn, switchgrass and miscanthus rhizosphere microbial communities from Kellogg Biological Station, Michigan, USA - KBS K5-50-2 metaG... | ecosystem: Host-associated > Plants > Roots >...
AGTGCTGACCAGCTACATCGCGACAACACTCGTGCATCATGACAACGTTCTGCACGGCTCAACACAATCGACTTGCAAACAAATTGTTGCGCACGTCTGTTGCGGGGAGAGGTGAGTTCCGCGTGAGCAACGCGAATCGCGGCGACCATGACGTATCGTCGCCCCGGGCATCGCGCTGCGCGCTCAACCCGGGCTACGGCCGATGCCGGCGATCTCGCCGTATCGAGCGCAACTCACAAGATGATCGTTTACCAAACCTGTCGCTTGCATGAAGGCGTAGCAGATCGTCGACCCGACAAAGCGAAACCCACGGCGCTTGAGTTCTGCTGAGAGCGCATCGGACTCTGCGGTGCGCGCCGGAACGCTCCGCATCGAGCGCCAGCGATTTGTTCTGGGCGAGCCACCGACAACACCCCACACGAAACGATCGAAGCTGCCGGCTTCGTGCTGAACTTCCAGAAAGGCACGGGCGTTGGTGATGGTGCTTTCGATCTTGAGGCGGTTGCGTACGATCCCAGGATTAGCGAGCAACCGCTCGATGCGGCGGGCGTCAAAGCGCGCAACCCTTGCCGGGTCGAAGCTGGCGAATGCCTCGCGGTACGCGTCCCGCTTGTTGAGGATCGTCTGCCAGGAAAGTCCCGCCTGTGCGCCCTCCAGCGTGAGGAATTCGAACAGCAGCCGATCGTCGTGCACCGGGACCCCCCATTCCTCATCGTGGTAGGCAATCATGCGCGGGTCGGTGCCGGCCCACGCGCAGCGGCGTTGTTGTTTCATGCGCTCTCTCTTCGCTGCGATTATCGCCTGACCGCCATTCAACGACACTGGATTCCTGCAACCCTGTCCTCGCGAAAGCGGGGAGCGGGAATGACGACGCAGTCCGGCTCCGTCCTCAGTGCCCAAGCTTGTCCGGCGCCGGGCGCAGCGGCAGAATGTCAGTGTGGTTCCGTGGCTTCGTTCTGGTTCGCCGTTTCCTCCACTCGACGCCGCGCTCGACGATCCGAACGGGTTGCTCGCCGCGGGCGGCGATCTGTCGCCCGCGCGGCTGCTCGCGGCGTACCGGCACGGCATCTTTCCCTGGTACAACGAAGCCCAGCCGATCCTGTGGTGGAGCCCTGATCCGCGCACGGTTCTGTTCGTTGCCCAGTTCAGGCTGTCCCGCTCCTTGCGGCGCGTCGTGCGGCAGCAGCGCTTCGAAATTCGGGTGGATACGGCGTTTCGAAACGTCATGGCCGGCTGCGCCGAGCCACGTGGCGGGCAGAGCGGGACCTGGATCACGCCGGCGGTGATCGACGCCTATTCGGTGCTGCACCAGCAGGGCCATGCGCATTCGGTCGAAGCCTGGCGCGACGGAAAGCTGGCCGGAGGCTTGTACGGCGTGACCATCGGCAGGATGTTCTACGGCGAATCCATGTTCGCCCGGGAAACGGACGCGTCCAAGGTAGCCCTGGTCAAGTTGGTCGCCATACTCGGACGGTTGGGCATGCCGCTGATCGACTGCCAGCAGGAAACCGAGCACCTGGCGCGGTTCGGCGCCCGCCCGGTCGCCCGGAGGGTGTTTGCCGATTGGCTTTCGCGGTTGGTAAACTCGCCGGAGCCGGCCGAGAATTGGACCGCGGCCGCGCGAGCTGCTCCCGACGAACCGTGACCAAGCTCAACGACCTTCCCCTCGCGGCGCTGCAGTTCTATGCCACGGCGCCGTATCCCTGCAGCTACCTGCCGGATCGCGCAGCGCGCTCGCAGGTGGCTACACCGAGCCACCTCATCGACACCCGGGTCTACGGCGAGCTGGTGCGGATGGGCTTCCGGCGGAGCGGGGCGTTTACCTACCGGCCGTACTGCGATCACTGCCGCGCGTGCGTGCCGGTGCGCGTGCCCGTCACGGCGTTTGCGCCCAACCGCGCGCAGCGGCGATCGCTGCGCAGGCACGGCGTGCTGACTGCCGCCCAGCGCAACCTGGCATTCGACGCCGAGCATTACACGTTGTATCTCCAATACCAGCGGCATCGGCATCCCGGCGGCGGCATGGACCAGGACAGCCGCGAGCAGTACCAGCACTTCCTCCTGCACAGCAACGTCACCACCGATCTGTTTGAGTTTCGCGAGCAGGGCCGGCTGCGCATGGTCAGCTTGGTCGACCGCCTGCACGACGGGCTCTCATCGGTGTATACGTTCTACGATCCCGATGTCGTTGGGGCAAGCTACGGCACATACAACGTGCTATGGCAGATCCAGCGCTGCCACGAGCTGCAGCTTCCTTACCTCTATCTGGGTTACTGGATCGAACAGAGCCGCAAGATGGCTTACAAGGCGAGCTTTCGGCCGATCGAGGGGTTGGTGGAGGGGGTGTGGAGGAGGTTGGGGTTAGCACGTTAGACGCTGGATCATAAGACTCTATTGGGCCCTGTAAACGCCGCAACGTGGCGCAGCTGAAGCGAGCGCCACGAAGGGCTCGGCGGTCCTAGCCGCTCACGTCAATTAGGTGCTCGTGCATCGCGTGAGCAACGGCCTCCTGTCGCGTTGCTACCGCCAGCTTGGTGCGGATCGAGTCGAAGTGAAACTGAGCTGTTCGCGGTTTGATGCCCAATCTTTCGGCAATTTCCTCGGTCGTGAAACCTCTCGCTGTGAAGGTAAGACACTGGCGTTCACGCAAGCTAAGAGGTGCGCCTGCGATGCGCAAAGGCGTGTCGGTGCGCACGATTTGGCGCATGAATAGCTCGTGAAAGTAATACCCGAATGTGAATAGGTCACCTAGCTTTTTCTCGATCGCCACGTGTCGCAACTGGTCGACGCGTGGAATTTCAGAGCTAAAGCAAATTATCACTGACGCGTGATTGCTATCAGGGAGAAGAAACGAAACGCCACTACGTATCCCAAAACCGTCCGCGTCATCAAGAAATTGGTCTTGACGGACCGACTTGCCGCGCTCGGTCGTTTGGTCCCAGATAAATGGCAAACTGCTTTCGAGCGCGCGCTGAATCCGCGGATCAACTTCGATATAGGCAGCTTGATCCCATCGAACAGCCCATTCATGCGGGGCGGTAGTAAACCCGTATAGAAGGCTGTCCTGCCCTGGGCGGAAGGTCATACTCAGGCCATACATGAAGATATCAAAGCCAAGCGATTTGGTAATCGCGTCGACCACTGCGACGAGATCGCGACCTTCCCTGGCAGCCTCCACGAGCGGTGCAATGACCGAAGGAGCAGCATCTGCGTGTGAGATGCGCGCGCGGTTGAGATCCAGTTCACGAACAGCCATGAAGCCTTCATAACCCACGATGGAATATCCGGCGATGCATGCCCAGTCTACTCGCAAGGTGAGCTAATCCGCGTAACGGCCGCAGCATATGTGTGCCCAAGGAAGGTATGTCTTCGCGCGCGGCGTTCCGCGGTTCGATTCGGGTCGCGGTCCCTAAGGTCTCTCCCGTCCAAATGGGAGGAGGTTTGGATCGACCCGCCCGCGGGGCCAATCGCAAAGCGGCAAACGTGTTGCTACGAGGTACTTCTTGATTATTAGCATAGCCTCTTGATTTCTCGTAATTTATGCGTGCTGCGTATAACCTGTAGGCTACTAGTTGAGCGGTCCCCGGTAGCGCTTGAAAGGAAAATTATGCAAAAACTGCAGCTTGTCGGCCCTATCGGATGGAAATAGTTGGGCGTTCAGTCAAATTGTTTGCCACAATGTCCACGGGGATGAGCACCAAATCAATGAGAGGAAGACCATGAACGCGATCGCCGAAGTTCGGTATTTGCCACATGCCCAATTCGAGCAACTTGAGATTCGCCTGGACACCGAATACGGTGTGATGTGGCACTTCATGAAGCCGAAGCTGCGTCCGGTCTTCAACCTCCAACTGCTGGCTGAGCTGCGTGCGTTTCATGGGAGCATCGAGCAACAGGCCGGTATGACATGGGAGAACGGCCAGGAAAGTCGGATTAACTACTTGGTACTTGGCTCAAAGGTGCCCGGTGTATATAACCTTGGCGGCGATCTCACGCTTTTTCGTGATGCAATTACGAAGAAGGACCGCGAAAGACTCATGGAATATGGGCGCAAGTGCATCGATAACATGTATCCATGGTCGCGCAATTTTGATTTGCCGCTAACGACAGTGGCGTTAGTCGAAGGAGACGCACTGGGCGGGGGGTTCGAATGCGCGCTTTCGGCATCGGTGCTTGTCGCCGAGGAATCGACCCGGATGGGGTTCCCGGAAGTCTTGTTCAATTTGTTCCCAGGAATGGGGGCCTACAGTTTCCTTGCAAGAAAGATCGGTCGTAGGGCGACCGAAGAATTGATATCCGGCGGGAATCTCTACACGGCCCGCCAGCTTTACGATATGGGCGTCGTCGATGTCCTCGCTCCGGATGGGGCCGGTGAAGCGGCCGTGTACAGCTTCATAAGGAAACATTCCAAAGCCGCCAACGGGCGCCGTGCGATCGAGATGGTCCGACGCGAGATCGAGCCCGTAACCCGTGAAGAGTTAATGCGCGTCGTCGAGATCTGGGCCGACACCGCGCTGCGCCTAACCGAGCGTGACTTGCGAATGATGGATCGTATTGTCCGTGCTCAAAGCAAGGGGACAGAACTTGAGGTCATTGCGACGAACATCACACCACTACAGCTCGCGTCCTGATCTGACCTAACTAGTTTCCCCTCCGGACTGGCGGCGCTTGTCCTCGACGTGCTGATCGAGGGCAGCGAGCGCAGTGTTTGCGGCGTGTGCGAGTTCCTCCATCCACGTCGCAGCTTTATGTCGCAGCAAGTCATGGCTAGCCTTCTCAAAGCGGATTGCTAGTTGCACCAGCTGCGTCGCGCCCACGCTGCCTGCACCTCCCTTTAGCGCGTGTGCGGTCTCTTTGACCTCCTCGTAGCGCCGCGCAGCCAGTGCGTCGCTCATCGACTTGACCAGCCGCTCTGAATCGGAGCGGAATCCTCGAACAAGTCGCTCCACAAACGTCGGATCGTTCGAGAGTCGATCAAGATCACGCAACACGTTCCTGTCGACGACCGGTGTACCGATTATCGTGAGGCTTGGCCGCTCTTCAGCGCGCGGCGGTGGTACGAGCGCGGCTATCACTTCGGCGTTCGCCGCGAGATGCCGCTCTATCGCGTCAAGTAGCGCTGTTGGCCGTACCGGCTTTGGCATGAATTCAGCGCAACCGGCTCGCTGGCAGTCGGCGATGATTGCGGTCGTGACGTTCGCCGAAAGAATCAGGACCGGGATCGGTTTTGGAGTGGTGAATTGATAAAGCTTTAGCGCTTCGAGACCACTTACGATTGGCATCGATAAGTCGAACAACGCGATATCGAAATTGCCGCGTTCAAGCGCGTCTAATGCGGCCTCACCATTGTTAACGATCGTCGCGCGGTGACCACCGCTTTCCAGAATGAGCTCGGTGACTCGCTGATTGGTCGGATTGTCCTCGGCAACGAGAACACGGGCGCCGCGGATCTTAGTGACTTTCGTCGGCTGCTGCGCGGCAAGGGCGGCAGTTGACGAGGAAAGCTTATTCGTGGCAGCGACCTCTGCTGTCAGATCAATCCCCGCAGGCTCTGCGAACGGCAAAGGTAACTCGAGCCAGAAGGTGCTGCCAGTTCCAACGGTACTGGACACGCCGATCTCACCGCCCATCAGTGAAACGAGCTGGCGAGCGATCGTCGTACCGAGTCCCGTCCCCCCGTATACGCGCGTGATTGAGTCGTCGGCTTGGGTGAACGGCTCGAAAATCACCGCCTGTTTCGCCGGCGAGATACCAATGCCCGTATCCTGTACCTCGAAGCGGACGCGCGCCTCGTCGACGCTAGTTTCGACTGCGGTCACTCGCAAGGTAATCGCACCGCTTTCGGTGAACTTGACCGCATTTGCGAGGAGGTTCAGTAGCACCTGCCGCAAGTGGTGGCCGTCGCCCTCGAACCACCGTGCAGCATCCGATGCGACCTCAGTGTTGACGGCAAGCCCTTTGTACCGCGCCTGCGGCAATACAACCTTGACCGTGCTCGCGAGGAGTTTGCCCAAGTCAAAGGGTCGTTTTTCGATCTGGACGTGGCGGGCTTCGATCTTGGCCAGGTCCAACACGTCTTCGATCTGTGCGAGCAGCAGATTGGCGGACGTGCCCAGCGTGTCGACGATCTCCGTCTGCGATTCGCTGAGACTTGTTTCGCGCAACACGTCAGCCATTGCAATGACTCCGTTAAGCGGAGTCCGCATTTCGTGGCTCATGTTGGCAAGGAAACGGCCCTTTGCCTCGCTCGCCTCATCCGCGCGCTTCCGTTCCTCCTTGAGGCGTTCAGAAAGAATCCCAACGTAGAACGGCAGCACGATCAGCGCAATCAAGTAGCCAAGCCAGATCCAAAAATGCTGCGACCAGAGAGGAGACACGACGAATACAACCGAAAAGCCCAGGAGCCCCATCAGCTGACAAACGTGAAGGTAAAACCGCCCAAACCGGAAGCCGTTCCCGAACGTAATGAAGAGGTAAACGAAGAGAATGACGGCGCCACCTTCGCCCATTTGGGATAGGAAGTATGTCGCGACCACATTATCGGCAATCATGCCAATGAAACGGCGCGGTACCGAAACGTGAGGAGCCGCAAGGATCCACAGCGTCAACAAAACACCGAACGCGAGAAATACGCTGGTGACGGCCAAAACCTCGTATTCCGCAGACTCGATCCTACCGTCGCGCAGTACATACCAGAACAGAAATGCGAGGATGATCCCGACAATACCAACGCGCAGTACGGCCTGCTCCAACTCCGGCCGTGGTGCTGCCGCGATCACCGCCTTTAGGCGATCACGACTCAGCCAGCGCTGCGTTAGGGAACTCAAGGTCGAAAGAAATCGACTGTAGAATGGCGCGAGCATTATATTGTAGCGCGTCCCAAGAATTGATTCTCTTCCTGTTTTTTCTAACAAATTGCCCCTTCGGCGGCCCGGCCCATCGGAGCGGACTTGCTGACTTCTAGCAACTTTCTCCTCGCTGCCGCTGACAGCTACCCGCTCGCCGCTCGCCTGTGGGCAGATGACGCGCTTTCCGCGCCAGGTGCCGCCGTTCTCATTAACGCGGGCGCCGGCATAGCTATGGGCTACTACGACCGCTTTGCGCAGTTTTTGGCGGCCAACGGCTTGCCGACGCTCATTTATGATTACCGCGGCATCAGGCAGTCGCGACCTAAGTCGCTGCGCGGCTTTTCAGCATCTGTAGAGTACTGGGGAAGCAAGGATTGTGCCGCTGCTCTGGAGTGGGTTGCCATCCGCTTTCCCGGGGTACGGCGCATTGTCATCGGACACAGCGTCGGGGGCTTTGTGACGGGATTTGTCACTAATGGCCATAGGATTGATCGGGTGGTGCTGGTGGGCGCTCATACCGGATATTGGCGTGATTACGCTGCGCGGGCGCGCCCCGGCATGTACCTGCTTTGGCACGCGCTGATGCCGTCCCTGACGCGCGTCGTCGGCTACTTCCCCGGCCGCAGGCTGCATCTACTCGAAGATTTGCCAGCGGGCGTGGCGCTCGAATGGGCCAATCGGCGACGGCCAGATTTCTGGTGGAATAAAAAGACACCGGACGGCGCGGTCGATACTGCCTGGAGGGACGATGCTCTTGGTCGTTTTCAAGCGATTCACGCGCCGATACTTGCGATTCGTTTTTCCGATGATTCATTTGCCACTGAAGCGGCGACGCTCCGTGTTTTAGCGCTGTATCAGAATTGTCCGGCGACGCAAATGGTTCTCGGACCGTCTGATGCAGGCGGGCAGAAGATCGGACACTTCGGTTTCTTTCGCTCGCGTTTCCGCGACACGCTATGGCCGCGCGTTCTGGAATGGTTGCAGTCTGAATAGGTCACCGGGGCACCGCTGACCTTACTTATCCGCGTATTGCCCCTGAATCTCCCGCACTCGGTCTTTGTTGGCCAGGAATGCGTCGACGACATTCGCGTCGAAGTGCTTGGCCCGTTGCGACAGGAGGTAGGCGAGCCCGTCGTCGACGGTCCAGGCATGCTTGTAGGGACGCTCGCTGACCAGCGCGTCGAAGACGTCGGCCGCGGCCACGATACGGGCGACGATGGGAATGTCCTCGCCGTGCATGCCGGTCGGATAGCCTGAGCCGTCGTACTTTTCATGATGGCCCAGCGCGATGATCGCGCCCATGGCAAGGTACTTCGACGGGCTGCCCTTCAGGATGTCGTAGCCGATCCGCGGATGGTTCTTCATCACCAGGTCTTCTTCGGGAGTCAGCGGGCCGCCCTTGAGCAGGATCGAATCGGGGATGCCGATCTTGCCGATGTCGTGCATCGGCGCCGCGAACTCCATGACATGCACGGTCTCTGCCGCCAGGCCGAGATTGGCGCCGATCAACGCCGAATACTTTGCCATGCGGGTCAGGTGGTTGCCGGTCGTGCGGTCGCGGAACTCGCCGGCCTTGGCGAGCTTCGAGAGGGTTTCCAGCTCCCGCTCGTGAATCTCGGCGACGGACTTGTCGACCTGGTACTGCAGCACGCGGGCCTGATCGGAGAGGACGATCTTGTGCCGGCGCAACTCCAGCAGATTGGCGCAACGAGCGCGCGTTTCCTGCTCGTCGAGGGGCTTCATCAGGAAATCTGTGGCGCCCGCATCGAGCGCTTCGTAGCGAACGCGCCGGTCGTCGACCACCGTGATCACCACGATCGGCACGTCGACGCAATGCGGCAGGGCACGGAGCTGACGGACGAGCTGCACGCCGTCGAACTCCGGCAGCTTGTAGTCCGTGAGGATCATATCGACCCGGCTGTTGCGACAGAATTCCAGCGCGCGGCTCGGCGTGTCGAAAAGCTCGAGATTGAGCTTGCCGTCGATCTGTCGGACGATTTCCGCCAGCAGCAGGCGGCTGCTGAAGAGGTCGTCGACGATGACCACGGTATTGCGTTGCGCTCGAGCGAGGGCGAGCTCGGAGATGATGCCTTTTCCCGAACTTCGTTGTGCCAGACTCATGGCGAAGACCTTTCGACGCAAATCCACCGGAGGTCGACGGGCATGCAATTAATATGCCCTGTACCACCTGTCCGGTGTATGGGATGCCTGCCTAAACGATTCTTGTCGGCCCGACCGCAGGTCGGGAAAGGCCGGAGCGGCCTGGTGCAAGCAATGGAACGAGCGTGGAGCCGAGGCCAGCCGACGGCTCGTCGCTGGGGAAAATGGTCGGGGCGATGTGATTCGAACACACGACCCCCTGCACCCCATGCAGGTGCGCTACCAAGCTGCGCTACGCCCCGACACGGCGCTGAGTATAGTCCTTGCATCAGCGGTCTGGCCCCAGAATTTGCCGGATTTCTTCAATGACCTGCCGTATTTCGGCAGGGGAGAGTCCCCCCGCCGGGCCCTGCGCCGGGCGGCTCGTCCGCGTCGGGGCGGCGATACCGCCGTCGCCTGTGGCCTCGGTTTCCAGCCGGTTGCGGGCGCCGTTGATTGTGAAGCCCTGTTCGTACAAGAGATCGCGGATGCGCCGGATGAGCAGCACTTCGTGATGCTGGTAGTAACGCCGATTGCCGCGGCGCTTGACCGGCTTGAGCTGCGTGAACTCCTGCTCCCAATAGCGGAGCACGTGCGGCTTGACCGCGCACAGATCGCTGACTTCGCCGATAGTGAAGTAGCGCTTGGCGGGGATCGGCGGTAAGTCCGCCTTAATCTGCCTGGGCTCGGCCATGGTTCGCGGCTTCGACCATTGCCTTCAGTTTCTGACTGGCGTGGAAGGTGACGACGCGGCGAGCGGTGATCGGAATTTCCTCACCCGTCTTTGGGTTGCGTCCCGGTCGCTGCGGTTTTTCGCGGAGTTGGAAATTGCCGAAACCGGACAGCTTGACGCTGTCGCCGGACTCGAGCGCAATGCGGACTTCCTCGAAGAATCGCTCGACCATATCCTTGGCTTCGCGTTTGTTGAGCCCGAGCTGCTCGAAAAGCAAATCCGCAAGTTCGGCTTTGGTGAGCGTCATTGGAGTCCCCCGAAAAAAACCCTAGCGGCGCAGCATGCCGCCGAATCGATTCTCTATTTCCCGCAGCAGTACCGCCACGGTCGCGTCGATTTCGGCGTCCGTCAAAGTACGTGCAGTATCTTGTATAAGCACTAGAATTGCAAGGCTTTTTTTGCCGACCTCAATACCGCGCCCGCGGTAGACGTCGAAGAGCGCGATGTGGTCCACAGAAGGTGGCTTGATGGCGACAAGCGCATCAAGCACCGCTTGGGCCGAAATGGCCTCGTCGACCACCACCGCGAGGTCGCGGCGCACGACCGGTAGCTTCGAGACCGGTCGCGCGACGGGCTGCGGCCGTCGCCGTAGCGGCGCGAGGTCCAGCTCGAATATGACGGGAGCCTGCGGCAGCTCGAACGCCCCCAGCAGGCCAGGGTGCAGCTCGCCGACCCAGCCCGCCGGCTCGCCTTCAACCAGAACGCGGGCCGAGCGGCCGGGACGCAGCGCAGGGTGCATCGCGGCCTCGGTCCGGACGGTGAGTGGCGCGGCCAGCGCTTCGAGGTCACCCTTGACGTCGAAGAAATCGATCAGCCGCTTGCCGCCGTCCCATTGCTCGGGCAGCGCCGGTCCGTACGCGAGGCCGCCGACCCGCAACGGTTGCGCATAGCCGCCGGGCTCGCGCAGGAAGCAACGGCCGACTTCGAAGATCCGCACGCGCTCCTGCTTCCGGTTGGCGTTGGTGCGCAGCGTGTCGAGCAGGCCGCCGAGCAACGTCGTTCGCATCACATCCAGGTTGCTCGCGATCGGGTTGAGGACCCGGATCGGATTCGCATCGATACCGAGCGCGCGCTCCCAGCCCGAGTCGACGAAGCTGAAGGTGATCGCTTCCTGGTAATCGCGGTCGACCAGCCGTTGCCGCAGCTCGGTCGACCGCCGTAATGCTTCGGGCTCCGGCAGCATCGCCTGCGGCTGCACGGGAGGCACGGAGGGGATTTTGTCGTAGCCGTGCAGACGCGCGACTTCCTCGATATAGTCTTCTTCGATCGCGAGATCGAAACGAAACGTCGGCGGCGTGCACAACATATCGGCGCCTTCGCGCCGCGGTTGCAGCTGCAGCCGCCTGAAGATGTCGGCGACGGTTTCCGGTGGGATCGCGATGCCGAGCAGTCGCGCAATCCGCGCGCCCCGCACGCGCACCGGCTCGCGCTGCGGCAGCTCGCCGCGCACGTCGACGAGCGGCCCTGCCGCGCCGCCGCAGAGCTCGACGATGAGTTGCGTAGCCCGCTCGACGGCGGCCGGCGCGTTGGCGAAGTCCACGCCGCGCTCGAAGCGAAAACCTGCGTCTGTCGTGAAGCCCAGGCGTCGTGCTTTTCCCTGGATCACCGCGGTGTTCCAGAACGCTCCTTCGAGAAAAACATTGCTAGTGCCGTCGCCAATGCCGCTGTGCTCGCCGCCCATGATGCCGGCGAGCCCCAGGGGCTTCGCGTCGTCGGCGACGAGTAGCAGGTCAGGATCGAGATCGAGCGTCTGGCCGTTGAGCAGCGTCAGCTTCTCGCCGCGGCGAGGAAAGCGGACTACGATGTCGCCTTCGAGCAGCGCATCGTCGTAGGCGTGCAGCGGCTGACCTAGCTCGAGCATGACGTAGTTCGTGACGTCGACGACGGCGGAAATAGAGCGGATGCCGGAGCGCTCGAGCCGTCGGCGCATCCATTCCGGCGTCGGCGCCTTGGGATCGATGCCCTCGATCACGCGGCCGCAGAAGCGGGGGCACGCGAGCGCATCTTCAACCCACACCTTGCGGCTCGTTTTCGTCTTGACCGCGGCGGGCGCGAGCGGAGGAGGCCGCAATGGCGACGCGGTGATCGCCGCTACCTCGCGCGCGATGCCGAGAAGCGACAGGCAATCGGCACGGTTGGGCGTGAGCTTCAACGTGAGCAACGGATCGTCGAGGTCGAGTGCTTCGCGCAGGTCGGTACCAGGCTCGAGGTCCGCGTCGAGCAGCAAGAGCCCCGACGCGTCGTCGGCGAGCCCGAGCTCCTTCGCCGAGCAGAGCATGCCTTCCGATTCGACGCCGCGCATGGCGGTCTTGTCGATGACGAGGCCGCCGGGCAGTTTGGACCCGACAAGCGCGCACGGCGCCGTGACACCCGGCGCGACATTCGGCGCACCGCAAACGATCGCAAGCGGCGAGCCGCCGCCGACGTCGACCTGGCACACCGTCAACCGATCGGCGCCCGGATGGCGCGCGACGGCGAGCACGCGGCCGACGACGACACCGGTAAAAACGGGCGCGGCCGGCGTCCGTTCCTCGACCTCGAGGCC
>Ga0207646_10006330_pt1 | contig 12265 bp, 7 predicted proteins | sample KBSK5502metaG_FD_184343 | JGI IMG/M metagenome (GOLD analysis project Ga0207646, IMG submission 184343) | Corn, switchgrass and miscanthus rhizosphere microbial communities from Kellogg Biological Station, Michigan, USA - KBS K5-50-2 metaG... | ecosystem: Host-associated > Plants > Roots >...
TCATAGAACGGGCTTCGCGCTAGACGCGCATGGCGCTGCGCACGGGCCAGAATACGCAGCGCCTCTGGCCGGCTGTAGGTCCAGCTCCGCGCCGTTGCCGCTGCGTACACTGGCAGCAGTACCCCCTCGAAAAACCGATTGCCACTCATCCGGGAGAAGGCGTCTGCTGCCCGCAAGTCGGTGAGGGCCAGTTGCAGGTTTGGATCATCGGGTTTCATCGGTGAAGAGTTGGAGAAATGATAGATACCGCGCACCGCGTACTTTGCATAGAGCGACACGATCGGAGCGATCGACGGGATTTTCTCAAGGATCGAGAGCACATCCTCGCCCGAGTCGCTTGGAACAGTCGTCCGATAAAGCGCGGTGTACGCATGCGTGAAGTGGAGACCGATATCAGAGTCAGCACATAGATCCACGCCGGCCGTGTACCAACCGGCCAGCCACCGCTGCTCCGGCGGCAGGTCCTTCTGGATCTCGTAGATCGACTGCCATGTCATGCCCGTGATGATCGGCTTCCCCTTGAAAGCGCCTGCGAGGATGAGGTGCCGCGGAACGGACGCGATGGGATCGAGGAGCAGGTACTTGAATTCCTCGTGAAGCTTGCGCCGAATCTTGGAATCCAGTCGTTCATAGTCATTGATCCAACGTCGTCCAAGATCCGTCGCCGCGTCATCGAATCGCCCAAGGAAGAGCTGCGAGTTGCAGTACGCATAGGAAGCGAGCCACTGATTCGTCGGAATCCCGTTGCCGTCCCGCTCTTTCGCTTTCTTCATGTTCTTCTCAGCGAGCTGCCTTCCTTTTTCTAGCTCGCCAAGTAGATACGTCAGATTGGCGATCACGGCCGCACCCTTGAGATCCAAGTCGTCTTTCGACGGCGGAGGAAGCCTCTTTAGGATGTTCATGTAATCGAGGATGACCGATGTCTGGAGTCCGTCTTTCCATGCGTATCGGATCCTGATGATCAAACCCTGATAGAGCTCCACCTCCTTCTCGCGCCGGAGGTTTCGGAACTCGCGCAGTAGCCGGAGGAGAGGGAGAGGGCGGCCAAGGACCGCGGCAGCCCTTGCCACGTGCTTTGTCAGTCCGCGGTCGCGCTCGTACTCCTCGGCAAGTAGGGCGAAGTCCTCGCGCGCAATGCGCCTGAGGTGCGTGCCGATGATGGCCGGACCAAGTATCAGACGGAAGAGAAGGTCCTCGAAAAAAAGGTAGACAGCCGGTAGAAGCCATCCGGAAAGAACCACAACAATGGTGATAGCCAGAGCGCTCTTAGCAACCACGCCAAGCAACGGAGGAATGAACAGTAGGCACACGTGCGACCTTCCTGACTAGGAGGGTCTAGGCGGCGTCGGATCCCTACCCTAAGTCAGCGCTGCCCTTCCGACTTTCATTCGACACCCTTTCGAACTTCCTACGGACTTCCACGCCGTCGCGCACTTTAATGGACGCGATGCAACAAGGCCTCGCGCTCCTCCTCATCGTTCACGCCTGGATCGACGGGTACAGCGCGTGGAATCGCGATGCGAACGTGAACTTCTTCAGCGGCGTCGGGACCTCCGCGCACCGGGCCAACGAGATCGCTCTCAACGTCGCCGCGCTCGAGATCGTCCGCGAGCCGAAGCCGGTCGGCTTCCACCTGACGCTCGTCGGCGGCGACTCCGCCGACGTCGTCCATGCCGGCGAGCCGCAACGCCACCGCCATCCGGTGCGCAACATCTATCAGGCCTCCGTCACCTGCGACGCGAAGGTCGTGCAGCTCGAGGCGGGCGTCTATCCGTCGCACATCGGCTTCGAAGGGTTCTTTTCCAAGGACAACTGGAACTACACGCGCGGCTGGCTCGGCGAGCTGTCGCCGTACTACCAGAGCGGCGTGAAAGCATCGCGCTCGTTCGGGCGCTGGTCGGCGCAAGTTCACTACCTCCGCGGATGGCAAAACGTCAGCGACTCGAACGCGTCGAAGGCGATCGGGACGCAGATCGCATTCGGCGGCTCGCGCCTCTCGGCATCGTTCAACACCTACGCCGACTCGCACCGCAAATTCGGCGACGTCGTGGCCACGCTCAACGCCACGCCGAAGCTCAGCCTCGGCGCGTCGATCGATCGCGGGCATGACACCGGCGCGAACTGGCTCGGCGCCGGCGTCTATGGCCGCTACGCGATCGACGATCGCCACGCCATCGCCGTCCGCGCCGAGCGATTCCGCGATCCCGACGCCGGCATCAGCGGATTCGCGCAAACCCTCAGCGAAGCGACCCTGACCTACGAGGCGCGGCGCGGCGCGCACCTAATCCTGAAGCTCGAAGGACGGCGCGACCACTCCACCGCGGCGGTCTTCAACGACTCCAACAACCAGACGTTGGCCATCGCCAGCGTCGTCATCGCCTACTGACCATGAGCGACGCGCTCTTCATCCTGCTGACCCTCGCGCTCTTCGCCATCGCCATCGCCTACGTGCGCGCCTGCGAGCGCATATGAGCTTCGAAACGATCATCGGACTGCTGCTGTCCGTCCTCGCGCTCGGCTACCTCCTCTACGCACTGCTGCGCCCGGAGGAGCTGTGATTCTGGCGCTGAAGATCCTCATGTACTTCGCGCTCATCCTCGCCGTGGCGAAGCCGCTCGGCGTCTTCATGGCGCGGCTCTTCACGCGCGAGACGCACAACGCCGTTGAGTGCGCGCTTTACCGACTTGCCGGCGTCGACGAAACGAAAGAGCAGAGCTGGAGCGCCTACACGATCGCCATGCTCGTCTTCAGCGCCGTCACGCTCTTCGTCACGTACGCCATCGAGCGGCTGCAGCACCTCCTCCCGCTGAATCCCGACAAGCTCGGCGCCGTCGCCCCCGACCTGGCCTGGAACACGGCGATGTCATTCACCACGAACACGAACTGGCAGGCGTACAGCGGCGAGACGACCATGTCGCACCTCACCCAGATGGCCGGCCTGACGCTGCACAACTTCGCCTCCGCTGCGGTCGGCATCGTCCTGGCCGTCGCCATCATTCGCGGCATCGCGCGCGCGTCGGCGAAGACGATCGGCAACTTCTGGGTCGACCTGACGCGTTGCACGCTCTGGCTCCTTCTGCCGCTCTGCCTCGTCTCCGCGATCGTCCTCGTCTCGCAGGGCGTCATCCAGAACTTTCATCCCACGCAGCAGGTGATGACGCTCGAAGGGACTGCGCAGAAGATCCCGCAGGGGCCGGTGGCGTCGCAGGAAGCGATCAAAGAGCTCGGCACGAACGGCGGCGGATTCTTCAACGCCAACTCCGCGCATCCCTACGAGAACCCGACGCCCTTCACGAACCTCTTCGAGATGTTCCTCATCTTCGCCATCTCCGCCGGACTGCCGATCACCCTCGGCGTGATGACCGGCAAGCCGCGGCACGGGTGGGCGGTCTTCTGGGCGATGGCCATTCTCTTCCTCGCCGCCTCCTTCATCTGCGCCTACGCCGAGCGCGGGAACATGGAGGGGAAGGAAGTCCGCTTCGGCACCGGCGACTCCGCCCTCTTTGCCGTCGCCACCACCGACGCCTCGTGCGGCGCGGTGAATTCGATGCACGACTCCTTCACACCCATCGGCGGCTCGATTCCGCTGCTGAACATCATGCTCGGCGAGATCGTCTTCGGCGGCGCCGGCGCAGGGCTCTACGGCATGTTCCTCTTCATCATCCTGGCGGTCTTCATTGCCGGACTGATGGTCGGCCGCACGCCCGAATACCTCGGCAAGAAGATCGAAGCGCACGACGTAAAGCTGGCCATGCTGGCCGTGCTGATCCTCGCCTTCTGCATCCTCGCCGGCACCGCCGCCGCCGCGGTCACGAAGGCCGGCACGTCGAGCCTCGGCAACGCCGGACCGCACGGCCTGAGCGAGATGACATACGCCTTCACCAGCGCCACCGGCAACAACGGCAGCGCCTTCGGCGGCCTCAACCCGAACACGAAGTTCTACAACGTCGCTCTCGGCGTGGCGATGTTCTGTGGCCGCTTCCTGATGATCGTTCCGCTCGTCGGCATCGCAGGGTCGCTGGCGGCGAAGAAGAAGCTCGCCGAAGGCGCCGGGACGTTCCCCGTCGACGGCCCGCTCTTCACCTTCCTGCTCGTGGGCGTGATCGTCATCGTCGGCGCGCTGACCTACTTCCCGCTCCTCTCGCTCGGCCCGTATGTCGAGCACTTCCTGATGAGGGCGGGGAAGGTGTTTTGATGACGAACAGTGTGTCATTCCGCGACGCCGAAGCGCCCCTTCGACTCGCCGACGCTCGCTCAAAGTCTGTGAAGAAATGTCCGCCAGTGCCGGCGAACGCGGGCAAGTCAACGCCGGAGGCGTTGCAGAGGGTAGCCGGTGGTAAAGCGCGGAGCGCGAAACCACCGGTTGCGCGGCAACACACCAACGCACCCCGGCAGGGGTGCCAGATTCGCGGCGTTTCTGGCACCCCTCGCGGGGTGCGAGGGGGAGCGGATCGCATCCGGTGGTTTCGCGCTTCGCGCTCCACCACCGGCTACCCTCTGACACGCCTCCGGCGTGGTCTCGAACGCATTGCCAATCGATTTCTTCACAGGCTTTCAGGGCAGGCTCCGGTGCGAAGGTCGGCGCGGAATGACACGGGGAGGGTCCTGTGAGACGCAGACCCCTCTTCGATCGCGCCATCCTCCGCCGCGCGGCGATCGATTCCTTCGCCAAGCTCAGCCCGCGCCGGATGATGAAGAACCCGGTCATGTTCCTCGTCGAAGTGGGCGCGTTGCTGACCACGCTGCTCCTCTTCCGCGCGAACAACCTCCTCTTCCAAACACAGATCACCCTTTGGCTGTGGGCGACGGTGCTCTTCGCGAACTTCGCCGAGGCGGTCGCGGAGGGGCGCGGGAAGGCGCAGGCCGACGCGCTCCGCAAAGCGAAGACCGACACCGTCGCGCGCAAGCTCTACGAGTTCCGCAAAGAAGCGCGCGTTCCGGCGTCATCGCTGCGCAAAGGAGATATCGTCGTCGTCGAGGCGAACGAGATCATCCCCGGCGACGGCACGGTGATCGAGGGGATCGCCTCCGTGAACGAGTCGGCCATCACCGGCGAGTCGGCGCCGGTCATCCGCGAAGCGGGCGGCGATCGCTCAGCGGTCACCGGTGGGACGACGGTCCTCTCCGACCGCCTCGTCGTCGAGATCACCTCCAATCCAGGACAGACGTTCCTCGACCGGATGATCAAGCTCGTCGAAGGGGCGGAGCGGCAGAAGACGCCGAACGAGATCGCGCTCGATATCCTCCTGGCCGGGCTGACGATCGTCTTCCTCCTCGCCACCGTCACGCTGAAACCGTTCGCGATCTACTCCGGCAGCGACGTCTCCGTGACCATCCTCGTCGCGCTGCTGGTCTGCCTCATCCCGACGACGATCGGCGCGCTGCTGTCGGCGATCGGCATCGCCGGGATGGACCGCGTGCTGCAGCACAACATCCTGGCTATGTCGGGCCGCGCCGTCGAAGCGGCGGGCGACGTAAACGTGTTGCTTCTCGACAAGACCGGCACGATCACACTCGGCAACCGGCAGGCGCACGAGCTCATCCCCGCGCCCGGCATCGACCCGCACCTGCTCGCGGAGATCGCGCAACTCTCCTCACTCGCCGACGAGACGCCCGAAGGCCGCTCGATCGTGGTGCTGGCGAAGGAGCAATTCGGACTGCGCGGCCGTGAGCTGCACGATCTCGGCGCGACGTTCGTGCCGTTCACGGCGAAGACGCGGATGTCGGGGCTCGATTTCGCGAACGGCCGCGCCATCCGCAAAGGAGCGGCGGACGCGGTCAATGCCTTCGTGCGCGAGCGCGGCGGCACGCTTCCCGACGCCGTGCGCGACGCCGTCGCTCGCATCGGCGCCGAGGGAGGGACGCCGCTCGTCGTGGCGGACGGCGCCAACGTCATCGGCACGATCTACCTTAAGGACATCGTCAAAGGCGGGATGAAGGAGCGCTTCGACCGGCTGCGGATGATGGGCATTCGCACGGTGATGATCACCGGCGACAACCCGCTCACCGCGGCAACGATCGCGCGCGAGGCCGGCGTTGACGACTTCCTCGCCGAGGCCAAGCCGGAGGACAAGCTCGCGCTCATCCGCGGCGAACAGGCGAAGGGAAACCTCGTGGCCATGACCGGCGACGGCACCAACGACGCGCCGGCGCTGGCGCAGGCGGACGTCGGCATGGCCATGAACAGCGGCACGCAGGCAGCGAAAGAGGCGGGGAACATGGTCGACCTCGACTCGAATCCGACCAAGCTGATTGAGGTGGTGGAGATCGGCAAGCAGCTCCTGATGACGCGCGGCGCGCTGACGACCTTCTCCATCGCCAACGACGTCGCCAAGTACTTCGCCATCATCCCGGCGCTCTTCCTGACCACCTTCCCCGAACTGCAGGCGCTGAATGTCATGCGCCTGGCCACGCCGCAGAGCGCGATCCTCTCCGCGGTGGTCTTCAATGCCCTGATCATCATCGCCCTCATCCCGCTCGCGCTGCGCGGCGTCGACTACCGCCCCCTCGGCGCGGGGCGCATCCTCCGCCGCAATCTGCTGCTCTACGGGGTGGGCGGCGTGGTCATCCCGTTCCTCGGCATCAAGGCGATCGATCTACTACTGCACGCGGTGCACCTCGCATGAACAAAGTTGTCATTCCGAGCTCTTCGACGCCGCTCAGGGCAGGCTCCGCGAGGAACCTGGGGGCACGGGTGGCGCACCGCACACCCGCCCAGGTCCCTCGCGACGCTCGGGATGACAGGTGACATGAAACAACACCTCCTCACCTCCCTCCGCATGACCCTCCTCCTGCTGATCCTCACCTGCGGGATCTATCCGCTCGCGGTCTTCGCAATCGCGCAACTCGCGTTTCGCGACAAAGCGAACGGCTCGTTCGTGCAGCGCGGCGGGCGCATCGTCGGATCGGAGCTGATCGGGCAGGCGTTCACGGCCGATCGCTTTTTTCACTCGCGTCCCTCCGCTTCGAATTACAACGCCATGGCATCAGGCGGCACGAACCTCGGACCGACGTCGAAGAAGCTGCGCGATTCGATCGCCGCCGCGACGGCGTCGTACGACGTGCACGTCAACGTCCCCGCCGACGCGGTGACTTCGTCGGCCTCCGGGCTCGATCCGCACATCTCGCCGGCGAACGCCTACGCGCAGGCTGCGCGCGTGGCGCGCGCGAACGGCCTGACGCCGGAACGCGTTCGGGCACTGATCGATCGTGACACCGAGGGCCGATTCCTCGGCGTTTATGGCGAGCCGCGCGTCAACGTCCTCCGGCTCAATCTCGCCATCGCGGAGATGGCGCGCCGATGAAAAATGCGCCGCTGTGGCTGGACCCAACCGGCGCAGCCGGCCGTGGCGGCTCAGAATGATGTGATGCAGGACGATCGCGGCCGCCGCGCCGACGACTTTCTCGCGCTGACCCGCCGCGAGTCCGCGAGCGGGAAGCTGAAGGTCTACCTCGGCATGGCCGCCGGCGTCGGCAAGACCGTGCGCATGCTCGACGACGCGCACGTCATGCGCCGCCAGGGGATCGACGTCGTCGCCGGCTACGTTGAGCCGCATGGCCGCCGCGAGACATCCGCGCGCGTCGGCGACCTCGAGGTCATCCCGCGCCTCAATCGTCCCTACAAAGACGTGATGATCGAGGAGATGGACCTCGACGCCTGCCTGAAGCGCCGTCCCGACGTCCTCGTCGTCGACGAGCTGCCGCACACGAACGCCCCCGGCTCGCGGCACGAGAAACGGTGGCAGGACGTCGAGGAGATCCTCGCCGCCGGCATCTCGGTGATGACCGCGATGAACGTGCAGCATCTCGAAGGCGTACAGGACGTCGTCCGCTCCGCGACCGGCATCGACATCCGCGAGCGCGTCCCCGATCGCATCGTTCGCGAGGCAGCCAGCGTCGTCCTCGTCGACCTCCCCGTCCCCGAGCTGCAGGAGCGGTTGAAGCAGGGAAAGATTTATCCGCCGGAGCAGGCCCAGCGGGCACTCGAGAACTTCTTTCGCGCCGAGCTGCTCGTAAAACTGCGCGAGCTTGCCCTCCTGCAAACCGCCGACTACTCCGGGCAGCACGCCGCGCTCGAAACGCCGCGCATCGCCATCGCCCTCCCGTACGACCCCGCCACAGCCCGCGCGCTGATCCTCCGCGGCTCTCGCCTCGCCGGCCGGATGAACACCCGCTGGTTCGCGCTCTACGTCCGCCGCCGCCGCGACCACGCCGAGAACATGAGCGCCGAAGAGCACCGCCTCCTCACCGAGAACGTGCAACTGGCGATGTCGCTCGGCGCCAGTGTGACCATCCGCGAATCGGAGGACGTCGTGGCGACGATCCTCGACGTCATCCGCCAGGAAAACGTCTCCCTCCTCGTCGTCGGCCGCGCCTCCCGCCGCGGCTTCCTCGGACGAATGTCGCCCGGCATCGTGCAGCGGTTGCAGGAGGAGAAGGGGTTCGATCTGTTGATCGCGGATCTTGACTAGCCCGGATTTCTCACACGCTGAGACGAATTGCGGCCAAGCCGTTTGGGACTTACGCAGAAAACCGCGCGCGAAGGCGCGCGACACAACATAGCCCCGGGCTCGGCCCGGGGAAACCAGATCGCGGGCAGATTGCGCGGCCGCGAAGGCGGCCGCTACAACCGAAGGGAAGCGATCGCAATGCTTTTCGGCGGAAACATCGCCGCCGTCCATTCCTGCGTTTGTTGTGGCCGCCTTCGCGGCCACGAAAATTGGGGGATTCGATGGTCCCCGGGCGGAGCCCGGGGCTATGTTGTGTCGCGCGCCTTCGCGCGCGGACGCCGTCGAGCTTCCTCGACAAACTCACAGCTCCACCCTCGTCCCCAGCTCCACCACCCGGTTCGGCGGCATGCTGAAGTAGAGGGTGGCGCTGCGGTCGTTGCGCTTGAGGAAGCTGAAGAGCATCAAACGGAGGGAGGTCATCCGCTTCGTCTGCCGCTCGCCGTGTGGGACGAGCGTCGTGCGGCCGAGGTAGTAGGTGATGCGGTCGCAGTCGACGGGGAGGCCGGCGTTGGCGGCGAGTTGCAGGATCGTCGGTGCGTCGGGATCTTCCATGAAGCCGTAGCGGCCGACGACGCGGTGGAAGCCCATCGCGAATGACTCGGTCGTGATCCGCTCCTCCTCTTTCACTACCGGCACGTCGGCCGTCGCGATCGTCAGGATCACCACCGTTTCGTGCAGCACCTGGTTGTGTTTGAGGTGATGCAGGAGGACCACCGGCACGCCCTCGCCGGCGCGCGCGAGGAAGACGCCGGTGCCGCGAATGCGGTGCGGTGGGTTGCGCGACAGGCTGTCGATGAAAACGTCGAGCGGGATGGAGCGCTCGCTGATCGATTGCTGCAGTAGTTTCTGTCCCGCGGCCCACGTCGACATGACGGCGAAGACGGCGCTGCCGATCAGCAGCGGCAACCAGCCGCCATCGATGAACTTGACGACGTTCGCCGCCACGAACGAGATGTCGGCGATGAGGAAGACGCCGCAGACGCCGATGACCAACGGCCATGACCACCGCCAGCGCCGGTGCGCGACGGCGCCGAAGAGGATCGTCGTGATGGCCATCGTCGCGGAGACGGCCAGGCCGAACGCGGCCGCCAGCCGGTCCGACGAACGGAAGATGAGCACGATCGAAATGGTCGCCAACATCAGAATCCAATTGAGACCGGGGAGGTAGATTTGTCCCGACACCGCGCCAGACGTGTGGACGATCTGCACGCGCGGCAGGAATCCGAGCTGCGTGGCCTGCCGCGTCAGTGAGAAGACGGCGGCGATGAGCGCCTGCGAGGCGACGATGGTCGCCAGCGTCGCCAGCGCCACCATCGGGTAGAGCAGCGGAGCGGGGACGGTCGAGTAGAACGGCCGGCTCGCCGCGTGCGGGTGATCGAGCAGGTAGGCGGCCTGCCCGAGGTAGCTGAGCGTGAGCGCAGGAAGCGCGAGTCCGTACCAGGCGACGCGGATCGGCCGCGTGCCGAAGTGGCCCATGTCGGCGTAGAGCGCTTCGCCGCCGGTGAGGCAGAGGATCACCGCGCCGAGGGCGAGGAAGGCGTGCGACCCGTTGTGCGTGAAAAAGCGGACCGCGTACAGCGGATTGAAGGCCATGAGCGCGCGCGGATTGACCACAAGCGAACGGACGCCGAGGACGCCGATGGTCACGAGCCAGATGGCGAGAATCGGTCCGAAGAAGACGCCGACGCGTCCCGATCCGAACGGCTGCACGGCGAAGAGGAGGATGAGGATGGCGATGGTGCAGGGAATGACGGCGGCGGCGAGGGTCGGCGTCGCCACGGCCAGTCCTTCCACGGCGCTGAGGACCGAGATCGCCGGCGTGATGATGCCGTCGCCGTAGAGCATCGCCGCGCCGAACAGCGCCAGGACGACGAAGACGCCGGTGCGGCTCAGGTGCGACGTGCGCCGCGTCAGCAGCGCCAGCAGCGCCAGGATCCCTCCCTCGCCGCGGTTGCCGGCACGCATCAGCAGCGCGACGTATTTCACGCTGACCATCAGGATGAGCGACCAGAGGAAGAGCGACACCATCCCGATGACGTTCGCCGGCGTCGGCGCGACGCCGCGCTCTCCGTGAAAGGCCTCCTGCAGTGCGTACAACGGGCTCGTGCCGAGGTCGCCGAAAACGACGCCGAGGGCCGAGAGGCTGAGGAGAAGGAGCGGCTGTTTTTCGTGGTGCTCGGACATGGAAGACGTCGCCGCGACGATATCAGTAGCGCCGGCGTCTCGCCGGCTGGATCGCAGGCGTCCTCAGCCTGCGCCCCGGGCCGGAAATAAGTCGCGAGGGAGACCGGGCGGGTTGAAACCCGCCCCACATACTTTGGCTCGTTGTCGCTACTGATGTGCACCAAGGGGACGCTCGCGGTTTTGCTCTGCCGAATTTGGTGTAGCGCCGGCGTTACCGGCAGCAGCACTTGGCCGGGCGTGGGAACGGGGGCACTTGATAGCGGATGCCGGCGTGGAACTCGAATTGGTGGCGGTGCGTCTTGTAGGGCACCGTGTGCGCATCACGCGGCGGCGGGGAGATGATCACCGTCGACGTTCCGGGGAACCACTCTTCACGATCTGACCAGACCACCGCCAGCGGTACCGAAAAACTATCGCTCAGCGGCTGCGTGAGGGTCGTCGCGGCGGAGAAGCGGGTGAACGACGGCGGAAGGAACTGCGGTTCGTTCGGGGCGCGACGCACGCGCGCAGACTGCTCCGTCGTCACGATGTCGCGGCTGAAGCGCCGGCCGTCGTAGGTCAGCGCGAGGTCGATCCTCCCCTGCCGTCCCGTGGCGAACGAGGTGATCTCGCGGCCGTAAGTGGCCATGTACGTGATGCTGTGCGTCGGGATTTCGCTGATCGCCGGCGCGATCGCGGTCGGATCGTTTTCCGATGTCGCTCGATACTCGATGCCGAGCGAGAGCCGTCCGCTGCGATGCGCTTTCGTCGTTCTCGTGGCGTAGTCGGTCATCGCCGCGACGCAGCCGCCGCGCGATTCGCAGTCGCGTCCCTCCTCGCGGCGGAAGGTGTTGATGTTGTCCGAGCCGATCTCCCACGTGATCCGCGCGCCGCGCTCTTTCGGGCCGACGTCCGGCTTGCGATGGTGGTAGAGCGCCGTGACGTAGAGCTGCGGTTGATTGGCGGCGAGGCGATTCAGGTCGGTGGTGAGGCGATCGACGACGGGCGGCATCGCCGCGATCGCCGCCGTCTCGAAGTCCGCCATCGCCGAAACGCGCGCGGTCGCGTCGGGGAAGCTCTCAACGAACGTCGTGTCGAAGCTCGTCGTCGGAATCGCGGCGATGCTCGGCCCCGAATCGGACACGAGCCCGAGCAACATCGCGTCGAACAGCGAACGGTGCGGATCGAGACTGCGGCCGAAATGCTGCGTCGCGTGGCTGAAGGAGAAGGTCACCGTCACATCGTCGCCGCGCCCGAGGGATTGCGGCGCCGGCGTCGTGGTTGCGGACTGCACCGCGCCGACGGCGGGACTGACGACGGCGTCGGGCAAGGTCGCCTCGAGGTTCGCCTGCTGCCACAGGTTGTAGTCGAGGATCAGCGCGGTGCCGCTGTCCTTCACCGACGAGCCGTCGACGTGCGCGGAGGCGAGGCTGAGAAAGTCTTTCACCGCCGAGCGGATCGGCGTCGAGACGCTGCTCGGCCCCGTGTTTGCCGCCGCGAGCTGCGCTTGCGCGTCCACCCACGCCCGCGCTTCGATCAGCCGCCGCAAGCATTGTCGCGGCGTCTCCGTCGCCACGCACCGCTCCTCGGCG
>Ga0207646_10006331_pt1 | contig 12263 bp, 19 predicted proteins | sample KBSK5502metaG_FD_184343 | JGI IMG/M metagenome (GOLD analysis project Ga0207646, IMG submission 184343) | Corn, switchgrass and miscanthus rhizosphere microbial communities from Kellogg Biological Station, Michigan, USA - KBS K5-50-2 metaG... | ecosystem: Host-associated > Plants > Roots >...
GTGCAGTGGTTGTGTTCGCCCAATCCGAAGGTGGGAGGGCGGACTTATCAAGAGTGCGGTGGTTTGATGGGGCAGGCACTAGAAACGTGGACCGGAATGTCACCGGATAGGTTAATGACATACCTCACCTTCCTCTGCAAAATAGACGTATTGCAATGGCGCGGAGCGAGCCAATCGAATGGTGCATGGCTCCTCACGGATCGTGTATATGACCTATACCTTAGAGTTATGCGAGGTAGATGTACATGAAATGGATGAGCGAGATACCTTAATACTGGCTCTAAGTGAGCGACTCTATATATGCCCTCGACTGCTGACGCGCGCAGCAGAGAGATTAAGTTGGAATAATGCAATGATACAAGAGCTAATACAACAACTAAGAGATAACCTAGGAGTAGGATATGCCGGTATCAAATCGGAAGAGTAGTCTAGTACCCTATTGGAAGTCCGAGTGCGGTCGCGCAGCGGTGTACCTCGGTGACTGCCGCGACGTGATGGCGCATATGGAACCAGAGCAATTCCATGCGGTGGTAACTGATCCACCATACAACCTCATCCAAGATGGATTGCACCTTCGCTCTATGAAGAGGAATGGAGACGGGACGGACAGGACACAACAGGACAACTACAAGGCGGGTGGATTCATGAACCAGGATTGGGATGGTACAGGGGTACCATTCCAATCAGAGGTGTGGGAGCAGGTACTGCATCTCGCCAAACCAGGTGCTCACCTACTATCATTTGGTGGAACTCGGACATACCACCGAATGGTCTGCGCCATAGAGGATGCCGAGTGGGAAATTAGGGATTGCATAATGTGGGTCTACTCGCAAGGTTTCCCGAAGTCGAAAGATATTAGCAAAGCAATAGACAAGGCGCTGGGGGTGGAGCGCGATAAAGTGAGGACTCCAGTAAGTCCGGATGGAAGCGTCTGGATGGACGCCATAGGTGCCAACCGACCCTGGAAGGACAAGGCCAAGGAAGTCGGATACCACGAGCACGACGGAGGGGAACCTGTCACCGACTCCGCGAAGCAGTGGGACGGGTGGGGGACTGCGCTAAAACCCTCCTACGAGCCACTGGTTTGGGCTAAAAAACCCTTCCAGGGGACAGTCGAGCGGAATGTCATGGAACACAGCTGTGGTGGGATCAATGTAAACGGATGTAGGGTAGGCACGGATACAAGAATCAATCCACCAGGATCAACCAATCCACGTATAGCAATGGGTAATGGATGGCGCAATGACGCACAGTCAAAGGCTCGTGTTGGGCGCTGGCCGGCTAACTTGATCCATGATGGAAGTGATGAGGTAGTCGAGTTATTTCCAACATCCTCTTCGTCCAGCGCAGTGATGCCACTACCGAAGACACCAAGAGACTCCAATGGATCGGACCACGGAAGCGGGTTCGACGATAGTGGCTCCGCTGCTCGCTTTTTCTATACTGCTAAAGCAGATGATGATGACCGACCACATGGTAAGGGTAAGCATGTCACTACGCACCCCACAGTCAAACCACTCGATCTAATGCGATATCTCGTGCGACTAATATGTGCGCCAGGCGGGGTGGTGTTTGACCCGTTCATGGGCTCGGGTAGTACCGGCTGCGCGGCACTGCTGGAGGGCATGTGGTTCGTCGGTATCGAGAAAGAACAGAAGTACGCTGACATAGCAGTCGGGAGGTTAAAGCTCGCGCTCCAATCTGCTCCGCCGTCCGAGAAGATTGTGGTGGGAATGCAATCTGAAGGTGGTATTCCACCAGTACCGAGGAGACTCAGAACTGAGAGGTAATCCGATGCCAGTATCGGTAAAGAATTCACCATTCTCACGGAGCCATAGCGCACCACAAATCAAACTCCGCACACCGCAAGCCCGAATCCTCGCAGTGTTACAACCTATGTACACAGACGATCCGGTATCTGAATGGCCATTAATCACACGCCCCCAGCTTGGTGTTCTCGCTGGGTACACTGCTATATCCGGCACGGTGACCCGAGCGCTGAATGGCATCCAACCAGGTAGCAGTAGTGGTGACCCTCACCTCGGTCTTCTTGCCCTTGGATATGTGGAGGAAGTCGAGGTGGATGTGTGCGGGGTGCTAGAGATTAGTTATCGTACAACTATCGCCGGAATCCTTGTTTACAAGGACCACCTCGCCTCAGGTAGAGTCCTCCCACCTGTGAAGGATGCGACTACCTGCATTAACGACCGCTATCGGAGGGATGGATAAGGCCATGCCAATACCTGCGACCGAGTGCATACAATTGGAGCCATATTGGTCGGCACCTGGAGCCGCGCTGTACCTCGGGGACGCGCGGGCGTGCCTCCAGGCTGTGCCCGCGAGGTCAGTGCAATGCTGCGTCACTAGTCCACCATATTGGGGATTGCGGGATTATGGGACCGGGAATACCCAGATCGGTCTTGAGGAAATACCAGACTGCTTTGGATGGGTCACTAAGGAACTGTGCGGAGTATGTTACGTGTGCCGATTGGTCAAGGTGCTCAGTGAAGTCAAGCGCGTGCTAAGAGATGATGGGACTATGTGGCTCAATTTAGGAGACTCATATAACAGCAGCGGCAATCTCGTAGGTATACCTTGGAGATCCGCTCTAGCCCTTCAAGCAGACGGTTGGATACTGCGGGCGGTGATGCCGTGGGTCAAGCGCAACGCCATGCCAGACAGCGCTGAGAACCGCCCTGGTAGGTCTGTGGAGGACGTATTCCTCCTCACCAAGTCAATGGATTACTACTTCGACATGGAGTCGATCAAGTTGCCCGGATCGGGGCGGGCATCCGGTGGCTCAACGTTCAGCAAGCCTGGTGGAGCGCAGCACAGGACATACGACCGCCCAGACTACCGGACTCGCGGGTTCAGGTCTGGTGACTTACTGTTATCGGAGGATAGTGACGAGGTAGTGGCGTTCGCCGTCCCAGTAGCCAACTACAGTGGCGCGCACTATGCCACGTTCCCGGTGCGCTTGGTGACTCCGATGATCCTCGCGGGTACGTCGAGCCACGGCGCTTGCGCCAACTGCAACAGTCCCTACAGACCAGTGGTGTCCAAGGAGAGGACGAGCAGGGTCGAAGACGATGGCTATGACCGGGACAGATCAATCAAGTCAAATAGGAATGGACTGAGCACAACACTATATGACCACATCGGCGGCGGAGTATCCGATATAATAGGTTGGAAGAAGGAGTGTGGATGCCAGACAAGCGAAGTAATCCCCTGCGTCGTCCTCGACCCGTTCGTCGGGAGCGGTACGACGGTAGCCACGGCTCTCCAACTGGGGCGGCATGGAATCGGCATAGACCTATCAGAGCAGTACCTGCGGGAGAACGCCATACCAAGGATCGAGGAGGCCATGTCTAGCGCCGCGTCGCGCCAGCGCACGTCAGCGGTGCCGCCCGGTGCGCCACCCGCCCCCCGCCGGCTCCGATAATCCATAGCCAGAGTTATTTTGTTTGGCATGCAATTTCGGCTTGACTCACAGCCGGCACATCGTTATAATGATGTCGGCGGGGCACTTGCCCAATACTCAACTCAGGAGCGAAAATGAAGAAAGACGAGATCAAGGTGGGTGGGCACTACCTGGCGAAGGTAAGTGGTTCCATCACGACGGTGCGGGTGGATGGTATTCGAGAGACGACTACCACCAAAACGATGACAGTGTACGACGTAACCAACCTTGCCACCGGCCGCAGGACCACATTCCGCAGCGCAGCCAAGTTCCGGTCGCCAGCGAATCTCGAAAAGAAGCTGGGGAGTGAGCATCGCCAGAGCCCTCCGAACTGTGGGAGTGGCTCCGACACCTCTAGTGAGGAGGGTGAGCAGAGCATCCCTTTCGCCGCAGCGAGTCCCTTCGAGATAGCTACGAGCGAGTTGTCAAGTTCCTCCACCTCCGAGGTCGCGCGTGAGGAGGGTGAACAGTGCGCGGACCCTACGAAGGACCATGCGAGTACTGCGGCATCCCAGCCCATTCCTCTCCAGACTCAAAAGCCTACTGCCGCATCGAACATACTCGCCGATAGGATCGCCAGTACCCGTCTATCTGAGATACCAGATACCGTGGCCGGGTACATACCGACAGACGAGCAAAAGGCGATCCTCGAAGCCGCACTTGAAATCGCGCAAGGCGATGGTCCACGAGTACTGGTGATTGAGGCCGGCGCGGGTGCTGGCAAGACCTCCACCCTCAAGATGATTGAGGAAGTGCTGCCCGGACGAGGGCAGTATACCGCATTCAACAAGCCCCTAGTGGAGGAGAGCAAGACCAAGTTTCGCAAGGCGAAGTGCAACACCACTCACAGCCTGGCATTTCAGCCATGTGGTCGGGATTACCAGCACCGCCTGGGTGGGCAGCGCGTCCGCAGCCAGGAAGTAGCGGACATGTTGGGACTGGAGTTCCTCGACGTGGACACTGGGGTCAGGGACGAGAAGGACCAACCGGTAGTCAAGCGACTTCAAGCATGGTTGCTCGCCAGCCACGTCAGGCTCGCGCTCCAGAAGTTCAGCCAGTCGGTAGACTACGAGATCGGAGAGCACCACTTCCACTATATCGCCGGTATAGACCAGCTGGCGGAGGATGGCAAGCGCGGTTGGGACAATAACCTCATGGTCCGACGGCACCTCCTCTCCTACGCGCGGAGGGCGTGGGAAGATATCGCTAGTAAGGATGGTAAACTCCCATTCACCCACGACTACTACGTCAAGTTATGGCAGTTGGCGGCCCCGGTGATACCTGCAGACTACATCCTCCTCGATGAGGACCAGGACACTGCACCAGTGTTCGCGGACATCATCCAGAGACAGAAGCAGGCGATACTGGTCTTAGTCGGAGATGAGAACCAAGCCATATATGAGTGGCGCGGAGCAGTCAACGCCACTCGCTTGTTCCCGGATGCGTCAGTGAGGTACCTCACTCAGTCATTCCGTTTCGGGCAGGCAGTGGCCGACGTGGCCAACTCAATACTCGCAGAAATGGATGAGCCTAGTAAGCTGCGCATGCGCGGGGTGGACGTGCCTAGCCGAGTGCTACTAGATGCTGGAGATTCCAACGGTGGTGACACTGATCGTAGTAGTGAGTACTTGGGGACAGTGTGCTACCTATACCGAACCAATGCTGGCGCGGTGGGCAAGATCCTCCGCGAGCACGCTGCAGGACGGCGCGGGTGCTTGATAGGTAAGATCGACAACGTGCTGAGCTTCGTGGAGGGGGCACTGGACCTCCAGCGAGGGCGGCGGACGAGCAACCCAGAACTCGCAGTATTCGAGGGATGGCAGGAAGTGCAGAAGTACGTCAAGGAGGACCCGGACGGTGCGGACATGCAGCTGATGGTGAAGCTGGTGGACGATTTCGGCTGCGAGAGGATACTCAGTGCGCTCAACGGCATGCCGAAGGAGCAGTACGCGGACTTCGTGTGCTCGACGGCTCACAAGTCCAAGGGCCGCGAGTGGGATACGGTGGTTCTCCGCGCCGACTTCCCGCCCAGAATCGACATGAGTGATGCCGACCGGAGGCTGCTCTACGTGGCCGCCACGCGCGCCAAGTTGGTCCTCGACCTGACTAGCTGCACACCGTTCCGCGAGTACACCGACCGGGACGGGCGTGTGACGCCAGGCATCCGGGTAGAATTCACGCGGGGCGACCCGACGCGGGAGGAACTGGACGACTACCTCGCCGGGAAATCCGACCCCCGGACGGCCCCGGAATCGCGAGCCGTAAAGGAGACCTCTACAATAGTGACCTACTCGAAGCTGCGCAGCGGTGAGTGGGGACTGCGGTCCACCACTGAGATCAAAGAGGGTCAGGTAGTCACAGTGACTACCAAGGCGGGAGAGAGGAGGACCGAGACAATAGGCAAGATTGTCTGGAGCGGGCAGGGTGTCTGGCTCGCTACCAATGGTAGTAGTGGCAAGTCGAATAGTAGTCGGGAAGTTTGCGCCGAGTGCGGCAAGCCTGGATACCTAGTGGCTGACTTGGAGGATGGGTGGATGAAGCACCGGCGCTGCTGTGATATGTCGCCATAGACCTAGAGTGCAGAGAGAAATACCCCCAGTAGGAATTATCCTACTGGGGGTATTTCGTTGATTGGACACTTGGTAGGGCAGCTAAAAGTCCCTCCTGTAGTAGTGTGTGACGGATGAATGAGCCCGTCTAAGTTTGCACAATGGGTATCCAGCATGCCTGTCTGGCAGGCTAGAGTAGACCTCGTAGTAGTCGTAGGCCACGCGGACGGTCACGAGCATGGTGCCGTCTGCGGTCTTCTGCACACGTAATACACTGCTCACCCTGCCCTTCCGCGTCACCACTTGGTCGCCGACGCGGTAGTCCTCGCGCCGCTCGGCATCTGTGTGGATGATATTCACACTTCCTCCCTGTGCATTGGGCTATGGTCCTCGGTCGTCAGGTACTCGTCCACGCAGCGCGTGGCGGTCATGAACAGTTTGCGGTGCAATAGGTGCTCCCGCATGATCGGAACTACGCGCTCCAGTCGGTCCAGAGTGGCCAGCTGGGCCTCGCAGTCCGTCACGGTGGAGGGGTCCGTATTGATCATGAGACTCCATTCTTGGCGGCGCGGAGGACCACCGTATCCCAGAACCCATCCGCGAACCCGTCCTCGAAGTGGTAGGCGTTGTCGTCGTCGGACAGGTCGATCCCGTACCGCTCGGACAACTCAGAGATGGACTCGCCGGTCCATTCCCCGGACAGAGGCGCGGGGCACAGGTCCAAGATAGCCGGGTCGCCCTCGTCCAGGCCGTGGACGATGGCGGCGCAGTATTCGGACGTCGAGTTGCCGTCGATCACCCACGATCCGGCAAATCGGCCGGCCCCACGGCCTGCGTAGTACGCCTTGCGTCGGCGCCGTGACATGGTTGCTCCTCCCCGCAGTATGCGGGTGCTAGTGGCCTCCCTCCCCTCTCCGCGACGTGCGGCCGGCGCTTGGGATTCCGGGTGCGGGGTTACTGGCTGCGGACCTGTAGCAATCTACTCATGCTACAGGTCCGCATGGGTACTTAGGCCACAGCCTGCGTGCTACCGTCCACATGTAGGGCACCCGCGCCGGCCTTCTTGGCCTTCGCGGCCTCGCGCTCCTCTGCGCGGAGGAGGTCCTCCTCGATCCGCTCGTCTGCGGTCATGTCCCGCGCCTTGATGATGAGCCCCTCGTGGTCGAGAGGGGCGCCATCAGCGTCCCGGCGGCTAATCTGGACGATCTTGTACCGCCGACGAGCGGCAGTTTTGATCTTGGGGGGCATGGCGTCCCTGGGCACGCCGTAGTCGCGCTTGGTGGTCTCCTGCCCCTCGATCACCGTACCCTTGCTGTTCTCTGGACCCTCGCTGCGCTCCAGGAGGAGCAAGTCACCCGAAAACCACTCATCCCACGGGTACTTGATCTCGCCGCCGAAGCCCTTGGCCCGTGCGAAGACGAATTCCTTGCCCCGCGCCAACTTGACCTTCGTCGCCATCTTACACCTTTTCTTTCCACCGACTCGTGTGGTCGGCTCAATTGGGGGGATGAACGCATAAGCGTTCGCCCGCTCGCAGAGCCTACGCAACTCCGCGTCTTGTATCGGGTCGTCGCGCATTGCGGTGTCCCCACGTGTGCGGCTCTGCGTTTCACGGGCTTGCCACCGTCTGTGAGTACACGTCTACGCACAGGCCGCATTACTGGGCGATATGTATCATATCCTAAGGGAGGGACTACGACTGCCATTCACGTACGCAGAGTGCGAGTTCGCATGGCCTCAATCTCGTCCTTAAGGGAGGGCACGTCCTTGTGGGTGCAAGCCGGGTGGCACCCACAGTTGTTGCAGCGCCGACAGGAGACGCAGACAATTCGTTTCCTGTCGCAGACCGAGCATCTACTCAGTCTTTTAGTCGGCCACTTAATCACGATCCTCTCCCTTACACTTGAACATGGGTTGCTCCTGGGTTAGGGGTTCGGGCAAGTGCCCCGCCGGTTGCGAAGTCCGGTAGCGCAGTTCGGGGCAGGAGGTAGTCTACAGGCAGGGGTCGAACACCTCAGCCTGCTGGGCGGGTGGTGGGACCAGAGTCGGCTGTGCCTCTGGGTAGGCTGCCGCCTCAGTCAGCTTGGCCTGATCCTCGGCTTCCTTCGCGGACTTCTTGGCATCAGCCTTGTCCCACAGGGCTTGCCGGACGCGGAGGATCGTGGGGCAGCTGGCGATGTCGTGGCCGGCGTCTAGCTCCCTGGCGACGGCCATCGCGTCCTCCTTGTCGATGGTCTGCTTGACCAAGCCGTCGCCGCTGCGGGCCGGCAGGACGTAGGAGTACGTCTCATCCTTGTTCCCCTTGCGGTCGATGTCGCACTCGACATACAGACCGCACTCGTCCGTGATGTGCTCAGCGTCCTCACGGCGCTTGCCGCCTTTCGTGCCAACAAACTCGCGGGAGAAGGTGAATTTCTGATCCCTCCCTCTGATCCGAGCGATGTACTGCTTACCTCCGTATCCGTACTTCGCTGTGGCTGAGAAGGTAATCGTAGCAGCCATTGTCATGTCTCCTGAAGGGCGAGATACTGGTGATCACAGCTTGCAGCCGACCCGACGCAGGCCGGCCTTCAGGGCGAGGACGTGCTTGCACTGGCCGCCGCGATGGGCGGCCACCGGGCAGCTGCACCGCCACGAGTCCTGTTAGAGAAACTTAGTACCCATGCTCCATCATCGCCTGAACCATCTCCCGGTCCTGGCCGGCCCCGATCAGCCCTTCCGCCACCTTCTCAACAGCGGATTCCACGTTCTTCACATCGCCGGGCATGACCGTATGCCGCCCGGCAAGAGCAGCCCTGATGAGAGACCGGGCTTCGACGATCGTGAGCGCGTCCGCACCGACCAGTTCGACGCGGACCCTTTTTCTCGTTAGCATACCCTATCCTCCTTCTGGGCTTCGGTTATTTGCTCGTTGCTCATGATCGTCACGAGTCTGAGTGCCCCCAGATCGCGGCGTCGGTTTCTGTGGATCTTGCGCCACTCGGAAAACCCGTAGCCACATCCTGCGTCGATCCGCCAGTGAGTGAGGATCCAGGCGTTGGGCCAATCAGCCCGACGATAGCGGGCCTCGACGATGATGGCGGAGTAGGGCGGGCTGACCGGCCCTACGACACGAACGGTACGATCTTCTGCGTCTATCATCTGTGTTGCCGCGGCGCTTCTTAGGCTGACCAGCGGTCCTGTAGCATGGGTGGAGCGGGGTGGGGTTGTTGGCCTCACGCCCGCTCTGGTTGAGGGCGTCTAATCGAATCCGTAGGCCAGACTGCTGGCCAGACTGCGGGCGGCTCTCGTGGGATCGCAATCCCACAGCTCGTGGTGGACGACCCACTGGCCGTCCCGCTTCGACCCCTGCCAGTGGACGTACTCCACCAGCAGGGTCCCATCACCTATCGGCCCCTCGGGCAGGGGCTCTCGGCCCTCGGCGAGGGCCTTTGGCGCCCACCCCTTTTCCCTCATTCGGCGGGTGAAGGCATCACCCGCGAGCCTACCTGCAAGTTCATCCCCTCGGCATATCCAGTTCATTGCTCCCTCGGTTCACATAGGCTGGCTCATCAGGCTGTCGCCCTAGCACAGCCTCCAGCGCCTGGCGCTGGGACTGGGTCGGGCATAGCCCATGCTCGATGTCCGACAGCCTGGGTTGGGCGATACCACACAGCTGGGCTAGCTGTCGCTGGCTGAGCCCCAGATCCTTCCTGTCCTGCCGGACAGACTCGCTGAATGTCATGTTTTCTCCCTTTCAGTTGTCCTATACCCTGCAATTGTCGTGCCGATACCCTCTGACCTACCTATCTGGCCCCAGCAGGCGAGGTACGGTCCCCCAGCGTGGTATGTGTGCGATCTCGATACTCGCGTGTGTTAACTAGGGTTTACGGAGTGTAAGTTTACAGGGGTTTACACCTTGAGTATGTTGATTAACGATGTGAGACTCTCGGTGCGCACGAGTTGCTTGAAGAATATTACGCAATACATAAGTGAATGCTCATTTATATTCCAACCTGATCTTGACTCTGCGCGCGCTGATCCGTACCATACCACTATGGACTACCGCCTGAGGGACTCCGATGACTGCGCAGCTGGAGTGTCGGATCGTGCTGACGTACCGCCGGGACGGCCAGGTCGATCTGGGTATGTACGATCCCGCGTCCGGCCGATACGAGCCCCTGGGCTCACACGGCCCGGCGCAGGACGCTGTGGATAGGGTCGTCCTGGGCCTGGCTCAATCCATCCTCCGGGCCGGACACAGGCTGACGTGGTGCGAGCAGTCGGGGTAGCGGATATCCACTGTATAGCCATACACCTGTATATCACTTTGGGATATACAGTGTATATCAGCCACTGGGGATATACGTTGGATATCCACCTCCTGTATATACGGCTGTATAGATATCCAATGTATATCCAGCATTGCGCTAGCCCATCCCTCAGGCTGAGTCCAGAATAATTTTCTAAAAATTCGTACAAATGCGCCTGGGCGCATGGGGGATGTGCTATAGTATGGTAGGCTGGCAGGCATGTGGGGGGGTGGGAGCGAGATATATATAGTATATATGTACACTATATATACTACTATACCTATAGGTATACACCTCTACCTACTGCGCTACCCTCAGTGAGGGTAGAGGTAGTGTAGTGGGGTGTGACACGAAGGGGCCCCATAAAGTAGGGGGGGGGGTTTAAGTACCCCCTAGTTGGTATTCTAAGTACAAAATATATGCCAACAGAAGAGTGAGAACAAGAGGAAGGATCGCAAGATCATCCCAGCGCAATAGAAACATGAGAAAGACCCGACACAACAACAATGTAATGATGTCTATGGGGCAGGGCACCAAGACCAGATTAGCGCGTACTGATGAGGAGCGCCGACACGTTGGCATGCGTAGGATCAGTGAGTGGATAGGGTACCACCGACAAAATGGGAACCAACTTGGAGCAGCAGTAGCGCAGACCTACCTAGACACACTTAGGGGAGGAAGCAGCGCAGAAGAAGCGAGGCGTGAGATAGTCGCGCAAGCTGAATACATGTATGACCAATTCCACGAGGCCATGACCCAATGCCAATAAGCGCAGGTAGAAACCCATACCGACCTAGAACAAGACAACCACTCGCCTGGGTGGAGCCATTCCTTGACGCATTAGCGCAGGGGGTATGCCTCCGTGAGGCATGTCGGATAGCGGGTGTATCACCTGGTACGGTCTACAGCCGCAGACGCAATAGTGAGGAATTCTGCTCCGAGTGGGACCGGGCAGTGGAGCTGGGTACGCAATTATTGGAGCAGGAGGCTACGCGCCGAGCATACTTCGGGGTGGAGAAGCCTGTATTCTACAAGGGAGAGCAGTGTGGTAGCACACAGGAGTATAGTGATACCTTGATGATGTTTATGTTACGCGCGCGGAGACCAGAAGTGTACCGCGAGAAATATGACCCAGAGAGTAGGCCAGCAGTCAATGTCAACATCCAGACCTATGGACAGGCAGTCAACATGCTCAACCAACTCTTCGACGACGAGCGCATCCCCATCGAGCGGCTTGACCCACTTACTATCACCGGCTCGCCTAGCGATGGCGGACACGGAGGGGAAGTGGGTGCTGGCCCCGCACCTGAGAGCGATCAACACGGTGCTGATGGGTGCGTGGCGCACCCCGAACAGTAGGACGGCGGTGACCGTCCCCTTTCAACATGGAAAAACGCTTCTCTGTAGTGTCTACTTCCCCACGTGGGTACTACTGCGCTGGCCGCACACCCGAATCATGCTGGGCTCGTATGAGGAGAGTTTCGCATCAGGACTTGGTGGGAAGGTTCGCGACGTAGTGCGCCGCTACGGGCCGGAGTTAGGCATCCACATCCGCGACGACACAGATGCGAAGGGCGAGTGGGTGATCCGGGGACACGAGGGTGGGATGGTGTGCCGTGGGCGCGGTGGAGCATTGACTGGTAGACCTGCTGACCTACTTGTGCTAGATGATTTAATAAAAAATTCTGAGGAAGCTCAGTCACCAACAATCCTCGACAGTCTATGGGACTGGTACTGCACCGTAGCGTATAGCCGATTAGGACCGCGCGCACCGGTTATAGTTGTAGGTACGCGCTGGGGACCGAAGGACTTATTTGGTCGGGTAGAGGCCGAGGCGAAAGTCGGTGGGGACAAGTTCAACTTCATTTCTTTCAAGGCGATAGCGGGGCAAGGAGATATCCTCGGTCGTATTCCTGGCGAGGCGTTGTGGCCGGAGCGGGTGCCACTGGAGCGCTTGGAGCG
>Ga0207646_10006336_pt1 | contig 12255 bp, 8 predicted proteins | sample KBSK5502metaG_FD_184343 | JGI IMG/M metagenome (GOLD analysis project Ga0207646, IMG submission 184343) | Corn, switchgrass and miscanthus rhizosphere microbial communities from Kellogg Biological Station, Michigan, USA - KBS K5-50-2 metaG... | ecosystem: Host-associated > Plants > Roots >...
AACTCGCGGCGCGTTGGTGATGCCGTTGTCAACGCCTTTAAGCCAATGGTCGAACCAACGAATCAGTTGTGCCCGCAAAAAAAGCGCTTCAGGATTTCCGATATCGCTCGTTGCCGGCGGATGGCCCAGGCCGCCGAGATACATCTTAAAGAACGGGATGGCGGTGCTGGTTTGAAAGAGGGACTCCGCCTGCTCCGAAGGAAAGAGCCAATCACGCCAGCCTTGAATGACAAAAGCGGGCACAGTGAGCTCTGCCGGATCAAAGATTACCGAACGCCAATCAATATTGTTTTGTGGACCGCCCGTGCGCGCATCTTCCGGGTGGCCGCCCAGGAAGTCGCCGAGCAAGTCAAACATCTGGTCCTCATAATTCGGGTTCGTCGCATTGAAACCGCCGCCGAACAACCCGACCGTAAACGCCAGTTTCGGTACATCATTCGGGCTGAGCGCTTGATAAAGGTCAGTCCATCCAATGATCGGGGCCACCGCTGCAAGCCCCGCTACATGTGTGCGCATGATTTCAAAGGCATGGCCCCCGCCATACGACGCCCCCGTCACGCCGAAATTGCTGGTGGTGGAAACGGGGACGCTGACCGCGGGCGAATCCCCGATCGCGCCGGTTTGCATGGCCAGAATGATCGTCTTCAAGTCATTTACTTCATTCGGACCAACCAGCGAAACTAAGCCGTCCGAATCACCAAACCCCCGCACAGTCGGCGTGAGCACGACGTACCCTTGGCTGGCGAAATCGTTCGCGAGCGTCACGGCGGTATCGCTGGTTTTCGAACCACCGTAAGGATGAATAATAACGATGACTGGCGCAGGCGCGGTAACGCCATCAGGAATATAGACGCGGGCGTCGAGGTGAATCTTGTCCGTGGTGGCGTCCGACGTGTCACCCGCGTCGGTTGCCGTCGCCTGGGCAGCTACAGGAATGAAGGTATCGGTGGTGGTAAATGTCCCGCCCCAAGCTTGGGACAAAACGACCAACAAAGTGAGCAGAAGCAATGCCGGTATTTTCATAGCGCCCATAATGACCTCCCGAGTGAAAAATTGTCGCCTTCTCTTCCGGTGCGCAACAACAAGAAGCGCTGATCCTTCTATAGGAATAATTCCGATGATTTGCGCATACCGAACAGACCACTCTACGCAGTCCTCCGGATACTGGAGGAGTTGAGAGTATTGATGGCAGGCCGCAACCCTTAGTGAAAGAGGCAGTGCCGCGATCTTCTGTAGCGGCGGCCTATGACCGCCGAACCGGTTCTAATCACTCATCACTTATCACTAATCATTATGTAGAGCGGCTCGGACAGCCACTCTACGCCTATTCCTTAACGATAATCGAAGTACCTTCTTCGACTGCGTTAAAGAAATGCTCCGCCATTCCGCGGGGCAATCGGATGCAGCCGTGCGAGGCGGCATATGGTGGAACATAACCCTCGTGCATCGCATAACCGCCGTTGAAGTGCATACAATAGGGCATTCGCGCGCCGTCGAAATGGGTGCCGCGTGGTTGTGAGTCTTTGCGGACGTCGATGTTCGATTTCACCACGTTGCCTTCAGCGTCAACGTAGTCACCGAACTCGCTCGAAACGTGGTTCTTATCCTTGGACACGATATGATAGTGCCCCGGCGGAGTAGAGAATCCTCGTTTGCCGGTCGACACCGTTGATTCTCCGACGAGATGTTTACCCTTGTAGAAGTACGCTTTCTGCTCGGCCAGATGGACCACGATTTTCGTCGAACCGGACACGCCATCACCTTCCCAATAGCCAGCCGGCGCTGGAAACGGAATTACGGCCCGCACAGCATTGGTGGCAGTTTGCTGCGCGGTTTCGAGTTCTTCGCAGCTTGAAAGAAAGCCGAGGGCAACGAATGCCAGTGCTAAAGATAAAACGCGGCTGGGCTTCATCGAGCGGCGGATATTAGTGGTCATTGCGCAGAGTGCAATCGAAAGGCTGCTGGGGTAGCAGCTTCCTTACCGTGGACGGCGCAGATCGCAAGGGACGCAAGATGCCGTCCTACAGAACAATTAGCAGTGATCGCTATTGCCGACGCTTGGCATAACTACAGATGGCCATATCGTCCCGGCATCATGACAAAGGTCAACGCGCGGAGCGAAACGCCCCATTTATTCTCCGCCATAATTGTGTGCGTGCTCATGATCGTTTTCCTGGCCGCGGGCCGGATGTTGGCCATTCATCTTGAAAAGCGGACTGTTCGGGCGACTGCTCCCAGGCCTTTTTCTCTCAAAAACCAGGGTTTGGCCTTTCAACGTGCCGGATGGCAGTCGCCAGATGTTTTGCCAATCTACGGCAGTTCGGAGCTCAGGCAGCGGCAGCCGGAGAACTCGAGCCATTTTTTCCGGACGGCGCCGACAGGTTTCCAAGTCTCGGCCGTAGGTAAGGCAGGCACGACGTCGATTATTGTTTTGCAAAAACTGGCCGCGCTCGCTGCGGACGTCCACGGCAAGAAAATTGCGATCTCGCTTTCACCCAGTTGGTTTTTTGCTCCGGTCGTTAACCCACGCTATTACGAAGGAAACTTCTCGCTTGAGGCCGCCAGCGGAATGATCTTTGGTGGCGCGCTCGATTTCGAGCTTAAGCGCGACATCGCCGTGCGAATACTGCAATGTCCGCCAGTCCCGGCGGAAACTCCACTGCTTCGCTTTGCTTTGGAACGACTCGCCTCCGGAAGTTGGCTCGATCGGGTTGTCCTTTGGACGCTCTGGCCAATGGGGGAAGCGCAAAATCTCGTGCTTGATTTGCAAGATCATTTTGAATCGCTCATGTTTATTTTTCAGAGGGTAAAATCAGCTCCGCGGCTCCATCCGGAAGCACTTAATTGGCCCAAGCTCATGGCCCGAGCCGCAGATGCTGCCGCGTCCGCGAAAACGCAGCCAATTCGTGACCCTGAAAATATTCCGATTGGTCCCACCACCGATGCCGCCTTTTTGGCGCGACTGGGTCAAGCGCACGAATGGATCGATCTGGAATTATTGTTGCGCACGCTGACCGAGCTTCATGTCCGGCCCCTGCTCCTAAGCATGCCCATCCCCGGTGTGTTTTGGGAGCAGTGCGGTATTTCTAGGTCGGCACGGCAAGTCTATTACGACAAGATCCGCGGAATCGCGCAGCGTTATAATTGCACTCTCGCCGATTTTTCGGACCACGATGGTGATGCCGATTTTCTGATCGTCCCGCGCAATCATCTCACCGCCAAAGGCTGGATGTTCTACAATCGTGCGCTCGATAATTTTTTTCACGGGCCAGACTCGGAAAATCTAGCCGCGCGATAATAGCCGTTTATGGACGCAAGAGCGCATGTTCCGATAACACCTTCTGAAGCGCGGCAAAAGATTCTGCAGCTTCTCGTTTCAGTCACTGAAACGGAGGAGGTACGGAGCAATCTCGATCTATCACTTTATGACAGCCATGTCCTCGACTCGATGCAGACAGTTCAGTTAATGGTCGCCATTGAGGAGGAATTTGGTGTTCAAGTTTCGCCCGCGGAATTCGACCGCGAATTGTGGGCGACACCGCGCAAACTCGTGGCCGACATTGAGCGCCGCCTGCACGAGTGAACTGGACTCAAATGCATCCGCGACTACGGCTGCTAATATTAATTCTTTATTATATTAGTGTGATTGCGGGTTTAAGCGTCATGTATGGGCGCGGCGATTTCTCAACACCGCCATTTGTTTACCAGGGTTTCTGAGTGAATCTGATCGAGCGAATCGATCGCTGGGGCAGAGTCGCGCCGCGAGCGATCGCCCACGTTAGCGGCGATCAAACCTTAACCTACGGCGAGCTGTGCATGCGTTCTGATGCACTTGCCGCCTATTTGGCAGAACGCTTCGGCAATGATCGCGCCCCGATCGCAGTCCTGGGACATCGGGAGCCGGAAATGCTCATCGCCTTCCTCGGCGTGGTCAAATCGGGCCGACCCTACGTGCCGCTCGACACCGCACTTCCCCAGCGGCGCATCGATAACATTCTTGCTACCGCAGGCGTCAACCTGTTGCTCACCTCTACCGACATCCAGGATCTGTCCGCATCCCACTTCCCCGCACCCGCCAGCGGCTTAGAACACGAGGGCGCCTTTTACATCATTTTTACGAGCGGCAGCACGGGCGAACCGAAGGGCGTCGTTGTCACTCTGGGGTGCCTGGAGCATTTCATCGGGTGCATGCTGGCCGAACAAAGCTTCGCTGAACGTGGCGAGACATTTCTGAATCAGGCACCTTTCTCGTTCGACCTCTCGGTCATGGATTTGTATTGCACTTTGGCTACTGGCGGCACTCTCTTCAGCGTAAGCCGCGATTTGGTCGCCGCTCCGAAATTGCTTTACTGCGCGCTTGCGAATTCCGGGGTCACCACATGGGTTTCGACGCCCTCGTTTGCGCAGATGTGCCTGGTCGAGCGAATGTTCGACGAGAGAATGCTTCCAAAAGTCCAGCGATTTCTCTTTTGTGGAGAAACGCTCCCAGCGGAAACGGCTGTGCGCCTGCGAAAGCGATTTCCCAGAGCGCGTGTTTGGAACACCTACGGCCCCACCGAAGCGACTGTGGCCACGACTTCCATTCAAATCGATGACACCATCGTGGAAAAATACTCAACACTCCCGGTCGGAAAACCGATGCCCGGCACCAACGTTTTTTTGGTCGATGAAAATGGTCAGCCCCCGCCGATGGGCGAGCGAGGTGAAATTGTCATCGCCGGCCCAAATGTCAGTCCTGGTTATCTTGCGCGCCCCGATTTGACGGCGAAAGCTTTTTTCGACCACCGCGGCCAACGAGCTTATCGGACCGGTGATTGGGGACGATGGCGTGACGCCTTGCTTTTTTTCGAGGGCCGCATGGATGAGCAGATCAAGCTCAACGGATATCGTATTGAGCTCGGCGATGTTGAGACCAACCTGCGCGGATTGCCCTCTGTGCGCGATGCTGTTGTACTTCCGGCGAGGAAGAATGGCGGTGTCCAATCCCTCGTGGCCTTCGTCATAATGAGCGCGCGCGACGGATCTTCACATTTCAGCTCGGCCACTACTCTCCGGGAACAACTCGGCGAAAGGATTCCAGCTTACATGCTGCCGCGCAAGTTCGTCTTTCTCGACACCTTTCCCATGACTGCGAATGGTAAGGCCGACCGCAGCAGGCTCGCCGAGTCGCTGTGACTCCATACGGAAGTTTCACTTTTTTTGGGATACTTCTTTACGTTGTCGTCCCAACATTAATTCTCGGTTTTCTGGGCCGGGCCGGCTGGCGGTGGGCGCTTGTTGCGACCTGCCTAATGCTTGTTGTTCAATTTGAAAGACGGTTACCCGTCTCTTCGGATTTTGCATTGCGCGAAATCTGGATTGTTCTTGGCTTTGCGGCTTGGCAATTGGCGACGCTGCGCGTGCTTGCCGTGCCCGGTGTGCGAAACCGGTGGGCTTTTTACGCCGCAATCACAGCGAGTTTGTTTCCGCTCGCGGCGGCGAAGTTGGCCCCCCTCCTGTTGTCCGGTAGCGAGTTTGGTTTTCTCGGTATTTCCTACGTCACGTTTCGGGCGCTTGATGTGGTCTTTTGCCTCCGGGACAAAGTCATCGCCGTGCCGCCTACGCTCGATTTTCTGGCGTTCTTATTTTTCTTCCCCACCATTTCTTCCGGCCCAATCGATCGCTATCGACGCTTCACCGCTGACTGGCGGAAAACGCGGACCCGCGCTGAATTCATTCTTGATCTCGATCACGCGGTGCATCGGCTGTTTCGTGGCTTTTTTTACAAGTTCATCGTCGCTGCATTGATCAAACAATACTGGCTCGACCGCGCCGCGGAAGGCGCAGGCTTCGGCGCGCTCGTCAGTTACATGTATGCCTTCAGCCTCTACTTATTTTTCGATTTCGCGGGTTACAGCGCTTTTGCCATCGCCTTCAGTTATCTGTTTGGTGTCCACACGCCGGAGAATTTTAATCATCCGTTTCTTGCTCGCAATATCCGCGACTTTTGGAATCGCTGGCACATCACCCTCTCATTCTGGTTTCGCGATCATGTTTACATGCGTTTTCTGCTTGCTGCCACGCGTGGCAAATGGTTCGCGGATATACACACGGCCGCAATTCTTGCCTATTTTTTAGCCTTCGGCCTGATGGGGCTCTGGCATGGGATCAAGCCGCACTTCATTCTATATGGGCTCTATCAAGCGGCCCTGCTGTCGGCCTTTGACATTTTTTCGCGCTGGAGCAAAGCCCATCGTTTTTGGCGCGACGGTCTCGTTTGGCGCGCCGCAGGGATTTTCATAACGTTTCAATGCGTTTGCTTTGGGTTCCTTATTTTTTCAGGGCGCATCGGAGCGAAGCCAATGTTGCGTGGTGAAGGTACGGTTGAGCGAGCGGACTGTGCGGAAATCTCAGGTTGGATCTGGGACAAATACGAGCCCGATGCGGCAATGAAAGTCGATCTTGCCGACGGCAAAAGTTATGTGCTCACCGTTACCGCAAACCAGTTTCGCCAAGACCTGGCGGCTTCCGGTTATGGAAATGGCCGGCACGCCTTTTCGATCCCGACACCGCCACAGCTCAAGGATGGCCGTCCGCACACCATTTACGTGCACGTCGCCGGCTCGCGACGAGTGTTGGAAAATGGTCGCAGGGTCATCGTCTGCCGGTAGCTCTATATCTACGCAAAGACGCCCGCGAAATTTCGTGCCATTGACGCTGGACACGCCAGGAAATAGTCTCCTTCATCGCTATTGTTACTCCTGCCAAATCAAAACCGTCGTCAGCATCCGGCGTCCAGCCGCCGATCAACTTAAACGGTTGGATCGAAGAGAACCGGCATCTCTTCAAGCCGCCGGTGAGCAACCGTTATCTTTATGATGGGCGCGATTTTTTCGTCATGGTGATCGCGGGGCCAAACGCGCGGAATGATTTTCATCTTGTCGATTCAGAGGAGTATTTCTACCAGCTGAAGGGCGACATCAAAGTGCGGATCCGCGAAGGCGATCGGATCATCGATCATCTGGTGCGCGAAGGAGAGACGTTCTTCATCCCCCCCAATGTTCCGCATGCTCCAGTGCGGCCGCCGGACACGCTAGGCGTTGTCGTCGAGCGTCGCCGCCCGCCGGGAGAGCATGAACACGTGATTTTCTACTGCGATAATTGCGGGGCGCTGGTGGAAGACATTGATTTCGATTGCGGCGACATCGTTCAACATTTCAGTCAGGCGATGCTCGACTTCTGGAACGACGACGAACGTCGAACCTGTAAAAAGTGCGGAACTAAGGTCCCGAAACCGGAACTGGTTAAGCCGTTCTGAAGAAAAGTGACGGGTGACAAGTGACGGGTTTCGGCTACCGCAGTGTTTTATTGTCATCCTGAGCGGGCCGAAGGATCTCACTTGCCCATCGCAGCCGTCTTCAAGCGCAAAAAACGGTCATTGTCACGGTAATGTCGCTATTGAGGCATTGCGTGTTGCCTTCGATGGCTCATCACTAATCACTCGTCACTTTCTTAGATGAAAATCGATCTACACACCCACATCCTCCCGCACGATTGGCGGTCGGAAGATAGGCATCTTGCCTGTCTCGGCCGACGGGCATCTTGCCAGTCGACCGCTGGAATCTTGTCACTCATCACTCATCACTTTGTTAGATGAAGATCGACCTGCACGCCCACATTCTTCCGCACGATTGGCGGTCGGAAGATAGGCATCTTGCCTGTCCTGGTCGACGGGCATCTTGCCTGTCGAATCACAATTCGTGCAGCGCAGCCGTACTTGTTCATCACTCGTCACTTTCTTAGATGAAAATCGATCTACACACCCACATCCTGCCGCACGACTGGCCCGACCTGGACGCCCAATACGGCTACAGCGGATTCGTTAGGCTGGATCACTACCAACCTTGCTGTGCGCGGATGATGATCGGCGACCGCGTCTTTCGCGAGATTACTGACAATGTCTGGGATCCGAAACGGCGCATCGAGGAGTGCGATCGCGCCGGTGTCTCGATGCAGGTGCTTTCCACCGTGCCGGTAATGTTCAGCTATTGGGCGAAACCAGCTGATGCGCTCGATCTTTCTCGCCGTCTCAATGATCACATCGCCGAAGTTGTCCGTGATCATCCAATGAGGTTCGCCGGGCTGGCGACAATCCCGCTGCAAGATCCAGAGCTGGCGGCGCGCGAGTTGGAACGGTCCGTCCGTGAATTGGGGCTGCGCGGAGCGCAGATTGGGACGCACGTTGACGCCAACGCGCACTGCGGTGACAACAATTGTCGAAATCTTGACGATCCGTCACTCAACGCCCTCTGGAGCGCCGCCGAGCTACTCGGCGCCGCGATCTTCGTTCATCCCTGGGACATGATTGGAAAAGAGCGCATGCCGAAATACTGGTTGCCGTGGCTCGTCGGGATGCCAGCTGAGACTTCGCTGGCGATTTGCTCAATGATGTTCGGTGGTGTGTTCGAGCGGTTCCCGAAACTCCGCGTCGCTTTCGCGCACGGCGGCGGCGCCTTCCCCTTCACCATCGGCCGGATCGAGCACGCCTTTCACGTTCGACCAGACTTGGTCGCGACAGAAAATAAAACGAACCCGAGAAGTTATCTCGCGCGCACCGACGCAAAGGGCGAGGTCGCTCCGGCTCGGTTCTACGTCGATTCGCTCGTTCATGATGCCGACGCCCTGAGGTTGCTGCTCAAACTATTTGGCGCGCAACGTATCGCACTCGGCTCGGATTACCCGTTCCCGCTCGGCGAACCTCACCCGGGCGAACTCATCGAGTCGATGCAGGAAGTGTCTGCGCTCGACAAGGCGCAGCTGCTCTCCGAAACCGTGCGCGAATTCCTTGGCATGAATGCAGGTCCATGCTGAAGAATTTGCGCCACAGATTAACACAGATGAAACACAGATAAGAAAGACTGTATTGTTAACCCGTGAAAATCTGTGTTCATCTGTGGCTTGGTTTTCGTTCTCACTGCATCAACAAGGATTTCACTGTAGCGCAAATTCGCAGCGAACTCGTTTGCTTTCGACAGTCCAACCAATGCACATTTAATGATTCGTCTTATGGGACGTAGCGTCGTCAGATGGCTTCCGAGGTAAAAAAAGAGATCGAGCTCGAGATCGCGTATGTGCTCTTCATTGACATCGTCGGTTATTCCAAGCTCGTGACTAACGAGCAGCGGCGATGTCTTGAACTGCTCAATCAGATCGTTCGCGGCGCGGAACACTTCCGCACGGCCGAGGCAAACGGCCGCCTCATTACCGTGCCGAGCGGAGACGGCATGGCGCTGGTTTTTTACAACACTCCAGAAGCGCCGGTGCAATGCGCGCTCGAGATTAGCAGCGCGGTGAAGGAACATCCGGAACTCAAGCTGCGCATGGGGATTCATAGTGGACCGGTCAGTGGCGTGGTGGACGTGGGCGGTCGCGCCAACATCGCCGGCGCCGGCATTAACATCGCGCAGCGAGTGATGGATTGCGGAGACGCTGGTCACATTCTCATTTCGAAACATATGGCCGAGGACCTCGAACAGTACGGCCAGTGGCGTCGTCATTTGCACGATCTGGGCGAATGCGAGGTGAAACATGGAGGCCGCGTTTCGGTCGTCAATCTCTATACCGAAGAACTTGGTAACCCGGAGGTCCCAGAGAAGTTCCGGCAGGCTCGGCGCAAAGCGGCCACGCCGGGATTCGGAGCAGAGACGAGACCGGCCAAAGCTCGCTGGCCACTTGTCGCTGCCGCAGTAATAATTGCCGCGCTTGCTATGGGCGCCTTTCTCTGGTGGCGTCGAGCCGCGCCGACCTCGGCGGTCGGCGGTGTTTCTCCTCCACTCGCCACTCCTATCGCTGCTGCCGCCGTGCCTGAAAAAAGTGTCGCCGTCCTGCCCTTTGACAATCTAAGCGATGAGAAGCAGAACGCTTTTTTCACGGACGGCGTCCAAGATGAGATTTTGACTGACCTGGCAAAGATCGCGGACTTAAAGGTGATCAGCCGTTCGAGTGTGATGCAGTACAAGAGTGGAGTCCCACGCAACCTGCGCGAGATCGGGCAGCAGCTTGGGGTCGTTCATTTGCTCGAAGGTAGTGTGCAACGCGCGGCCAATCGTGTTCGTGTCAACGCGCAGCTGATCGATGCCCGTAACGACGCGCATCTATGGGCGCAGACCTATGATCGCGATCTGGCCGACGTTTTTGCTATCCAAAGTGAGATCGCCAAGGCCATCGCCGACCAGCTTCAGGCGAGGCTTTCACCGAGTGAAAAAAGTGCCATCGAGCGCCCGCCGACTGCCGACGTCTCCGCTTTCGATCTTTATAGTCGCGCCAAGACGCTCATGCTCTCGACGACCTTCAGCGCGATTGCCAGCAAGCGTGTCCTGCAAGCGGTGGATCTATTGAATCAAGCTTTGGGGCGCGATCCCTCTTTTTTTGTCGCGCAGTGCCAACTCGCCTTGGCACACGACCAACTTTATTTCCTCGTCGGCAGCGACCACACACCCGCACGGTTGGCGGCGGCAGAAGCGGCCCTGCAGGCCGCATTCCGGCTGCGGCCCGACGCTGGCGAAGCGCACCTGGCTCGCGCCGAACATCTTTACCGCGCGTACCTCGATTACGACGGAGCTCTCGCTGAACTGGAGATCGCTCGCCGAACTTTACCGAACGACCCACGGATCTTTGAATTGACTGGCTACATCGCGCGTCGGCAAGGCAAAGATGAAGAGGGATTGCGCAGTCTCGAGCGCGCGCTTGAGCTGGACCCGCGCAATTTTCTGACCCTGCAGCAGTTTGCCCTCAGCTACGGCAATCTGCGGCGATATTCCGAGGAAGTGGCTGTTTTTGATCGCGCCTTGACGGTCAATCCGGACGACGTCGAGACAAAAGTGATTCGCGCTTTGGTCGAATTGGACTGGAAAGCCGATACACGCCCTCTGCACCAAATCATTGAGGACATTCGTGCGAAAAATCCTGCTGACCTCGAGAGGGTGGCCGACACCTGGTTCTTGTGCGCGCTGGCAGAACGTGACGCGTCCGCTGCCGAAAGTGCGCTTCGGGCTCTGGGCGACAATACCTTTGGCGATAATGCAACCCAATTCAGCACCCGGTTCGGCGAAGGCCTGCTCGCCCGGATGATAAACGACGAAACCAAAGCGCGCTCTGCTTTCACTGCGGCTCGTGCCCAGCAAGACAAGATCGTGGAAGCGCAGGCAAACTATGGCCCGGCACTTTGCATTCTTGGTCTCATCGATGCCGGTCTCGGCCGAAGAGAAGAGGCTTTGCGCGAGGGCCGACGCGCAATCGAACTAATGCCTGCCGCGAAAGATTCCCTCAACGGCGCGGACATGATCCAGTATTTCGCAGTCATGGCCGCTTGGCTTGGCGAGAAAGATCTGGCCTGCGAACAGCTCGCCAGCGCTGTCCGATATGGTGGCTCGCTCAGTTATGGCCGATTAAAACTGCATCCGTTTTGGGATCCACTGCGCGGCGATGCGCGCTTTGAGAAAATCGTCGCCTCGCTCGCGCCAAAGAACTGACGTTCGGTTATCAGTTATCGGTTATTAGTTATCAGTTATCAGTTATGATCGCGCTATCTTCAGACTTGGGCGCCTGCTCGCGAAATCTTTCGGAGTTGAGCATTTGCTTCCGGCTTCCGATGTAACGTTGTAACGATTTAACCAGTCACGCTTTTGCGCTTCGCCCTCCCAGCTTGATGTAAGGCAGGGATTTGCGCACTGTTCGTGCAAACAAATGGCCGCCGAAATCAAACAGGAGATCGCGCTCGAAATCGCGCACGTCCTCTTTATCGACATTGTGGCCTATTCCAAGATGGCGACTGACGATCAGCGCGCTGCCATTGAGAAACTCAATCAGATCGTCCAAGCCACCGACGAATTTCGCAAAGCGGAAAGCGAAAACCGTCTCCTCAAGCTTGCTACCGGCGATGGCATGGCGTTGATCTTCTACCACAGCCCGGAAGATCCGGTGGAATGCGCACTGGAGATCAGTCGCGTGCTGAAGGAGCAGCACCCAGAACTGCGATTGCGCATGGGCGTCCACAGTGGGCCCGTCAACGGCGTGGTGGACGTGAATGGCCACGCAAATGTCGCCGGCGCCGGTATCAACATGGCGCAACGGGTGATGAATTGCGGTGATGCCGGTCACATCCTCTTATCGAAGCGGGTCGCGGAAGACTTGGAGCAATTTAAACACTGGCGACCACATCTCTACCACCTCGGCGAATGTGAAGTGAAACACGGCGACAAAATTGACATCGTGAAT
>Ga0207646_10006337_pt1 | contig 12255 bp, 13 predicted proteins | sample KBSK5502metaG_FD_184343 | JGI IMG/M metagenome (GOLD analysis project Ga0207646, IMG submission 184343) | Corn, switchgrass and miscanthus rhizosphere microbial communities from Kellogg Biological Station, Michigan, USA - KBS K5-50-2 metaG... | ecosystem: Host-associated > Plants > Roots >...
CCGTCTGGGCGGTGCTCGCCGCGCCGAGATCGGACGGCGCCGGCCCGCGGACCGACGTTTCCGGCCCGTTCGGCCTGTCCGAGCCGGCCGAGCCAGGCGGCACCGGCCCGCCAGGTTCGCCTGGCGGCTCATGGGGGCGGGCCGACGTGGTGGCCGGCTCGGGGCTCGCGAACCCATAGACCGGCGCGACCCTTCCTGGCCGCGTCTCCAAACTGCTCTCGACTTCTGCGCCTTCCGGTCGCCGATGCGTAATCGCGCGCCGATTGGTGATAACTGCCTGAGGGGGCGCCGCACGGGGGCACGGCGAAGGGGACCGCGGGGGAATCGTGAGCTACGGCATCGGTACTGACAGCGAAATTGGCTTCCTCAGGACCGTGCTAGTGCACAGGCCTGGGCAGGAACTGGCAAGGATTACGCCACGGACCAGAGGTCGCCTGCGTTTCGACGGCCAGCCCTGGCTGGCGCGCGCGCAGCAGGAGCACGACGTGCTGACCGACGTGCTCAGGGACCACGGCGCCGAGGTTCTGTACGTTACTGAGCTGCTCCAGGATGTGCTCGAATACCAGTCGGCGCGGGACCAGGCGATCGCCGCGGTGCTCGCCGACGTCGAGCTTGGTGACATTCTCGGCGCCGAGGTGCGGGAGCACATGCGGGGGCTCCCGCCCCAGGATCTGGCCGCGGTGCTCGTCGCGGGACTGACTCCGGCAGAGCTCAGGTCGGGCAGCGGCCTGGTCTACGACCTGCTTGATCCGCACGACTTCGTGATCGACGCGTTGCCGAACCTGGTCTTCACCAGGGACTCGAGCACGTGGGTCGGCGATCAGCCGATTGTGGGGAGCCTGCCAGGCCCGCGCCGCAGGGAGAACGAGCTGATGACCGTGATCTACGGCCATCACCCGCGATTCGCCGGCCTGCGCGCAAGCTACGAGTCCGGCGGCAAGCAGCTCGACGGCGGTGACGTGCTGCTGCTCGGACCGGGCGTCGTCGCGATCGGCGTCGGCGTGCGGACCATGCCTGCCAGCGCGGAGCGGCTGGCCAAGCACCTGCTGGACACCGGAGTGGCGCATACGGTGCTCGCCGTGCCGATGAACCAGCGCGGCGAAGGCGGCCACCTGGACAGAGCCTGCACGGTCGTCGGTCCGGCCGTCGTGATCATGGCCCCGGCGCTCGCCTTCACGCTGACCGCCCTGTGCATCACGAAGCGCTGGGATGACGAGCTACGGGTCTCTCGGCCGCGGCCGTTCCTGGATGCGGCCGCGGAGGCGCTGGGCATCAGCAGGCTCACGGTCATCGACACCGGCGTCAATTCGCATCAGTGCGGCCCTGGCCAGTGGGATGACGGCGGCAACGCGCTCACGCTCGGCCCCTCGGTGGCCGTCTGCAACGAGCGGAACGTCCTGACCAACGCCCGGCTGGCGGACGCGGGCTTCGAGGTCATCGCTGTGCCGGGCAGCGAGCTTGGCGCGGTCCGCGGCGGCCCGCGCGGCATGTGCGCGCCGATCCACAGGGATCCCGCAAAGGCTAACGACCTCGATCGGGCGATCAGCGAGTCCGCCCGTCCGGCCGGAACGCCGCGACCCGAGCCGATCCGCCTCGATGGCTCGCCGGTACCCGGGCCGGCGGGACCACCCCCGGATAGTGCCCGCCGCGTGGGCGAGCTCACGCCGATGGCCTGACCGCACGACAGCCGCTCCGGCGGGACTACCGCTTGGAGCCAGACCAGCGGCCGATGCGGAACAGCCCGAACCCGAGCACGACGATGAGCACGACCCAGAAGGCGATCATCAGGAGGTGGATGGTGCTCGAGAACAGCACCCAGAGCAGCACGAGGATCGCAGCCGCCGCGACGATGAACAAGATAATGCGCGCCATAACTCCAGACTACGCGGGTCCCGGCGGCCGGGCGACTGCCACGCCAGCCCGTGCACTGGCGGCCGGGCCACGGGCACGCCAGCGTGAGCGCCGTTGTCGGCGTCCGGTTTGGGGTGAGACGTAGTGACACGCCGTTCCCGCCGGAGTTTTTGCCAGACTTTTGTCTTGCCATGCTTGGACATCGAAAGTCCATGCGCCGTCGGCCTTCGCAGCCTCGTTGGCGCCTCCACGGCGGGCTTGCCGCGGGTGGTGGATCGCGCCCGGGGCGAGTAATGTGCGGGACGTGGAGCTAAAGGTCACATGCCGGCAGCAGGGGGAATACGTCGTCATGTCGGTGCAGGGCGAGATCGACTTGTACACGGTTCCCCGGCTCCAGCGTGAGCTCGCGGCGGTCCTGGCGGCCGGCGATCCGATCCGTCTGGTCGTCGACCTGTCCGGGGTGGACTTCTGCGACTCGACCGGCGTCAATGTGCTGCTCGCCGCGCACCGCCAGGCGCACGAGGCGGGCGGGGACCTGGAGCTTGCGGCACCGCGCCCCGCTGTCAGGAAGATCCTGCAGGTGACGGGGCTGGAAGCGGTGTTCACCGTGACCGACAACCCGGCGCAGGCGGTCGGCAGCTAGCAGCGCCGCCGGCCCCAGGGGGACGACCCCCCTACGACCCCCCGCCGCGGAGCAAGCTCCGCGAACTCCGCCAGCCCCAGGGGGGACGACCCCCCTTCGACCCCCCGCCGCGGAGCAAGCTCCGCGAACTTCGAGCCGCGGCTAAGATCGCAGCCATGTCGCCACGCGGCGACCTGGCCGTCGTCATCCCAGCCAGGAACGAGTCCGACCGCATCGGCGCGACGGTGCGCGCCGCCGCGCGGATACCCGGCGTGGACCTCGTGGTCGTGGTCGACGACGGCTCGGTCGACGGGACGGGTTGCGAGGCGGCGCAAGCCGGGGCGACGGTCGTGCGGCACTCGAGGAACAGGGGCAAGGCCGCGGCCCTCGAGACCGGCGCCGAGGCGGTCCTGATGCTCGAGGCCAACCACGCGGCGGCGGGCAAGCCGCGGCACCTGCTCTTCCTCGACGCCGACCTGGCCGAGACGGCGGCGGATGCGGGCCCGCTCGCCGAGCCGGTCGTGGCCGGGCAGGCCGACATGACGATCGCGGTGTTCGCGACCAGGGTCAAGCGCGGCGGGCGCGGCATCGTGCTCGGGCTCTCCGGCGCCGGCATCGAGCGCGCCACGGGCTGGCGCCCGGCCGAGCCGCTCAACGGGCAGCGCTGCCTGACCAGGGCCGCGTTCGAGGCGGCGCGGCCGCTCGCGCACGGCTGGGGCGCCGAGACCGGAATGACCATTGACCTCCTACGCAAAGGTATGCGGGTACTCGAGGTCCAGGTGCCGCTCGCGCACCGGGCGACTGGCCGGGACCTTGGCTCGCAGCTACACCGCGCACGTCAGCTCGCCGGTGTCGCCAGGGCGATCGCGGCACGCCAGCCCTGGCGGAACGGGCCGGCGGTGGCGCCGTGATCGCTCGCGGTCAGTGCGCCTACCTCGGCCCGCGCGGAACGTTCTGCGAGCAGGCGGCCGGCGCCCTGCACCCGCGGGGCGACCTTGAGCCGAGCGCCTGCGCGTCGATCGCGGCGACGCTGGACGCGGTCCGCTCGGGCGCGGCGGAGCGCGCTGTCGTCCCGATCGAGAGCTCGGTGGACGGCGGGGTCAACGCGACCCTGGATGAGCTGGTCACTGGCCCGCAGCTGCTGATCAAGGCGGAAGTGATCGTCCCCGTCGAGTTCGCGCTGCTCGTCCGGCCAGGCACCGAGCTCGCCGACATCAAGGTAGTCGGCGGCCACCCGGCCGCCCAGCCACAGTGCAGGCAATGGCTGGCCGCGAACCTGCCGGACGCGAACTGGCGGCCGACCCTGTCCAACGCCGACGCCGCGCAGCAGGTCGCCGACTCTGAGCTCGACGCTGCCCTGGCCGGCGGCTTCGCCGCGCGCTACTACGGGCTCGCCGTGCTCGCGGACGCCGTACACGACAACGACGCGGCCGTGACCAGGTTCGTCGAGGTCGGCCTGCCCGGCCCGGTGCCTGCCGCGACTGGAGACGACCGGACGTCGGTCATCGCCTTCCTGGCCGACGACCACCCGGGCGCGCTGATGGACATCCTGAGCCAGTTCGCCGTCCGCGGCGTCAACCTGAGCAGGATCGAGTCAAGGCCGACCGGCGAGGGAATCGGGCGGTACTGCTTCTTCATCGACTGCGAGGGGCACGTGTCGGCGCCCAGCGTGGGCGAGGCCCTCATGGGCCTGCGCCGGACCTGCAGTGACGTCCGGTTCCTCGGCAGCTACCCGGTGGCGGCCACCGGGCACCGCGGCCAGGGTTCGCCTGCCGCCGCCCGGCCCGCCGACGCGAGGTTCACCGACGCGGCCGCCTGGCTGGACCAGGTCCGGCACGGCTCGGCGTGACCCAATCGACTTCCTGCACGTTCCGTACCCGTAAATGCGGGCAAATCGCCCGTGATCATGGCAACAACGCACACGAAGTCAGGTCACAGGTCACAGGTCACAGGTCACAGGTCACAGGTCACAGGTATGGCCCGGACGCCCGCTCCTGCTGCATCGCGTCGTCCGGGCTGGGAACCATGCCGGGCGGCAGCGCCCTGCGCATCTGCTCGAGCTGCGCCCGCGCCGCCATCTGCTGGGCGAACAGCGTCGTCTGGATGCCGTGGAACAAGCCCTCGAGCCAGCCGACAAGCTGCGCCTGCGCGACTCTGAGCTCGGCCTCGCTTGGCACCTCGTCCTCGGCGAAGGGCAGCGACAACCGCTCAAGTTCGTCCACGAGCTCGGGCGCCAGCCCGTCTTCGAGTTCCTTGATCGAGCTGGTGTGGATCTCCTTCAGCCTGGCTCGGCTCTTCTCGTCCAGCGGGGCGGCCTTGACCTCCTCGAGCAGCTGGCGGATCATGCTGCCGACCCGCATCACCTTCGCCGGCTGCTCGACCATCTCGGTCACCGGGCGCTCGCCTACCGAGTCGGCGGCGTCGGTCTCGACCGCCACGCCGTCGGGGCCGACCACCACGACCTTGGTGACCTTGTCGGCTTCGGGCTCCCTTTGCTCAGTCATCCCCCTAGTCTGTCGATGCCTGCGCGGCGGTGCATCAGCGGGGGCTGATTGCGTCAGGGCTGAAGAAGGAACTTTCCCACGTGGCTGCCTTCCATCAGCCGGTGCGCCTGCGCCGCGTCGGCGAGCGGCAGCACGGCCTGAATCACCGGCCTGACCTGGCCCGCGGCGACCAGCGGCCAGACCTGGTCGCGCACCGCCGCGACGATCGCCGATTTCTGGCCGGCAGGCCTGGCCCGCAGCGATGTCGCGCGCACGCTGGCCCGCTTGCGCAGCAGAGCGTTCAGGTCAAGCTCGGAGCGCGTGCCGCCCTGCAGCCCGATTACCACCAGGCGGCCGTCGTGGGCAAGCGCCTGCACGTTCCTCTGCAAGTAGGAAGCGCCCATGAGGTCGAGGACGACGTCCGCGCCCCGGCCGCCGGTGAACTCGGCGATCGCGGGAACGAAGTCCTCGTCCGGATAGCAGATCGCCAGCTCGGCGCCGAGCTCGCGGCACCGGTCGAGCTTGGCAGCGGTGCCGGCCGTGCACGCCACCCTGGCCCCGAGCGCGCGGCCGAGCTGGATCGCGAACGTCCCGATGCCGCTCGCGCCGCCGTGCACGAGCAGCGTCTCTCTCGCTGCCAGGCCGGCCAGCGTGACCACGTTGGAGTGGACGGTGCAGGCGACCTCGGGCAGCGCAGCGGCCTCGGTGAGCGAGACGCCCGCAGGCACGGGCAGCACCTGCCCGGCGGGAACAACCACTCGCTCGGCGTAACCGCCGCCCGCCAGCAGCGCGCACACCTCGTCTCCGACCTGCCAGCCGGTGACCCCGCCGCCAAGCGCGGCGATCCGGCCCGAGCACTCCAGCCCCGGATACGCCGGCGCGCCGGGCGGCGGCGGATAGAAGCCCTGGCGCTGCAGCAAGTCGGCCCGGTTGATCCCGGCCGCCGCGACGTCGATGAGCACCTCCCCGCCGGCCGCAGCGGGATCCGGGACCTCGGTGAGGGCGAGCACCTCGGGCCCGCCCGGCCTTGTGATCGTGATGGCTCGCATGCGACGATTGTGCCGGGCCGCCCCGGCCGGCATGCGGCTGCCGGCGGCGAGCCGCCGCTGAGTTGCGTTATCGCTAATAGATCTCAGTGCGGGAAACAATGTTGATAACGTTATGGACGTGGCTGTGAAGACGTTCAGCATCAGCATGGACGAGCGCACCTACCGGCAGGCCAAGGCGGCCGCCGAGCTGGCCGGACTGCCGATGTCGGCCTGGATGTCGCGGTCGGCCAGGGAGAAGGTCCAGCGGGACGCGGCCGCGACGGTTGCCGAGCTCGACCGCGGCACCGGCCACGCGTGGGCGGCCTGGGCGGAGGCGATCGAGCAGGACTTCGGCACCCCGGAGGCGGGGGCGGGCGCCGCGTGAATCGCGGCGATGTCTACTCTCATCAAGGGCTCGGCCGAGCGGGGTACGTGGTGATCGTGAGCAATGACGGGTTCAGCGCCATCACCGGCCATCCGGTGGTGGTCAGGGTCAGTGACCGGCCCGATCTCACGGAGACGCCCTACGTCGTCGCGCTGACCAGCGACGACTACGTTACTGGCCACCTTGAGTCGTACTCGGTGGTGCGGCTGCGCCGCGACCGGCTCGGCGCCGACCCGGTCGCGCGGGTGTCGAAGGACACGCTGCGCAAGCTGGACGACTCGCTGGCGCTGCTGTTCGACTATGGCGGCTGACCGCGCGGCCGGGAGCGAGGAGCGGGACGGCGTCTCGCTCACGAACCTCGACCAGCCGCTGTTCGCCGACGCCGGAGCCACCAAGCGCGACCTGGTCGACTACCTGGACGCGATCGCCGGCCCGCTCGTCGCGGTGCTGCGGGACCGGCCGCTGTCGGTGATCAGGGTGCTGCGCGGCCAGGAGCCGTTCATGCAGAAGAACGTGCCCAAGTACACCCCGCCGTGGGTGCGCACGGTCACGATGTGGGCCGAGACCTCGAGGCGCGAGGTGTCCTACGCGCTGTGCGACGACCGCAGGACGCTGCTCTGGTTCGCCAACCAGCGGGCGGTCGAGTACCACCCGACCCTGGTCAAGGCGCCGGACTGGCATTACCAGACACATCTGGTGCTCGACATCGACCCGCCTTCTGGCGATCAGTTCGGGCTGGCCGTGGCGGCGACGCGGCTGGTCGGCCGGGCGCTGGCCGAGGTGGGCATGACCGGCGCGGTCAAGACCAGCGGCGCGAAGGGGCTGCACGTGTTCGTGCCGCTGCGGCAGGCGCCGATCGAGGACGTCGCCGCGGCCACCCGCGCGCTCGCCTCGCGGGCTGAGCGGCTGGATCCGGCGCTGGCGACCACGGCATTCATCAAGGACGACAGGCAGGGCAAGGTGTTCCTTGACTCGACCAGGGCGGGCGGCGCGACGGTGGCCGCCGCGTACAGCCCGCGGCTGCGGCCAGGCGTGCCCGTGTCGTTCCCGGTGGCCTGGGACGACCTGGAGGCGGTCAGGCCGGCCGACTTCACCGTGCACACCGCCGCCGGGCTGATGGCGGGGGGCGATCCGTGGGCCGCGTTGCTGCCCGAGCCGCAGCCGCTCGGCGGCGACCTCGTCGATGAGGGCCGCCAGATTCCGATCGCCCGGGTGCAGGCGATGCACGAGGGCAAGCGCCGGGCACGGGAGGCGCGGCGGAGCTAGCGCGCGACCCCCGGCTCCCCGGCCACAGCCTCGGGCCCGGGCCTCGGCACGGCCCCGGGCGGCTGATCGCTCCCGTCGGCGCTGACCCGCCGATCGGCGATCCGCTCACCTTGTCGCCCGGCCAGCGCCCGTGGGTCTTCCCGGCAGCCCCCATCGCGGCTACGATCGCGGTGATCTGCCCGCTATGTCGTGCCGCGGGTTCGCACGGCGGTCCGGAGAAAGGGCATTGTCATGCGATCATCCCTTCGCCTTGGCAGCGCGCTGATCCTGGCGACCGCGAGCGCGCTGACGTTTGCCTCCGGTCAGGCGGGCGCGAGCCCACCGGCAACACGCACCGCGCCGCGGGTGCTGCTGGTCTGCAATGGCAGCGTCACGCCGTGCCCGGCTACCCGGCATCACCAGTACGGGACCGTGCAGGCGGCGGTGGACGCGGCGAAGCCAGGCGACTGGATCCTGATCTGGCCGGGCGTCTACCACGAGAACAATCCGACGTGGCACGCGGGAGTCTGGATCGGCACCCGTGACCTGCATATCCGCGGCCTCAACCGGAACCAGGTGATCATCGACGGGAGCAAGGGAACCGCCGCGCACCCGTGCCCGTCAGCGCCATCGCGGCAGAACTTCGCGGCCCGCGACGGCATCGTGGTCGCGGCCAGCGGCGTCTCGCTGGAGAACCTGACGGTCTGCGACTACCTGGGGCTGAACGGAACCGGCGGCAACGAGATCTGGTGGAACGGCGGCGACGGGTCGGGCAAGATCGGGATGGGGCGCTACTTCGGCGGGTACCTGACGGCGACCGCGACCTTCCGTCCTCGGTTCGTCAAGGGCACCCAGCCGGTGAGCCCGCACTTTGCCCAGTACGGGATTTTCGTCAGCAACGCGAGCGGGCCCGGCGTCATCACGCATTCGTACGCCAGCAACATGGCCGACGCGGCCTACTACGTCGGCGCGTGCCAGCGGCTGTGCGATGCGCTGCTCGCCCATGACGTCGGCACCAACTCGGCGCTCGGCTATTCGGGCACGAACGCCGGCGGCCGGCTCGTCATCAGAGACTCGGTGTTCTCCCGCAACCGCACCGGCATCGCCCCGAACTCGCTCAACAATGACGACGCGCCGCCGCCGCAGGACGGCAGGTGCCCGAACACGAAGACTTCGTGCACGGTGATCGAGCACAACCTGATCATCGGGAACGACAACCCCGACGTGCCGCTGTCCGGCCTGCAGCCGGCCATCGGCGCTGGCGTCGAACTCTCCGGCGGCATGTACGACACCGTCCGCTACAACGTGATCAAGAACCAGGGCTCCTGGGGAGTGATCACGCATGATTACCCCGACCCGGAGAAGCCGCCGCCTGCGTCGCACTGCCAGGGCGGGTTCGCGAACGTGAGCTTCCTCGGTACGAAGGTCTGCGACTTCCCGGCCAGAGGCAACCTCGTCTACGGCAACAGGTTCGTGAACGTCGGCTTCTTCGGCAACCCGACGAACAGCGATCTGGCCACGATCGGCCTGCTGGCGAAGTCGCCGACGCCGCGGAACTGCTTCTACGCCAACCGGGCCGTCTCCCATCGCCACCGGGTGGCGCTGACGTCGAGCCCGAAGCTCATCGAGCGGCCTTCGGTAGACGGGCCGTCGTGCCTGCGCCGCGGCACCTGGAAGAACCCGAAGCTGTTCAGCCAGCTGCTCTGCGCCACCTTCGGCATCTGCCCGGCCCACGCGCACTACCCGGTCCAGACCAAGCTGGTCGTCGTGCCCGTGCCGAAGCTGGGGTCGATGCCGCATCCCTGTCTCGGGATTCCCGCCAACGACTACTGCTAATGCCCGGCCCGGCCGCCGGACTTCTCCTTAGCCGGTCACAACCCTGGCCGGCCGGCGCCAGTCCTAAGGGACATGAATGACCACGCGCGACCGGGAGCGTGTCCGGCGGTCAGAGTGCTCGTCTCGGCTGTTGTGGCGGCCCTCATGGTCGGGACTGCATCGTGCGCGGCGCGACCGGGCAGCGTGCGAGCCAATGGCGTGCGAGCCAGCGGCGTGCGCGCAGGCGGGCCGCGCGCAGGCGGGCCGCGCGCAGGCGGGCCGCGCGCAGGCTGGCAGGGCCGATCCGCGACGGACGCCGGTGCCCGGTTCAGGGTCATCAGCATTCCGCTCGGCGGCGAGGTCGACGATCTGACGGCGGGCGGTAGCTTCGAATGGGCGTACGTACGTGACACCGGCGTGCTGGCCAGAGTGGATCAGCGAACCGGTGGACTGCGGCGCTTCGCCCTCCGCGCGTTGCGCGGCATGCCGGTCGTTCTGGCTGCAAGCAAGGGCGCGGTGTGGCTGGCGAACCAGCACAGCACCCATCCCAACTTGGTCCGCGTTGACGCCGCCAGCGGAAAGATCGTTGCGCGACCCCTCGTGCCAGGCAGGTCCGGGCCGGTCCGGGGCCTCATTTTCGCCTACGGCTCACTGTGGATCTTGGTGCCGGATGCCGCGTTCCCGCCGGGGTGGCGCGTGCTGCGACTCGATCCGTCGACCAATCGGGTCGACAAGGTCAGCGCCGACATCGCTGGCACCCAGTTCACCGGTCACACGGCGTCGATCTGGGCCGACGCAGGCCGGATCTGGGTGACGGGCTCGCAAGACACCATCGTCAGCCTCGATCCGCGCACGATGGCCGTCCGCTCGACCACGATCGCGAGCCTGTCAGAGGGCCTGGTGCTCGGGGGACGGTCCGCCTGGCGCCTGAGCAGCCGCGGGCCGAGCCTGGCGATGATTGATCCGAATACGGGCAGGGTGATCAGGGCTTTCGCCGTCCCGCCGCCAAGCGCGACCGGCGATGACGATGTGCTCGCAGGCCCAGCCCTGCTGTGGGTGTTCCGCGGCTCGCATCTCAGCGTGTTCAGCCGGTCTCCATGGCGCCTTGCGGCCAGCGGCCGCGTCGCTCCGCTCGCGGGCGAGTCCGGCCAGCCGCCTGCTGTCCCAGGCCGGACGCTCTGGTACCTCGCGCAGAGTTCGACCGGCACGTCGCTGGATCGCGTTGACCTCACGCGCTGAGTCGCACGCATAGCGCGCGCGCCGCGCTCACCCGCGTGCGTCTGTCGCCAGGGCGCCGAGGTCTCGCTCGGCGTACAGCCGGTGCTCCCACTCCTCGTTGAAGATGATCAGCAGGCACTCGCGCACCGGATAGCTGCGGGGCTTCGGCCAGCCGGGCGCGTCGACCGGCCTGGTGTGGCCGCTCAGCGACTCGGCGGTCAAGCCGTCGATGACCTGGCGCACGGTGGACATCCGGTCGCGGCACAGCTCGAGCACCGCGTCGAGGGAGGGGCGAGCGTCACGGTCGCGCGGCACACCCGGCGTGTCTGGCATCTCGTCCCACGGCAGGGCAAGGGGATCCCACGGCGCCGGGTCGCCGAGGATCGCCCGCCTGATCCACGAGTCGGTGGCGAACACCAGATGGCGCAGCGTCTCGATGAACGACCACTCGCCGTCGACCGACTCGTGCAGCAGCTCAGGTCGCAGCCGGCGGGCCCGTTCGACGGTCTCGTCCCAGAGGCGCTCGAGGACGTCCCACCCCTCCCGGAAGCCTGCCGGGTCCGCCGGGCGCATCTTGGCCCGGTCCGGATACCGCCGGTTGAGCTCGGCTTCGATCAGAGGCCCGATGTCGACGCCATTGATCGTGAGGTTCTCGATCTCGCCGTGGATGTCCGCGTCGACCAGCTCGACGCCACGCATCACCACCCCGCTGAGGTCAACACCTCGGAAACGAGCGCCGGACATGTCGACCGCGTAAAGCTGCACGCCGCTGAGGTCAGCGCGATCGAACCGCGCACCACGGAAGTCGGCACGAATGAAGTCAGCCATGCTAGGACGCTATCGCCTCGTGCTGACTATTCGGCTGCCACAGGAAGCTCAGTACGAGTCGGCGTCATACGCGACGCGCATCCTTCCGGCGAGTTCGTCCACGACGCTCGCGGCCGCTCGGCAGAGCGCCTCGCCTGAGGCTGCGCCGCAGACTTCCCAGGTTTCCCAGCTCGCGTTCTCCACACTGGTCACTCCTGGGACGGCGCCCAGCGCATCTTCGAGGCGCTGCTGCAGCTCAAGGCCCAGCGGGTCATCCCGGAAGTACTCTCTCGCCCAGATTGTGACTTGCCACTCGAAGCCGTCGGGTTCGTCCCAGGCGGCGACCTCGACGCCTCGGAGATAATTTTCGTCGCCTGGCAGGCGCTCCCAGTATTCGCGCAGCTCTTCGGTCGGGCGTAGCCGGTTTCTCGCCGCGGCCCGGTTGCGCGCGGGACAAGGACCATGCGGGTGAGAAGCGCTGGGCTTGGCGCGTATGGCAGGGCCGGGCGGGTAGGTACCGTGTCGACGAGAAAGCGAAGGTCGCAGGGGAGTACCAAAGTCTGCCGGGGGTTCAGACTGGATGTGCTCGTACACTAACGCGGCCGCGAGCCGCCCTTCCGGACGCCAGCACCTTCTTGGCAGTGAGCCTGCTGCACTGACTGCGGAACCCATCTCGCCTGGGATCCAGAAGCTCGCTGCCGGACGGGTCCGCTCGATCACCCGGAGCGGTCCCGTGCTTGGCGCCCGGCGGGATCCGGAGCGGCGGTTGCGCAAGAGCACGTTTGAGCCCGCGCTTGCCCG
>Ga0207646_10006338_pt1 | contig 12253 bp, 9 predicted proteins | sample KBSK5502metaG_FD_184343 | JGI IMG/M metagenome (GOLD analysis project Ga0207646, IMG submission 184343) | Corn, switchgrass and miscanthus rhizosphere microbial communities from Kellogg Biological Station, Michigan, USA - KBS K5-50-2 metaG... | ecosystem: Host-associated > Plants > Roots >...
CCGGCGGATCATGACGATCGGCGCGATGGCCCCCTCGGCGAGGTATTCCGCTGTCACCTCATCATGATCAGGGGTTCCCGAGAGGTGCGGCAACAGGCTGCGGCCGTTCAGGGGCCCGGCGATGCCTGACAGGTCACCATCGCGGGCCAGGCCGACCAGCGTTGGCAGCAGGTCCATCGTGGACACCGCGGCCGGCACCCTGCCTGGTGGGTAGAGCGCGGGCGCGCGGACGATCAGCGGCACGCGTACCGCGCCCTCGAAGAAGCTCATCTTGTACCAGGCTCCGCGCTCACCGAGCATCTCGCCGTGGTCACTGGTGAAGATGACCACGGTGCCATCGAGCCGGCCGGTGTCGCGCAGCAAGCCGACCAGCCGGGACGTGTGGTCGTCAACGTAGGAGATCGCGCCGTAGTAGGCCCGCCGCGCCGCACGGACGTGATCTTCTGTGATCTCCGCGCCGTTCATCGCGCAGACCTCACGGAGCCGGCGCTCGTGCGGGTGCATGGAGGCCTCGTCCAGCCCGACGGCGGGCATCGGGATGTCCTCGTCGCGATAAAGGTCCCACCACTTCCGGGGGATGGTGAACGGGTCGTGCGGATGGCTGAACGAGACCACGTAGCAGAACGGGCGCCCGTCGCCCGTACGGATGTGCCCGAACAGGGACCGCTCGGCCGCGAACGCCACCTCGTCGTCGAAGTCCAGCTGGTTGGACCGCACGCACGGTCCGGCGTCGATGACCGACGACGGGTCGTGGTACCAGCTGGGGCGGATGTGCGGGCGGTCCCAGTCCGGGGTCCAGCCGTAGTCCGCGGGATAGATGTCGGTGGTGAGCCGCTCCTCGAACCCGTGCAGCTGATCCGGGCCGCAGAAGTGCATCTTGCCCGCCAGCACGGTGCGGTAGCCGACCCGCCGCAGGTAGTGCGCGAAGGTAGGGATCTCGGAGCTGAACTGCGCCGCGTTGTCGTAGGCGCGGGTGCGCGAGGGCAGCAGGCCGGTCATGAACGACGCCCGCGCCGGGGCGCACAACGGGCTTGCCGTGTACGCCGCGTCGAAAACCACCCCGGACTCGGCGAGCCAGGACAGCGCCGGGGCCCGGGTCACCGGATTGCCGTGGAAGGGCAGCGCGAACGGCACCAGCTGGTCGGCCATGATGAGCAGGATGTTCGGGCGCCGGGCTGCGGGCATCTAGCTGACCCCGGGGACGTCCGCTGGCGGCGGCTCCTCACGGCTGGCATCGGAGGCGGCCATTTCCAGCGACGGCGTGTCGGCGAGCAGTTGGCGCGTGTAGGGCTCGCGCGGATCGGTGAGCACCTGCCCGACGTCGCCCCGCTCGACAATGCTGCCCTGGCTCATCACGACCACGCCCTGGGCGATGGACCGGACCAGGGGCAGGTTGTGGGTGATGAAGAGCATCGCGAGGCCGAGGTCACGCTGGAGGCTGCCGAGCAGTTCCACGATCGCGGCCTGGACGCTGACGTCCAGCGCGGAGGTCACCTCGTCGCAGATCAGCACGGTGGGGTCGCAGACCAGGGCGCGGGCGATCGCGACCCGCTGGCGCTCCCCGCCGGAGAGCTGGTCCGGGTAGCGGCGAGCGTACCCCGCGGTCAGAGATACCCGCTCGAGCATCTGCGCGATCCGCCTGTCGGCCTCCCGGCCGCTCGCGGTGCCAAAGATCTTGAGTGGCTGCCCGACGATCTGGCCGATCGTCTGCCGGGGGTTCAGCGAGCCGTACGGGTTTTGGAAGATGTACTGGATCCGCCGGCGCTCCTCGCCGCTGCGCTGGCGCGCGGCCCGCCGCAGCTCGGCGCCGCCCAGCGAGATGGCGCCGGTCCAGTTGCGGTGGAGGCCCGCGATCGCCCGGGCAACCGTCGTCTTGCCCGAGCCCGACTCACCGACCAGCGCCAGGCACTCGTGTGGTGCCAGGCTCAGGCTCACCGAGTGGAGGACCTCGGTCCGCCCGTACGAGGCGACCACGTCTGTCAGACGCAACGCGGGCTGCTGGCTCTCATCCGGCGCTGGCATCTCGATCGGGTCGCCGACCCGGCCCTGCTCCCCGGCGAGGACGAGCTCGGCGCGGATGCAGCGGACCGCGTGGTCCGCCGCGATCGGCAGCAGCGCCGGCACCGCCACCTCGCACTGCTCGACGCGCAGGCTGCACCGCGGCGCGAAGCTGCAGCCAGGGGGGCGGTGTCCGGGGGACGCCGCGCGCCCGGGGATGCCGACCAGTGACCGGCCGCCGGTCAGCCTGGGGATCGCGCCCACCAGCCGCCGGGTGTAGGGATGGCCCGCGGACTTGAAGAGCTCCTCCGCACGGCCGATCTCGACCACGCGCCCGGCGTACATGACCGCGACCCGCCGGGCCAGGGTCGCGACCACGGCCAGGTCGTGGCTCACGTACACGGCGGCGACGCCGTGCAGGGCGGCGAGTTCACGGACCGTGGACAGCACGTGCGCCTGGGTCGTGACGTCCAGGCCGGTGGTCGGCTCGTCGAGGACGATGAGGCGCGGCCGGTTCGCGAAGGCCATCGCGAGCCCGACCCGCTGCTGCTGGCCACCGGACAGCTCGTGCGGGTAACGCTTGAGGAAGGCGCGGTCGTCGGGGAGCGCGACCTCCCGCATCATCTCCGCGACGCGCTCGTAGACGGCGCTGCCCCGCTGATTACCGTGCGCCTCGATGACCTCCCGGAGCTGGAGGCCGATCCGCAGCGCTGGGTTCAGCGACGACGCCGGGTCCTGCGGGACGTAGGAGACAAGCGAGCCCCGCAGTCGCCGGAGCTGTTCCTCGCCGAGCTTGAGAATGTCGCGGTCGCCGAGCAGCACCGACCCCCCGGCGATCCGCAGTCCGCGCCTGGCGTGCCCCAGCAGCGCCAGGCCGACCGTGGTCTTGCCGGACCCGGACTCGCCCACGACCCCGAGGATCTCGCCGGGTGCGATCCCGAACGACACGTCGCTGATGACCGGCGTGCCGGTGGTGGCGATCTCGACCCGCAGGTCACTGACGGCGACCGCGGACACCGCGGGTTCGGCCGCCTGCCCCGCGACCTCAGCCGTGCTCATTCTTCCCCCCGGGCCCGGTCGATGCCCGCCGCGGTCCGCGCGATGCCGTCGCCGATCAGGCCGGTTCCGATCGTCAGCAGGGCAATCGCGATGATCGGCGCGAGCGCCCCCCAGGGCTGTATCGCGAGCACAAGCTGGTTCTCCTGAATCATGGTGCCCCAGTTCGCGCCGTTGGGGTCGGGCGAGAGCCCGAGGAAGGCGAGCGCGGCGATGACCGCGATCGAGTAGGTCAGCCGCAGGCTGGCCTCCACCATCAGCGGGCCCAGCGTGTTCGGCAGCAGCTCGGCGGAGACGATGCGCCAGCGCGGCACGCCCATCGCCTCTGAGGCGGCGATGAAGTCGCGCTCGACGATCGGCTGCGCAGCGCCGCGCGCCACCCGCGCTATCCGTGGCGCGGTGGTGAGGGCGATGGCGACCACGATGACCCAGGCGTGCGGCCCGATGATGGCGACGGCCACCAGCCCCAGCATGATCTGCGGGAACGCCATGATCACGTCCATGCCGCGCATCAGGACATCGTCCAGCGCGTTGCGGGAGTACGCCGCGACCAGGCCGATCGCCACCCCGGCGATCAGCCCGAGCGCGGTCGCGAGGACGGCCATGATCAGGATGCTGCGGCCGCCGTAGAGGAACCGGCTCAGCACGTCCTGGCCGAGGTAGTCGGTCCCGAGCACCGCCTTGCCGCCGGGGTTGGCGTTCGGCACGCCGACCGGCGTGCTCGGGCCGTACGGGGCGATGTACGGCCCGATGATCGCCACCAGCACGAGCAGGCCGACCAGCGCGACGCCGATGCGGGTCCGCCACAGCCGTAGCGAGCGGCGTAGCAGGGAGGCCCCCCGGGCCGGCGTCGGCGTCAGCTCCACGCCGGGGATGAGAGGGTCGCTTACCTGGGTCACAGCCGGGTCCTTAGCCTCGGCGTGACCATGATGGTGGCCACGTCGGCCAGCAGGTTGAGTGCCACGTACACCGCCGCGATGAGCATGGTGAGCGCCTGGATGACGGGGAGGTCGTGGTTGACGACCGACTCCTGGATCGCGAGTCCGATGCCGGTGTACTGGAAGACGGATTCGACGATGATGATGCCGCCGGCGAGGTAGGCCAGGTTCAGGGCGATCACCTGGAACACGGGCCCGAGCGCGTTGGGCAGCGCGTGCCGGACCAGCACGGTGCGCTCCGGCAGGCCCTTGAGCCTGGCCATCTCGACGTAGTCGCTCTCCAGCACCTCGATCATCGAGGCCCGCATGATCCTGGCGACGTACGGCGCGACGGCGATCACCAGGGTCAGGGTCGGCAGGACCAGCGCCGACCAGTTGTCCCACGGATGAGACCCCGGCGGGACCAGGCTGATCGACGGCAGGACGTGCGACACGGTGGTCGCCAGCAGGATGACGAGCAGCACGCCGACGACGAACTCCGGCAGCGCCGCCAGCACCAGGAGCAGGTTCGAGCTCGCGACGTCGAAGACCTTCTCGCGCCGGAACGCGGCCCACGAGCCGATCGCGATCGACAGCGGTATCGACACGACCGCCGCCAGCGCGACCAGCACGGCCGAGTTCACCAGCCTCGGGCCTATCAGCGTGCTCACCGGTTCCTGCGCGGCCAGCGACCTGCCCAGGTTGCCGTGCAGCAGGCCGGTCACCCAGGTCCAGTACTGGCTGATCACCGGCTGGTCGAGATGCAGCTGCCGGCGCAGCGCCGCCAGGCTTGCCGGGGTGGCCGTCCGGCCGAGGATGGCGCGGGCCGGGTCACCGGGCAGCGCCTGGGTCGCCAGGAAAACCAGGACCGAGACCAATATCAGTACAACGATCCCCAGCAGCAGCCGCCGGAAGATGAACCACCCCACCCCGCCCGGCCGGAACCTTTTCATCGCGGTCCTGCCCGCCAGCGCTAGCCGAACCAGATCGTGCGGTAGCCGTGCCCGAAGCTATCCAGGTTGAGGGTGCCCTTGCTGGGCTTGAACCCCTTGACCCTGGACGAGTAGGCGTCGATGAGCCCGCCGAAGAACGGGATGATGTACCCGCCGATGTCGTACTCGATCCTCTGCATCTCGTGCTCGATCGCGATGCGCTTGGTCGGGTCGGTTTCGGCCAGTGCCTGGTTGTACAGCGAACCGAAGTTGGACCCGGTGCCCGACTTCGGCGGCCAGTGACACTCGTTGTACGGGGCGTTCGGCAGCGAGCCCTGCTGCACCTGGTTGAGGTAGGCGCGGGTGCCCCAGAAGTCGACCGAGAAGGGCAGCTTCAGGTACTGGTTCCCGTAGTAGTTCGGGTCGTTGATGACGTTGATCTTGACGCCCGCGGCCGAGGCCTGGTTGGCGAAGACGGTCGCCGTCTCGACCATGCCGGCCGCGCCGTTGGTGGTGTGCAGGTCGACGCTGAAGTTCGTGTGGCCGGCCGCCTTGAGGAGCGACTTGGCCTGGGCGATGTCCTGGTGCCGCTGCGGCACCGCGGGCGGCGCGAGGTAGCCGGGATCGAACGGCGCGTAGAGGTCGTTGCCGACGAACCCGTAGCCGGAGGCGACCTGCAGGAGCATCTGCGGCCGGTCGACCAGCAGCCGCATCGCCTGGCGGACCCGGACGTCGTTGAACGGGGGCAGGTCGATCGCCATGCAGATCGGCAGCCAGCCGCCGGTCTTGGAGATCAGCGCCGCCATGCCGCGCGCCTGCACCACCTTCACCTGGGAGGGCGGCAGGTCGGTCATCGCGTCGATCTGCCCGCCGAGCAGCCCGTTCACCTGCGCGGTCGAGTCGCTGAAGTCGATGATCGTCACCGTGTCGAAGTACGGCTCGCCGCTGCGCCAGTAGTTCGGGTTGCGCTCGTGGACGCTCTGCTGTCCGGGCGTGAAGGACTTGAGCTTGTAGGCGCCGGTACCGATCTGCGGGTGCGGGTACGCCTGGTACCCGGTCGGCACGACGCAGAACGTATAGCTGCCGAGGGTCTGCGGGATGGTCGAGTCGGGGCTCTTCAGCGGGAGCCGCACCGTGTTCTGGTCCAGCTTCTTCATGCCCGCGATGTCCATGGTGGCGGTGGCCGCGTACCCGGTGAGGCCGTTCGCTTTGGTCCCGATGCGCTGGAACGAGTAGATGACGTCGTCGGCCGTCATCGTCTTGCCGTTCTGGAACTCGATGCCGGGGCGCAGCCTGATGGTGTACTGCGTCGGGCTGTCCTGGGTCACGCTCTCGGCGAGGCCGTTGTTGGTGAGCTGGTAGTTCTCGTTGAACAGCAGCAGCGTCTCGAAGGCGCTCACCAGCCGGGCCTGGTCGGGCTTGGTGATGATGTTCTGGCCGTCCATGATGTCCTTGGACCCGCCACCGGTGACTCCCAGCCGGAAGTTCCCGCCGCGCTTGGGCGCCCCGGCGGGGCCGCTGGCCGCGGCCGTGCCAGGCGACGAAGAACTCGAACCGCACGCGGCGGTCAAGCCACCGACCGCCGCTAGGCCGGCGGCGCCGACAAGGACCTGCCGCCGTGAAACATCAGTCATGTCATCACCTTCTGTCCGCCCGCCCGGGCGCTGCGTCCGGGGCCGGTCTGGGTACTGCCGATGAGAGTCCCGGGCGATGTACTCGCAGGGAGCGGGCGCCGGCGTGGGTCCGCGGGTGGGCACAAGCCCACGTCGCGCGGATGCCTGCGTGCGAGCGCCGTAGGCGCGGATCGCGCGGTGAAATCAGGGATGCCTTGGCTCGTGAGGGTGCGGCCTGCGGAACGTCAGGCCGTGCCGGACGTGGGACTCGCATAACGGCCTGCCCCGGCATCGTGGTTCACGATATGAACGATGCGTGCATTATGTGATGAGCGGAGTCTAGAGATCATCGCTCGGCAGTGTCAATAGACTCCTCGCTTCCGGCCGCACCGCCGGGCCCACGCCGAACCGCTCCACCAGCAAAAGCAGCTCGGCCAGGAACTCATCGCGCGTGCGCTCCAGCTCGGCGACCGGGCGGCCGTCCGCCTCCCGCAGGCAGCCGTCAACCATTCGTTCCCGAAGCTCGGGCGTGAGCGGCGGCGCCGCCAGCCGGGTCCACGGCTCCAGCAGCGCCGCGCCGAAATGGTCCAGCATGTGCGCCATGCCGCCGCTGCCGCCGGCCAGGTGAAAGGTCAGGCACGGACCCATCTGCGCCCAGCGGAGCCCCGGACCGTAGGCGATCGACTCGTCGATCTCCTCGACCGTCGCCTCGCCGTTGGCGACCATGTGCAGCGCCTCCCGCCACATCGCCTCCTGCAGCCGGTTGCCGACGAAGCCGGGCAGTTCCCGGGTGAGCCGCAGCGGGCGCTTGCCGGCCGCGGCGTAGAACGCGGCCAGCCACTCGACCGCGGCCGGGTCGGTCCGCTCGCCACCCACCACCTCCACCAGCGGGATCAGGTAGGGGGGGTTGAACGGGTGCCCCACCACGCAGCGCTCCGGGCGGGCGCAGTCCGCCTGGAGCATCGTCATGGCGAAGCCCGAGGTGCTGGACGCGATCACCGCGTCCGGCCGCGCCGCGCGGTCGATGTCGGCGAGGACCCGGCGCTTGAGCGCGCCGTCTTCCGGCGAGTTCTCCTGCACAAGGTCGGCCGGACCGACCGCAGCCTCCATATTTTCGTGCAGAACGATCCGGGCGGGGCTCGCGCCGGGCCGTAGCCCCATCCGCTCCAGCAGCGGCCACGTGTCCTCGAGCATCCCGAGCAGGTCCCGGCGGGCCTGCGGCGCCGGGTCGTACACGTCGACGTCCAGGCCCATCCGCAGGTAGTGCAGCGCCCAGCCGCCGCCGATCACGCCAGCGCCGACGACCGCCACCCGGCGTACCTGGTCCGGCTCCACTGCGACCATCGTGCTCCTCCTCAGATCCCGGCCTCGTCGAGCCAGTCACCGATCAGGTCGCGCAGGGCGGCGCGGTGCCAGGCGAAGGCGTGGTTCGCGCCCTCCATCTCGACGTACTCCCGCGGCCGGCCGGCCCGCTGGTACAGCGCCCAGCCGTGGTCGGCGCGGACCCATTCGTCGTCGCCTCCGTGAATCACCAGCAGCGGCCGGGGGGCGATCGACGCGACGAGGTCGAGCGGTCCCGGCCGGCTGGCAACCTCTTCGCGCTGGCTGAGGAACTCCGCCGGTGTCGTGGCGAGGAACCGCGTGATCTCCCGGTCCAGTGAGTCCGTGGTGATCTCAATGTCGTCGAGCTCAGCGGGCGCGCCGCAGGTCACCACGGCGCGCAGCCGCGGGTCGGCCGCAGCGGCCAGGACGGCGGCCCACCCGCCCAGGCTGTGCCCGACGACCGCGAGCCGGCCGGGGTCAACGCTCGGGTATCCGCCGGCCTCCAGGTGGTCGACCGCCGCGCGGACGTCCCGGCCGATCGTGCGCAGGTCGTACCGCCCGGCGCTGCCCCAGCAGCCGCGGTAGTGGAACACCAGCGAGTTCCAGCCGCGGTCGCGCAGCATCGCGGCGACGTCGAGGTTCTGTTCGAGGCCCGGGCAGCCGTGCAGCAAGAGCGCGGTCGGCTTCGGCTCATCGCCGCGGGCCAGGTAGACCACGCCGGCCAGCCGGTGCCCGTCGCTGTCAAAGGTGGTCCCGGCGATGCCCCCGTGCCCGGCCGGTGTCATCAGCGCGCCCAGGCGGTGGCTCAGTAGCCGACGTTGGCAAGGCCCTTGAGGCCGAGCAGCTCCCGCGCCTCCGCGGGCGTCGCGATCTCCAGCGACAGCGCCTCCAGGATGCCGCGGATCTTGCGGACCTGGTCGGCGTTCGACTCCGCGAGCTGGCCCTTGCCGACGTAGAGGCTGTCCTCCAGCCCGACCCGGACGTGTGAGCCCATGATCGCGGCGGCGGTGACGATGCCGAGCTGGAACCGGCCCGCGCCGAGCGTGGACCACTGGTAGGCGTCGCCGAGAAGCCGGTCAGCCGTCCGCTTCATGTGCACGATGTGGTCCACGTCCGGGCCGATGCCGCCCATCGTGCCGAAGATCGTCTGGATGAAGATGGGCGCCTGGACCAGCCCCTTGTCCAGGTAGTACGCGAGCGTGTAGAGGTGGGAGGTGTCGTAGGCCTCGGCCTCGAAGCGGGTGCCGGTCTCCGGGCCGACCACCTTGAGCATGTACTCGATGTCGGCGTACGTGCTGACGAACGGCTCGGCCCGGGTGCTCTCCAGGTACGGCTCTTCCCAGTCGAACTTGAACGTGCCCTGGTACCGGTCGATCATCGGGAAGCTGCCGTAGTTCATCGTGCCCAGGTTGAGCGTGCACAGCTCAGGCTTGAGCGCCAGCACGCCTTCCAGCCGCTCCTGCACGGTCATGCCGGTGCCGCCGCCGGTGGAGATGCTGATGACGACGTCGCTGCCCTCGCGGATGCCGCGCGCGTACCGGGCGAACACCGCCGGGTTGGCGGTCGGGCGCCCGTCGCTCGGGTCCCTGGCGTGCAGGTGCAGCACCGCCGCCCCGGCCTCGGCGGCCGCGATGCCCTGCTCGATGACCTGCTCCTCGGTGTACGGCAGGTGCGGGGACATCGATGGCGTGTGCCCGGAACCCGTGATCGCGCAGGTGATGATGACCTTCGGGGAGACCGCCATGATCGCCGCCGTCCTCCCTGACGCGCCCATCCGTTCACTATGTGAACGGTCTGTTGACATCGTGAAGATTATCAGCGCAGTTCGGGGGCGGTCAAGGGCAGCCTGACCGGCCGTTTAGTCGAGCAGCGCGCGGACTTCCGCGGCGATCCTGACCGCTTCCCGGCCGATCTCGTGCAGCTTCCTGGGCGGATTGCGCGGAGCGGGCCCCCAGACGTTGATCACCGCGATCGGGTACTGCCGGGAGCTGAGCACCGCCGCGGACGCGCCGGACGAGAACTCCTCATACTCCCGGTTGCACGTGCCGTAGCCGGTGCGGCGGATCTCGCCGAGCTCGGCGTCGAGCCGGGCCCGGTCGGTGACCGTGCGATCGGTGTAGCGCGGCAGTTCCTTCGGCAGGATCGCATCGCGCTCGTCCGGGCCCAGCCAGGCCAGGAATACCTTGCCGCCGGAGGTGGCGTGCAGCGGCAGCGGCTTGCCGAGCCAGCTGGGCACCACCAGGTTCGGCGGATCCACCTGGTCGACGTAGACGAGGTTGAAGCGCCTGGCCATGGCGAGCGTGACCGACTCCCCGGTGCGCACGGCCAGCTTCTCCAGCAGGGGCCGGACCCGGCGGACCAGGGCATCGTCGGTCACCGCCGCCGCCACCGAGATGGCCCCGTACCCCACCGTGTACCGCTGGGTGATCTCGTCGCGGTCCACCAGGCCGTGGTACTCAAGGGTGCGCAGCAGCCGCCACGCCGTGCTCCTGTTGATGCCGCACGCCTGGGCCAGCTCCAGCGCCGTGGGCGGCGTGGTCGCGTCGGCAACCGATTTCAGCAGCGCGACCGCCCGGTCCACCGCCTGGATCCGCTGGGTTCCGCCACCCTCGTCCGCCTGATCCGTAGGCCCGCCGTGCGACGGCCCCGCGCCGCCTGCGGGCGGTGCGCCGGAGGTGGTGCCGGCCGGGCGTGACACAGGTGCAGCATAACTACCACCTGGCGTCAGACGAACGCGCTGGTGCCGGTGATCGGGCCAGACGAACGCGCTGGTGCCGATGATCGCCTCAGACGAACGCGCTGGTGCCGGTGATCGCGCGGCCGACGATGAGCGTGTTCATCTCGCGGGTGCCCTCGTAGGAGTAGATCGCCTCCGCGTCGGCGACGAACCTGCCCACGTGGTTCTCCAGCAGGATCCCGTTTCCGCCGAGCAGCTCGCGCGCGTAGCCGACGGTCTCCCGCATCCGCACCGTGCAGAACGCCTTGGCCAGCGCCGAGTGATGATCCTCAGCCTGACCCGATTGCTGCAGCTGGGACAGCCGCAGGCACAGGCACGCCGAGGACGTGACGTTGGCCAGCATCCGGACCAGTAGGTCCTGCACGAGCTGGAAGCCGGCGATGGGCTTGCCGAACTGCTGGCGCTGCCGGGCGTAGGCGAGGGCGTGCTCGTAGGCGCCGCGCGCGCAGCCGGTGGCCATCCAGGCCACGCCCGCCCTGGTCAGCCGCAGCACGGCCGCCGTGTCCCGGAACGAGTTCGCCCCCTGCAACCGGTTCGTCTCGGGCACGCGGACGTCGTCCATGGCGATGTGCGCGTTCTGGACTACGCGGAGCGCGATCTTGTCGCGCATCTTGGTGGTGCTGAACCCCGGCGTGCCCTTCTCCACCACGAAGCCCTTGACCTGGCCGTCCTCGAGGGACCTGGCCCAGATGACGACGTAGTCGGCGAAGGTCGCGTTGCCGATCCACTTCTTCTCGCCGTTGAGCACCCACCAGTCCCCGTCCCGGCGGGCCGTGGTGGTCAGCCCGCCGGCCGCGCCGGAGCCGACGTCCGGCTCGGTGAGGCCGAACGCGCCGATCTTCTCCAGCCGGGCCATGGCGGGCAGCCAGCGCTCTTTCTGCTCCTCGGACCCGCACAGGTAGATGGACCCCATCGCCAGGCCGCTGTGCACGCCGAAGAACGTCGCGATGGACGAGTCCACCCGGGCGAGCTCCATCGCGATCATCCCGTCCAGCAGGTTGCCGCCGGCCGGGCAGCCGTACCCGGTGTACGGCAGGCCCGCGATGTTCAGCTCGGCCAGGCCGGGGATGAGGTCGGACGGGAACTCCTCCCTGGTCCAGTAGCGGTTGATGACCGGCTCGACCGACTTCTCCATGAACTCCCTCACGCGCATCAGCAGCTGGCGTCCCGGCTCGTCGAGCAGCTCCTCCAGGGCGTAGAAGTCGGCGTCGGCAACGGGCCTGGCGCTCATGTCAGTTCTCCGTTCAGGGGCGCGGTCAGGAAGCTGTCCACCACGGGTGCCAGCTGGGCCGCCTCGGTGACCAGGCTGAGGTGGCCGCCGTGGTAGACGTGCAGCCGCGAGTCCGGGATGAGGCGGTGCATCAGCCGGGCGTTGGCCAGCGGGATGATCGGGTCATCGTCGCCCGACATGATCAGGGTCGGCTGCCGGACCAGCGGCAGGAACGGCAGGCTGGTCCAGCCGGCTCCCGCGACGATCTGGTACAGGTAACCGCGCGCGGACCCGACCCGGTTGTCCGCGTGCATGGCGGCGGTGACGCGCGCCGGGTCGGTGCGCGCGGTTCCCCCGTAGAGTTCGGCCGCGGCGCGCTCGAGGTAACCGCGATCCAGGTAGCGCCGGGGCGTCACCATGCGCGCGAGCACCGTCGGCTTGGCCGGCACCATGAGCGACCCGGTCGC
>Ga0207646_10006339_pt1 | contig 12252 bp, 13 predicted proteins | sample KBSK5502metaG_FD_184343 | JGI IMG/M metagenome (GOLD analysis project Ga0207646, IMG submission 184343) | Corn, switchgrass and miscanthus rhizosphere microbial communities from Kellogg Biological Station, Michigan, USA - KBS K5-50-2 metaG... | ecosystem: Host-associated > Plants > Roots >...
GCGATCGGTCCCAGCGATCGGTCCCAGCGATCGGTCCCAGCGATCGATCCCAGCGATCGATCCCAGCGATCGATTCCAGCGATCGATCCTAACGATCGGTCCCAGTGACTGCCTACCGGCAGTCAAAGTGCTCCCGCCTTTTTCCTTCGCGCGAGAAAAAACGTCGGAGGAAAAAATGTCGTCTCTTCAAAAACTGCTTCAGACGCTCCGCAGCCTCGTCGAGCTAGAGCGCGAGCTGGTCGATTTAGATCGCCAGATCATCGTCGGCGTCGACCGTCCCGCGAAGACCCCGAAGAAGAAACGCTCACGGCGAGTAGCTGCCGCGCACGGCGAGCGGTTCGAGTATCTGCTACCGATGTTGCGCGCGCTGCGCGACGCGGCCGAGCCGTTGCCCCCGCGCGAGATCGCGGCGCTCCTCGGCATCACGCCCAAGATCACCTCGCAACGCCTCGTGCGGGCCATGAAGCTCGGCTACGTCGAGCGCGTCGGCAACGCGCGCTACCGCGTCACCGATTCCGTGCGCTCGGTGCCGGGGCTATAGCCGTGTTAGCCGTTGGCTGCCTGCTTTGCCTTCTCGGCGGCGTTCGCGCGAGCGCGCTCAAGGGCGACGCGACGAATCCACGTCGAGATCCCCATATCGGCGTCGTCGGCGGCGCGCTGAAGCTCTTCCTTCTCGCTCTTAGTCGTGAGCACGTGGATGGGGACGTCGCGCTTCGCGGCCGGATCTTCGAGCGCCGGTCGGCCGATCCGTGCCGATTCCTTCAATGCGGCGTCCGGCCGCTGTCTCTTTTTCGGTTTGGAAACCACGCACTAAGCATCCACATAAAAAGTGCATCGTCAATACTCTTGCCGTGCCTTGTTTTAATGCACATATTAAGTGCATGGCAACGATCCCGGCACCTACTGAGTTTCAGCCCTTGCCGACGACGCGCGAGGAGCGCGGTCGCGAGATCGCTCGTCGAGGCGGCATCCGCCAGATCGGTGCGCGCTACGTCGTGCCGTCGCAGTCACAGTCGGCCAACTCGAACGCGCCGCCGACCTACGTTGTCGATCTCGTCGCTGAAACTTGTACCTGTCCTGATCATGCCGAGAGAGGCGCGCTCGGCATCCGATGCAAACACATCGAAGCGACGTACTTCTGGCTCACGCTGGAGAGTGTCGTGAGCGACGGCGGCGACGGGATAAACGACGGCGGCGAGAGCGATGACGGTAGCGGGACTGCCAAGCCGAAGCGGAAGCCCAAGCGCCCGACGCAGCCCCGCAACTGGCCCGTGTACAACGACGTCGCGCGGCACGAGTTGGAGCGCATGAGGCCGCTCCTGAGCGCGCTGTGTGCCCGCATCCCGGAGCCCGAGCGCCAGGTGGGATTGCCCGGGCGCAAACCGATCCCGCTTCGCGATCTGATCTTCGCGATGATCGCGAAGGTCTACACCGGCAAGTCGGGGCGCGCAGCCGAGGGCGAGATCCGGCAGTGCGCGAAGCTCGGCTACATCAGCAAGCCGTTCCAACACAACAAGATCCACAGCGCGATGGAAGATGAAGCGCTCACGGCGATCTTGGAGTGGCTCATCGAAGAGAGCGCGATCCCGCTCGCGGTCGTCGAGAACAGCGTCGGTCACTTCTCTCAGGACAGCACCGCGTTCTCGACAGAAATTTTCGGCAAGCGCTGGAGCGAGCACAAATACCCGAAGGGTCGAAAGCGTCGTGAGTCCGAGGAGGACGATGACGAGATCGTGGAGCCGCCGCTGGAGGACCAGCGGGGGCGACGCGAGTTCGTCAAGGTCCACCTGACAACCGGCGCCGTCACCCACGTGGTGACGGTCGCGAAGGTCTCATCGGAGGGCGACTGCAAGCGCCTTCCCGAGCAGCTAGAGCGGACCGCGCAGAACTTCACCATCAAACAGTTCAGCGCCGACAAGGCATACCTGACGCAGAAGTGCGTCAACGCAATCGCGGCCGTTGGCGCGCAACCGCTGATCCAGTTCAAGAAGAATTCGGTCAATCACCCGGGCGAGGAAGACTGGGCCGCATGGAACGATATGTGGGCGCACTTCCAGCTCCGTCGACAAGCCTTTCTCGACGCGTACCATGCTCGATCGCAGGTCGAGACTACGGTCTCCATGATCAAGAAGAAGACCGGCGCCTTCGTGCGGAGCAAGCTCCCCGTGGCACAGGCCAACGAGATCTACTGCAAGGTGATTGCGCATAATTTGGCGTGCATCGTCCTGGCGATCGCCGAGTTCGGGATCGAGACGCCGTTCGCCAAAGCCGCCAGCGACGGCGAGAGCGTCGAGAGCGTCGAAGGTTCGTCGGAGAACACCGTCGTCACGCTCAAGCTGGTGAGGTGAACGTCGTGAAGCTGACGCCCAAAGAGCAGCGGCACGTGAGGACGGCCCTGCGGTTCCTCCACTACAAGGTCGGTGGCTGGCAACCCCTCGCCGACACTCTCGGCGTGAAAGCCGACAGCATCGGCAAGGTGCTGCGCGGAGCACGTGATGTCACAGCGAAGCTCGCGTACAGCGTCGCGCGGCTGACCGACGTGTCGATCGACGACCTCCTCAGCGGAGCGTTGCTCTCACCGCGCACGTGCCCGCACTGTGGTCGTCCACCGGATGACTTCACCGACGAGGAGACCCTCGTCGAGGATCGGCCGCGCGAGGCGGTGCTCAGGCTCGTACGGTGACACTGCGTGGATCCTCCCTGCACGTGCCCGACACTGAGCGCACGACATCAGCTCCGCGCCTTCTTACGCCGTGTGCCTGTAATCGTTCGCAACGCTCCGCTCAGGATCTCGCGCTCACGCGGGGTGGCGCGCGTCCACGCGGAGTCGAGCAGCCGGTGAACGCTGTCGGGCACCGATCGGGCGCTCGCCTCCAACGCGAGCGCGTCGCCGACATCGGCCCAAGACCAGTCCAGCCCTTCGATCACGCGCTCCACGACCTCGAGCGCGACGGCGGGACCTCCGGCCTCCAGCGATCGCCAATAGCGCGCGCTGACGCCAGCGGCCTCCGCGGCTTCCTCCTGGGTCAGTCCCAGCTCCGTCCGTCGCGCGCGGATGGCCGCCGCGAGGCGTTGCCGGGTCGAGACTACTGCCATGGCCCGCAGAATCGGAGCCATGGGTTGCAGCGTCGAGGACCGATGATTCCGCTGTATGGGAACGATACATCCTGCTAACATTTTGTTCGCTGACGGGGCTGGCCCTACGCGGCGTGTAGATCCGATGGAAGAGACGCGAACCAGGCGCGGTGACGACGTAGGCGACGAGTCATCGATCCGAGGCAATCCGTCGCGCGCCCAGACACCTCTCCTGAAGTAACGATGAGTAGCAGGGACGTCACCATACTCGTCCCGTGCCCGCGGTGCGGGACGACGTCGCCAGTCGACATGATGTCGTGCCCGGCGTGCGGCGCCGAGCTCGGCGGAGAAACGGTCCTGGACGCCCTGGACAACGTCCACGGTCTCCAGACGGTCCTCTTCGGCGCGCGCGGAGCGAGCGCTGCGACCTCGCAGACCGAAACGGCACCCGATGGCCAGGCGTTTCCGAGCGAGCCGCCGACCAAGGCCGTTGCGTCCACCACGAGCGAGCCGCCTATCGACGAGCCGACCGACGACGAGCCGACCGACGACGAGCCGACCGACGACGAGATCGGACTCGTGACGGCGGAGGTGCCGCCCAAGCCGAGCGCCGCAGCTCCGGCGCCCGCGGGCGGCAGCTCCAGCGATCCGCCGACTCGCTTCGTGCGGCGGTTCGAACAGCACATCGACCTGCCGAGCGGCTCCGTTGTCGGCGACTTCGAGGTCGACGGCAAGATCGGCGAGGGCGCGATGGGCGTCGTCTACAGCGCGAGGCACGTGCAGCTCGGCCGGCGCCTCGCGCTCAAAGTGATCGCGCCGGCGATGGGGAGTGATCCCCAAGCACTCGCCCGATTCGAGCGCGAGGCGCGAGCATTGGCGTCGCTCCATCATCCCAACGTCGTCGACGTGTACGCGTTCGGCACGCTCCCCGACGGGCGGAGCTACTTTGCGATGGAGCACCTCGTCGGCGAGACGCTCGACGAGCGGCTTGAGCGCGGGCGCGTTCCTTTCGACGAGGCCCTCGACGTCCTCGACCAGATGGCCCGCGCGCTCGAGGCCGCTCACGCGCAGGGGATCGTCCATCGCGATCTCAAGCCGTCGAACACGTTCCTAGTGCGGATCCCACGCGAACCGCGCGCGGTCGTGAAGCTGGTCGACTTCGGTCTCGCGAAATCGGCAGTTGCTGACGGCACCGAGAGGACGGCGAGCGACGCGGTAATCGGCACGGCGGCCTATATTTCGCCGGAGCAGTGCCGCGGTCCGAACGTCGACGGCCGAACGGACATCTACGCGTTCGGCTGCGTCGCGTACGAGCTGATCCTCGGCCGCCACCCCTTCCCCGACGCGCGAACCAACGTCGCCGCGATCGCAGCGCACTTGACGGAACGTCCGCCGCAGCCGCGAGCGATTTGGCCCGGGATACCGGCCGCACTCGACCTGCTGCTGTTCTCCATGGTCGCCAAAGATCCAAACTACCGGCCGACGCTCACGCAGGTGCGCAGCGTCGTCGCGAGCGTGCGGTCTGCGGTGACAGGTCGCGCGACTCGCGCCGCGACCATGTCGGCGAGACGCGGTGCTCTCCGTGCGAGGGTGTGGACCGTCGCGCTGGTCGCGTTCGCGCTCTTCGTCGGGGCCGTGATCGGCACGCGCGTCCTCGGCGGCAGAGCGAGCCGCGGCGCCGCGTCCCCCACCGCGCCTGCCGGGGAGGCGACGAACCTCGGCAGCGCGCAGCATGTGCCTATTGTCGTCCTTCCCAAACCGAAGTCGACGATGGTAGTCACGCCAGTTCCAGCAATCGGCGCGGGAAGAGCATCCGCTCCAGCCGTTAACTCGACGAAGTCTACGACACCGAGACGGCCGACCGCAGCGACGACGACCGACGCCGCGAAGCCCGACAAGAATGCTCGACCGGCACTCGTCGACGTTGGATCGGCATTAAATGTCGATTCGTCGTCCGAGCGCGAGGCGCCTGCGCAACCCGAGGTCGCCAAGCCGCAGGTCTCGCCCACCGTCGTCGACAAACCTGCGGTGCGCGCGGCGCCTCCTCGGCCGCCGAAGCGAGACGACACGATCAACCCGTTCGGCAAGCGAGGATCTGCCGCACGATGAGGGCCGTGGTCGTCGCCGCAATGATCGTTGCGGCACAGTCGAGCGCGCTGGCGGCACCGACCGCCGAGGAATTCTTCAACGAAGCGCAAACGGCGTACGAACGCGGTGACTACGCGCTCGCAATCGATCGTTGGCAGGAATCGTATCGACTCTCGAGGGAGCCAGCACTGCTGTTCAACATCGCGCAGGCGATGCGCCTCTCAGGTGACTGCGCGGGCGCGCTTCGGGCCTACAAGCGGTTCATATCGGCGACATTGGTGACCGACAATCTTCCACGCGCGGAGGACTTCGTGCGCGAGCTGGAAGCCACATGCAGCGACTCTTCGTCGTCGCACATCGAACAAGCTCCCCAGCAGGTCGAGAACACGGACTCGGGACGCGGCCTGAGAGTCGCAGGGCTCACTACCGGCGGAGCGGGTATCGCGCTGCTCACGACAGGTCTCCTGTTCGGGCATCGCGCCGGGGAGCTGGGCGACGAGGTCAGCACGGCCTGCACTGGGGGCTGCGACTGGTCCGAGCAGCGGAGCAAAGATGCGAGGGGCAGACGCTACGCCAGGATCGGCTACGCGCTCGACGGCGTCGGCGCCGCCGCCATCGCGGCCGGCGCGGTCATGTACTACTTCGGTGTCCGCGAGAGCGCGGTCAACGTTGTCCCGGTCCCGCGCGAAGCTGGAGCGGTCGTCACGTGGAGGCGGTCCTGGTGAAGGGCATCATCGCCACGTGCGCCCTCGCGGTCGTCGCGATGGGATGCGGCTACAGCGTGCATATCGCCGACTGCCAGGTGCGCTGCTCCGCTGCCGAGGGGGCTGAGGGTTGTCCCAACTGGATGACGTGCGGAGGAGAAAACCTCTGCCGGCCGATCGGAACGACGGGCACATGCGGCCCCGACGGTGGCGTTCCCGCCTGCATGAACTTCGGCAATCCGATTGTCGATCTTGCCCTCAAACAAGCTACGCAGGCTAGCGGGGAAATAGACGCCGGCGGGCTCGCAAGAAACGCCAACGACGGCAACGATGGAACACGATGGAACACGGGCGACGGCGTGCCGGGGCACTGGTGGACGGTCGACCTCGGCTCCGACCGTCTCCTCAAGAGCATCAACACGCTATGGGAGTACGACGGCGTTAACTTCAAGTTCTACGTGTCGATCTCGTCCGACGGCACGAACTTTACAACCGCGATCGATCAAACCGCAGACACGCGCACCGCACGCGCTCGGACGGACATGTTCCCGGGCGGAACCTGTACGCGGTACGTGCGGGTCACGAAGACCGACACGACGGGCTACTGGGCGATCCTGTACACCGTGAACGTGATGGGTCGAGACTGTGGCACGCTCGACTCAGACGGAGACGGAGTTCCCGACTGCCGAGACAACTGCCCGGCCATCGCGAATCCAGACCAGATGCCGGGGTGTACGTAAGCGCCAATGATGAAGCTCGCCGTTATCTCCGATGTGCACGCCGACGTGCACGCCCTGAACGATGCACTCGCGCAGATCGACCAGCTCGGCATCGGGCAGGTCGTCTGCTGCGGAGACCTCATCGACTACGGGCTCTTCCCGGAGGAGACGTTGAAGCTCCTGCGCGATCGAAAGATCGTCTGCATCCGCGGCAACCACGACCGCTGGGCGGTGAAGGACGGCGTGGACATGTCCGGTTGGAGCCTAACCGCAGCATCGATCACATTCCTGGAATCGTTGCCCGCGACCTGGAGCACCACAATCTACGGTGTCCGCGTCGTGCTCTGGCACGCGCAGCCGAAGTCCGATATGCACGGGATCGACGACGGCACGACTACGAGCCAGGAGTTCAAGACCACGCTCGACGACGCCGAGGCGGACGTTCTCCTCGTCGGCCATACGCACATACCGTTTGTCCGTCAACTCGGAATGATGCGACTGGTCGCGAATCCTGGCGCTCTACTTTGCAATCCGGCCGACGGGATCGAGCTGCCGACGCCGGGGACGTTCGGTATCTTGACGATCGAGCATGAACGCGCGCGGTTTGAAGTGCGTCGAGCGCGCGATGGAAGATCGCCGACACTGGCGATCATGAAGAAAGCGAACCGGGAGGAGCGGCGAACGGAACTGCTTCAGAAGCTCGAAGCACTGCATGTCCGCATGCTCAATGCCGAGGCATTTCTCCATGCAGTGCGCGACGTGCACGAGCGGGCGGAGTGGGTGGCGAACGGCAACCAGGAGAGTCGCCGCGATCGAAATCGAATGGGGTGTTACATCGAGCAGCTCGTCGTCACAGTTGACCACCTCCTCGCGAAGTCACGAGACGCCGTCGAGTTCGCGACGCGGCGAGCGGCGAAGCTGTCAGGGTGAGGCTTCACACTGTCATCATGGGGGACGCTTCCACCAGGAAACGCGCGGGAGGGCCTAGGAAGGCAGCGGCGTCGAAGCCGCGCGCTGCTCGCACGACGCCATCCGTGCGGCAGAAGATCCGCAACGAGGCGAAGCGCGTGGCGGTCGTGGCGGTGCGCACGACGCGACCGTTCGTCCCGCCGGGAACGCGTGACTGGGGTCCGTCCACGATGCTCGTGGACAAACGCCCGGGCGTGGCGCCGCTGCTGCGGCGCATCAAGCGCTCGCTGCCGAAGTTGGAGCGGACGCTCCAGCACTACGACAGTCATTGGGGCTTCGAGGATCCCGTCTACCGCTTCTACCACCAGAGCTGGAAGGTCTACGGCATCGAGGACGCCACGCTCCACATCGTCGAGACGCTCAAGGCCCTGTCGCCGGGAAGTCCACTCAACGAGTGGTTCATGCAGATCGTCGAGCGTGGGTGCCCGTGGCGACCCTGGAAGCGCGAGGACAATGCGCGCTGGGTCGAGGTCAACGCGCCAAAGCTTGAGGCGTTCTTTCACGCTCGCTTCTTCCTGGAGATGGCGGTCCGCTACGGCAAGGAGCTGAAGGAGCCGATCCAGCCGATGCCGAGCGGGTGGGCAGCCCTGCTGTACCTCTACAACCTATGAAGCCACTAGGAAGACGTGTGATGAAGAGCCGCAGGATCCACAAGGATCCGCTCCCCGCGCCGCGCCGTGTCGAGGTCGTGCCACTTGGAGAAGTCGCGGCCATGCTCGGCTGGACCGCTTCACGCGTGCGAATCGCAGACTTCTTCCTGCTCTCTGGAACAGCTTGATTGCGGCGACATCGAGAGCTTTTGCGATCTTCGTGATCCAGCTGAGCGTTGGTGACGCGCTGCCGGCAGGAAATCGAGGCCAAGATGGATCTGGACCAAACCGCCCGGATGGTGCCACGCTTTGACTTCTGGATTTCTCGTAGTGAGATCATGGGGAACGTGGTGCTGGCGCAACTGATCGCTGTTTCAATCGCACTCAGCGCCTGCGCATATGACCCACGCATTCAGGACTGTGCCGTCAGGTGCTCAGCTGCCGCACCGGAATGCCCTGAAGGCTTCGTGTGCTCGTTCACTCAAAACCTGTGCAGGAGCTACGTCGAGAACAGCGGGTGCCCTGCCGGCTGTCCCGCTGCGTACTGGACTGGGCCACTAGCCAATTGGAGCGAGGCACGGGTAGCGTGCGAAGCCAACGGCGGGCATCTTGTGGTCATCGACGAGATGACCGAGAACGACGAGGTCGTCCTGCTCGCGGCAGGCCTCCACGTATGGATCGGATACACGGACGCCGCGTCGGAGGGCGCCTTTGCCTGGATCGAAGGAACCTCGGCATTCACGCACTGGGCGACGGGTGAGCCGAACAATGCGGGAGCCGGAGGCACCGACGAGGACTGCGCCTTCCTGCACGCAGAGATCAATTCAGCGCACGTGCCCAGTGGCATGACCGGGTATTGGACGGACATCGCGTGCAACACGCCGATCGCATACGTCTGCGAGTGCAGGTCTCCCTGAGCAGCTAGGATTCCGCTGAATAGCTGAATAGCGCACCCAGCTGGGAAAACGCGAGATAGACAGACGGGTCTCCCTGTGTGGTGGGTCGCACCGCGTAGCGGTTACAGTGATCCGTCGGGACATCCACATGACGACGCGACGCATCCGCAAAACGAAGACGCTGCGCGCGAACACGAAGCGCGGTGCGATGCGGAGGTCCCACCAGCTAGCGCGTGCTCTAGGCTTCGCGCGCTAGAGTCACAAGGGTCGGCTGTCCTTCATTCACTGAGGGCTGCCTCCGAACTGCGTATCCTGCCCTCCAATCACACGCTTCGCATCGATTCGAGGGCACGGCCCCGCGACGTGGGCAGCGAGGAACCCTTTCGGAAGGTCCTCGCGGACGATCACGAAGTGAGTTTTGGGGAGGCCGCTCGACGAGGAACTTGGAGCGGCATCAACGGCCTGGGGAAACGGAGAGAAAACGCTTTCGCGCTCACGGTCAATGCTTCGACATGCAGACATCCTGCGGCGGCGCTCGCATGATGTCAAGAAGCGTCGCGATCAGCTCGCACGAAGCACCCGCCCCTCGCGCGGAGCGGGTGAAAGAACCAAGCCTGCGCGGGCTCACCAGCTCGTGTCCGATCGTCACCGGGCGTTGCTGGACGCCGAGAGATAGCGTGCTTGCGCAGAGGCCCGGCGGGTATGTTGCTCATAGTTTACTACGAATGTGGTGGAGGCGGCGGGAGTCGAACCCGCGTCCGAAAATGCGTCAGAACGGACATCTACGCGCGTAGATCGTCGTTTGGTTTCTCTTGCTTCTCGCCGCCGACGATCAGGCTGCGAGTGCGATAGCCAGCTGTGTCTCGATCTTCCTGCGCTGACGCGTCGGAAGATCCAGCCTGGTTGCGGCGGTGCTTCGTAGCTACAGGCGGAAGCTACGAGCACCGTCGTCGCGCCTGGTTCTCAGGCGGCGGCGAGAGCAACAGCGCCGTTGTTGTCGTTCGCAGTTGCAGGTTGCCCATTTTTACGTGGCCATGGGCGCCACGACGCGCAGTCCGAGCATCGACATCTCCGTCGAATCCGGTACGCCCCCGAGTTGTCAAAGACGAATGAAACTATGTGGACGTTTGCGGGATCTGGTCAAGCGCGATCGTCGTGCTTGACGATCGCACGGTCGTCGCGTAGCTTGCGATCTCGCGGGGTGGAGCAGCCTGGTTAGCTCGGAAGGCTCATAACCTTCAGGTCGGGGGTTCAAATCCCTCTCCCGCAACTAAAACGTGAACTTGCCCGAGCGGTTGCTGCTCGGGACAAATCCAACCTCTCGCAACATGTTTCGATGACGCGCTTCCTCTCATCACGATCATCTAGTTCGAGTCTTCTTAGCGACTCCTAGAATTTGTGCTTGGCAGGATTGGTCGGCGTGGTGCCGACAGCCGTCTCGAAAACGGCGTGTCGCGAAAGCGATCGGGTTCAATTCCTACTCCTGCCGCGAATGGAAGGCGCGTTCGTGCGGGTGCTGAAAGCCGTTTGCTAAACGGCGTGCCGCCAAAAGCGGTCGGGTTCGAGTCCCACGTCTTCCGCGGAGGAAAATCGTGAACGCATCAGCTGATTCTGTCGTGGTCAAGATCCGTGCCGCCGAAGTCGCGGAGTTCGAATGATCTAACGATCGACGGTGCAAGGAGCACGCGCTGCCGATGGCAGTGGCCAGCGTGGTGAGCGCGTGGCGACGCGTGGCGATTGGTAACCAAGATCTTGCGATCTTAGGCGCACGCCGCACGCCGCACAGTCTGCCGAAATCTGGAGGTGTTCGCTCAATCGGCCTAGAATTTAATTAAGGCTCGAATGCCAGCGTCTCAAAACTTTTCAGGCACTGGCGATCCGAACGGCGTCATCGATGGAAATCCTGGCGACACCTACCAGGACAAGACAGGAAAGTTTTGGGTTTGCTCTGTCGCGCCTTCGACGTGGAACCTTATTGGTGCAACAGGACCTACCGGCTCGACTGGACCAACAGGACCGACGGGTTTAACCGGCGCTGCCTCGACAGTCCCCGGACCAACAGGTCCAACGGGTTTCGGAGCGACAGGCGAAACCGGGGCGACAGGTCCGACGGGCGGGACCGGGGCGACCGGACCGACAGGTCCGACGGGTGGGACCGGGACGACCGGACCGACGGGTGACACCGGATCAACAGGGCCAACAGGACCAACAGGTCCGACAGGCGCGACTGGACCGACAGGATCAGCTGGAACAGCACCGCCTCAGTTGACTTTCGGTGAATTTGGCGACGGTAGCGATGGCAATCAGACATTAGACGGAAGCACCACAATTCTGGGAATGGTGCCGTCCAGTAATACTTACACGGCCACTCGTGATCTGTTCTTCAATGACTTGACCATTAACAGCGGCGTAATACTCAATACCGGATCGTTTGGCATCTACGTCTATGGAACATTTGCCGGCAGCGGCTCGGTTCGGCGTAACGGCACTGGCGGAGTGGGCTCTACACCAGGTTCCAGCCCCGGCGCAAACTACTACGGCGGTGGCGGTAACGGCGGTGGCGGTAACGCCGGTCAGGGAGCCGCTGGTGGTGGCTCTACCGTGTGCCCAGCCGAGTTTGTTAGTGGCGCGGTAGCTCAAGTTGCGGGCGGGACGGCCGGCAACGTAGGGCCTAATGGCAACAACGGCGGCATTGGTCAGGGAGCTAGTGGTGGCGGAGGTGGCGGAGCTGTTGGTGCGGGGGCTGCTTCCAATTCCGGCGGATCGGTTACCAAGGTTGCTGTGACAAGCGGAAGCATTCGTAGATTGCAGCAGGCTCTCCTCGGCAAAGCGATGACGAGCACCACGATTCAAACCTATACGGGTGGTACGGGCGGATCCGGCGGCGGTGCTGGCGGCGGCACTGGTACTCCGGGCAATGGCGGTGGTGGCGGCGGTGGCGGCGGGTACTGCATGGTTGCCGCGCGAGTGTGCACTTTCACGGGCACCATTGAGGCTAAAGGCGGTAACGGCGGTAGCGGCGGTAATGCTTCCGCCGGTACTGCTGGCGGTGGTGGCGGCGGCGGCGGCGGCGGCGGCGGCATTGCAGTGTTCGTGATGGGTACTGGCACGTTGCCTACGGTGACAGCTGCGGGCGGTACGGGCGGTACGGGCGGCAGCGGTATTGGCGGCGGAAGGGCCGGCGGTAACGGCGGTACGGGCGGCGACGGAC
>Ga0207646_10006340_pt1 | contig 12251 bp, 13 predicted proteins | sample KBSK5502metaG_FD_184343 | JGI IMG/M metagenome (GOLD analysis project Ga0207646, IMG submission 184343) | Corn, switchgrass and miscanthus rhizosphere microbial communities from Kellogg Biological Station, Michigan, USA - KBS K5-50-2 metaG... | ecosystem: Host-associated > Plants > Roots >...
AAGTTGGTCTCGATAAGCACTGCCTTGCTGAGGTCTGCCTTGCTGAGATCTGCTTCCTCGAGGATAGCTCCACTCAGGTCTGTTCCGCTGAGATTAGCCTCGCTGAGATTGGCTCTGCTCAGGTCGGCACCGACGAGGTTGGACCAACTGAGGTCAGTTTTACTGAGGTTTGCGTCGGTCAGCTTTGCGCCGCTCAGGTTGACTCTACTCAGGTTAGCCCCGCTCAGGTTTATATTGCTCAGATCGGTTTCGTTCAAGTCCGGCTCTATTTCGGGATGCTCTTTTCTCCAGGCATTCCAGGCATTCACTCCTTGCTTAAGAATATCTAGCTGTTGCTGGTCTGGCATAGTCGTTTCCCTTCTTTGCATATTGTTAGGTTGACTGAAATTATTATAGATACTGAGGGAGGGACCTGCAAACTGTACAATGAATTAGTCGCGCAGGTGGGGTATAACTTCACGGGCGAAGCGTTCGATTTGCTCCACGCGGTCAGGCCAGCGTGGGACCATGAACTGGAGGGCGAGGTGTTCAACGCCGATTTCACGATACGCGCTCAGTGCCTCCACCAGTTGCTCGGGCGTACCACGCAGGTGGCTGTCGTCCTGCTTGACCGGCTGGGTTGTCAACTCGATCGGGCGGCAACATGCCAAACGTACCTGTTCTGCATTGCGCCCGGCTGCGGTGGTCAGGCGTAGCACGTTGTCGTATCCTGCTCTTAAGGCTGCGGAGGTGATCTGCACGAAGTAGGGGAACCATGCGTCGCCGTATCTCGCCGCGCGCCGCTGGGCTTGAATGCCCTCTCCACCAATCCAGATTGGGATGCGCGGCAGCTGCATCGGCTTGGGGTAGAAGGCCAGGTCATCGAAACGATAGAACTGGCCCTTGAAGCTCACATGTTCCTCTGTCCACAGGAGCGAGATGATTTCTAGCTGCTCGTCGGTCATGCGCCCCCGGTCCTTAAATGTGACTCCCAGGGCTTCGAACTCCTCCTCCATCCAACCAACACCGATGCCCATAATCAATCGACCCTTAGATAGCCGCTCGATCGAGACGGCCACGCGCGTCCAGTAGAGGGGATGACGGTAGGGCAGCACTAACACGCTTATGCCAAGTGTGATTTTCTCGGTGCAGCCAGCCAGGAATGCCAGGCTGGTGAGCGAGTCCAGGAAAGGCCGGTCGGGTGGGACAATAAACTCGTGGTTGTCGCTGTATGGATAAGAGGTATTGATCTGCCAGGGCGTGACTACGCGGTCGGCTGACCAGGCTGCATCGTAACCCAGGGCTTCGGCGCTGCGCGCGGCCTCCTTGAGGGTATCTGGGCCGGCTGCCCGGCCGGAAATCGGGAGGAAGACGCCAAATTTCATCTATATGCTCCTTCTATGAAGGCTCGGCAACCCGAGAATCTGCTAGTGTTCCACGGGAACCAGGCTGCTGGCGCGGTAGAGCATTTCGCCCGCATGTGGGACGAGCAAGATGCCTTCCTGTTCACGCCCTTGCCATGCCCGTGGGTCGATCTCCCTGTAGTCTGCATAACCCAGGTTGACGCGCCTGCAGCGTTCTGCAGGGATGCCGGTAGCCAGGGTCACCTGGATGCGAGGCGTTTCAACGCCGCTGGCCGCGTCATAGGTGCCCATGCCTTTAACATGCGTGCTGTGGGCGAGAATGCGGCCGGGGACGTCTTTGAAGCGGTCCCACTGTTTGAGAAAGTAGTCCCGCACGTGGTAGCCTACTTGATCGATTAGCTTTCCGTGTGTGTAGGAGATCTCGGTGATATGTGGCGCGTAGATGATGACCTCACCTCCATCGGCGATAGCCGGCTCGGTTTTGTACATCGCTTTTGCGGCGGTCCACATGTCGTCATAGATGGGGGAGGGGATGGAGAGGACACGCTTGAAGGGTTGTTGTACCGTGATGATATCGATGCTGGCTGAGAGGTCGGCTGCCTGGCTCCAGGCTTCGACAAGAGGCCCGCTGTAAAGGCCGTGAATCTCTTGATCACGGACGACTAATGCCAGGCAAAGCACAGGGCGATTTACAAACTCTGCTGCCCTGTTGATAACGCGCCGTACAGGTGTGTCTTTGACTCCGATGGTGTGCATGCTCGTGACGAGCGCTCCCAACCAGTGGGTAAAATCGATAATTTCCGGTCCTGAGATACCGGGAAAGAGATACTTGGCTCCTCCGGAGAAGCCCGCTACCTCGTGGGGAAACACCGGCCCACAGATGATCAACTGATCATACTCAAAGATCAGCTTGTTGAGTGTGATGGGTACATCACCGGCCAGCAAACCACCAGTCAGGCGTGCTGCTTCCTGGCGGGAGATCACGCCGATGGTCTCAAGCATTTCCGGCTGCGACCAATGGTGGTTGAAGATGCGGAGATTGGGATAGTGCTCCTCTCGCTCACCGGCCGAAACACCCACCAGCCGGTCAATCGCTTCCCCTGTCATAGGTGGGTGCGTTCCCAGTGCGATCAAGTAATCCAGTTGCGCTGCGCGCCTGCCCAGTTGTTCATAAAGCAGGCGGAAGATGAGAGGGATGGGGGCGGTGCGTGTTCCATCGGGGATGATAACGAGCGCCCGCTTTCCATCCATCGGCAACGGATCGCAAGCAAGCGCTATAAGCTGCTGTACCTCTTCGACCGACAGGATTTCCGTCGTGGGACCTTTTCCCTGGATCATGATGCTTGCCTCCTATACGCCGCTGAAAGACGAGAAGCCGCCATCTACCGGCACCACTACTCCTGTGACGAAAGCCGAAGCCGGACTTACCAGCCATAAGAGTGTGCCCAGCAAGTCAGCTGGCTGACCAAGGCGGCCTGCCGGTGTGTGGCTCAGAATTGCCTTGCCGCGCGGCGTCAAATCGCCGCTCTGCCTATCAGTAAGCAGGTAGCGGTTCTGTTCGGTAAGGAAAAAACCGGGCGCGATGGCATTCACGCGGATGAGCGGGCTGTACTCCTGTGCCATGTACACCGCCAACCACTGGGTGAAGTTGCTTACCGCTGCTTTTGCAGCATTGTATGCCGGGACAAGGGTTAGAGGTCGCAGCGCACCCATAGAGGAAATGTTTACAATGCAGCCCTGCCCACGTTCTGCCATGCCGCGTCCAAAAACCTGGCAACTCAGGAACGTTCCCGTAAAATTTATGTCGAAGACGTGATTTGCTGCCTGCTGATCGAGGTCAAAAAAGGTACGCTCAACTGAGGTAGTGGCCTGGGGACGATTACCGCCCGCGGCGTTAACCAGGATATCTATGGGTCCAAAGGTGTCTGTGACCAGTTCCAGGGTTCGCTCAAGGGAAGCACGATCAAGTACATCGCAGGCGATGCCGAGAGCCAGGCCTCCTTCTGCCTTGATAGCCCTGACCACTGCTTCAGATGTCTCAGCATGCAGGCTTATAACAGCCACCTTTACACCCGCCTGCGCCAGGCCTAGAGCCATGGCTCTGCCAAGCTGACCGCTGCCGCCAGTGATTACGGCTGTCAGGCCATGTATGTCGAAAAGTGTTTGCAAGCTACTCATCTCCATGGGTGACTATACCATTTTTTTGTGGCTACTTGCAAGTAACCTTCTTGCATGCCATACTTACCTGTATCAATCTCAAACCGAGATTGTATGTGAGCGATTCGATAATCTGCGACTTCATCATCCCGCGGCATAAACTAGCTAAGGAGAAAAGTATACGATGCCCGAGGTTGAAAATGCCCAAAACGTGATTACATTGCTTAAGCGGCTGCGAGCCGTGCGCCAGTTCCGCCCGGACCTGGTGCCACAAGAGGTCGTTGACGCAGTGCTCGATGTAGCGCGCTGGTCGGGGAGCGCGAGCAACCAGCAGTCGTGGGAGTTTGTGCTAATACACAACCGGGAGACGCTGCGAGCCCTGGCTGCGCTTGAGGGCTTTGCAGCACACCTGGCCGGTGCAGCACTGGGGATCGTGATCGTGATGGCAGGCGATCAGGGACAGGTTGAACAGGAGACCTTCGACGAGGGACGGGTAAGCGAGCGGATGATGCTCGCTGCCGCAGCCTACGGGGTTGGCTCGAGCATCGGCTGGTTCAAAGGAAGAGGGAGAGCTGCTGTCAAGCAGATGCTGGGCATTCCGGAGAATAAGCTGGTGCGCACCGCAATCTCTTTTGGTTACCCGGAAGAGGAGGCGAGACGCGCCCGCCCGAAGCCCGCGCAGGCACGCAAGCCACTAAGTATACTTGTATATGAGGAGCGGTACGGAGTACGCTGGCAGCATTGAGGTATAAATTTCGTAATCATATTGTTTGAAGCATCTATTGCCTACGACGTGCTGACTGCGACTATACCCGAAAAAGTTCCCACGAACACGTGGCCACCATAGAGGGTCGGGGTTGCGAAGCGCGATGTCTGGCCCACCTGAAGCGAGGCGATTACTGTACCGTTCTGGCTATTGAGGGCGTAAAGGGTACCGTTGGGGGGAGAGAGGCTGTAAACGGTATTGCCACCCACGACTGGTGAACCGACTACCTGGCCGGGTGCTTGCCAGCCGAGTGCCACGTGATTGCCAGGACCAACCAGGACCTCTCGCAATCCATCCGTACAGGGTAGGAACATACGCGAACCGATCGCTGCCGCTCCGCCAAAGGACCTACAGATTGAAAGCACCCTGGCTTGACCGCCTACGCCTCCCAGCGAGTTGGCGTGCAGCAGGTAAGCCAGGCCGGATTTGCCATCGGCAAGGATCAGCCCGTTCGGCAGGAGTACTGGACCCATCGAGCCAAGGTCGGCGTCTCCGGCGTTATCCTGCTGCCACTGTTGAGGAGCAAAGCCGTCTTCAAGGTGCAGTGTTGGTGATAGGCGCAATATCGAGTCACTGTGGTCCCAGTCGCCCTGGGTTGCCGCGCCATTGCCCACTGCAACATAGATGTTGCCTGCAGCGTCAACGGCCGGTCCGGAAGGCGCCCAGATGCCGCCCTCGCGAGTGGTGGGAACCTGGTAGCTGAGCAAAGGACCCTGCCCGTCGGTACGCGAGGCGACCACCCTCCCTATGTAATCGCTGCAGTCACCGTCAAGGCCACCATAGGCGATGTATACCATGCCCTGTGAGAGTGCGAGCGCAGCGCGCTGCTGGTGCGCACGAGGGTCCATACCACCCAGGTCGACAGAACGGCGCACGCGCACTTTGCCTGTGCTCATGTTGATACCCACCAGGATGTGCGCGGGCCCGCTCACCTCGGCTACGGCAAAAACCAGGCCGGTCGCCGGGTCGTAGACGGGTGTGCCGGTGATCCCAAGCGGATCGATATTGCCGCATGGAAGCTCGTTTAGTGGAATGGGGCTTCCAACGTTGGTACGCCATTGCACGTGCCCTGTCTGAGCGTCAAGGGAATACAGCGAATCGTTCTCGGTAGCGACGAGTACGTGCCCACCGACGACCAATGGCTCGGCGTACACGGCACCATCCAGTTGTACACTCCATAAATGCGTGAGTCGCTGTGGATCAGAAGCGCTTGCCAGGTAGCCGCTGCGAGCATTGCCACGATGATAGGTCGTCCAGTCGGTGCTGTTCGAGACCGGGGTCGTGGGCGTCGTGGCTATTGATGGTACGGTCAAAGCTATGGGTGGTTTGGGTGTAGGATGTGCTGAGGTGTTCGAGGTAGAAGTTGAGCTGCCACATCCTGCGAGCGCGATAAGCAATATGCATGCCACTACCCTGGCAAAGTGGCGAATAAGCACGGTAAAAGCATTAAGCATCTTCCAATTCTCCTCAATTAGATCCCCCTGGCCTTTTTCTGCGTCGTAAGTGAACAGGTATCACTGTGACCCCTGATAGTGCAAAATGTACCATCTTGTTCTTTTATGTAGAGAGACCTATGTGGAGAGTACCATAGTTTGGTTGAGATGTGTGCATCTCATCAATGGTACTGATAATAAAGTACCAGTGGGGTATTAAGGATTCGGGCATAGTATTGTTTCTCCCGTGGCATTACCTGTCCACTTTGGCAAGCTGGGCTGCATACCTGATCAGCGTGCGGACACGGCTACCGAATTCAGCGAAACGCTCGTCCTGCGTTTGTCCGCGTTTCCAGCGGACATAGATCTGCTGGATGATCACCGCCAGTTTGAAATAGGCAAAGACCATGTAATAGTCAATGGAGGAGAGGTCGCGGTTGCTTTTTTGAGCATACGTTTCCATAAAGGTCTGCCTGCTCACGAATCCAGGATGCGTAATAGTCACCGTTGGGAGTATTATTTGCAACTCTTCAGGGTCGTCGGACGTTGCCCAGTAGCTTAAGGATACGGCCAGGTCGAAGAGTGGATCGCCGATGGTTGCCATTTCCCAATCCACCACAGCGACGGCTTGAGTGAGATCATGCGAATTGAGGAGCATGTTGTTCAGTTTGAAGTCGTTATGGATCAATGCAGGTGCAGGGCTTGATGGAATATGCGTCACAAGCCAGCCGGTGAGCGACACCACCTGGGGTATATCGTCTGTTTGGGCGCGAACGTAGCGTTCGATCCAGCCTGTTACTTGACGCTCTAGAAAACCGTCGGGATGGCCAAGTTTATCGAGTCCGGTGGCCTGCAAGTCGATGGCGTGGATCTGTACCAGTGTTTCGATCACCGTTTGAGAGAGCCGGCTGCAGAGATCGGCGGTTGGTATCACTCCCGCTGGAAAGGAAGTATTCAGGACCACCCCTTTGCGCCGTTCCATTACGTAGAAAGGTGCCCCTAAGATTGTAAGATCATCGCAGAAAATATAAGGGAACGGTGCGAGTGAAAAGACGGGGTGAATCTTCTGCAAGAGGGTGCACTCGCGTTTCATGTCGTGCGCTTTCGGTGCTACCGGTCCTAACGGCGGGCGGCGCAGCACCCCTTCCCAAGCGCCAATCTGAAGCAAGTAAGTCAGGTTAGAAGCACCGGTGGGGAACTGCCGCACGTGCAACGAACCCTCGCCTATGCCCTCGATATGATCACGCAGGTACCGCTCAACTTTTTGGAGATCGAAGTTCTCACCTGTACGAACAGCGATTGTTTCTTCCTCGGTATTCATCAACGTTCTCTCCTTGAATAAGTGATTCCTCTTATCAAGAAGTTTACAACATTTGCTGTGTTGTAGGATTGCCGAAAGATATTACTTTTACGAACAGTTCGATCTTTCTGTTTGCAAAGCGGGTGGTGGGTGGTCATCTGCTTGACTTCTGTCAGGCGCGTAATTATACTTTATCCAGACCGAGCGGTCTGGATAAAGTATAATTACGCGCCTCTGTGGGTCTACATTCCGGCTTTCTCACTTTAGGAAAGGAATATTGTCATGACTGAGGGACGACAGGAGACACGCGAGGAAGAAGTTGCGCGTGTGCGGAGTTACCTGGCGAGCCAGGCGATGCGTCGCACGCCGGAGCAGCTTGTTGAAGCGCTGCGCGAGGCCCATGGGCAGTTCCTGGAGGCGACGGCGGCTATCCCTGATGCCGTCTTCAGTACACCTCCACGGGAGGGAGAATGGTCTGCCGCGGATGTGCTCGAGCATGTGCGCGCGATCGCTGCCATCGACGAGAGGTCGATTCCCGCCGCCATTGAGAGGGGCGAACGGCCATCTGATGTGCGCGATGTGATTGAACCTGCTCAACCAGGGGCCACGCGAGAGCAGGTGATTGCTGAAATCAACGGGCTACGCGAGCGGTTGATTGCCGAGGTTTTGCGAGCAGACCCGCAGGCACATCTTGATATTGTCTGGAGGCATAACGAATTTGGGCAAATGAACTGGCGCGAATGGCTGCTCTTCGCGCGTGTGCATACACTCGATCATACACGCCAGATACAAGCGATTTCAGCGGCTTTGGCACAACCATAGAGGAAGCACGAAAGAGATGAAGGTAGCGATAGGCTTTGCTCCTGTAAATGAGGATTGGGAGGCGGCTGTCACCTATGCTGTTGAAGCCGAACGCTTAGGTGTTGATATAGCCTGGACTGCGGAAACCTGGGGCTATGATGGGGCGACGCTCCTGGCCTACCTTGCGGCGAAGACGACGAAGTTACGGCTCGGGACCGGCATCATGCAGGTCGGCACTCGGACACCGGCGATGACGGCAATGACAGCTATGGCACTGGCATCGCTATCGGGTGATCGCTTTGTGCTTGGGCTTGGCGTGAGCGGGCCACAGGTGATTGAAGGGTGGCATGGCGTTCGCTTTACCCGGCCTATGCAGCGCTTGCATGAGGTGGTTGATATAGTGCGCATGGTGGCATGCGGTGAGCGCCTCGTCTATCATGGAGAGATCTACGATTTGCCGCTTCCAGGTGGCGAGGGGAAGGCCATGGCCTCGAGTGCCCGGCCTAGGCCGAATCTTCCCATCTACCTGGCGACTCTTGGTCCGAAGAGCCTGGAACTCACCGGGGAAATTGCTGACGGCTGGCTCGGGACATCATTCATACCTGAGCATGGGTCCATGTTCTTCGATGCCATTGCCGCAGGTGCTACAAGGGTAGGTCGTTCGCTCGCCGACCTTGATTTACAGGTGTCAGCGGGTGTCGTTGCATTCTCTGACGATATTGAGTGCCTGATTCCACCTCGTAAACCCGGCCTTGCCTTTACGCTTGGGGCTATGGGTTCACGCCAGCATAACTTCTACAATGATGTCTACCGGCGCGCCGGGTATGAAGATGTCGCGCTTGAGGTGCAAGACCTCTGGTTCAGGAAGCAGCGCGAGGCAGCAGCAGCGCGTATTCCAGATGAACTTGTGCTCAAGACTAACCTGATCGGGACGGAAGACATGGTGCGTGAGCGTATCCAGGCACACCGTGCTGCCGGGGTTAACACCTTGCGTGTCGAACCGGAGGGGGAAACTTTGAACGAGCGCTTGACGATACTGGGCCGGTTGATGGACCTGGTCAATGAGGTAGATGGCAAGGATAGCTAGCTATCGAGAGATTTTCATGTGTTGATTGTATACAAGGTTGGTAGTATGTCAAAAGAGTTGAGTGAAAGCGCCCGCAAGGTGCAGGAAGCGCTAGAGATGCGCGGATTTTCGAGTCATGTCGTCGAGCTACCTGACTCGACGCGTACTGCCAGGGAAGCAGCGCAGGCGGTTGGATGCCGCGTGGAACAGATTGTGAAATCGCTGGTGTTCAAGGGTCAGCGAACCAATAGACCTATTCTTGTGGCCGCCAGTGGCACGAATCGTGTGAACGAACAACGGCTGAGTGAACTCGCCGGTGAGCCGATTGAGAAAGCGGATGCTGATTTTGTGCGAGAGCGTACGGGTTTTGTGGTGGGTGGAGTGCCGCCGATTGGCCATGCAGAGCATTTAGAGACTTTTATTGATGAGGACTTGTTGCGGTACGCAGAGCTATGGGCTGCCGCCGGAACCCCACACGCGGTATTCCAGCTTACTCCGGCCGAGTTAGAAGCCATGACAGGCGGGCGCGTCGTTTCAATTAAATGATGGCGAATTAGAGCTTCATGGATTTAAGAAAATCCTTTACCTGATTGCTATCTATCTGCGCTTTTTCGGCATAGGCCAGAATATCCTCTTTCTGCCGGGCGTACATCTGCTTGAGCAGTTTGCGCTTGGTGGGGTCTATGCCTTTGGGTGAGGATTGGCTAATTTCATAGAGAAAACTTATCATATCGAGGAGCTTGAGTTCCGCTTGAAGCTCCTGGTCCTCTTCAATCGAAAAGGCATTGAGGATGTCCTTTTGGATGGCCTCGATGGCTTCTCTGACGGCAGGAGTTTTGAAAAAAGGTAGGATGTCCCCGATCACTGCCTCGTGGGCATCGTGCACTAAGGCCAGGGTGACGAGCCGGTCGCGTTTTTCTTGTGGATAGTGGTTAAATGCCGACCAGTAAAGTGCCAGGAAGGCGACCGCCATGGTATGCTGACCGACATTCCAGGTACCGAAGCCGGAGACGCTATAGACGCGGGGGATGTTGAAAATATTCATGAGGAAATCCAGGTTTGGATGTTTCGAGACGTGACCCAGCATGCCCTGGGGGGTAAAGATGTTCTCATAGTCGATGCGTTCGCTCATTTTTTCCCCTGTTGTTCAACAATCTGGTTTTTTATTGTACTTACTTGTTCATCATCGATGTCACTCTATGGAAAACAAGGTGACATTGATGATGAAAGAACAGCATACATTGAAGATGGTGGTCGGCTACGAAGTTGGAAAGGCTTTTTCTCGTTCGGCGGTGTTCGAATCTTCCTTCCTCGTGTGGCTACGCCAAGCGGTATTACTACCTCATCAACCGCTTCCTCCAGTTTACAATATTGGGGCAACAGCCCGAGGACTGGCGATGTTCGACCTCTATAACCCTCGCTCGGTCGCGCTGGCGCTTGAGATGCTGAGTTGGGGGTTCTTCCTGGGACTGGCCACCCTATTTGTTGCACTGGTGTTCGCCGGAGGAAAGCTTGAGCATTGGATCAGAGGTCACATTTCGCGCGAACTCTCAGCTACTGAGGAGAGCAGTTGAGTGCCTACAACCTCTCAAAGGAGGAAACACTTGTCAACGCTGATCAATCTTCTTGCGACACTCGACCAGGAGCGTGCGCTTCTTCTCGATGCAGTAAAGAAGGTGCCAGGTGAGGCACTCACGCTGAAGGGCGTCGTGGGGGCATGGTCGATCAAGAATATGCTCGCCCATCTCGCTGACCAGGAACATCTTGTGGTCCAGGTACTTCCCCAGCGCCTTGCTACGGGGAGTGCTCCAGAAATCGTGTCCATCATCAATGCAGATGCAGACGCCTGGAATGCAAAGCAAATTGAAGCCAGTGAGCGCCTCACCCTCTCTGAGCAATTGAAACAACTAGAACAGGCTCGCCAAGCGCTGGTCCAGGTGATCTGTGATGTTGGTGAGGAGGCACTGACTCGACAACATCCCTGGCCTGAATGGGAAGGAACGGTGGCGGAGTATATTCTCCAGATGGTTGGGGAACATGAACGCGGACACCGGGAAACTATTCTTGCTGCTCTTGAGAAAGGCTTATAAGCATGGAATTAGCTCTTTTGCACTCAATAACATATGTGCCCATTTTAGGCGCAGCGTCTTGCTTTTTGTAGAAGCATAATGCACCTGACGCGCTGGAACCGCGACCGGGGCCTCGACTACCTGAGCCAACCGACCGCTGTTCTCGACGAACCGGGGGAATAGGTCAGTTATTATAACTGACCCTTATGAGGGAGTAGGAGTAACATGGACAATCAGCAGTGGCAACCGGAGCAACCACCGCCGCAATCACTATCGAATCAACCTTGACAACCTACTAGGTGTCATTCTTCTTACGCCTAAGAAAAGTGGTTGTCTAACTCTGAAACTCCAATGGCGAACCCTGCAAAATTCTGGATGACTGATATCTCACCGGCGCTTGATACTCTTCTGCTGTGCGTTCGATGCTGAAGATGAAGCGCCCTGCCCGTTCTGGTTTGAGGGAGTGGATGGCCCGTTGTCCACTTCCCGGATTATATTGGCTTCCACACACGATCCAACCCCAACCGCGCCCTGTGCCACATAGTCGTGGATGTAGCGTTGGCCACGCAACAGCGAAGCAAACGCTGAGATCAGGCACAGGACAGCAGCGAGATAGAAGACGGCGTGCAGACCTACCATGAACGGCGAGGAGATCAGGTTCGGGAAGTAGCTCTTGCTTAGCAGGTGCGCCTGGCTGGCTGCCGGTAGAATATGCAGCACCGATGCGGGCAGCAAGGTGGCCATGGGGTTGTAGCCCAGGAAGGCGGCGAAGAGTGCCGCGGTCGGCGGCAGGTGCGAGATGGTCGTCGCGATCTGACCCGGAACTCCAGCCTGTGTCAGCCCACTGAAGAGGGTGGTCGAAAGCGTCGCGGCCAGGCCGATGATGATAATGCTAAAGAATGCGCCCAGGCTCACCAGGGTCGCCGCATTCTGGAAGGTCGCGCGCATACCCGAGGCAACCCCGCGTTGATCTGCGGGCACGCTGTTCATAATGGCGGTGGTGTTGGGCGCGGCGAACATGCCCTGGCCAATGCCCAGTATAAAGAGCAAGATGGCAAACCAGAGATAGTCAAAGTTGGCCGGCAAGAATGTCAGAATGAAGAAAGCCACGGCCTGGATGACCATGCCCAGCGTCGAGAACAGACGCGCACCGAAGCGATCTGAGAGATAGCCACTGAGTGGCCCCATGATAATGAAGCCGATCAACAACGGCAGCATGTAGATGCCCGACCAGAGCGGAGTCACTTCAAAGCTGTAGCCATGCAGCGGCAGCCAGATGCCCTGCAGCCAGATGATCAGCATGAATTGCAGGCCGC
>Ga0207646_10006342_pt1 | contig 12248 bp, 15 predicted proteins | sample KBSK5502metaG_FD_184343 | JGI IMG/M metagenome (GOLD analysis project Ga0207646, IMG submission 184343) | Corn, switchgrass and miscanthus rhizosphere microbial communities from Kellogg Biological Station, Michigan, USA - KBS K5-50-2 metaG... | ecosystem: Host-associated > Plants > Roots >...
CTCCGCAGCTGACTTCTCGCGAACAATGAATCGTTGGGGTGCTAGCGCGGGTGTGGCCCTATCGGCTGTGAGGTCAAGAGTTGGACGATGGTACTCGCCATCAAGATGAGCACCTGCCCCAAAGTATCCGAACGCGCCTTGCTCCTCAGCGATCACGCGATCACCAAGAAAGCGGAGACGCAGAGTATAGTTTCCCCCCGGCCGATGGTCGTCGACAAACGTTACTACCTGGTCAATGAGGTCGCCTTCGAAGTCCAGTTCGCCGATATTAGGGCCGCTGGCCCGTGTCTTGCCGTGCAGTGCGAAACCGCGAACTCGGACCCGGTTGCCAGGCATCCTCTCTACTTCGATCTCGGCGGAGTCGAAGTCGTTACCGCGCACCCAGCGTCCCGATACCCCTTCTGAAGGTGGCACGTCGACTGAGCCGAAGCTGCTAGGTTGGTTCCAAGCGTGCTCAATCGCCGTGACCAGCTCCTGTCGAAACCGCCGCACCTCGTCGGGAGTGAACCCCTTGCTCTGACTTGTCTTGCTGTCGTACTCATCGTGGTGGCTCAGACACAGGAAGACGAGGTTATCGAATGACGAGTTGGCCGCATCATGGTCGAGATGAGCGATCTGGCCACGCTTGATGCCGTGTCCCGGTGTAAGCCAAAGCAGACGGCGCACCGGCGACGGTGATGGCGAGTACCATCGTCCAACTCTTGACCTCACAGCCGATAGGGCCACACCCGCGCTAGCACCCCAACGATTCATTGTTCGCGAGAAGTCAGCTGCGGAGATTCTTAGCAATCTGAAGGGAATTACGCACGCGGCCAGGACTTTAACTTGGGTTTCTTCCGGTACAGCTTTTCTGGCCATCAGCTTCCGGCCAGCCTCGCTTCAACCTCCGCCATCCGCTTCTGGGCCCGCCGAATCTGCCACTCCAACATCTCCCGTCGCACTTTGTTCTCTGCGGGCGTGGCAGTAAGTTCGGCCTGAAAGGTGGCTAGCTTGCTCGGCAGCTCGGCGCGCTCCTGCTCCAGGGCTTGCCGCTCGTTACGGGGCCTCGGCATGCTGGCCAGACTACCATGGCCTTTCATGAGGAGACTTCCGGCGCCTCAGCTGGCCCCAGTTAGTCCCTTCCGCTCGCACGATACGTCCTGAGAAAAGCCGTACTCGGAGCCGAGAGGCCGGTTCGAGAGCAGGTAGCCCATCGGAAGGCAGGCTCGGCCCGAACGCAGCGCGTCGGTTGCGGGCCTCTCCACTTCTGGCCGAGATCCTTCTGGCGCCCGGCTTGGCTCTGAGGCCCCGTCTGCCTGAGTCTCACGGCGGTCCCACCGAATCCCGGTCGAAGGGCCCATGGAGTCGGAGAGCTGCGCCCGGTCCTGCATCGTCGAATGGGCCAAGATCGCCCACCCGCCGGCCACGATCCCCAGCGTCACGATGCACAGCAGGGCCAGCAGGACCCCGCCATCCCTCCCTGTCATTCTCCCGCCCTCCATCGCCTGACGATCTCTCCCAACTCAGCCGCCGCCCGCCTGTCCCGCGCCTTCCTGTTGATAGTGCTGTTGATCGTCAGCGCCACCGCCGTCCGGGTCATTGCCCCACCTACCCGTTCCACCCCGCCTTGCCGGTAACTCCCCCTATGTTCGCCATTGCCACCGCAACCTCTGACATCGCCTCTGCCCAGATCGCCGCGCCTGCCGCCTTAATCTACATCAACGTTTTAACGCGAATATGCGGCCGACAAGATGCTCGAAGCACTTGGAATGGCCAGCGATCAACTGCCGATTCCGAGGTCAGGTGGATGAACCGGCAACGTCCAGAAGGATCTTTCCGCCGCGTTGCGCATGTGCGACAGCTTCTTTGATGGAGGAGAGGGGGTAGGCCCCGGCCACTGGTATGTGCACCCGGCCGGAGGCGATCATCGTCGCCGCCTGCATGACTGCTGGGGCAATTTTGGCCGCAATTTCCGGGTGGCCCAACCAAAAGCCCTTCATGGTAAGAGGCTTGAAGATAAAATCCAGCGGGCTGATGGACATCGGACCCTCGCTCATGGCCGCAAAGATGATGAGCGTGCCGTGGGGCGAGAGCGTCGCCGCGAGCACGCCCGTCGCTGGGCCGCTGACGCCGTCAAGCGCCAGTCGGACCTCAGCCTGACCGACCGCCCCTTTGATCCTTTCCGAGACATCTGGAGAGTCGACGACAACGACGTCTCCGCCAATCGCCTCGAGCTCGGCCACGAGCTCCGGGCGCCGGACGATGTTGACAGTCTTCAGGCCACGCTTTTTCGCGAAGGCGATCACCCACCGCCCGACACCGGAATTGGCGGCGTTCTGCACCACCCACTCGCCCGGCTTCAGGTCGACATACTCGCTGAGCAGCAGCGCCGCGGTCGGGGGATTTATCGCCAGCATCGCCAACTGCTGCGGGTCCGCGTCAGGAGGCAGCGCGGAAAGGCCGGCTGCCGATACGACCATCCGCTCCCTCCAGGTGAAGCTGGAAAGCGGCGCCAGGACCCGGTCGCCGACCTTGACACTCTTCACCGCCGGCCCGGCGGCGAGAACCCGGCCGACGCCTTCATTGCCGATGACTGTCGGAAGCGGGGGGCGGAATGCATAGATGCCCTGTGCGACCAGAAGGTCGTTTGGGTTGATGGGGGAAAATTCGACGCCGATGAGGACCTGGTTCGGCCCGGGGGCGTCGGGCTCGGGAATGTCGACATACTCAAGACCGTCGACAGGGTTGCCAAATGATGTGAGCTGAACGGCCCGCATATTGATGCCTCCCTTTAAGTAAGCCGAGATTTGCGATTTGGACTCATCTTCTTCCCTGCTCCCCGCCATGCTGCCCGCTCGCAGCAGGTGACACGGCTCGTTTTCGCGGCGCCAACACCCTGATCTCGCCTCTTCCAAGAGCTGGCCGCCCTCCGCGGCGACACCCCTGCCGGCGTCGATCCGGCTCCCCGCCTGAGCCGTCCGCCCGATCACGTCGGGTGCCACGTGAGTTGCTCGATGCGCCCGAGGATTTGCCGAAAGAGCGTCGATGTCAAATAGCTCTCGGCCAGCCTATTCATCCTCGGGCCCCTCAAGCCACGCTCGGTAAGATCCCTCATCGCAACGCTTCTACCCTCTGCCTAGCAAGACGCAATGCGGACCTAGCTTGAGACAGAATGCCTGCAGGCGAATAGTGGTGAGCGGCCTTCTGCGCTCTCCTAATGTCTGATCCGTCGTAGGCTTGCCTCAGCGGTCGACCGTGCGGGCTTGCTTTGTATTCTAGGTCGGTTGAGCGGCTGCACTGGCGGCACCGCCACGACCCGCCGAGATTCATGTTCCGGTCATCCCGGTGCCAGCGCAGGTTATCCGTTTCGTCAGGGTGGCCGCAGCGCAGTAGAGCATTCAGCGCAGTAGCACAACCCGCCAGGAAGAGCGTCACCCATACACCAAGCAGCAACAACGCGCTACGTTTGCTCATGGCTACATCAGTGGTGGACCGCTAGCATCGACGTGGCGTCACTTCTTGATGCTGTTGGCGCGGGTTTTTTTGGGGGGGCGGGCCGCTATAATCAAGCGGTCCAGAGCCCGCTCTCGCTTGTCTACCAGCGTAGGGCGGGGCCGAATTTCCCGGGTAGTCTGCAATCTCGCCAGGCGGTGGACGCAGGCAATCAGCGAGGACCCGAATGGCAGCCGCGGGGCGCTCATAGTTGAGGCCTTTCGACCATACGGAACTCAAGCGCTCCGCCCGCTCAATCTCCAGAACTTCTTGCAAGCCCGTCTGCACAACGCGTTGGATCAGTTCGGGCTCTAAATCCGAGACCACTATGAACGTCACTTTGAACTCAGGCATGAGCACGCCCACGCTCGACAGACCACGCTGAATGCCATCCGCGGCGGTCACGAAACTCGACTCTGATTGACTCGAGCGAAGGCAACTCCGCAAGCAAGTCATGGGCGTAATTCCCGGCCCCCCTTAGGGTGAGGAAATTCCCCACGTAGCCCTCGCCGCTGAGGAATCGCACCCGCAATCGGAAGGAGCCGCACTCTAGGGGGCTGTTGAGGGTACGTGTTACCTTGTTGATCGTGTCCATCGGCTAAGGCCTCCGTGTAAGGCCGGGTTGATGGGCCAAGCCGCGGCAGGGTGACAGCCCTCCGCGGCGTTTTACTTCCGTGTCATGGATAAGCGACCTCACTGGGCAACCTTCGGGTGCTTGCTGGCCAGCTTCCGGGCAAGGAGCTGAAGCAGACGGCGCGGGTTCGGGGCTGGTACCAGACCTGTTACCGGCCGCCTGATACCGACCGAGCTACCGACAGCACCGGCACTCGGCGCACCTGGAGTAACGCCAGAAAGGCCGGGATTGTGGGGTTTTTCTGTTGCTAGTTCTGCTGAGTGCTGCTCAGGTAGGAGCCCGGACCTACTGGTAGTTGGGCAGCTTCACGTAGCCGATCAGGGTGCGGCGGTTCACCGCGGCGGCGGCGGCGCGGTCGGCGTCGATGCAGGTCGGCACCATGTTGCCGACGAAGAAGTCGGCGCCGGTGCGCGCGGCCGCCGGCAGGGCCTCGAGCGATTTCGGCATGTGGGAGCGGGCCGCGTTGGCCCACACTGCGCCTTGGGCGATCTCGGCCGAGAGCGCGGTCATCTTCTTCCGGAGGGTCGCCAGGGTGATCGGCGGCAGCTCGCCGGCCAGCTTGGCCCCCGCCCTCACGTCCTGCACGAAGCGGCGGATGTCCTCGAGCGGTTTGCCCGGCTTGATGCCGAGCCGATCGTGGGTCGGGCCGTGGCTGACGCCGACCCCGAAGCGGAAGCGCCCGCCCGACAGCTCGTGGATCAGGGCCGCGGTCTGGGCGAAGTCGAACGCGTGACGGGTGTAGATGTTGGCGATGCTGGTGCCGAACGGGATGGTGCGGGTGGCGAGCGCGATCGCCTCGCAGAGGCCGAGACCGTCGCCCAGGCTCGGGCAGTAGATGCCCGCGAAGCCCTCCTCCTCTAAGCGCTTCGCCATCTCCACGGTGGCCTTGCGCCGTCCGGGGACGGCGGCCAGGCTGACCGCGGGCTTGCGCGCTACGCCCACGGCACCGCCCCGCCCCACTGGTTGAAGGAGGTGGTCTCGGTGGTCGGACGCCGCTTGCTGGGCCCGTACTTCACCGCCGGGTAGCCGAGCGGGATGCAGAAGTGGAAGGTCATCTCCTTGGGAACGCCGAACATCGCGTGGAAGCGATCCATCACCTTGGCGTGCAGCGTGGTCGGCAGCGAGCCGATGCCGAGGGCGTGCGCGGCCAGCATGAGGTTCTGGCACGCCGGGATCACCGAGTTGGCGCCGCCGCCGGGCGCGGTGAAGGCGAACACGACGCACGGCACGTCCTTCATGTCCTCGGACAGGCCCATCGCGGAGCGATGGTTCTTGTCGGTGAGCGGGATGTCCTGGGGCTTGGTCCACTTGTGGTCGTCCCAACGCTTCGCCCACCACGCTTCCTTGTAGAGCGCGCCGAACTCGCGGATCTTCGCGCGGTCGTTCACGATCAGGAAGCGGCCGGCCTGGTTGTTGCCGCCGTTCGGCGCCTTGACCGCCGCTTCCATCAGCAGATGGAGGTCCTCGACCGGGATCGGATCGGGGCGCAGCTTGCGGGTGGAGCGCTGGGTGAAGATCACGTTGCCGATGGGCATGGTCAGCCGGTCCTGCATGGGCTCACCTCCTGAGGATGGACGTCACGATGCGAGCACGCGCCCGAGCCAGCGGGCGACGTCGGCGATCTCTTCGGCCGAGACGGAGTGCGGGATGGAGTACTGGTGCCACTCGATCCGGTAGCCGAGGCTCCCGACCTGCTCGCGCCCCTGCTCGGCCATGGCCAGGGGGAGCATCGGGTCGTGGACGCCGTGGGCCCAGAAGATCGGCACGTCGCGGTTCGCGGGCGAGGCCTCCGTGGCCAGGGTGGAAGCGAGCGGCAGGTAGCACGAGAGAGCGAGGACACCGGCCAGCCGCTCCGGATGCCGCAGCGCCACGTGGAGCGCCATCGCGCCACCCTGGGAGAAGCCGGCCAGCACGAGGCGACGCGGAGCGATCCCGCGCTGCCGCTCGCGCTCCATGAGCGCCTCGATCTGCCGCGCCGACTGTCGCACGCCCGCCTCGTCCTCGCGGCGCACGCCGGCGAGGGCACGGACGTCGTACCAGGCGCGCATGACGTGGCCCTGGTTGATCGTGACCGGCCGGAGCGGCGCGTGCGGGAAGACGAAGCGAATGCCCGGCCGCGCGGGCAGGCCCAGCTCGGGCACGATGGGCTCGAAGTCGTGGCCATCGGCGCCCAGCCCGTGCATCCAGACCACCGCTGCGTCCGGGTCCGGGGCGGTCTCGATCTCGAGGGCGTCGAGCAGGTCGCTCATGGCGGGGCGGTGGGAGTATATCCAACCCTCTTGGGTGACAAAGCTAGCGAGCTACCGGCACTCCTTCACCCAGCTGACCGTCTCCACCATCACCCGGTAAGTGGCCGCCGCCTCGCCCACGGGCACGTCGAAGAGCGAGCGCCCGCCGCTGAGCACATCACCCACCACTCGCCACCGGTACGTGTCCGCGACCGAGCCGTCGGCGCCGATGCGCTCCACTCGCAGCCAGACATTGGCGGCATCATTGACGTTGCTGTTGTAGAGATAGCCCACCACGCGCGCCCGCCCTGGGCGCGTCGGCTCGACGGTCCAGTCGGCGCGCAGCGAGTCGGGGTACGATATCGCCGGGCTTTGCGCGGCAGCGACCACCGCCAGGGTGAGAACGAAGCCGATCGCCAGGGCCAGCGCGCGCGTTGGGTTCGTCATGGCCTAGAGTGTACCGCCAACGCGGCGATCATGCCTCGTGGGCTAGTGCGAGGCCGCCGCGTCGCGCGCGGTGACCGCGGCGGCCTCGGCCAGCAGCGTGTACTTGGCCAGCGTCCGCATGGCGAGCGCGGCCGGCCAGTGGTGCGCGTCGATCCAGCCGAGGAGCTCGTCCAGGAGCTGGGCGAAGTGCGCCTCGTGGCCGGGGTCGAGCCCCGGAGGGATCGTGATCTCGTGGAGGGCCGGTTGGAGGGGGCGGGCCTGGACGCCGGGTAGCTCGGCGCTGGCGGCGGTCAGTGCATTCGTGAGGGCGCGCGCGGTGCGCGCGGCGTCGCCGCGGGCCTCGACGACCACGCGCCGGCGAAACTGCGTGTCGGGGCCCTGCTCGACGCGAATCTCCGCGGACCGGCCGCGGAGGACGATACGCGTGGTGTCGCCGCCGCCCGGCGGAGACGAGACCTCCCAGCGCGTGGCGGCCCGCGCGGTCACGCCGTGAAGCCGATAGGTCAGCTCCGCGTTGCAGAAAACGCGCAAGGTTCCGTCGCGCCCAGCGCCGCCGAGCTCGGGTGGCACGGTGTCGGCGCCGGTGACGCGCGTGAAAATCTCGACGGGCAGCGCGGTGGACCAGCCACGCGCGGCGAGCAGGCGAGGCGCTACGCCCGGCGCTCCGACGGTGCCGTCGAGCAGCCATTGCGCTTGATCGACGAGGTGCGTGGGAATGTCCACCGCCCCGCTGCCCTGGACGCGCGGATCGAAGAACCACCAGGGGCGGCGGAGCGGAGCGCCGTCGACGCGCTTCTCGAAGTGGTGGACACTTTCCTGCTCGATGGCGGGCACCTCGGCCCGCGCGGCCGCGAAGCCGCCGAAGAGCTCTGCGTCGTCCACCAGGCGCTTGACGAGCCGGGCGATCGTGTCGCGACGGCCGGTGATCATCTCGCGCACGATCGGCCAGCCGGTCAGGCTTTCCCGGATGTCGGCGAGATCGTCGGGCCGCACCAGCCACGGCTTGTCGGCCAGCACGTGGAGGCCCGCCTCGTGGAGCTGCCGGATCAGCCGTGCCTTGCCGCCGTTGCGGCCGGCCAGCACCACGAGGTCGCCCGGCCGCTCGGCGAGGAGACCGGCGAGGGGCTCCGCCGAGATCCGCACGCGTGGCCGCCAGGGCGTCGGGCGCTCCCGGCGGCGGTTGAAGCGCTCGACCAGCGCGAGAAAATCGTCCAGCTCCGGGCCCGGGGTGGCGTAGACGAACACGTCCGGCGAGAGCTCGGGATGCGCCTCCCTCAACGTCAGCGTCGCGTGGAAGTGGCCGGGCTCGAGAAAGGCCAGCGTGTGCACGAAGCTGGAGCCTAGCACATTGCCCCCCGCGACCTGCACACGTCGAGTACTATGACCCTGCTCCGATGACTGGCACCGGACGCGCGCTCTACCGTTACGTTCCCGCCGCCGCGCTCTTCGTCGCGCTCATCGTGGCCTGGCAGCTCGCGGTGACCGTCTTCCAGCTCCGCGAATACCTCTTGCCCGCGCCCTTGACGGTGGCGCGCGCCATGTTGGGTAACGAGATCCCGTGGTGGCGTCACCTCGGGATCACCTCGGTCGAGATCGTGGGGGCCTTCGCGCTGGCGGGCGCAGCCGGCGTAGCGCTCGGGGTGGCGGTGGCGTGGTCGGCGCTCCTGGCCCGGGCGCTGGTCCCCTTCCTGGTCTTCGTCAACACGCTGCCCAAGGTCGCGGTGGCCCCGCTCTTCCTCCTCTGGATGGGCTACGGGGTGCTGCCCAACATGCTGATCGGGGCGCTGATCGGCTTTTTCCCGGTGGTCATCAATACCGCGGTGGGGCTCAGCCAGGTGGACGAGGAGCTGCTCGACCTGGGGCGCGTCTTCAATGCGCCCAAGTGGAAGGTCTTCGCCACGATCCGGATCCCCAATGCCTATCCCTATATCTTGAGCGCTCTGAAGGTCACCGCGACCGCGGCGGTGGTGGGGGCCATCGTGGGCGAGTTCGTCGCCTCGCAGCAGGGGCTCGGCTATGTGATCGTCGCCACCCAGGGCAGCATGAACACGCCGGTCGCCTTCGCCGCGCTGGTCTGGATCTCGGTGGTGGGGCTGGCCGTCTACGGGCTGGTGGTGCTGGCGGCGCGGCGCATTGCGCCGTGGGCGGAAACCGTGGAGTAAAAGGAGAACAGCCATGCGACGCGTCTCGGTCTTGATCGGGCTCGTGGTGGTCGCGGTCGTGGTCGCGCTCGGCCTGGGTGCGCCGTCGGCGCAGCAGCCCCAGAAAGTGGTCTTCGCGCTCAACTGGTTCCCGGTCGGTGACCACGCCGCGTACTGGGTGGCGCTCGAGAAGGGCTACTACCGGCAGCGCGGCCTCGACGTGGACATGCAGAACTCCAAGGGCTCGGGCGACTCCATCGCCAAGGTGGACACCGGGCGCGCCGACATCGGCCTGGCCGACAGCGCGGTGGTCATCGCGGCGGCTGCCCGCGGGGCCAAGGTGAAGGTGGTCGGCATGGTCTTCGACAAGAGCCCGCTCAACGTGTGGAGCCGCAAGGAGGCGCCCATCACGAAGCCCAAGGATCTCGAGGGCAAGAGCGTGGCCGCGCCGCCGGGCGACGGGCAGCGCCAGATGTTTCCCGCCTTCGCGCGTCTGCACGGCATCGACCAGACGAAGGTGACGTGGGTGAACGTGGAGCCGGCGGCCAAGGTGCCCGCGCTGGCCGAGAAGCGGGTGGACGCGGTGGCCGACTACACCACCGGGCTGCCCTTCTACGAGAAGGCCATGGGCAAGGGCAACGCGGTCATGCTGCCCTGGGCCGACCACGGGTTCGACATGTACAGCATGTCGATCATCGCCAGCGAGAAGACGATGAAGGAGCGCGCGCCGGTGCTGCGGGCCTTCCTCGAGGCCTCGTACCTGGGTTGGCGCGACGTGATGAGCGACCCCAAGTCGGCGCTCGAGATCTTCAAAAAGCGGGTGCCCGAGATCGATCTCTCGATCATCGAGCCGAACATGATGATGGGGCTCGACCTCATGAAGACCGATCGGTACGCGAAGAACGGGATCGGCTGGATGGAAGACAAGAAGATGTGCGACTCGGTCGACCTGGTGAACACCTACATGGGCGTGCCGACCAAGATCGACTGCAAGGGGGTCTACACCAACGAGTTCCTCACCAAGGTGGAGCTGCCCAGGTCCGCCCGCTGACCGCGAGCGTGGCCGACTTCATCCGCCTCGACCGGGTGGGGATGACCTACACGACGGCGTCCGGCACGGTCGAGGCGCTACGGGACATCGATCTGACGGTCGGCCGCGGCGAGCTGGTGGCCATCGTGGGCCCCTCGGGCTGCGGCAAGTCCACGCTCCTGCGCATCATCGCCGGGCTGCGCCCGCCGAGCCTCGGCCGCGTCGAGGTTGACGGCCGCGAGGTGCTGCGACCGATCCCCTCCGTCGGCATGGTCTTCCAGGCCCCGGTCCTGCTCAAGTGGCGGACCATCGAGTCCAACGTGCTGCTGCCCGCCGAGCTCTCCGGGCTCGATGCCCGGGACTACCGGAGCCGTGCGGACGAGCTGCTCCGGCTGGTAGGCCTCGCCGACTTCGCGCAGAAGCTCCCGCGCGAGCTCTCGGGCGGCATGCAGCAGCGCGCCTCGCTCTGTCGCGCGCTCCTGCTCGACCCACCGCTCCTTCTGATGGACGAGCCCTTCGGCGCGCTGGACGCCATGACCCGCGACGAGATGAACCTGGAGCTGCTGCGCGTGTGGGGCGAGGGGAGCCGCGCGCGCAAGACCATCGTGTTCGTCACCCACTCGATCTCGGAGGCGGTCTTCCTCGCCGACCGCGTGATGGTGATGACCCCGCGCCCGGGCCGGCTCGGCCGCGTCTTCGACGTGCCGCTGCCACGCCCCCGCACCGTCGTCTCCCGCGCCACCCCCGAGTTCGGCGCGCTGACGCTGGCGGTCCACGAAGCGCTGGGCGCTTAGGCGGGGTCATCAGGAGGCGAGGGTGCCGCCGTCGACCGCGAGGATGTGGCCGGTGACCATGCTCGAGGCCTCGGAGGCCAGGTAGAGGGCGGCGCCGATCAGCTCGTCGGGCTTGCCCATCCGCCCGACCGGGACGCGGCGCATCGCGCGTTCCGCATAGCCAGGCTCGCGGTGGATCAGGTCGCCGATATTGGACTCGAACCACGAGGGCGCGATGGCGTTGACGCGGACGTTATGGGGCGCCCACTCGACGGCGAGCGCGCGTGTCAGCATCACCACGCCGCCCTTGCTGGCCGCGTAGGCCACGGTGCCGCTGAGCCCGATCTGTCCGGCGATGGAGGCGATGTTGACGATCCGGCCGCGCCGCCGCGCGATCATGCGCCGCCCGACGATCTGACAGCCGAGGAACACGCCGGTCAGGTTGACCGCGAGCACGCGATGCCACTGGGCCTCGGGGAACTCGGCGGCGGGGCTCCGGTGGGTGATGCCGGCGCTGTTGACGAGCACGTCGATGGCGCCGAGCTCGTCCTCGACCCGGGCGGTCATGCGCTCCACGCTCTGCCCGTCCGCGACGTCGACCTCCACCGCGAGCGCGCGGCCGCCGGTCTGCGTGATGGAGTCGGCGACGAGCTTGGCCTGGCCGCGGTTGGCGTCCGCCACCGCCACCGAAGCGCCGGCCCCGGCCAGGCCCCGCGCCATGGCCGCGCCCAGCCCGCCCGCCCCGCCGACGACCACCGCGGTCTGGCCGTCCAGCCGGAACAGATCGAGGCTCGTCATGTCCGCGAGGCCGGCTGGATCATCTCGAGCGTGATGTCGTCGGGATCGAAGAAGTACACGGCCCTGCCGCCGATGTTGCGCCCGTGGGTGATGTCGACCGGCGCCGACTTGAAGCGCACGCCCTTGGCCTTGAGCTCGGCGTAGGTGGCGTCGAGGTTCTCCACCATGAAGGCCACGTGGCCGTTGCCGGGATTGAAGGTGTTGGCGTCTCCCCGGGTCCCACGCGGCCGGCGATACTCCAGCAGCTCGATGTGGTGACCCGAGACCCGGTCCGGCCCCCCGGGCAGGCGGAGGAGGGCGATCCGCAGCTCCGCGTCGGGATAGCCTACGACGGTGCGGAGGTAGGGCTGGCTGCTGTCCCACTGGGCGATCAGCTCGAGACCCAGGAGATCGCGGTAGAAGACGATCGAGCGCTCCAGATCGCTCACGGTGAGCCCGGTGTGCAGGATCCCGGCGACGGCCATGATGTCCTCCCACGATGGACGGCGAGTGGCGATCGAGTCGGCCGCCAGTCTAGGCCCGTAGGCGCGGGTTGACAAGGCGGAGCACTCATCGCAGAGTCTTGGCACCGAAGACGACCCCCCCTTCCCGGAGGTGCAGGCATGAGGCGTCGAGTGTGCGGACTACGACTCCTGACCGCGTCCGTGGTGATGGTGGTGCTTATGTTCGCGGCCACCGCGGCCGACGCGCAGAAGAAGGGTGGCGTGCTCCGGGTCGGCAATCTCG
>Ga0207646_10006343_pt1 | contig 12247 bp, 6 predicted proteins | sample KBSK5502metaG_FD_184343 | JGI IMG/M metagenome (GOLD analysis project Ga0207646, IMG submission 184343) | Corn, switchgrass and miscanthus rhizosphere microbial communities from Kellogg Biological Station, Michigan, USA - KBS K5-50-2 metaG... | ecosystem: Host-associated > Plants > Roots >...
TCTGGAGAACGCGGTCATTTCCAAGGAGCAGATACAGGCTTTGGCAGACTTGCCCGCCAAAGAGGTGCTGCAAGCTCAACTTCTTGGAGTGCTCAAGTCACCGTTCCAGAAGCTGGTCACATTGCTCAATGAGCCGGCCGCCTCGCTCGCGCGATTATTGAAGGCACGAATCGACAAGGAGGGCCAGCCCGCTACAGAAAACCTTTAATGCTGCCGGCGACTGGAAACCGGTGAAATCCTGGATTTCTGGTCGCCGTCGGCGCTCCAGTTCGAGGCGTGAAGGAAGCCGCACGTCTGGAACATAAATAAACCTGGTTCCTCGTCGGGATTCGCGGCTGCGGATTCTTAAATGCTTTGAGGCTTCGGAGCGCGACGATACCGAAAGAGACAGAAAATGGCAGATACAAATCAAATCGTTGAACAACTCAGCGGTCTTACAGTGCTTGAAATCGCTGATTTGGTGAAAAAGCTTGAAGAGAGATGGGGTGTAAGTGCGGCTGCGCCTGCGGTTGTCGCTGCCGCCCCGGGCGCCGGCGCCGGCGCGGCGGCCGCACCAGTGGTCGAGGAGAAAACCGCTTTTGACGTGATCCTGAAGGAGATTGGACCGAATAAGATTGCCGTGATCAAGGAAGTCCGGGCTGCGGTTTCCGGCCTCGGCCTGGCCGAGGCCAAGGCACTGGTTGAAAGCGCTCCGAAACCTGTGAAGGAAGGGGTGCCGAAGCAGGAGGCTGAAGAGATCAAGAAGAAGATCGAAGCGGTGGGTGCGAAGGTCGAGATCAAGTAGTCTTTAGCGGTTATTCCGGTAACCAAAAGGTCAAAGGTTTTGGGGGGTGTCTGGAGTGGGAGTTGCTCGCAACTCCCACGTTTTCTATTGCCAACCAAACTATTTTTTAGCGAGCATCCGGGCGTTGCGAGCAACGCCCCTCCAACGGTTCGAGAGCTTGCACCATCGGCTCCTGGAGGTAGATGTGAAAGAGCGGGGTCACTGCTTTGCGAAATTCAGTTGCAGAAGCGCTTTTTTACGCTAGAATAGGGCCTCGTTAACCGCGGGAATTTCGAGATATCGCTCGCAAGTTACAAAAAGAAATAATCTGGCAGCTCCATCGACGTGGCGGATTTGACAAGCCTCGTGGGCGGGGCTATGTCTGTTGCCCTTTGTTGTCGAGACCTACTCCGAAACGGTAGTTCCGCGGTGCGGCAGCAAAATATTGTCCGTTCGGCTAGAAAACACGATACCGTATGTCAGAGCGCATTTTCTTCGGAAAAATTAAGGAAGCGATTGAGCCACCTAATCTGATTGAGGTCCAGCTCAATTCTTATGTGGAATTCCTACAGAAAGATGTTCCACCGAGCAGACGAAAGAATGTCGGATTGCAGGCTGTCTTTCGCGAAGTATTTCCCATCCAAAGTTACGACGACAAGGTCGTACTAGATTTCGTTAGCTATGACATCGGTGAATCGAAGATGTCGGCCCTCGAGTGTCAGAGGGAGGGACAGACTTTCAGTGCTCCGCTTCATGTGACGTTTCAACTGCGGGATGACAAGGGTACCAAGGAAGAGAAGGTCTATATGGGCGAAATTCCGCTGATGACTCCGCAGGGTACATTCGTCATCAACGGTGCGGAGCGGGTCGTTGTAAGCCAGTTGCATCGTTCTCCGGGTATCGCCTTTGAGTCTTCTGTACATTTGAACGGCAAGGTTCTCTACAGTTTCCGAATCATCCCTGATAGGGGTTCCTGGCTGGAAGTCCAATTTGATACGAACGATCTGCTTTACATTTATCTCGATCGCCGCAAACGACGCAGAAAATTCCTGGCGACGACTTTTCTGCGCTCGATTGGTTTTAGCGGTGACGGCGATATCATCAAAATTTTTTATAATATCGAAAAACTGAGGCTGACGAACGATCTCGAAGAGGAACAACTCAGCACGAGAGTTCTTATAAGGGACGTTCGTGATGGCGAAATTACGGTCGCACGTGCTTTCGAGCCCCTAACCAAGGCTACGATTCAGCAGATCCTTACGCTTGGCATCAATGAGGTCGAAGTGGTCGATATCAAAGATGACGATACGATAATCAAATCAATCAAGAAGGATCCCGCTCACGACGAGGAAGAAGCACTCAAGGATATCTACCGGCGGTTGCGTCCCGGCGATCCTCCAACAGTGGCCAATGCGCGGGGTTTGTTGAAGCGGCTATTCTTTGACCCTAAAAAATACGATTTGGGACGCGTGGGGAGATACAAGATCAATCAGAAGCTTGGGCTCGAGGTTGACCTGGCTGAGCGCACACTGACAAAGGAAGATTTTATTGGCGCCATGAAGTATCTCATCACCTTGCGCAAAGGTGAGGGGATTCTGGATGATATCGATCACCTTGGCAGCAGGCGCGTTCGCACGGTGGGCGAGTTGCTTGCGAATCAGTGCCGCGTAGGCTTGGCGCGAACGGAGCGTCTCGTGAAAGAGCGGATGACGCTTTTTGACGTGAACATCGATGGCATGACGCCACAGAAGCTGATCAATCCCAAGGCCCTCAGCGCGGTAATCAGGGATTTTTTTGGGCGATCGCAGCTGAGCCAGTTCATGGATCAGACTAATCCGTTGGCGGAATTGACGCACAAGCGCCGGCTGTCAGCTCTAGGTCCGGGTGGGTTGAGCCGGGACCGGGCCGGATTTGAAGTGCGGGACGTCCATCCCTCCCATTACGGGCGAATCTGTCCGATTGAAACGCCTGAGGGTCCGAACATCGGCCTCATCAGCTCGATGAGCACCTTTTCGCGGATCAACGAATTTGGCTTTATAGAAACGCCGTACCGCCGGGTGGAAAGCGGTCGCGTGACCACACAGATCGATTATCTCACTGCGGACCGCGAGGAAAACTACCTTGTTGCACAAGCCAACGCTCCTATCGACGACGAGGGAAACTTTACGGACGAGAAAGTTTCCTGTCGTTACCGAGGTGATTTTCTTGAAGTGGAACCGGGGAAGATCCACTACATGGATATTTCGCCGAAGCAGTTGGTCTCGGTTGCTGCCGGACTCATTCCGTTTCTGGAGCACGATGATGCGAACCGCGCTTTGATGGGATCGAACATGCAGCGGCAGGGCGTGCCTCTGATCCGGTCCGAATCGCCGCTGGTCGGAACCGGACTTGAAGGAAAAGTCGCGCGCGACTCGAAAGCGGTCATTGTTGCTGAGGCGGACGGAATCGTGACCTCAGTGATTGCGGATCAAATCGTTGTCAGCAAAGACGGAAAATCGCACGAGCCGAAAAAGAAGCTTGTTAGCCGACCAGACGAAGGGCTGCACGTTTACGAGTTGCGCAAGTTCATGCGCTCGAACGCGGGTACCTGCATCAATCAGAAGCCGATTGTTCGCAAGGGTGACAGGGTCAAGTCGGGACAGGTCATCGCGGATGGACCGAACACGGAAGCTGGAGAGTTGGCGCTGGGTCGCAACGTGCTGGTCGCTTTCATGCCGTGGAACGGCTACAACTTCGAAGACGCAATTTTAATCTCTGAAAAGGTAGTTAAGGAAGACATCTACACCTCGATTCACATCGATGAGTTCGAGATTGGCGCCCGGGATACAAAGCTGGGTCCGGAAGAAATCACGCGTGATATTCCGAATGTCAGTGAAGAAGCGCTAAGAAATCTGGGACCGGATGGCGTGATTCGTGTGGGCGCGGAAGTCAAGCCGGGTGATATTCTGGTCGGAAAGATCACTCCCAAGAGTGAGACCGAACTGGCTCCGGAAGAGCGTTTGCTGCGCGCAATATTCGGTGAGAAGGCCGCCGACGTGAAGGATACGTCGCTCACGGTCCCTTCGGGCACCTACGGGATCGTCATGGATGTTAAGGTTTCTTCGCGCAAGGAAGTAGCGAAACAGAAACTGACTCCTGCCGAAACAAAGCGTCAGGCGAAACAAATCGGTGAGGACTACAAAAAGAAGAAGGATGAGCTTCACGAAGAGCTGACCGAAGCATTGTCAAATATTCTTTTGGGAGAAAAAATCCCGCTCGATGTGGTTAATGCCGAAACCGGGGAAATCATCATTCCTGCGAATCGAAAGATTACCAAAACGCTGCTCCGCAAGCTCGCCGGCGTCTACGATCATGTTGACATCGATCCGAGCCCGATCCGCAACAAGATTCGGGAAATCATCAGTTCGTTTGAACATAAATTTGCTGAGCTTGACCTCGAGAAGGAGCGCTCGCTCGACAGAATCGAGAGTGGTGATGATATCGACCCTGGAATCATCAAGCAGGTGAAGGTTTACATCGCCAGCAAGCGCAAATTGAGCGTTGGCGATAAGATGGCAGGACGGCATGGCAATAAGGGTGTTGTGGCGAAGATCGTGCCGGAAGAAGACATGCCGTTTTTGCATGACGGAACTCCGGTCGAAATTGTATTGAACCCTCTTGGGGTTCCAAGCCGGATGAACGTTGGCCAAGTGTTGGAAACCCATCTGGGGGTGGCTGCCAAGGCCCTTGGTTTCAAGGTTGCAACGCCAGTCTTTGACGGGATCGAAGAACCGGAAATCCGAAAGTATCTGACGGACGCAAAGAAAGTGGACGGCTTTACGTGGGTGACGGAAAGCGGTAAGTCAACATTGTACGATGGCCGCACGGGTGATGCGTTCGATCAGAACGTCGTCGTCGGATACATCTACATGCTAAAGCTGGGCCACCTTGTGGCTGACAAGATTCACGCCCGCGCGGTCGGACCATATTCGCTTGTTACGCAGCAGCCGCTGGGTGGCAAGGCTCAGTATGGAGGCCAGCGTTTCGGGGAGATGGAGGTCTGGGCGCTTGAAGCCTATGGAGCTGCGTATACTTTGCAGGAACTGCTGACTGTCAAGTCGGACGACGTCCAAGGGCGAACCCGAATTTACGAATCTATTGTAAAAGGCGATAACTCGCTCGAGGCCGGAACCCCTGAGTCATTCAATGTTTTGATTAAGGAAATGCAGAGTCTGGGATTGGATGTCAAGGTTGGCGGGCGCGCCCAGGTATTTGGCGATTCTGCTCTGGATGTAGCGCCGACTGCAGCCGGATGAGGCAGGCATGAGGATTTGGGAGAGCCCCGTCAGCCTGGATAAACTGATCCGGAGCTGCGGGGAAGCCTTCGGATCCCGGTCGGAGAATCGGCTCCAAAAAAAGAGTCCTAAACCAATTTTTTAAGATCACCGAACACAAAACCTGGGCAGGCAAGCCGGGGTTACTATGAACGAAACGAATCTGCGCGAGATTTTTGGAGAGGAGCGCTCGGTCGGTTTTGACCAAGTAGCAATTAGTGTGGCTTCACCAGACGCCATCCGTTCCTGGAGCAAGGGCGAGGTAAAGAATCCAGAAACGATCAACTACCGTACCTTTAAGCCTGAAAAAGGTGGACTGTTCTGCGAGCGGATCTTTGGGCCGACCCGAGATTGGGAATGTTCTTGCGGTAAATATAAGCGAATCAAACACAAAGGCGTGATCTGCGACCGATGTGGCGTGGAGGTGACGCTTTCGCGGGTGCGCCGGGAGCGAATGGGGCACATCGAGCTCGCCGTCCCTGTATCGCACATCTGGTTTTATAAGTGCATGCCATCTCGCATCGGGCTGATGCTTGATATGAGTTCGAGGCAATTGGAGCGGGTGATCTACTACGAAGACTATATCGTTATCGATCCCGGCCAGACCCAGTTGCAAAAGACGCAGCTGCTTAACGAGCAGGAATATCGCGAGGCCCAGGAGCAGTATGGGGACACCTTTGTCGCAGGGATGGGGGCCGAAGCGATCAAGATGTTGCTCTCGGAGATCGAACTGCACTCTTTGAATGCTGAGCTCGAAGAGTCGATGAATAACACCAAGAGCAAGCAGATCCGCAAGAAGCTTGCGAAGCGGTTGAAGCTTGTTCAAGGGTTTATGAGCTCTCACTCAAGACCGGAGTGGATGATTCTCGACGTTCTTCCGGTTATTCCACCCGATCTGCGCCCCTTGGTTCCTCTTGAGGGCGGCCGGTTTGCTACTTCGGATTTGAATGATTTGTATCGCCGCGTAATCAACCGGAACAATCGGCTCAAAAACCTTCTGCAGCTGAAAACGCCGGACGTGATTATCCGCAACGAAAAGCGGATGCTCCAGGAAGCTGTCGACGCACTGTTCGACAATGGGCGGCATGGCCGGGCTGTCACCGGCGCCGGGAATCGCCCTTTGAAATCCCTGAGCGACATGCTCAAAGGCAAGGGTGGCCGGTTCCGTCAAAACCTTCTAGGAAAGCGGGTCGACTATTCCGGTCGTTCGGTCATTGTGATCGGACCGGAGCTCAAGCTTCACCAGTGCGGGTTGCCCAAGAAAATGGCGCTCGTTCTGTTCGAGCCGTTCATCATCCGCCGGTTGAAAGAGTTAGGATACGTTCACACAGTCCGGAGCGCCAAGAAGATGATTGAGCGGCAGACGCCGGAAGTCTGGGACATTCTAGAAGAAGTGACAAAGGGTCATCCGGTACTGCTGAACCGCGCTCCGACTCTTCACCGTCTGTCGATTCAGGCGTTTGAGCCGATGTTGATCGAGGGAGAAGCTATTCGCATCCATCCCCTTGTCTGTACCGCTTACAACGCGGACTTCGATGGCGACCAGATGGCGGTCCATGTGCCGCTTTCAGTCGAAGCACAGATGGAAGCGCGGCTGCTGATGCTTGCGCCGAACAACATATTTTCGCCCTCAAGCGGCAAGCCGATTACGACCCCGTCTCAGGATATTGTTCTGGGTTGCTACTATCTCACTCAGAATCCTCGCAAGACAGCTCAGCAGGGAGAACGCTTGCGGCTCCTTTCGGAGCTTCAGGAAATCGAGTTTGGCTTGTCTGAAGGGGCAATCAAAATCCACGAAAAAATTCGATTCAAGAATCCAAACTTTGGTAAGAGGACTATCTACGGAAATGCGGATACAAAGATCATTGAGACCACGGCAGGCCGTGTGATCTTTAACGGTATCTGGCCGGAAGGATTGGGCTTCTTCAACAAGGTCGCCGGCAAAAAGCAGTTGAGCGACATCATCTGGCGGACTTACCAGGTTTCAGGCCAGCAGAAAACGGTCGAGACGCTTGATCGACTCAAGGAACTTGGCTTCAGCTGGGCGACGCGCGCGGGTGTTTCAATCGGAATCACCGACATGATCATTCCGGATGAAAAGAAGACGGAGCTGGATAAGGCATACAAGCAGATTGCCCTGGTCGAAAAACAGTATCGCAGTGGCATCATCACGGACGGCGAGCGCTACAATAAGATCATCGATATCTGGACTCACGCCGGTGAGGAAATTTCCAACGTCATGTTCCGTACCCTGGAGCATAATGAAGGGCGGCGTGAGCTTAATCCCGTGTTTTTGATGCAGGATTCCGGAGCGCGTGGAAATCGACAGCAGGTGAAGCAGTTAGCCGGTATGCGTGGTTTGATGGCAAAGCCGTCCGGCGAGATTATCGAACGGCCGATTACTTCGAATTTCCGTGAGGGCCTCTCCGTGCTGGAGTATTTTATCTCTACTCACGGAGCGCGAAAGGGTCTGGCCGATACCGCTCTGAAGACTGCTGATTCGGGCTATTTGACCCGCAAATTGGTGGACGCGGCTCAAGACGTAATCATTGTCGAACCTGATTGCGGGACGGCTAACGGAATCATTGTGCGTCCGATCTATGAAGGAGACGACGAAGTTGTCGATCTGGCAACTCGCATTGTCGGACGGGTGAGCTGCGAAACAATTGGTAACCCTGTTACGAAGGAGACGATCATTCGGGCGAACCAGTTGATCGAGGAATTGCAGGCCGGCGCTCTGATGAATATCGGAGTAGAGCAGCTCAAGATTCGCTCGGTGCTCACATGCGAATCGAAGCGGGGCGTCTGCGCTCAGTGTTACGGGCGCAATCTGGCTACCGGGCGGATGGTGAAGCTCGGAGAAGCTGTAGGAATCATTGCGGCTCAAAGCATCGGAGAACCGGGGACGCAGTTGACCATGCGTACATTCCACATTGGCGGAACGGCGACGCAGCTTTTCAAACAGCCGATCATCAAGGCAAAGAACGATGGGAATGTGCATTTCAACGATCTTCGAGTCGTGCAGTCGGTGGACGGTAACTTTATTGTTCTTAATAAGAATGGTTCGGTTTCGGTTCACGCTAAAGATGGACGGGAGTTCGAGCGATACAATGTCGTTATCGGTTCTGTGATATCTGTGGGTGACGGGGTACCGGTTAAGAAGGGAGATACCTTCGTCCAATGGGATCCGTATAACGTACCGATCCTGACTGAAAGAACCGGTAAAGTGGAGTTCCGGGACATGATCCCGGGAGTTACCGTAAAGAGAGAAATTGACGATGCAACCGGCGTACTCGGAACCGTTGTCATCGAACACAAGGAGGATCTGCATCCGCAAGTTGTGATCACCGACGACAAACAGGAAGTCGTCGCGAGTTATTCCATACCGGCCGGGGCCCACGTAGTTGTTCAGGAGACTAAGAGGGTGCAGGCGGGAACGCTGCTGGCGAAGACGCCGCGCAAGATCGCCAAAACAAAGGATATTACGGGAGGGCTACCCCGCGTCGCCGAATTATTCGAAGCACGCCGCCCGAAAGAAGCCGCGGAAATCGCGAAGATCGACGGTCTCGTTGAATTCGGCGGTACGGTGCGCGGAAAGCGACGATTGATTCTCCGCGATCCCGTGACTGGGCAGGAAGAGGAACATCTGATTCCGTTGAACAAACATATTATTGTGTTCAAGGGAGACTTCGTGAAGAAGGGATCACAGTTGACCGAAGGCCCGATCGTTCCGCACGAGATTCTAGAAGTTTGCGGCCCGCAAGATCTGCAGGAACATCTGGTGAACGAGGTGCAGGAAGTATACCGCCTCCAAGGGGTCGAGATTAACGATAAGCATATCGAAATCATTGTTCGCCAGATGTTGCGGAAAGTGAAGGTCACCGAACCCGGCGATACTGCAATGCTGTGGGGCGACCAAGTTGACAGACTGGAATTCGAAAAAGAAAATCGTCGAGTAATCGAGCAGGGAGGCAAGCCTGCCGAAGCAGTTCCGGTGCTCCTCGGGATCACGAAGGCGTCCCTTGAGACAGACAGCTTCATCTCCGCTGCGTCCTTCCAAGATACGACCCGAGTTCTCACCGAAGCCGCTACACTCGGTAAAATTGACTTCCTGCGCGGATTCAAAGAGAACGTGATCATGGGGCACCTTATCCCGGCGGGAACCGGTTTTATCGGTCATCGCAGCATTCGGACTCTCGAAACGGGCGAGCCGATCGGGAAAGTTGAGATACCTGAAGTCGAGCCTGCTGTTGGCTAGCCCGCAAAAAAATCAGTTGAAAGCCACCGCGACGAAGACGCTGTCTTATCGACGGCGTTTTTCGGGTGGGAGCCACAGTGAATAGGACCAGTTAGGCTCATTAATGTCGATCGCCACTAAAACCGGAGATGCCGGGGAGACGGCACTGATGTATGGCAAACGGGTGCCAAAAACTCACCGACGCGTCGAAGCTTACGGGACTGTCGATGAGTTGAATTCGGCGCTTGGACTGGCTCGCGCAGTGGCGGCCGAGAGGCTGGTTCAAGAAGTCACGTTGTCGGTCCAGAAAGAACTCGTGATCTTGATGGGGGAACTCGCGCTCGCCGATGAAGACCGCGAGCGTTATTTGAGAGATGGTTACGCCGTGGTGAGTGAAACGATGGTAGATCGACTCACGGAAGTCGTGAACAATCTGGAAAAGAACCATCACATCACCTTCAAGCATTGGGCAACCCCTGGCAATAACCTCTCGTCGGCAGCTCTCGACGTTGCGCGCACGACTTGTCGCCGGGCTGAGCGCCGGGTTGTCGCCCTGGCAGACACGACGGACTATGTGAATCCGGAGACGATTCGCTACTTAAATCGGCTTTCGGATGTCCTGTGGCTATTCGCTCGATTTGTCGAATCCGGACCGGCAGCCGGCCACAGCTCTGAGCTGGATTCCGATTTACAAAAACCCACTTGCGTGACTATAGACCCTGCACCATAGTTTTCGGCTCTACACGCTAATTAAGATTTGGAACGACGCCAACGGTTTAAGAACTAAATATGTCTTCAATGGAACTAATGACCGAACTCCTCGAAGCAGGAGTTCACTTCGGCCACCAGACGAAGCGATGGAATCCGAAAATGAAGCCGTTCATTTTCGAGCAAAGGAATTCCATCTATATTATAAACCTTTCTGAAACGGTTAAACAGCTGCAGAGCGCTACGGATTTTCTGGCGAATGTCGCTCGGCAAGGTGGTAAGGTACTTTTCATCGGCTGCAAGAAGCAGGCCCAGGAGGCGGTTAAGGAAGCTGCGTTGGCGTGTGGCCAGTTCTATGTTAATCAGCGCTGGCTTGGCGGGACGCTTACGAACCTCGCGACAATTCGAAAAAGTGTCGGCCGTCTCACTTATCTCGAACAGATCGAGCAGTCGCCCGAATACTCTAAGATGGGCAAGCAAGAGCTTTCGGCGTTGCGCCGTGAAGCCGAAAAGCTTCGTCGCAACCTGGAGGGAATTCGTGCGATGGACCGTCTTCCTGACGCGATGGTTGTCATCGATACGTCGCGCGAATCCATCGCAGTAGCCGAAGCTCGGCGATTGAAGATTCCAACGGTAGCGATCGTTGATACCAATGCGGATCCAGACCAGGTCAGCTATCCGATCGCAGGGAATGATGATGCGATCCGAGCGATCCGCGTGATTCTTCAGAAATTAGTCGATGCGATTTACACGGCTTCGCACGAAGCCGACAGGCAAGAGGCGGCGAACTTGGAGGCCGTTGCCGAGTAGGCTAAAATCTAAATTCCGAAGTTTAATAGGTTGTCTCTCGTGCTCGTCGTCCTTCGTCCTCTCGAGAATCCCTAGTCTCAGGTCAATCGAACTAACCGGTATTTGCCTGGAAGGGCAGATCCTGAAAACCAACCCTCCGTTTCTATATGGCTGAAGTTAGTCCAACGCTGGTCAAACAATTACGCGAAAAAACCAATGCCGGGATGATGGATTGCAAAAAGGCATTAGTAGAATCGGGCGGTGACCTGGAGAAGGCCGAAGCGATTCTAAGAAAGAAAGGGATTGCCGGCGCTTCGAAAAAGTCTGTTCGCACGGCAAAGGAGGGCATTGTTGGCTCCTACATTCATCTCCACGGAAAGGTTGGTGTGCTCGTCGAGGTAAATTGCGAGACCGATTTTGTGGCGAAGAACAGCACTTTCCGCGAGCTTGTGAAGGACATTACCCTGCATATCGCAGCGGCACACCCTCTCTATCTAAGTCGCGATCAAGTTCCTCCGGAATTCATCGAACGGGAACGTGATATCTTCCGAGCGCAGGTCAAGGGCAAGCCAGAGCCGGTCATCAACAAAATTGTCGAGGGGAAACTCGAAAAATACTTCGCGACTGTTTGTCTTTTGGATCAGGCGTTTATCAAAAATCCTGACCAAACGATTCGCGAACTTGTTTCTTCAAAGATAGCGGAGCTTGGCGAGAACATTGTTGTGCGACGATTCGCGCGCTACGCAGTTGGCGAAGATACCGCCGCAGAACGGAGCGCTCCCGCCGAAGAGGCTGTGACCGTCTAGCCTGCATTGATTCCCAAATCCTTAGCGGTCCTTGATCCACTTTCTCGGGGGACGTGCGAAATGCGGGCTAGATCTGCGGCAGTCTTTTGTTATAAATCGTTGCATGCGCCACTGCCGGGCCATTCTCATTCTTTTGATGCTTGCGGTCCTATTCTCTGGATGCGCAACAAGAGATAGTGATCACCGAATCCTGATCAGCGTAGCCGATCAGAGCATGGAGCTTTACCACAAAACGAGACTGATTGGCCGATTCCTCATTTCCACGTCGAAATTCGGATTGGGCGATCGACCTGGAAGCCGCGCAACTCCGCTGGGACGCATGGAGGTGGCAAAGAAGATTGGGGCGGGCGCTCCGCTTGGTGCTGTCTTCAGGAGTCGTCGTCGAACCGGAGAAATTCTCCGGCCGGATGCGCCCGGGCGCGATCCGATTGTGACGAGAATTATTTGGCTCAAAGGCCTGGAATCGCAAAACCGCCACGCGTTTGGCCGATGCATCTACATCCATGGTACGCCGGAGGAACGTTATCTCGGGCATCCAGCAAGTTTCGGTTGCATTCGCATGCGATCGTCCGACGTGCGGACGGTTTTCGATATTGTTGGATTGGGCGCCAACGTTGACGTCATTCCGGGT
>Ga0207646_10006344_pt1 | contig 12247 bp, 14 predicted proteins | sample KBSK5502metaG_FD_184343 | JGI IMG/M metagenome (GOLD analysis project Ga0207646, IMG submission 184343) | Corn, switchgrass and miscanthus rhizosphere microbial communities from Kellogg Biological Station, Michigan, USA - KBS K5-50-2 metaG... | ecosystem: Host-associated > Plants > Roots >...
GTCGATTCCGAAAAGACCGCTCGTATAATTCGGTACCCAAGCATTCCCGAATTGTGCAGCGAGAAGTTGAAGTTGTGGCACCCACTGACCGCCGCCGCCGAAGAGGTCGGGAACCGGGGCCCGAAACGGCGGCATGGTCAAGAAGCTTTGGCGAGCGATGATCTCTGGCGTTGGCTCAAACAACGAGGGCGTGAAATCTGGTTGGCTAGCCAGCGCCTTGAATTTCTGAATGAAGTCCGCGACGGCACTTCCCGTCCTGAAAGACTCCCCCACCACCGAAGCGATCTGAAGTATTGCCTCTAACACGACACGAGCCCCGCAGAGCCGCGCACTGGGTAGAGAGCTTAGACGCTACTTCGTCTCCAGATGAGCTGTCAACGGGCCGCTGGCTCCAGTAGGGCGCTCTCTGCTAGAGGGTCTGTGGGAGCGGACTTTCGCTTCGATCGCGGCGAGCCGAGCCAGAAGGCGATATAGATGAGCCTCACGGCAGTCGTGCTCCCACACGGACCAAGCGGGTGCGCGGAGGTGCTCACTCTTATAAAGTGAGTGAGCACTAGGCGCGTAGAGCATTCCATCGCCTAAGCAGGCCGTACCCTCAACTCCCACTACCACCCCTAAGGGGTGGGTAGTGGTGGGAGTTGGTTAGGGCCGCTTCCTTTCACCCGGCCAAGGACACGTTGGAAGTGGGAGTAAGCTCGGCGCGACCCCGCTCGGTCAGGCTGTAGCGGTGATTCTCCTTCGCTATCAGACCATCAGACTCCAACTGCCCTCGATGGCGGAAGAAGGTCGTGTCCGACATACCCGACGCTTCATGCCACTCGGTGGCGGTTAGTCCCCCAGGGTGCTCCGCGAGAACGCCCAGGCACTGGAGCGGTTTCCCGTAGGTTGAGCGCGCTCCGGCTGGTTCGACGACGCATGATCCTGATCCTGAAACGGGACGGAGCCGCAGCCGGACGGGCGCGAACGAAGCCGCGTCTTTCTGCTTCTCGCACGTTAGAGTCAGGAGACCCGAGTCCAGATCAACGCTCATCATGGTCTCGGGCGCGCCACGCAATGCACTACTCCCACGCTCTGCATCACCCTTCTTCGTTGTGTGATGTACGAGCAGGACGGCGCAATCAAGTTTCTTCCGTAAGCGATCAGCACCTGCGATCAACTTGCCAACATCCTTCGCGCTGTTCTCGTCGCCGCCCAGAAAGCAACGCGCCAAGGTGTCAATGATCACAAGCGAAATCGGCTCAGGAATCTGTACTTGCAGGTCTCTGAGGAGATGTTCCACATCCGTGCCTTGCGCCAGTTGCGGCGCATCGGGCACTAAGTAGACGCGCGATACGTCGCTCACGCCATGCACAACGCCCCACGCTTTCAGCCGCTTCGACAGCCCAGCGACGCCCTCAGCAACGATGTACACGACGGCACCAGGGGTCGTTGGATGCCCCGCCCAGTCGCTTGCGCTTGCGACGGACAGCGCGACATCGAGCGCCAAGAACGTCTTTCCGGCTCCTGGGGGGCCGTAGAGAATGGCCAAGCTCTTCGCGGGAAGTATGTCCTTGACCAACCACTCTGGGTCCGGGAGTTGCTCCACTTCCTTGAATGTCAGAACTCGAAATCGCTGGCGCAGGACTTTGGTTGGCGGTGTGCTTGGAACGAATGAAGGAATTGCATTCGAAACTGCGTTAGTCATGTGTGAAACTCTCCCTCTTATTTGTGGTTGTCTACGTCATAACAGCCTCCTGAGTACAGGGTGGCCTGCTGGGGTCACTGCGTACCATGAGTGCGTGTGATCGCCCTTGGGACTGATCCCGAGCGAACGGGGCGTAAGGTAAACGTCTGCACTAGCCCGGCCAACACCTCGTGACAACTCAGAGCAGATAATGAGTTTCAACATTTCACATCACAAAGGTGGTAGGCCGGATATTTCGCCAAGCGGTGTCTTAGCGGGTCGAACTGTCTCTGCGAGGGGCAGAGGGCTGAATTGAAGTGCTATATAGTCTGTATAGACTATCTCGCCATATGAGCTATAAAGATAATGCGCTACAAAAATATGGGCTATAAATATTCCCATGCTGAATATTCTAATAATTTCGACTTTTTCCCATTCGCCGAGCGAGCCCTAGGCTGGCCGTGGAGCGAAAAAGGGCCCAGTTGGCTGGACTTAGACGATGGGCATCTTGCATAGGTTACGAAATAAGTTTCGTATTTGCTACGCGCCCGCTACGGTACCAATTACTTCGCGAAAACCTGCTCCCATGTCATCGTCTGCCGCGTCTTTTGCCCGGACGACGTGTTTACGACTTCAAGTTGCATCCCCTCACTCGTCATGATGAGGTTCAGTTCCAAATCCGGGGTGCCAATCGCAGACTTCAACTGGGTGTAGTCGAGCCCTTGGAGGAATTGACTGGCCGGGACTTTGTAGGACTCCGAGAGAGCGGCAACGAACGTCATCGAGAACATTAGAGTAGTCAGAGAAACGAAGTTGTCTCGGCTAACGACTCCACCCTGAGCCGCTTCGCTATGGACCTTCACCTGAACCTGCGCCGGTTCGTACCCGGTCACTTTGATCTTGTACAACCCCACCTCGTCATAGATCATCTTGCCGCCGCGAACGACCACGCCGTCCGCCTTGAGTTGGGCACGCCATTCTTGCGCGCTAACCACAGTCGCGGCGAGTAAAAGCAGTATGATGCCCGGCAGCGCCTTGGTCATATTCCTCCCTTTTTTGCGAGCGCCCGCCAGCTTCAAGCGCTTGTTAGGCCTCATCCAGAATCGGAGTTCCCGCTTCAAGGTACCGGCGGATTTGAGATTCCCAATCCGACGAATGGACGGAGAGTGCAACGAGTGCGTCAGCCGCATCCGCGTAACGCTCGTGGGGGAATGCGGCATTAGCGGCAAACCATAGGGCCTCCTCAACCGGCTCGTGATCGTGCCAGGTGGTCATCACGACTCCGTTTGAATTGTCCAGGGCCAGCTCCGCTGCAGCCTGATCAAAAACATCATGGACGCGTGAGCAGTCGGGCCCCCACACGCAAACGCACCGTGCGCCGGCGTTCAGAAGGCGGGTACAGTACCCGAGCAGGGCTTGATGGGAAATCCCGGTTGCATCTGCAGCGAGAAACAGAACGAATGTCTCTTCGCCAAGCGGAAATGCGGGAGGGATCGCCTCAAACGATGCCGCGCCGACAACGACCCAGCTCCGACCCGCCGCCAGTTTCTGGTGCTCGCGTGTCATCATACTTACCGGATGAGGCCTAACGGATCGCGCTTAAGCTGCGGGCGACTCGCCCGCCTCGCGCCGTGTAATTGAACGATAGTTCGTGCGCGCCAGCGCACAACACTCCGCTTCCCTTAGAGCGATCACCGCCCGACAGCTCGAAGCGCATGTTAGGCAGCGCGTTCAGGACACCCAATCGACAACTAAGAGGAAGACCGTCCCATCCGGGAAAAGGAACTCTCGACCGCCGTGCCCACACAGCGGGCCACAATACTCGCCGATGTGTCGGACCGTAATCTGCGTAACAAGTCGGCTCGTGCGCCGGTCGAGGAGCGTTCCAAGACCACGCTCGAGTAAGTCCGCCAGGATGTGCTCCTCTCGGCTGTCGAGTCGATAGTGGCCGGTCTCTGCGATCTCTTGTGTGAGATCCCCCTCCAGTTCATCAAGAGCGCGTGCCTTCTCCATGCTCAGCTTCCTTAGCTCAGGAGGGCGAAAGTCTGCACGATTCGGACGTTGATCCTCCAAGAACCGAAAGAAGGTATCCCGGTCCAAGGTATACTCGATGCGATCGTTGTCGTAGATCACTTCCGCACTGCTCGCGAGGGCGGACAGTGATACATGGTGTTCGCTCGTCATGGGCTCCCGGATGGCACGGCCACAGCCGAGAAGTCCGATGCCAGCCGCCAAGGCAATCGTGAGACAGTCCCGAGGGCGTTCGTAGATCGTGTAGCGCTGCCTAATGGGATGCGCTTAAGCTGCGGGCAGCGAGCCCGCCGGGCGCTTCAAGTTGAACGATAGTTCGCGCCCGCCAGGGCACAACACTCCGGTTCCCTTAGAGCGATAGGCCCGCCAGCTTCAAGCGCTTGTTAGGCCGCTGCATGAGAATTCACTTCTCAGGCACGACTACAATCGACGCGTTGCCAGTCCAGCCGGCGACAGTCGCGAGGATCACGGCGGCACCGACTCTCTTGGCTCGCACGCGTGCCGTCCCGTGCACGAAGCCAGAGTCCACTGTCGCGACGCTCGTGTCGCTACTCGTCCAGTACACGCCGGTCCCATAGTTCGGGTCGTTCTTCGGGGGCAGGTTCTTCACCCTGAGGGCGATTTCTTGGCCGACGTGGATAGAGTCCACTGCAGGCGTCACAACAACGTGGTAACTCTGTTCTTGACCCGGCCCCGTGCAACCGCCCCAATTTCCAAGGCAGGGAGGGTCCGGGTGGTACGGGCCAATGAAGCCGCAGCCCGCCGTCCAGGCGAGCAGACTCAGAGCAAGACAGAGCGCGTCCACTTGATGGCGAGTCATGAGGCCTCCCACCACGAGAGGCGTTTAGACATGCTGGGCTTTCAAGCGTGAGATAAGGATCGGGAAGCTGAGCCAAGAGATGGTCAAGTGTTCTAGCTCTCGCGCTGGCGGTCGCACCGCCGACCTAGAAGACGCGGTGGCCAGGACCGAGGGCGCTGTGAAGCGCTAATCAAAGGTCATTTGCAGCGGCCTAACGAATCGCGCTTAAGCTGCGGGCGGGCGAGGCAACGCAATTCTTCCCACACGAGCGCCCGCCAGACTCAAGCGCTTGTTAGGCGGCCGCTTGTCCGCGACGTCACAACGGTCCATCGTCGGGATACCTACCGGGGCCCCGAGGCACGCTGCTGTCGTTCTCGGCAGAGCGTTGTTGAGTCCGGATGACCGCCCAGAGGAGCAGGCCGAAGCCGAGCGCGATCGCGCCGAAGAAAACGATGACAGTACCCAGGTCCATAGCTGGTGCGGTCCGCCTAACTAAGATTCGACAGCTTAGTCTTCGGGCCCTTGATGTGCAACGGACTATCTCTCTACCAGCATCCATCGGCGTCTATTCCGCCGTGGCACGGCTACGCGGGACAATTAGGCGGCAACCAGGGCCATCCAAGGTGCCCGATATTTCGCATGGCGCTATCTGAGCGGGTCAACACCGTCGTTTACGGGCGAGAGGGCTGATTGATTTGTGGCGCTCCGACATGCCCTACAAGGCGGGGCATTTCTAAGTGCCCTTACGACCCTTCCAGCGGGCCTTAGCGGCCTTACGGGCGATCTCGCGACGCTCTTTGGCACTTAGCTTAGCAGCCCGCGCTAGACCGCCCTTACGGGCTCCTAGACGCGATAGCGCCACAGCATGAGGGTTTTTTCGCTTAGACATGGCTCAAAGTCTACTTGACCATGCCAGCACGGGCAAGCATATTTCTCATACAACCGTCACACAAATGGTCACAGTGGGAGTGGCACCCCTTCCGGAGGCAGTCGGGCCATAAACAACTAAGCCCACCGATGAGGCGGGCTTAGGCCAAATGGCCAGGGGCAGAATCGAACTGCCGACACGCGGATTTTCAGTCCGCTGCTCTACCAACTGAGCTACCTGGCCGGGCTATGCAGCAGAAGAACTTAGCGGGCTGAATGATGGGGTGGGAGTGGCGCTAGCTACCGAGGGGCGGCTTCCCTAACATACGACGTGGTGGCGTTTCCGAAGAGCGTCTTCTTACCCCTCTCGGTGGTCCTCCTCGGCGCACTCGCCCTCGCGGCTCGCGGGACGGGAGCGCGGGGCGAGCAGTACGATCTTGTGCTCGTGGGTGGGCGCGTGCTCGACCCCGAGACAGCCCTGGACGCTAAGCGCAACGTGGGCATCCGGGACGGCCGGATCGCGGCAGTGACCGTCGAGCCGCTCGCGGCACGCGAGACCCTCGCCGTTTCCGGTCTCGTCGTCGCACCGGGGTTCATCGATCTCCACGCTCACGGGCAGGATTCCGAGAGCTACCGCTACTATGCGCACGACGGCGTGACGACGGCGCTGGAGCTGGAGATTGGGACCTACCCGGTCGCGCCGTGGTACGCCGAGCGCGACGGCCGTGCCCTCATCAACTACGGTGTCAGCAGCGGCCATGTGGGCGCGCGCCGGGCACTCATCGCGCACGACGAGTCGCTCCCAGGCGTTGCCGTGATCGCGCGCGACACGAGCCGGAGCTGGACCCACAGTCTGCTGCCCGACGCCGACCTGCCCCGGCTCGATTCCCTGATAGAGCGCGGGCTCGCCGAAGGGGCGCTTGGCATCGGGTTCGGCATCGCGTATACGCCTGGCGCGAGCCGCGAGGAGATCCTCCGCGTGTTCCGGGTCGCGGCGCGTCACGGCGTGCCCTGCTTCGTACACTTGCGCCAAGGCGGTCGGGACCCGGCGACCGGCGGCGGCGTAGCGGCGCTACAAGAGGTGATCGCCGACGCGGCCGCGACCGGGGGTGCGTTGCACGTGGTGCACGTGACGAGCATGGGTCAGCGAGACACCCCCCTCCTCCTCCAGCTCATTCGCGGCGCGCGCGAGCACGGCCTCGACGTCACCACTGAAGCGTACCCGTACACCGCGGGATCCACCGCTCTTCAGTCCGCAGTGTTCGATCCCGGCTGGCAGCAGCGCATGGCGATCACCTATCACGATATCCTTTATCCTCCCACCGGCGAGCGCCTGACCCGCGCCAGCTTCGCGCGACTGCGCCGGCAGGGGGCCACCGTCGTGATCTTCCAGATTCCGGACAGCACGGTGCGGCAGACCCTGGCCGACTCGCTCGTGATGGTCGCGAGCGATGGCATCTCTCCGCACGGTCATCCGCGGCTCGCGGGCACGCACGCCCGGGTCTTGGGACGCTACGCGCGCGACTCCGGCGCGCTGAGCCTCCCGGATGCGGTGCGCAAGATGACCCTCATGCCGGCGCAGCGACTCGAGCGCGTGGTGCCGGCGATGCGCGCCAAGGGGCGCATCCAGGTCGGGGCGGATGCCGACCTCACCGTGTTTGACGCTGCGCGCGTCATGGATCGCGCCACGTACGAGCGGCCAGCGCAGTTCTCTGAAGGGATCGTCCACGTGCTGGTGAACGGCGTGTTCGTGGTGCGGAACGGAGCGTCGGTGGCGGCCCATCCGGGGCGGGCGATCCGGCGCGGGCCCTGAACAGCCTGGACGTCTCGCCGTCTCACGCGATACTTTCTCGTCCATGCCGCACCCCAAGTTCCCCAACCTTACCGTGCTCGATCACCCGTTGATCCAGCACAAGCTCTCGATCCTGCGGGACAAGAACACCACCACTAAAGATTTCAAGCAGCTGGTGAACGAAATCGCCATGCTCATGGCGTACGAGGTGACGAAGGACCTGCCGCTCGAGACCGCGGAGGTGGAAACCCCGCTCGAGCGGATGCACGGCGTCCGGGTCGCGGGCAAGAAGCTCGCCCTCGTGCCGATCCTGCGGGCGGGACTCGGCATGGTCGAGGGCATCGCGCAGCTCATCCCGTCGGCGCGCGTCGGTCACATCGGCATCTACCGCGAGCACGACACGCTCGAGCCGGTCGACTACTACTTCAAGATCCCATCCGGCGAGGACGCGCGCGATTTCTTCGTGCTCGATCCCATGCTCGCGACCGGCGGCTCGGCGGCGGACGCCGTGAGCGCACTCAAGCACGCCGGCGCCCAGCGCATCCGCTTCCTCTGCCTCGTCGCGGCGCCCGAGGGCGTGCGGCGCATGCTCGAGACCCACCCCGACGTCCCCGTGTTCGCCGCCGCGCTCGACCGCGAGCTCAACGACCACGGCTACATCCTGCCGGGGTTGGGGGACGCGGGCGATCGGCTGTTCGGCACCCGGTAGGGCGCATCGGGCTGGTTGACAGTTTACGTCACATTAGTGTATTATGACGTAATTCGTCATATCGACACAATGTGACATAAAATGTCAAAGTCCTACATCGCCCTCATCGCCGACGCGATCGCCTCGCGCGACCTCCCCCCGGCCGCCCGCGCTCGCCTCCAGGCCGACGCCCGCGCCGCCGCGAAGGACCTGAACCAGCGCTACCGCCGCGTCCTCGCTGCCCGCTTCGCCGTCACCCTGGGCGACGAGCTGCAGTGCCTGCTCCCGACACCCCAGCCGGTGTGGCACCTCGCGCACGACCTGCGGGCCTGCCTCCCCACCGTCGATTGGGTCGTGGCCTGCGGCCGGGGAGCGATTACCACGCCCCTCGCGCCCACGGCCCCCGAGATGGACGGCCCCTGCTTTCACGAGGCCCGGGCCGCGATGGACCGCGCCAAGCGGCAGCGTCAGGTGTTCGCGTTCGGCGGTTTCGCTCCCGCGCTCGAGCCGCTCGCCAGCTACTACTCGGCGCTGTACTGGAGCTGGACGCCCCGCCAGCGCCGGGCCGCCACCCTGTTGCGGCTCGGCGACCAGGCGGCCGCGGCCGCCCGGCTCGACGTCGATCGCAGCGCGATCTCCCACCTCGCACGCCGCATGGCCTGGCCCCTCGTTGCCGCCGGGGATAAGATGTTTCGGGCTCTCTTGGAGACCGGATGAATCCGCTGTTCGTGGTACCGCTGCTCGCCTACACGCTGGCGGCCACGCTCTGGCCCGGCCAGGTGGACGGCCGCCGCCGCGGCCGCGCGCTGCTCTTCGGGGAGGCGCTGTTCGTGATCGCGGCGCTCGTCCTGGGCACGCTGCTCGAGCCGCTGGCGCGGCCAAGCCTCACCGGGCTGTGGTGGGGGCGGGTCGGCCTGCTGGCGACCGCGTACCTCTACGTGTCGGGCCGGGGAATCGTCCTGATCCGCAGCGTGCTCGAGCTGCCGACGCTGCAGATGCGCCGCGACGAGGACCGCACTGCCGGCGCCATCGATGTCGCCCGTGGCCGCGCCGTCGGCTCGCTGGAGCGCGCCCTCGCACTCACCATGGTCTTGCTGGGCGACTACGCCGCGGTGGGGTGGATCATCGCCGCCAAGTCCCTCGCCCGCTTCAAGCAGCTCGAGGACCGCGAGTTCGCGGAGTACTTTCTGGTCGGCACCCTCGCCTCTTTCCTGCTCGCCGTGCTCGTCGGCGTGGGCATCCGTGTCCTTTTGAGGCAGGCCTAGCCCCCGCGCAACCCTCCCGCGCTTCGCCGTGTCACAGAGTTAACCGACACTGCCCGCTGCCCCCTGCCCCCGCCGCTCGGAGCCTGGTGGACGAACGCGAACTGATTGCCAGAGTCCGGGCCGGGGACGGCGCCGCGGAGCGAGCGCTGTACGACGCCCACGTGGATCGCGTCTACCGCCTCACGTACCGGCTCGCCGGAGACGATGAGCTGGCGCGCGAGTTCACCCAGGACACCTTCGTGCGCGCGTTCGAGCGGTTGGGCGGGTTTCGGGGCGAGGCGAAGCTCTCCACCTGGCTGCATGCCATCGCCACGTCGGTTGTGTTGAACGGGCTGCGCAAGGTGAAGCGCTTCCGCCAGCGGGAGACGGATCTGGACGAGGCCGCGACGACCTCCGCGGGTGGGCGCGCGGCTGAGCCGGACTTGAAGCGGCGATTGGCACAGGCGATCGACGGTCTCCCCGAGGGCTATCGCATGGTGTTCGTGATGCACGACGTCGAGGGGTACACGCACGACGAGATCGGCGCGACCCTCGGCATCGAAACCGGAACGTCGAAAGCACAACTGTCGCGGGCGCGCGCCAAGCTGCGTGATGCGCTCGCGGATTTCGCGGGGGAGTGGGTCTCATGACGGAAGACCGGTTCGAGGAGCGGTTGCGGCAGGCGGCGCAGGACTATCACCGCCCGCCCGCGACGCCGCGCGAGGAACTGTGGGATCGCATCGCGGCGGCGCGCGCGGCGCGGCAACGGCGGGTCATGGTGATCCGTCCCGCGCTGCGCTGGGGTGTGGGAATCGCCGCCGTGCTCGCGCTGGGCATCGCGATCGGACGCTGGAGCGCGCGCGGAGGGGAATCGTCGACCTTGCCCGTGGTGGCGGCAGGCACCAACCAGGGGTCGACGCTCGCCTATCGCGTCGCGGCCGCGCAGTACCTCACGCGCACCGAAGCGCTGCTCACCGGCTTCCGTGCCGAGGCGCGATCACCCAGCGTGCCGGCCGCCCAGTTCGCGACCCAGGCCCGCGACCTGCTCGCGACCACGCGGCTCATGCTCGACTCGCCCGCCGCCAAGGATGCGCGGTTGAAAAGCCTGCTCGAGGATCTGGAGCTGGTGCTCGCGCAGATCGCCCAGCTGCCCTCGGGGGGGGGCGGCGATCGCGAAGACGTACAATCGATCAACCAGGGATTGGACCAACGCAGCGTGCTGCTGCGCCTGCGGACGGCGAACCCCGCCGGCCCGGGCCCCGTGCGCACGCAAGGAGCATTGTGATGCAGGCGATCTACTTGATGGTCGCGGCCGTCGTCGGAATGCAGCAACCTGTCGTGCCACGTACGGTCGCACCCGCGCTGGCGCACGCGCAGGCAGCCCTCCAGGGATTGGACGCGCTCGATGCCTTGGACGGGCTCGGCGCGCTGGATGCCTTGGACGCGCTCGATGCTCTGGACGGGCTCGATGCGCTATATGCGCTCCACTTCCGGGACACCGGCGCGCTCCAGGACGAGCAGGACCCCACCGACTCGTTGTGGCGCGCGGCGCGGCGGGCGTTCAATCGCGGTGACTACGCGGGCGCCGCGAAGCTGTACGAGGATCTGACCCGGCGCTACCCGGATGCCACCCGTGCCGGCGAGGCCCTTTACTGGGCGGCGTTCGCGCTCTACAAGAACGACAACCTGGTCCGCGCGCGCGACCTCCTCGTCACCCAGCAGCAACGCTACCCCAAGGCGGCGACGCTGCGCGACGGCGACGCCCTGCTCGCCCGGATTCAGAGCGCGCTCGCGACGCAGGGGGACGAGGACGCCCACCGTTGGGTAATCGCCCACGCGGAGCTCCCGCAGGCACCACAGCCGCCGCAGCCGCCGCAGACCGCCCGGCCGGCGGGCGCCCACAGCTGTCCCGATGAGGACGACGAGGACGACGTCCGAGTCGCCGCGCTGAACGGCCTGCTCCAAATGGACGCGACCAACGCGCTCCCCATCCTCAAGAAGGTCCTCGCGAAGCGTGATGCGTGCTCCGCCGGATTGCGCCGCAAGGCGGTCTTCATCGTCTCGCAGAAGCACGGCGGCGAGACCGAAGACATCCTGCTCGACGTCGCCCGCAACGATCCTGATGCAGAGGTGCGCCAGCAAGCGGTGTTCTGGCTGTCGCAGGTGGGCAGCGACCGGGCCGTGACCGCCCTCGACTCGATCCTGGGCAGCACCACGGACCCCGAGCTCCGGGAAAAGGCGCTCTTCTCGCTGTCGCAGATCGACAACGCCCGCGCCGCGCAAATCCTCCGCGACTACGCCGCCAACGAGCGCGCCCCGGGCGAGGCGCGCGAAAAGGCGATCTTCTGGCTGGGCCAACGGCGCTCACCGGAGAACGCCGCCTTCCTGCGAGGCCTCTACGCCAAGCTCACCGTCGAGGACTTGAAGGAGAAGGTCATCTTCTCGCTCTCCCAGATGGGCGGCGCGGAGAACGGGCGCTGGCTCATGGATATTGCGCTCAACGAGCGTGAGCCGGTGGAGATGCGCAAGAAGGCGCTCTTCTGGGTGGGCCAGACTGGCGGGAACTTGGACCAACTGGCCGGGCTGTACGACCGGATGCAGAACCGAGAAATGAAAGAGCAGCTGATCTTCGTCTACTCGCAGCGCCACGAGGCCGCCGCACTCGATCAGCTGATCCGCATCGCGAAAACGGAGCCGGACAAGGAGCTCCGTAAGAAGGCGATCTTCTGGCTCGGCCAGTCGCATGACCCGCGCGCCGCGCAGGTCCTGCTGGAGATCATCAACCCGTGACCGGCCGGCTAGTGCTCGTGTGGGCGCTCGCGGTGGGGCCCGCGGCCGCGCAGCGCCTCGGCGCCCGGGTCGCCGCCGCACCCGACGGCACCGTCCGGCTGAGTTTCGCCGCCCGTCCCGGGGTATGCGGCGACGGACACAGCGTGATCGCTTTCGAATGCATTGGCGGGAAGTGCGGGCGGGGAAGATGGGGACGCACGATCACTCTCGACCACGGCTTCGACGACGATGACGTCGAGTACGATTGCGAGCCGGGACCGGTGCGCGTCTCGCTCAGAGTCCGGGCAGGCCGGGTACAGTCGCTCCGCACCTACGTGGGAGGACGCTGGGTCACCCCGCCTCGAGACGCCGCCGTCACCGATCTCGGCACCAC
>Ga0207646_10006345_pt1 | contig 12246 bp, 9 predicted proteins | sample KBSK5502metaG_FD_184343 | JGI IMG/M metagenome (GOLD analysis project Ga0207646, IMG submission 184343) | Corn, switchgrass and miscanthus rhizosphere microbial communities from Kellogg Biological Station, Michigan, USA - KBS K5-50-2 metaG... | ecosystem: Host-associated > Plants > Roots >...
AGTCTTCTGGCGATATTTTGTCTCACAGGTGTTACGCTTATCCCTCTTGCTCATCTGCGAAAGTGTATCAGACACAATCGCCGGGTTGGCGCTCCCCCTGCAAAAAAAGGCGAGCGCTGAGGTCGTGACTGATCCAGGTGAACTGGACAAACTTGGTCTATCCTTGATAGGGTGGCTTGGCCGCAATCAGACATTTTATGCCTTTCTTGATACAGCTCCCTCATTTGAATTCCCAAGCGATTTTCGCATCGAGCCTTTACGCGCCGTGAGGGTGGGGAAAACGTACTATACGCCTTTGTTGATTGTACAGAGGAAAACCTGGCTGCCACCTTTAAGCGATGCCGTTCGAGAGACCATACAGCGTCTACTGGGACTTGTGTATGAGCAAGTAGAACAATGGTGGTCTTCTTTCGACTATGACATGCGGGACTGGACGTATCAGGTCACCGATTTTAAAAGTGGTCCCACTGTGACTGATGCGATGCTCAACGGCTTAACGGATATGGTAATCGCACTGGGAGGGAAAACGCCCGGTGGCCGGGATCGGTGGCACTTCTGCAATCTCTTTCTGCCGCGAGATACCTCGCTGCCGTTACAACAGCGTATCCTCATGGTGCAGGCGCATAGCAAGCATGCGCCTGTTGAGGTGAACACTATGAGGTTATCGGTGACGCGCCCCGGCCTGACGTTCAGAGCTTACCAGACCGGGCATATCATCTATCGACCCAGGGTCAAGCTTCCAGACCTGGCTTATAGGGAACAGGAGGAATCAACGCGCTCTGCCATCGCTTTACCGGTAGCAGGTGAGGATGGACTGGCAGTGGCATCGCTCTATATCGCCTCGGACGAAGTAGATGCATTCTCCATAGAGGATCAGCGAGCCTTGAGGCTGATTACGCGCATGATAGAGGATCTGCTAGCAACGTATCAAACTCGCCGGCAAATTACAGGGAGACTGGCGGATGTGGTCACGAATCCGGGACTGGTGGATACCTCATTCAGGGACTTTATGTCTGAGAACGATTTTATCAATGATTTAGAAGACCTTCTCGCCGGCATTCATGCACAGGAGTTGACCGAGCAGCAAGCGGAGGAGGTTGTCTCCTTCATCGCAATCGATATAGATAACCAGGGCAATTTAGCAACAAGGCTAGGAGATCACGTAGCGAGAAATCTCAGCAGGGAAGTAGGATCACGAATATTGGGGCAACTCCGTATTTCCTCACCTGAGTTACGACGATTGTACCATGTGAGTGCAGATAGGTACTATCTCTTCCTGAAAGGGGAGACACTTGATGGTGCGCGGAATCGAGCTGAAACTCTGCGTCTCACCTTGATAGGGGAATACCGCATAAATGCTCGACACATGGGTAGGCCATTGCTGCGGGATAGGTTGCTGGAACTTCCTAACGTGACAGTACGTTTAGGAGTAGCTTCGTACAAATACAGTAAGCTAAAAGAGATATTGGGGAGATACCCGGCTGAGATTGCTGTGGCTGAGACTAGAGCAGTGATAATGCTAAACCTTGATGAGATCCTTGATTTAGGGCAACGTGAAGGTGGAAATGTCATCATTAGCTGGGATCCGGTAACTTGGGCATATAGACCGTGGTCTCCATATGAATCGGCATAAATAGTAAATTATAAGGAGGATTGCATATGAACCGGTTTGTATGTTATTGCTTGCGCAGCCTGTGTGTATAGTATTAATACTATATCTATCACCACATTCTTCTAGCTTGTTTTAGGAAAAGATACTGAGTTTAAGGGGGTCTATCTTTTTGAAGCAAGGAACTGAAAAGTGGTATAGTATGTAGTAAGGAGAATACATTCTATGGTTGAAACGATTTTTGTATTCGGGTATTCAGGAAGTGGAAAAACAACTGCTGCTCATTGCGTTGAAATGCTGACCAGGGAAAAAGGAGAGAAGTGGTCTGCATCACGCTTTAACGATTATAAAATAATGTATGAATGGTTTCTAAATGATGATAAACACCGGTGGTTTCTTCCCACGGAACATGGTGGTTTCGATATTCTAGTTCCTGAAATATATGATCTAGCCATAGAGGAGTTAATAAGAAAAATTCGCGAACACAAGCCTTCTGAACACGAGTTGATGATCATTGATTTTGCCCGGTGGGACTATAGCAGTTCATTAGCACTGTTGGGGAAAGACTTATTACAGTCTGCTTATTTTCTTTTCCTTGAAGTAGATCTTGGAACCTGTGAGCAACGTGTTCAGCAGCGTATTCTCAATCCACTTACGATAGATGACCATTTTGTTCCACCGAGTGTTTTTGAATGTTTCCGCCAACATGATAAAGATTACATTGATTCTACTGTCTCTGTCCTCAAAACAATGTACGGAGTCGAAGAGCAGAAGATTAAGGTTATTGAGAATAATGCAGGACCCCAGAATCTCTACAACGAACTTGAGAATTTTGTTGATTGTATCAAGTCAGATCATGCAAAGGCAAAAAGTACAGGGCTCTCGATTCAGGTCTATGAACCTGCGCTCAATTTAACATGATACATGGAGAGCAGCAGTACATGTTTTAGGAATGAGCTGCTCTTTATCCACCTCTCTAGTAATTTTTAAGGTTTGCTCCCACCTATCGATATATCACCTTAGGATATCTATGCCAATTTTAGCCTCGTATGATCCCTGTGCTATCTCTACCCACTTAGCCAGGCTCTGAAGTAGAAAGCGTACGCTTCCTGTTTTGTAGTACGACCAATAGAGTCATCGGTGTTACAGTTTGAAAAAATGTTCGTTATAATCTGCATGGTTGGTCATGTATCAATGTGTACTAATACATGTCAATCTGTATCAGTAGTAATTGGATTGTTTTATCCTGGATGCTTTGCTGATATGTCATTCTTTTTCCGCTAGAGCGAGAAACCAATCCGAAAAGTATCTAAATGTAAGTAGTTTATACGAAGGGATGTATTTTATGCCGATAAAATTATTCATATTAGGGCGTCCAGGAAGTGGAAAATCTGCTGCCGGTCGATATATTGCTATGTTAGCACAGCATAAGGGTTTACCGGCTGTTCGCGTCAACGATTATAACTTCTTGCTGGAGATGTTCCATGCGGAAGTTCGCCAGGAGAAGTTTGAGAAGTTTCTTCCCACACCGTATTTCGAGGGAGGGTTCGATATCATCGAATTCCCGGTACTTGATCTAGCCTTAGCAGATATAGAGAGGCAAGCTGAGGGCTATATATACTCTGAGGAATACAGCCTGATTATTATTGAATTTGCACGTGCTGATTACAGTGAGGCTATGAAACGGTTCAGTTCTACTTTCCTCCAGAATGCCTACTTTCTCCTCATTCAAACCGGTATCAAGACATGTATAGATCGCGTTAATGAACGTATTGCTCATCCGGTCACACCAGATGATCATTACGTCTCCGATAAGATCATGAAGAATTATTACCAGAAAGACAACCTACTGTACGTGCCTGCTGAACTCAGAACAACCTACAATATCCCCAGCAGCAGAATCGAGATCATCTATAACAGGGCTTCCAGGCAAGCCTTTTTTAGGAGACTTGATAAATTTATCGAAACTATATCGGCTTTGGAAGTCTATCCCCTACCCGAGACCGACCCGATCCAAACAGCTACCTCGACTGTCCTTGATAATAGATTAAAATGCGAGCAATAGCCATTAAAGGGGCAGCTTCATTTGAACTTATCCACAATTTAGAACATTTGTCCACATGTTTATCCACATTTCCGCAGTCTTGCGAGCAGAAAATCACACACTTGTAACACAACTATGAAATCTTTGTAAAAACCTATTGCTTCTTGCACAAATAGCTGGTATAATCTCCAACGTTAGAAAAAACAAATATCCCTTGCACCTCGTGGTTAGGCTACTGATGATATGATGTAGCGTTTTGGACTAATTGGAACGAAGAGGTTTCTTTATGGCAGCGAATTATGACTTCAGCCGTTCTTCCCTACTTGTAGCAGAGTATCAGCGCGAAATGGAACTCTATGCAGTGGCTCTTCAAGAAGAAAGCCAGGAAGAACAGGAGGAACGCCTGAGTCTTGTTGAACGCTCGTGGCCACTAACCTGCGCTTGTTTCCAGGCCCAGCTCGAGTCCAGCGATGTCCCGGCTTACACTTCAATGGCTCTTGCGCGTCCGTAATCTGTAGTTGCAAAAGATATGTAGTCGACAATGCCTCACCCACCAGAACTTACATCGGATGCACTTACCTATCAAATACCTGTGCAATTCGGAATGGTGTACTGGGTGAATTTCGGCTATCCATCACTTCCCCCGGGCATCGAAGAAAAGCGTATCCTCGACTGGCATCCCGCTTTAGTTGTCTCAGGTGATCCTTTCTGTCGCCACGCGGGCGCTGTAAACGTAGTTGCCCTAACCTCGTACCGCGGGAAGCTTCGCCCTTATCATCATCTCCTCTTAAAACGGGATTATCCTCTACTTGACACGGATAGCCTGGTAAAGACAGAATTAATGTATCCTGTACTGCGCAGCCTGCTGGCCGACCAGTATGCGATCTGTAAGCTCAACGACGGCGACCTGCGCGCGATCATGGGAAAGGTTGCCAACAGCCTGGCGATTACCATGTATTATTCATTGCATTAACGTCTTCGATTGCAAGACGATTGATTGGACTGGGTGGCTCATGAACGTTGACCAGGAACAACTCCGGCTCCTGCCCTCCGTCGATGAACTTTTGCAATCTTCTACGGGACAACAGCTCATTCACCAGCACTCCCGCTTTATGACGCTGCGCGCTGTACGCGCCAGTATTGCCCAGGCACGCACACATATCCGCGATGGCGCCTTATGTCCCTCACCAGAAGAACTTCTCATGGCAGCTGAACAAATCCTGGAACGCGAACAGCGGCCAAATCTTCGTCCCGTCATTAATGCCACTGGTGTCATCATCAATACGAACCTGGGGCGAGCGCCTTTGAGCCAGGAAGCTTTGCAAGCGGTACAACGAGTGGCTGGCGGTTACTCTAATTTGGAATACGAATTAGAAGCGGGGGAACGCGGCTCCCGGCATGCGCATGTCGCCGCGTTGCTCTGCGAATTGACAGGCGCAGAGGCCGCTCTCGTTACAAATAACAATGCGGCAGCGGTACTCCTGGCGCTCAGTGCATTGGCTGCCGGGCGCGAGGTCATCATCTCACGCGGCCAACTGGTTGAGATTGGCGGCGGTTTCCGCGTACCCGATGTAATGCGGCAAAGCGGATGTCAACTGGTAGAGGTCGGCACAACCAATCGCACCCGCCTGAGTGATTATCAGGTGGCTATTAGCGAGCGTACTTCCCTGCTGTTAACGGTTCACCCCAGCAATTTTCAAATGACCGGCTTCACCGAATCGACGCCGCTGAGCGCGCTGGCCGAACTGGCCCGTCAGTATAGGCTGCTGGTAATGGACGACTTAGGCAGCGGGTGCTTACTTGCCAGTGAACGCTATGGTTTGGGGCATGAGCCGATGCCGCAAGAGAATATTGCCGCAGGCGCGGATGTAATCTGTTTCTCCGGTGACAAGCTGCTGGGTGGCCCACAGGCCGGCATTCTCGCCGGCAAGGCCGGGGTGCTGGAACGTATAGCCAGGCATCCACTCATGCGTGCCGTTCGTATCGATAAAATGACATTGGCTGCCCTCGAAGCAACCTTGCGCCATTACCAGCGCGACGAGGCCGAAACCCATATTCCTATCTGGCGCATGATCTCAGCATCGCCTGCGAAGCTGACCGGCCGCGCCTCAAGCTGGGCCTCAAGACTCCAGCAGCATGGTGTCCAGGCACACACGCAGCGCGGGGAGTCGACCGTTGGCGGTGGGTCGCTGCCCGGCGACACTCTTCCTACCACACTACTGGCTCTTGATGCCAGGGATGTATCCATGCCTCTGGATGAACTGGCGAAGCGTTTACGCCTGCACAGCCCTCCTATCATCGTTCGCATCCTACGCGACATGCTCCTGCTCGATCCACGCACAGTCCTTGAAGAGCAAGATAAGGAGCTGTTACAGGCCCTGGTGGAAGAACTTTCGTAGCGGCCAGATTCATCAGCTCCCTTCGTTCGTGCTATACTACATACCAGAACTACGTACGAAATAAACCGGATACAAAGGAGCTTTCTTTCTATGTCTCTCTACCGTTGGAGGGCTACGCTACCCTTTACCATCCTACTCACGTTGATCTTGGGCGCGTGTGCAGGCTCCAGCACATCGCAGGCACCGGCAACGCCCACGCCCACACCAGCGCCCAGGCAAGGGCAAGAACTGTTGACAAAAGTGGGAAAAAATCTCAATGCCGCTAAAACATTGCATGGTATCTTCGATGTAACGGTCGTTGGCCCAGGCGTCAATGGTATCGTTAATACCGAAGTTTGGAACGAAGCGCCAGGCAAGAGCCGCACAGTCGTGCTCCAATCCACTATTACACAGATAGCGGCTGGTACAGTTACCGTTACCGATGGGAAACAGGTCTGGCAATATGACCCGGCGAAACAGGTAGTCTATACTGGCAGTGCCAGCAACAATAATGGTACGCCTACCAGCAGCCCAGGGGTAGGTCAGGATCAGAACGAATCTATCATGAACATCGTCCAATCTGTCTTTGCACACGGTAATGGCACGCTGGTCTCTTCTAACGCCAGCATTAATGGACACGCTGCTTATGATATAAGCGTTGAGTCGCCAGCATCGGGTAGCACAAGCTCAAGTAACTTCAATTACTCTGGCGATGCCTATCTCGATAAGACAAGCCTACTTCCCCTCAGGGTAAAGCTGACGATCCAGGGCCTGGGGCAGGTGACGCTTGACCTGCCATCGCTCGCACTGAATCAGCCAATTGATGCCAATCTCTTCACCTTCGTACCTCCTTCTGGTGTCAAGGTGCTGCCGTTCCCGAAAAACACGACGCCGGGTACAGGTACAATCACCCTGGCGCAAGCGCAGCAGCAGGCAGGCTATCACCTGCTGAGCATTCCAGTCTCCCAAAGCCAGTATCAATCACAAGGTGTAGATGTGCTTGGCGCCCCGGGTAACCAGATCTTTACGCTCAACTACGCCAAGGGTAATACCACGTTCGCAATCTCCGAGGGAAAGTCCCTGGCAAACTTGCCTACCTCCGGTCAGCATCTCAGCTTGCGTGGAACGACGGCGATCCTCTCATCATCAAGCGGTACAACGACGCTGACCTGGACGGAGAAAGGCGTGGGTATTCAAATCGCGGGTCAGTTGAGCAATGCTGAGATAGTGGCTATTGCGAATTTGTTGTCGTAGCCAGCGTCTCGTTCACTACCTCTGCCAGCGCCTTGATAAACAGCGGAGAGGTATTCAGCGACTCAGTACGCGCAAACTGCATACCATGTTCTTCTGCCTGCTGTCGCGCAGCAATCTCGATGTCATAGAGAATCTCAAGGTGGTCGGCCAGGAATTGCACCGGCGCAATCAATACGTGCCTGTACCCGGCAGCGCTTAGTTCGGGCATAATATCAGCAAAGTCCGGCTTGAGCCATTCTTCAGGAGTATGGCCCGCACTCTGGTAGCAGAACTTCCAGCGCTCAGCGGGAAGATCGGCCAGCGCCGCCACCATGGCTGCTGTCTCCTTGAGATGGTTGATGTAATCCGGCTCTTTCTCTACCACGCGCTTAGGCATACTATGCGCCGTCAGTAACACGGGGACATTTTCCCGCACCTCTGCCGGAAAACGGTCGAGCGCCTGTTGCAGACGTTCGGCCAGCGCCTGCAAGAAATAGGGCTGGAGATGCCAGTCCCCGGCGATCTGCAGTTCGAGATCATCGCGGTGCAGCTCTTCTACAGCATCCTCCAACGTACGCACATAGCCGCTCATAATGATTGGCGAGTACTGCGGCGACATAATCACACCGACCAGCTTTTGCGCACCCACAGCAGTCTCAGGCACAAGGTCGGCAATAAATGGCGGGGCAAATCGCATAGCGGCAACAACGTGAAATACTGGGCCGCCAGGATGCTGTTTATTCAACTCCTCCTGGAGAGCAGCAGCCTGTTCGCGCGTGATGCGCAGCAGCGGTGAGCCACCTATAAGCGCGTAGCGCCGTCGAAATTCTGTAATGAGTTCTTCGTCGGCGGGGCGTCCTCCGCGCACGTTTTTCAAGTATAAGGGAATATCGTCGAGGGTCGCCGGTGATCCGTAGGTCATCAGCATCACCCCAATGTGAGTATTCGTCATTCTTTTGTATCCTTACTGCTATCTCTGTGTTGCTTCGTGAACCGCATCGACGAGCCTGCGCAGCATCGCCGGCTGCGTGTCTGCCGGTACGCCGTGCCCCAGATTAAAGATATGTCCAGAGCGCCCATCCGCGCGCCGCAGCACGTCACGCATGCCTTCCTCGATCACATCCCACGAAGTCAGCAATAACGAGGGGTCGAGGTTGCCCTGGATACCCCGCTCGTAGCCAATCCGTGCCCAGGCATCGTCGAGGTTCACGCGCCAGTCGACGCTGATAATGTCTCCGCCAGCCTGCGCCATCAACTCCAACAAACTGGCTGTGCCCGTGCCAAAATGAATGGAGGGTGTACCGGTTTGTTTGACCGCCTCGAAGACGCGCTGTGTGTAGGGCTGCACGAAGCGCTTGTATGCGCCGGGGCCGAGCGCTCCAACCCAGCTATCAAATACCTGTACAACATCGACACCCGCCTCTACCTGCGCAACAAGGTAGCGTGAAACTACCTCGGTCAGCTTGTTCATCAGGGCATGCCAGGTTCCCGGCTGCCCGTACATCAACGACTTGGCAATGCCATAGTCACGTGAAGGGCGACCCTCGATCAAATAGCAGGCCAGCGTGAAAGGTGCGCCTGAGAAGCCGATCACTGCCTGTTTCCCCGCCAGTTCGCGCCGCACGAGTCGAATCGCCTCCATAACAAAAGGCGTCGCTTCTCCAGCATCAATGATACGCAAGGCTTCAACATCCCGCATGGAGCGGATAGGATTATGGATGATTGGACCAACATCCGGCTGTATCTCTAGCGAGACGCCCATACCCTCCAGGGGGAGCATAATATCTGCGTAGAGCACTGCGCCATCAACGCCAAATTCTTTGACGGGCATCTGTGTAACCTGCGCACACAATTCTGGTGTCTTTGCCATGGTGAGAATATCGTAACTCTTGCGCAATTCGCGGTACTCGGCGAGGCAGCGCCCGGCCTGGCGCATGAACCAGACAGGCGTAGCATCGGGTTGCCGGTGATGGCAAGCGTCAAGAAAGCGTGCGAATCCGGTGTGCGCCGCCACGCCAGCTGGAGTTTTATTCGGTTGCATATTTCTTCCTTCACGAACGTAATATCTTGGAGGGTTATCGCCCTAAAGCAATCATAACGTGGTTTTAGCAAGAAGGCAACAATAAATCTATATAAACCTTACTAAGAGGGGATATTCTATGGAGAATTATGAGAAATTGAGGCGCTCACGAAACCTGGTATACCTTGAAATTGGAGAAACTGGCCTCAGCTCTGTTCACTGAAGGCGTTGTTCCGGCGTCAAATCCAACCTCTCCACCAATATAGGTGCTATCCTGTAGCTCTCCAACAAAGACGCCATTGATGAATAGTTTGAAATCACTCCCGTTGGCGATCACGAGCAGCGTGTTCTTCTGGTTGCCAGCAGCAATTGCGCTGCTGGCCGTAGCTTGTATGAGATACGTATAGATTCCTTGCCCATTAGCGTTGACATCGTGGCGGCGAAAGAAAAACTCTCCCAGGTTATTGATCCCAAAGTCATAAAATTGCTGGTTGTTGGCACGGAAGATCAAAGCCGCGTAACTGCCTGAGAGCAGGGAGACATCTACCTGGAAAGCCGCATTGTCATAGGTTAAGATATTTGACTCGCATGGCACGAGAACATTGGCCTGTTTTACTATGACGTGGTACGTTCCACCGGTAAAAATGCATGAAGTAGCATCGACGTTCCAACCGCCGATGATGCTGCTGCTCAGATCATCTGTCAATAGAGGCGTACCGCTGGTAATCGCGCGTTCGGTTGCAACCGCCTGCTCTTCATTGCTCAGCGCCGCGACGCTGGCTGTCGTTCCAGGTGTGCTTACTGTCCTTGTCACATCGACCCTGATTGGTGCAGCCTTTGCTGCCACAGTTGTTGTATTCTCTGCAAGTCTATTACTATTGTAGTTGTAGACGGCGAAAAGGATTACCGCCATGATGATCAGCAGGAAGCTAATACCCATGTAGCCGGTAACCACAAAGACGTTCCGGTTATAAGATGCACTTCTCGCACGTCTTGCAGGCAGCGGCCCGGCTATGGGAGGAGTTGACTTGCCAGGGTGCTGGATGAGCGTCTCTCCGGTTGCCGCGGGTACGTCGGCATTAAATTGATACACGGGAAGCACAAGCTTTTCTTCCTCGACAGCAAGGGGAGAAGGTGCAACTGAAGATGTAGCTGCAAGGGATATTTTCACTGCTCCAAAAAGTGGTTCTGCCGGCGCGTGCCTCGCCTCCGGCACTTGAGGTAGTTTCTCTTCTATGTTGTTGGCCTTGTAGAGGGGTGCTATTGCATTGGCGCCATCTAGAACCGCCTGGACTCTTGCCCCTGAAGCGCTGCCTGGAATGATTTCCTGCGTTTGTCTTGAAGTGCTTAAGGCCTCCAGGTAGGCATACGCTAATGCATTGGGCGTGAGATAACGACGGCGCGGGTCTTTGTCCAATGTACGCAGTATGACATGTTCAACTTCAGGAGGAATAGCAGGGTTAAGGCGCGAAGGGGGTACCGGCTGTTCGTGCATCTGCTTCATATAGACGGCCAGGGCCGTTTTAGCTGTGAATGGCAACTGCCCGGTAACCATTTGGTAGAGCAATATGCCAAGTGCATAAAGATCACTGCTCTTAGAGGCAGGGACATCGGCCAGTTCTGGTGCCATATATTCGGGAGTCCCTAGCAAAACCCCGGTTTGTGTGACACTACCCCTTTCATTCATCTCCTTTGCCAGCCCGAAATCCGCCAGGTAAGCATGGTGATCATCGCGCAGGAGAATATTTGAGGGTTTGATATCGCGATGCACAATTCCATGTTCGTGGGCATACTGTAGGCCGCTGGCAATTTGATGGAGCATCTCACCGGCTTCTTCTAATGATAAGTGGCCTCCTCTTCTGTCCAGCCTCTCGCCCAGGGTCTCATGCTCGATATACGGCATGACCAGGTAGTGCCAGGGTCCCTGTTCACCATAATCGAAGGCGGGCAGGATGTGGTTATGGTGCAAATTGCCAATAGCCTTGGCTTCGCGCTGAAAACGTTCGATGTAATCCACGTGGCTACTGCTCACGACCTTGATGGCTACCTCACGGTGCATGAGCTCGTCATAGGCAAGATAGACTTCCGACATACCACCCCGGCCTAAGCGGCTTTGCAGGTGATAGCGGCCTAATGAGGTACCTTCCAATCCGGCCATGTACTCTTACATTCCTCGAATACGCATTTCCACCCCTCTGCCACGAGCGATCTCACGTGGACTCTACAGGCAGTATATTCACCATCTCCATTACATGTCAATTCTTACAGTCAACGATTGTATGTTAATCATCATTCTCGTCCCTGTTCTGGTCTCTACGTTTGTGCTCGTGCTCATGCTTATGTTGAGCTGAAGAGTGTACAAACGGCTGTGCATAGATGATGATCCCACTCAATTCATGAGCTGCTGGGGTGCGTCGCAATACATGCCTGGGTGAAATGTGTGCTGGTACAGCTTTGCTGGCGAGCTGTGCGCTTGCGCTTAAAACTGAAGGCGCCTGGGTGCTGACTCTAGCCAGCAAGAACCCCAGTGATAAAGGAATAACCAGTAGCACTATTGCCAGGAGACTCGCAATGCCCTTGTTGCGGCGGAGTTGTTGCCATCCTGTCACGGTTTGGCCCAAAAAACCTGGTAATCTACTACTGCCTACCTCATATATTGTTACAGTTGCCTGTGCAGATATGATTTCCGAACCCTCAGTACCCGCGAGCGCATTTGCATACGCCCGGGCCATCGCTCTTGCGCTCTGAAAACGCCGCTGCGGGTCCTTGTCCAATGCACGCAAAATAACCTGCTCCACGGAATGAGAGATAGCCGGGTTGATGTGGGAAGGTGGCTGCGGTTGCTCTCGCAGGTGCTTCCAATAGACCGATAGAGGGGTATTGCCTCTGAATGGGGGCCGTCCCGCCAGCATCTGGTAGAGCAAGATGCCGAGGGCATAGATATCGCTGCTCACGCTTTCCA
>Ga0207646_10006346_pt1 | contig 12244 bp, 11 predicted proteins | sample KBSK5502metaG_FD_184343 | JGI IMG/M metagenome (GOLD analysis project Ga0207646, IMG submission 184343) | Corn, switchgrass and miscanthus rhizosphere microbial communities from Kellogg Biological Station, Michigan, USA - KBS K5-50-2 metaG... | ecosystem: Host-associated > Plants > Roots >...
GGAAACGGCTAACGATCTCGACGGTGTCGGCGTGCTCCTTGCGGAGGCGGGCGTACTCGGAGGCCTGGCCGTAGAGGGCGGGATCAGCGAGGGCGCGGGCCAGCTCGTCCGAGCGCTCTTCGATCTGGCGCAGCTTGTCAAACAACATCGCGAATCAACGCCTCCGGGAAGGATGATCGGATCGAAGAGCGGCGAGCGAGCTCCTCGTCCCGCGTCGACGCCCAGCCAGGGGGCGACCCTGGGCCATTCGCGCGCGGGACGAGATTGACGGAGTCGGCCGCGCTAGCTCGCGGCCGGAGTCTGACGCTTGTACTTGCGCTGAAACCGCTCGACGCGCCCGGCCGTGTCCATGAGCTTCTGCTTGCCGGTGTAGAAGGGGTGACACTTCGAGCACACCTCCACCCGGATCTCAGCCTTGGTCGAGCGCGTGTGGATGACCTCGCCGCACGCGCACGTGATGGTGGTGTCGATATAGTCCGGATGAATGCCAGCCTTCACGGCCCACCTCCTCGAAGCTCTGAGAATACCAGCCGGCCCCCGAAAACGCAAAAACGCCCCCCTGTTCGGAGGGCGTTGCGGGGAGGGTCGGACCCCTCTCCAGGGACTACCCCATGGAGTGCATCGAGGCCAGGAACTCCTTGTTGGTCTTGGTGAGCTTGAGCTTGTCGAGGAGCAGCTCCATCCCCTCCACCGGGTTGAGCTGGGAGAGCGCCTTGCGGAGCAGCCACACCTTCTGGAGCTCGTCCTTCTCGAGCAGCAGCTCTTCCTTGCGGGTTCCCGACTGCTCGATGTTCATGGTCGGGAAGATCCGCTTGTCCATCAGCCGCCGGTCGAGGTGCACCTCCATGTTGCCGGTGCCCTTGAACTCCTCGAAGATCACGTCGTCCATCCGGCTGCCCGTGTCGACGATGGCGGTGGCCATGATCGTCAGCGAGCCGCCTTCCTCGATGTTGCGGGCGGCCGCGAAGAACCGCCGCGGGCGCTGGAGCGCGTTGGCGTCGAGACCACCCGACAGGACCTTGCCCGACGAGGGAATGATGGCGTTGTGGGCGCGGGCGAAGCGGGTGAGGGAGTCGAGCAGGATCACGACGTCACGCTTGTGCTCGACCAGACGCTTGGCCTTCTCGATGACCATGTCGGCCACCTGGATGTGCCGCTGCGGCGGCTCATCGAAGGTCGACGAGATCACCTCGCCCTTGACGGTCCGCTGCATGTCGGTGACCTCTTCCGGCCGCTCGTCGATGAGCAGGACGATGAGGTAGACCTCGGGGTGGTTGGCGGCGATGGCGTGGGCGAGCGATTGCAGCATCATCGTCTTGCCGGTCCGGGGCGCGGCCACGATCATGCCGCGCTGGCCCTTGCCGATCGGCGTCAGCAGGTCCATCACCCGCGTCGTCAGGTTCTCGGGATCGTGCTCCAGACGCAGCCGCTCCATCGGGTAGAGCGGCGTCAGGTTGTCGAAGAAGATCTTGTCGCGCCCCTGCTCGGGGGACTCGAAGTTGATCGCCTCGACCTTGAGCAGCGCGAAGTAGCGCTCGGAATCCTTCGGCGGACGCACCTGGCCCGAGATCGTGTCGCCTGTGCGGAGGTCGAAGCGTCGGATCTGCGAGGGCGAGACGTAGATGTCGTCCGGGCCGGGGAGGTAGTTGTAGTCCGGGGCCCGCAGGAAGCCGAAGCCGTCGGGCAGGACTTCCAGCACGCCCTCGGCGTAGATGAGCCCGTCCTTCTCCGCCTGGGCCTGGAGAATCTTGAAGATGAGCTCCTGCTTGCGCAGTCCGCCCGTCGCCTGCACGTTCATCTCGCGGGCGATTCCGCTGAGGTCCGGAATGGTCTTCTCCTTCAGCTCGGAGAGATTCATCCCGGCTCCCGGGGGAACGGCGGTGGTTTCGGTGGCGGCGGCGTTGGCTTGACCTCGATCACGGCGGGCAGTCATGACACGGCTCCGGGGCGCGGCGCTGTTCGCCGCATGGGGTTCATGGTCGTTAAAGACTCGCTACGTAGATTTTCCGCGAGGGCTGGAACCGATTACGGAACGTATCCTCCCATCTGGGGCCCCAGTTGTCAACGTTTTTGTTCACATGCGGACCTCGATGATCGCTCGCCGCTTGATCTCCTCGATCCACGCCTGCATCCGGGCCTCGTATTTTTCGCGGAAGAGGATCTCCCGCACCTGTTGCCGCACCCGCTGCAGCGTCTCGCCGTCCAGGGACTCCTTCACCTCCAGGCGGAAGATGTGATAGCCGAGTTGGGAGCGGTAGGGCGCGGAGACCTCGCCCGGCCGCAGCCGGAGGATCTGAGCTTCGATCTCCTGCGAGAGCTCGCCCCGGTGCAGGTTGCCGAGATCGCCGCCGTCCTTGGCACTGGCATCCCGGGAGTTCTGCCGCGCCAGCTCCGCGAAGTCCCCCCCGGCGACGACCTGCGCGCGGAGCAGATCGGCGCGGATGCGGGCCGCCTCCCAGCCGGCGTCTGTGTCGCTCTGAGGGACGATCAGGATGTGGCGGGCGTGGTAGGACAGGCCCGTCTCGAGCTTCGCCCGGTTCTCGTCGATGTAGCGGCCGATCTCGGGATCCGTGACCGAGACGCGCAGCGTGACCTTGCGACGGACGACCTTGGAGACGCGCAGCGTGTCGCGCAGACGCTTCTTCACGGCTTCCATGGTGAGCCCCTGCGCCCGGACGAGCGCCTCGAACTCCTCCGTCGTCTTGGCGCCGAAGCGCTTCATCCGCTCGGTCACTTCCTCGTTCAGCTCGACGTCGTCGACGACGATCTTGTCGCGCTCGGCCTCCTGCAGCTGCAAGCGGCTGTCGATCATCCGGGTCAGAAACTGACGGCCGAGCTCCTCGTCGCTCGCCGAGACCTGCTGCTTGTTCTCCTGCCGGAACATCGCGATGCTCTCCTGCAGCTCGGCCAGCGTGATGGCGTCGTTGTTGACGACGGCGACGATCCGGTCGGCGATCGTCTCCGCCACCGGAGGAACCGCCTTGGTCACGGGCTCGCCGACGACGGGCGTGGGCAGCAGCTCGGAGCCCGGCGTGACGGTGCGGCGAGGCGGCGCCGAGGCCTTCGCGTCCTTCTTGCCGACGAGCGGGACCCATCCGGGAAGAGCGCACCCCGTCAGGACGAGGGCGAGGAGGACGAGCGGCAGGAGCGGCGCGCGCCTCATGACCGCGGCAGCTCCATGAGCAGCGCCAGCACGGCGTCGCGCACCACCGGGAATGGACCACGCTCGATGGTGGCCTCGAGGGTGAACTCCCGCTTGAGCTTGAGCCGGCCGCGGCTCTTCTGGATGGCCACGACCAGGCGCTGCGGATCGAGTCGCGTCGCCGCCGAGAACGTGATGAGCGCTTTCCCCTCTCCGACTTCCAGACGTTCGATGCCGAGATCGCGCGCGGCCACGCGGATGCGGACGGTGTCGAGCAGCTGCTCGGCGGGGGTCGGCAGCGGCCCGAAGCGGTCCGTCAGCTCGGCGCGCAAATCGGCGACCGCGTCGTCGCTCGCGGCGCCGGCCAGGCGCTTGTACAGCGCCAGCCGCTGGTTCACCTCGGGGACGTAGTCGTCGGGCAAGAAGCCTTCCGCATTCACGCTCACCACGGGCTCGACGACCGCTGCCGTCGAATCGCCTTTCAATTCTCGCACGGCCTCGGCGAGAAGCTTCGAATAAAGATCGAAGCCGACGGCCGCGATGTGCCCGTGCTGCTCGGCGCCGAGCAGGTTGCCGGAGCCGCGGATCTCGAGATCCCGGAGGGCCAGCTTGAAGCCCGAGCCGAGCTCGGTCAGCTCTTGCAGGACGCGCAGCCGGCGCTGCGCCTGCTCGTCGACGCGGCCGTCCGCGGGCACGAGCAGATAGGCGAAGGCCTGCTGGCGCTCCCGGCCGACCCGCCCCCGGAGCTGATAGAGCTGGGCCAGACCAAAGCGGTCGGCGCGGTTGATGATGATGGTGTTCGACGCGGGAATGTCGAGTCCCGACTCCACGATCGCCGTGGAGAGGAGCACGTCGGCCTGGCCGCTGACGAACTTCACCATCGTCGCCTCCAGCTCGCGCTCCCGCATCTGCCCGTGCGCCATCACGATGCGCGCGTCGGGGGCCATCTCCTGGAGGAACCGGCCCATGGACGGCAGCGACTGCACCCGATTGTGGACGAAGAACACCTGGCCCCCGCGCTCCAGCTCCCGGTCGATCGCCTCCTTGATGACGCTCCGGCTGAACCGCCGCACCAGCGTCTCCACGGGCAACCGCTCCAGCGGCGCCGTCTCGATGACCGACATGTCGCGCACCCCGGACAGCGACATGTAGAGCGTCCGCGGGATCGGCGTGGCGGTCATGGCCAGGACGTGCACGGAGGCGCGCAGGGCCTTGATCTTCTCCTTGTGGGCGACGCCGAACCGGTGCTCCTCGTCGATGACGAGCAGGCCGAGGTTCTTGAACGCCACGTCCTTGGAGAGCAGGCGGTGGGTCCCGATGACGACGTCCACGCTGCCGGCGCGCAATCCCTCGATCACCGCCTTCTGCTCCGCGGCCGACCGGAAGCGCGAGAGCAGCTCGACCCGCGCCGGGAACGACGCGAAGCGGTCGGTGAAGGTCGTCCAGTGCTGCTGCGCGAGCACGGTCGTGGGCACCAGCACGGCGACCTGTGCGCCCTCGGCGACGGCCTTGAAGGCCGCGCGGAGCGCGACCTCCGTCTTGCCGTAGCCGACGTCGCCGGCCACCAGCCGGTCCATGGGACGCTCGGACTCCAGATCGCGCTTGACGTCCTCGATGGCCCGCAGCTGATCGGGCGTCTCCTCGAAGCGGAAGGACGCCTCGAACTCCCGCTGCCACGGCGCATCGGGCGAGAACGCCGTGCCCGCCGCGACGGAGCGGCGCGCGTAGAGCTTCAGCAGCTCCTCCGCCATCTCCCGCAGCGCCGCGCGCACGGAGTCCTTCACGCGTTGCCAGGAGGCGCCGCCGAGCCGATCGAGCCGTGCCGCTCCCGTGTCGCCGCCCAGGTACTTGGAGATCAGGTCGAGCCGGTCGACGGGCAGGTAGAGCTGGTTGTTCTCGGCGTACTCGAGCAGCAGGAAGTCGCCGTCGCGGTCGCCGATGTTCATCGTGCGCAGGCCCAGGTAACGGCCGATGCCGTGGTCCTCGTGCACGACCAGATCGCCGACGGCGAGGTCGGTGAAGGCCGTGATCGGTGAGCCGCGCTCGTACTTCGGTCGTCGCAGCGTGCGCCGGCGCGCGCCGAAGATCTCGCTCTCGGTGAGCAGGATGAAGCCGAGCGCGGGGAGGGACGCGCCGCTCGAGCATTCACCGGTGACGATGGCCAGCGGCTCGGGCCCGTCGAGGCCATCCGCGCTTGACGCCTCGACGGCGTGCTCACGCAGGATCTGGCGGAGGTGCTCGGCCTGGCGCTCGTCGGGGGCGACCAGGCGGACGCGAAAGCCCTCGCGGCGCCACTCCACCAGGGCTTCGGCCAGCTGGGCGAAGCGCCCGGTGAACTGCTCGGGCGCACGGGTGTCGAGCACGAATTCACGCGCGTCGAGCGCCGGCGCCGGCGTCCCCGCGCCGCTCATCGTCTCGAGCTCGATCCGCTGCCGCTCGCCCAGTCGCTCGCGCAGCGGCCGGCGCGATGGCGCCTCCTCGGCGACATCGTCCAGCAGCGCGGGCGCGTCGACGATCACGGGCGCGGCGGCCGGCAGATAGTCGACGAGGGAGCGGGGATCGGTCGACGCGCCCTCGAGCGGAAGCACGAGCAGATCGTCGATCGGCTGCTGCGAGCGCTGGGTGGTCGGATCGAAGAGGCGAATCGACTCGATGTCGTCGCCGAAGAACTCGAGCCGCGCGGGCGCGGCGTGGCTCGGCGAGAAGACGTCGACGATTCCGCCACGCGCGCTCCACTGCCCCACCTCGCCGACGGTGTCGACGCGCTCGTACCCGCTGCGCTCGAACGCCTCGATGAGCAGCTCGCGATCGAGACTGTCGCCGGCCGCCAGGCGCAGCGTCGCCGCCGTGAACTGCCCCGGATCCGGCAGTGCCACGTCGAGGGCCGCGGGCGTGGCCACGACCACGAGCGGCTCCCCGGCGAGGAGGCGTCGGCAGATGAGGGCCCGCTCGGCGTCCGCTTCCCGATGGTGGCCGCCACGCCACAATCGCGGCTCCTGCTCCGGGAACTCCGCGACCGCCGCCCCGAAGAACTTCAGATCCTGCGCCCACCGGTGCGCGTCCGCCAGCCCCGCGACGACGACCAGCGCCGCCCGCGGATGCGCCTGCAGCAGCTCCGCCATCGCCAGAGCCCGTGCCGCCGGTACGAGCCCCGCGACCCGCAGACAGGGATGTCCCTCGGCGAAGACTTTCGCCAGCTCTTCGAACGGCACCCACTGTCTCAGCATCCCGGAACGTCTAACCGTACCATGCCGAAGTTGTCGGAAGGGGGGCGACCCCCCCTCCGAGCGTTAGCGCGCGCCCTTGGCCAGGTAGAACGAGAGCGTCTCGAGCTCGATGGACAGATCGACGTGCTTGAGCCGGGCGTCGCGGGGCGTGCGCAGGCGGGACGGGGCAAAGTTCAGGATCGCCTTGATCCCCGCCTCGACGAGCTGGTCCGTGACCGCCTGCGCCGCCTCCGGCGGCACCGCGACGATCGCGATCTGGATCCCCCGCGCCTTGACCTCGTGGCCGAGCTCGCGGCTCGCCAGCACGCGGACGCCCGCGACCTCGCGCCCGATCTTCGCCGGATCGTCGTCGAAGATCGCGGCGATGCGGAAGCCCTGGCGCGCGAACCCCTTGTAGTGGAGCAGCGCGGAGCCGAGGTTGCCGAAGCCCACGAGCGCCACCGCCCATTCCCGATCGAGGCCGAGGATCTTCTGCAGCTCGGCCTTCAGCCCGGCCACGTAGTACCCGATGCCGCGGACCCCGAACTCCCCGAAGTAGGCGAGATCCTTGCGGACCTGCGCGGAGTTGAGATTGAAGCGCTCGGCCAGCTCCTGGGACGACACCGTCTTGACGCCGTCCTCCTCGAGCTGCTGCAGGCAGCGGGTGTACACGGACAGACGTCGGATCGTCATCTCCGGGATCTTCGGCAAGCGATAGCTCTGACGCCTTGGCATGAACCTCGGACCTACGCGGGCGCCGCGCGCGCGGCGCCCGTCCTTCCCTCGAACACTACTTGATCGGCTGAACGAAGAGCAGAATCATCGCGACCACGAGCACGTAGATCGCGAGTGATTCGATCAGTGCGAGACCGATGATCATCGCCGTCTGGATCCGTGCCGCCGCTCCCGGCTGGCGGGCCATCGCATCGACGGCGGAGGCCACGGCGCGGCCCTGACCCAGGCCGCACAGGCCGGCCGCGATGGCCATGCCGAGTCCGGCCGCGATCACCGCGAAAGGTCCGACCCAGCCCCCGCCCGTCGCCGCGTCGGCGGCGTGGGCGAGCACCGGGGCTCCCAGCACTCCCAGAACTGTCAGCATCAGTGTGCGTCGCACGAACGTCCTCCTCTGTATGCGTGGTCTGTCGATTCGTCGCCTCAGTGGTGTTGCGCTTCGTGCCCGTGCTCGGCTTCCTCGATGGCGCCGGAGATGTAGAGCATGGTCAGCATGATGAAGATGAAGGCCTGGAGGACCGCGACCAGGAGCTTCAACGGATAGAGGAAGCCGACCGTGAAGGCCACCATGATCAGCCCGCCGACCCCGCCGATCACGGCCCCCGCGCTGCTGCCGGAGAGCGCCCAGCCGATCAGTCCCTGCAGCCCCATCAGGAAGAAGATGATCGCGAGCAGGATGTGGCCGCCCGTCATGTTGCCGAAGAGCCGGAGCGAGAGCGACAGGGGCCGCGCCAGGTGGCTGATGATCTCGATCACGAACATGAGCGGCTTGAGCGCCAGCGGGACCGGGCCCATGAAGTGCTTGAGATACGTCAGCGCGCCCTGCTTCCGGATCCCGATCCAGTGATAGGTCAGGAACACGATGACGGCGCAGGCGGCGGTCGTGTTCAGATTCGCCGTCGGTGTCGCGAAGCCCGGCACCACCGACATGAGGTTGCCGACGAGGATGAAGAGCCCCAGGGTGGCGATGAGCGGAAGATAGCGACGTCCGTCGGGGCCCATGACGTCGTCGATGAGCCCCTGGATCTGCTCGAGCACGACCTCCATGAGGTTCTGCACCCCGCGCGGAACGAGCCCCATGTTGCGCGAAGCGGCCAGGGCCAGTCCGGCCAGCACGATCATGACGAGCCACGTGTACGTCACGTGGTCCGGAATCCCCGGCAGATGAAAAATGGGCGGATGCTCGATGACGTCCATTAGAGATCGGGGGGAGCGAACGCCGGATCGATCGAACGAAGGGGGCTACGCCCCCCTCCGGCTCCCCCGGCCCGATACCCCCCACCGGGAGCATTCGAACCGGGAGTATTCGAAAGGTCGACGGTCGAGTTGCGCAGGCCCTGCGCGATCAGCATGAAGGGCAGGACGGTGAGCCCGATCACGATGGCGACGGGATGGGCGTAGCCGCCGACGCAGAGGGCGCCGAAGGCGGCGAAGAGGACGAGGAAGCGGATGCCGGCGGCGAAGACCCAGCCCGAGACCTGGGGCGGCGCCCCGCCGGGAGCGCCGGCCGCGGTCGCCGCGCGAGACAGCCACCAGAAGTTACCGACCGTGAGCCCGCCCGCGGCGAGCACGCCGACCGCCGCCGACTGCCCCCCGAGCCACGCCGCGGGCCCCGCGAGCGCGGCGAGGGCGATCGCCGTCTCCAGCGTCACACGAGCGCGGAATTCAGTCATGGTTCGATTCGTTCATTCGCCGCTCGGCGGTCTTCACCGAGCGAAAGAGGTTCACGAAACCCGCGACGATGCCCACGAGCAGGCCGCCCAGCATCAGCCAGGGGCCCGTCCCGAGCCACCGATCGCCCCAGTACCCGGCGCCCAGCCCGATCACCGTGGAGAGCACCATCGTCATGCCGATCGAGGCCAGCTCGCCGAGGGATCTCCATTGCGGATCACCGCCGGGCGCCATGTGAACAGGAACACTAGCACACCGTCCATGGAGCGGCAAGAGAGTGCAAGGCATTGATTTAACTGTCTAACCTGAGCTGGCTCGGACGTCGGCAAGGCACAACCGGGCGAAGTCTCACCCGAACATCCCGCCCATTCGCGCGCCGGCGATCCGGTTGATCGCGATGACGCTGATGCTCGCCACCACGATCAGGATCACGCCGAGCGCGGCGGCCTCGCTGGCGCTGCCGGCGATGTAGAAGGAGAAGATCCCGACGGTGATCGTCTCCCAGCCGCCGAGCGACAGGAACAGGACGGCGGAGGCCTCCTGCAGCGAGGTCATGAACGAGAAGAGCGACCCCACGAGCACGCCTCGCCAGATGAGCGGCAGGGTGACGTCACGGAACGAGCGGAGCCCGGTGGCGCCGACGCTGGCCGCGGCCTCCTCCATCGAGCGGTGCACGAGCAGCAGCGACGCATACGCGCCGCGCACGGTGTACGGCAGCCGGCGGACGGCCAGCACGATCGGGATGATGATCCACAGGCTCGTCAGCCCACGGTCGAGGCCCGGCAGATCGAAGTGAAACGCGCGGATGTAAGCGATGCCGATCGCCGTCCCCGGGATGGCGAGGATCAGCGTGTTCAGCGCGTCGAGCGTGTCGCGGCCCGGCACCCGCGTGCGGGCGATGAGCCAGGCGATGGGCACGCCGACGACGACACACAGGAGCCCGGCCAGCCCCGAGTAGAGCAAGCTGTTGACGATGTACTTCGGGGTCTCGACGATCACGCGCTCGAAGTAGTGCAGCGTGTACTGCACGGGAAAAGGCGTCAGCGACCACCCGCGCCCGACCGACGCGAGGACCACCCCCAGATAGGGGATGAACGACAGCAGCATGACCGTCGAGAGAAAGAGCACGACGAACACCTGGCGCCAGCGGCCGAGACGCCGCCGCGTGATGCGCGAGTACGACAGCGACGAGTAGTCCTTGATGGCCACGTACCGGCGCGCCGCCACCAGGAAGACGAGGGCGAGCACGACCATCAGCGCGGAGATCACGATCCCCATGCGGAACAGTCTGCGGTCGACGAACTGGACGATGTTGAGATAGGCCTGCGAGGCGAGGAGGTCGTGGACGCCCAGGACGAGGGGCGTGGCGAAGTCGGAGAACGTCCAGATGAAGACGAGCAGGGCGCCGGCGACGTAGCCCGGCGTGGTCAGGGGAAGGGTGATCGTGCGGAGCTTGCGCCAGCCCCGCGCGCCGACGCTTTCCGCCGCCTCCTCGAGGGACGGATCGATCTTGCCGAGGGCATCGACCACGTTCAGGGCGATCATCGGGAACAGGTGCAGCGTCTCCACCAGCAGCACCCCGTGGATGCCGTAGACGAAGTTGATGGGCTTGGCGAGATCGAGATGGTCCATGAGCAGCACGTTGACGGTGCCCGCCCGCCCCAGGATGAACGTGAAGCCCAGCACACCGACCAGCGGCGGCGAGATGATCGGGATCAGCGTGAGATAGCTGAACAGGTCGCGGCCCGCGAAGTCGTAGCGCACGAGGAGGAACGCGATGCCGACGCCGAGGACGGAGGTGCAGGCCACGGTGGCGAGGCCGAGGAGCAGCGAGTTCCAGAGCGAGCGCACATAGAACCCGTCGCGGGCGAAGGCCACGAAGTGACCGAGCGTGATCCGTCCCCCCTCGTCGGTGACGGCATCGTAGAAGATCCGCAGCAGCGGATAGACGAGAAAGACGATCAGGAAGGACCAGATCGCGACGTAGCCGAGCGCCGGTCCGATCCGGCGCGCGGTCGCCCCCCGGATCCTCACTCGTCGGGCAGCGTGAGCGCGACCGAGGCCGGAAACGACACGCGGACCGCGTGCCCGGCCGGCAGCAGCTCGTGGTGCCAGGGGTCGCGGACGTCGACCTTAAGGACGGGGCCGCCCGCGGTCTCGACGTCGTAGCGGAGGGTGTTGCCCAGATAGGAGGCGAACGCGATGCGCCCGTCGACGCCATTCTCGCCGGCGCCACCGAGGGCCAGGTTCTCGGGACGCACGGCGATCACGCAGCGCACGCCCGGTCCCACGGCATCGGCGGCGCGGCCGTGGAGCACTCCCAGCGCCGTCTCCACCGCGGCCCGCTCCGCCCCCCGCGCCGTGCAGACCCCGGCGATGAAGTTGTTGGTCCCCACGAAGTCGGCCACGAACCGGTTCACGGGCCGCTCGTAGAGCGTCTTGGGGCCGGCGACCTGCAGGATGCGCCCGTCGCGCATCACGGCCACGCGGTCGGAGAGCGACAGCGCCTCCTCCTGGTCGTGGGTGACGTAGATCGTGGTGATGCCGAGCTCCTTCTGGAGCTTCCGGATCTCGGCCCGCACCTGGACCCGGATCTTCGCGTCGAGGTTCGAGAGCGGCTCGTCGAGCAGCAAGATATCGGGGCTGAGCACCAGCGCGCGCGCCAGCGCCACACGCTGCTGCTGGCCGCCCGACAGCTGGCCGGGATAACGATCGCCGAGCCCCGCGAGATTCACCTTGCGCAGCCCGTCGGCGAGCCGTCGTGCGATCTCGGCCGCCGAGAGCTTGCGGAGCTTCAAGCCGTAGCCGATGTTCGCCGCCACCGTCATGTGCGGCCATAGCGCGTAGTTCTGGAAGACCATGCCGATGTTGCGCTCATAGGGCGGCAGCCCATCGACGCGCCGCGCGCCGAAGTGGATCTCGCCCGCGTCGGGCGGACGATGGAAGCCCGCGATCAGACGAAGCAGCGTCGTCTTGCCGCAGCCCGAGGGGCCGAGCAGCGTGAACAGCTCGCCATCGTCGACTTCCACGCTGGCGTGGTCGACGGCGGCCACCCCGGCGAAGCGCTTGACGACGTCGCGCAGCGCGATCTTCAAGAGGCCGTCACGGCTTCTTCCAGACGGCCTCGATGTCCTTGCGGAACCGCTCCTTGAGCTGCTCGCTCCGCTTCTTGGCGACGTCCTCGTCGTAGACGTTCGAGACCGGCGTGTCGAAGTACGAGCGGACCCCGCCCGTGAACTCCACGGCCATCTCGATCTTGGAGCCGGCCGGGCCCTGCATCCGGAACCTCGGGCTGATGGGGAACAGCCCGCTCTCCATGAACACTTTCTGGCCCTGTTCCGTCAGCAGGAACTCGACGAATGCGCGTGCGGCCTTGGGATGCTTGGCCCCGGCGAGAATGGCCATCGGCTCCGGGGTCACGAAGGCGTTCTTCGGCGCCACGAACTTGATGTCGAAGCCCGAGACCTTCTCCTCGAACGCCATGTAGGACGGC
>Ga0207646_10006347_pt1 | contig 12242 bp, 7 predicted proteins | sample KBSK5502metaG_FD_184343 | JGI IMG/M metagenome (GOLD analysis project Ga0207646, IMG submission 184343) | Corn, switchgrass and miscanthus rhizosphere microbial communities from Kellogg Biological Station, Michigan, USA - KBS K5-50-2 metaG... | ecosystem: Host-associated > Plants > Roots >...
CCCTCATCGCCATGCTCCTCATCGTCGCCGTCGCAGGTAAAAGTGCACTGCTGCCGTTTTCCGGCTGGCTTCCGCGTGCGATGGAGGGACCGACGCCTTCGAGCGCCGTGTACTACGGATCGCTCTCGATTCATGCGGGATGCTTCCTGCTGTTGCGGGCGACGCCACTGCTCGAACACGCGCCGGTCGCCCGAGTTCTTGTGGGCGGGCTCGGCGCCGCGACCGCGATCTTCGCCGGGATCACCACGCGCGTGCAGAGCGATGTCAAATCATCGCTCGCCTACGCATCGCTGACGCAGGTGGGCATCATCGTCGTGGAAATCGCGATTGGCTGGACCACGGTCGCGTTCATTCATCTTGCCGGACACGCCTGCTTTCGACTGCTGCAGTTTCTGAGCGCGCCGAACGTCCTACACGATCTGCACGGAATTGAAAGCGCGATGGGCGAGCGGCCACCGGAAGCTCGCGGGTATCTCGAGATGTTGGCGCCAGCCCGCGTGCGTCGCACTCTGTATCTGGTTGCGCTTGAAAGGGGATTCCTCGACAGCATCATCGATCGTGTGGTGGTCGAGCCATTCATGCGAATCGCAAGTCATTTATCCCGTCTTGATCGTTGGCTCTGCGACGCCGTCGTGGCGGCGCCGCGGCCGGCATCAATCGAGGCAACGGAGGATCAGGATGAGTGACTCGCGATTGTGGCTCGCCGGTATCACAGTCCTGCCGGCGCTGGTGATTGGAGCGTCGTACTTTCGTATTGAAGTGGAACGGTTACGGCGGATGGCGGTCGCGTCTGCGGCGGTCATGCTGCTTGCAGCCCTCGCCGTTGCGGTTTCGCCACAGTTGCGCGTCCTCGCGATTCGTAGCAACGCTCTCACCTGGCTTCCCGAAGGAGAAGCGGTCCTTCGCATCGATACTCTGTCGTCGGTCCTCCTGCCATTTGCAGCGGGCCTCTGGTTGTTGACCGTTGCCGTAACGCCGCGCGCCGCTCTCGATCGCGGAGGCCTGCGCCGGACGGCGCTCGCGACGCTGATCACGCTCGCATCCTTTCTTACCGAAAGCGCCGTCGTACTCGTGGTGTTGTCATTGGCTTCCGTCTGGACGTTTCTTTCGGCCCTGTCGGACCCCGCACATCAGGCTCAGCGCCGAATCGTCGCGGTATATCTGGGCGGCTCGGCGCTGATCTTTGGCGTCGGTGTAGCACTGCTCGTTGGTCCGGGCGCGGGGAACGCCACTCTGGAAACGGCAGGCATGTGGGGCATCGTGACTGCGGCACTGATGCGGAAAGGGATTGTGCCGTTTCACGCCTGGGTTCCGGAGGTTTTCGACCATGGACGCCTGGGACCCGCGATTCTGTTCAGCGCACCACAAGTCGGTGCATATATGACGGTAGTGCTGGTCGTGCCGCGCGCATCGCCCGAAATGTTGCGCATGATCGCCATTCTGGCGCTGGGCACGGCCGTGTATGGGGCGGCGCTCGCGCTGGTCCAGACGAGCGCGCGCCGCGCGTGTGGCTATCTGTTTATGAGTCAGTCGGCCCTGGTGATGGCGGGTCTCGACTGCACGAGCGCTGGTGCGCTGGCGGGCGGATTGCTGGTGTGGTTGTCGGCGGGCCTCGCGTTTGCGGGACTCGCCCGCTGTGTTCTGGTGCTCGAAGCACGCCGGGGCCGACTCGATCTGACCAGGTACCACGGTGGTTACGAACGAATGCCGCTGCTGGCGATCAGTTTCATCTGCATGGGCCTGGCCTGCACCGGCTTTCCCGGCACGCTCGGTTTCGTGGGACAGGAACTCCTCGTCAACGGTGCCGTTGACGCTTTCCCGGTCATGGGCTTCGCTGTCGTTATCGCATCGGCGTTGACCGGCCTCGCGGTGCTTCGGATGTACTTCTCGCTATTCTGCGGCCGGCCGGATGTACGGTCTGATCCCGGTGTGCGGTTTGGGTTGACGAAGCGCGAAGCATGGACATTTGTGGCGCTCGTGATTGCGTTGATTGGCTTCGGCGTTGCTCCACGACCCCTCGTCGATTCGCGATTCGCTGCGAGTGACGAGATCCTTTTACTGCGGCGTACGTTCCTTACAAATCTCCACAATACAAATGGAGTCGACGGTGCGGTTGGGCGGCGGGACCGACATTCCGCGCTCGATCATTAATTTTCGGATGTAGGCGGAAGTTTCGGGCCGCGCAATCGCGGATTGCACTCCAACGCGGACGAGGCCGTCCGCATAGTCGAGGGCCTGGAAGGTGTGGCCGGCGATGATGGAGCCGAGGTTCTCGGTATCGCGGCTGCCGCCATCACGTGTGTCGAGTGTCGCGCCGTGCTCGACGAGCAACTGCACCACTTCGGTTCGGCCCTTCAGCGCGGCGCCCATGAGAGGTGTGCGGCCATCGTGGTTGGCGTGGTTGGGATCGAGTCCCAGCTCCAGCAACATCTGTATTGCCTGCAGGTTTTCTGCAGCAGATTGCTCGTAGGTCACTCCTTCGACCCATCCAATTCCTGCGGCCGCGGTCAAAGCACTGTCGGCATGATCGGTGAGAAGCATCGGGTCGGCGCCATAGGCAAGCAGAAGTTTCATCAACGCGGTATCGCCCGATTGTGCTGCGCGAACGAACGGCGTTGCGCCGGCCTCGAAGAACCATTGCATCGTAAAGATGGTTCGGCTCAGCGTGTTGTCCTTCACGCGGGAGTTCGGATCGGCGCCATGGTCGAGTAAAAATTTGATGAACTCGAGATTGTCCATGTCCGGTTTGGGTACCGGAAAGTCGCCGCCTTCGATGTTGCGGTTATCCGTCGCGAGGTACAGAGGCGTCCAGGCGCCTTTGTTGGCGAGGTTCACATTGGCGCCGCGCTCGATCAGATACGATGCCAGTTTGTAGTGCCGGTTGTTCGTTGCGATTAATAAAGGTGTCCAGCCGTAGTTCGTTGTTTGATTGACATTCGCGCCGGCATCGATGACCAATTTTGCCGACCCGATATCTCCTTCCCGAGCCGCGAATGCCAGTGGCGTGAGACCGCCGCTCTCCGCACCTACAAGGCCCGCGATGATAGTTTCCGTATCGTCGGCGTCTTCAGCAACAGGAGGCGCAGCAGCCGCGGCCGCTGCCGCCGCGGCAGGTGGTCGTTGCTGTCGCCGCGATGCGACTCTCGGCGCAATGCCGTTGGACGCTTCGAACGCGAGTTGCTCCTGATAGGTTCGACCGGCTGCTGAGGCTTTGGCTTGCCGTTCGGCATGTGCTTTGACCGCTTCCGTATCGACACGCGATGCCATATAGTTTCGCGGCACACCGGCGGCCGCCGACTTCGCGGCCAGATCTGCATGCGCTTCGATCAGTGCTTTAACGGCAGCGGGATGTTTCTGCTCGACGGCCCACATCAATGCCGTCGTCCCTCGAACCGGTTCTTTCGCGTTCACTTCGGCGCCGGCTTCAAGCAGCCGCCTGATCGTATCGGGATTTCCATTGCGCGCCGCCAGCATCACCATCGTTTCGCCGGCAGGTCCTTTTTGCTTCGCGTCTGCGCCGGCCTTCAAGAGATGCTGGACGATCACGGAATTGCCGTAAAGGGTGGCTAAATATAAAGGAGTGATGCCGTCCTGGGTTTTGAGATCAACGCGTGCGCCGGCGCCAACGAGCAGATCCACGGCTTCGACATCGTCGCGATAAACAGCCCAGTGCAGCGCAGTTGCGCCATTGGCCTGCGCGGCGTTCACATCTGTTTTTCGCTGGAGGAGTGTCCGGACTGCGGCCTTGTCGCCGTTCATGACCGCATCGGCGAGATCGCTGCGTCCCGCGGCAAAATCAAGTGCCGCGTTTGATAAGACCAAGGCGATGCAGAGCAAGAAGAGGCGTCTAATCATTTATCGCGGAAGATTAGCACAATTATCGGCCCTTTACCCTTTTCCTTTGAGTGACTAACATCGCTGTTATAAGATTGCGCTGCAATATCACTTCATAAGGTCTACCGGAGAAATCATGAATAAAAGATGGTTTGCGGTTGCGGGTTTAACGGTCATGCTGGCCGTTTTGACCGTTTCCGGACAGCAGACGCCGGCGCCGGCATCGAAGCCGCCGGCTCCAGCGCCCGACGCCACCCCGCAACGCGCACTTCTTGACCAGTATTGTGTGACGTGTCACAACGCCAAAGCCAAGACGGCCAACCTGTTGCTCGATCAGCTCGACATCGCGCACCTTCGAGATCATGCCGAAATCGGAGAGAAGGTCGTCCGCAAACTCCGCGCCGGGATGATGCCTCCAAAAGGAATGAAACGGCCGGACCAGGCCGCGATGGAGGCATTTATCGTCTGGATGGAAAATGAACTCGATCGCGGTGCCGTAACGCATTTGCCTCCGCCGGGACTGCACCGTCTGAATCGCACGGAGTATGCGAATTCAATTCGCGATCTGCTTGCGCTCGAAGTGGATCCGACGAAGTTCCTGCCCCCCGATGATTCGACGCACGGATTCGACAACATCGCCGGAGCATTGACGATGTCGCCCGCATTGATGGAAGCCTATCTTTCCGCTGCCGGCAAAATCAGCCGCCTCGCGATGGGTGATGTGTCGGCTCCAACGCAGGCGGTGTTCGAAGCGCCCGCCGATACGGCACAGAACTATCACATCGACGGCCTCCCGTTCGGAACTCGTGGCGGAATGCTGATCAAGTATGAATTTCCTGCCGATGGCGAATACACCTTCACAGTGAAGGGCGTCACGGGCTATTTCCAGGCGGTCCTCGGCCAGATCAAAGGCGAGCAGCTCGAAGTCACGGTTGATGGCGAGCGTGTGAAGCTCTTCGACTGGGACAAGGAAATTTCAAATACGCGCGGCAATGGCGGCCGAAGTCCGCGCGTTGCGCTGAAAGCAGGTCTGCACACGGTCGGGGTCACGTTCATCGCAACGAACGACGTGCCGGGAAGCGAGTTGAACAAACCCTTCATGCGCACCATGAACACGCCGGGCGAGATCCCGGGTTTCCTGTTCTATCCCCACGTGGGTCAAACCGTCATCGAGGGGCCATATGGTCCGCAGGGCGCCGCCGATACGGAAAGCCGCCGGAAGATTTTCGTGTGCCGTCCATCCGGCGCCCGGCGCGAAGCGCAAGCCCGACAGGGCGAAGCCTCAATAGAAGAAGGAGCCTGCGCCCGAAACATCATCTCGACACTGGCGAAGCATGCGTTCCGCCGCCCGGGGACACCGGGAGACCTGGAACTCCTGATGGAGTTTTATCTCGCGGGCCGCAATGAAGGCGGAAACTTCGATCAGGGAATCGAAGCCGCGCTGCAGCGCATCCTCGCCGATCCCGAGTTCGTGTATCGCGGGGAGCGCGAACCGGCAGCAGTCGCGGCAGGCAAGAGCTATCGCGTGAGCGATCTGGAACTCGCCTCGCGGCTTTCGTTTTTCCTGTGGAGCAGCATACCGGACGATGAGTTGATCGATGTCGCCGCGCAAGGCAAGTTGAGAGATTCCGCCGTGCTTGAAAAACAGGTGCGTCGAATGCTTACCGATCCGAAAGCCGACGCGTTGATCCAGAACTTCACGGGCCAGTGGCTGAGCGTCCGCTCGCTGAAAACGAGCGAGCCGGTCGTGAACCTGTTTCCGGATTTCGATGACAATCTGCGCAACGCCTTCCAGCGCGAGACCGAACTGTTCTTCGGCAGTATCGTTCGCGAGGACCGCAGCGTTCTTGATCTGCTGACAGCCGACTACACGTTCGTGAACGAGCGTCTTGCCAAGCACTATGGCATTCTGAACACGTACGGTCCGCAGTTCCGGCGCGTAACGCTGACACCGGATCTCGATATGCGCCGCGGCTTGCTTGGAAAGGGCGCGCTGCTGACGGTAACGTCGAACGCCGCCCGCACCTCACCGGTGACGCGTGGGAAGTGGTTCCTGCAGACGTTCCTCGGTGTCAGTCCTCCGGATCCGCCGCCAAACGTGCCGGCAATCCAGGAGCGGCCTCCCGACACGACCGGAAATACGAAGCCGCCCACGATGCGGCAGACCATGGAGGCGCACCACACGAATCCGGCATGCAATACGTGCCATCAGATCTTCGAGCCGATCGGACTCGCGCTCGAGAACTTTGATGCGGTCGCGATGTGGCGCACTCAAGACGAGGGCCAGCCTATTGACGCAACGGGCGTGCTTGTGGATGGCACAAAGGTCGATGGTGTCGCCAGCCTGCGCGAAGCGCTGCTGCACCGGTCCGATCAATTCGTGCGCGTCGTTGCCGAGAAGTTGCTCACGTACGCTCTCGGCCGTGGCGTCGAATATGGAGATATGCCGCTGGTGCGCTCGATCGTTCGTGACTCCGCGGCCAGCAAATACAGGTTTTCTTCACTCGTACTGAATATCGTCAAGAGCCCGGCATTCCAGATGAATGCGAAATTGGATAATACCGTTTCTCTAACACGTTAAATATGTCAGAAACCACAAAGACAATTAGCCACAAAGAGGCACAAAAATCACAAAAAATTTTGAGCCTTTTGTGCCTCTTTGTGGCTAATTGTCTTTGTGATTCGCTTTAATAATACTCGGAGACATTCACAATGTTCATAACCAAGAAGCACATTCCACGACGGACTGTCCTGAAGGGCGCCGGCGCGGCACTCGCGCTTCCGCTGCTGGAAGCGATGGTGCCGGCGGCGACAGCCATGGCACAGACGGCAGCCAGACCCAAGCCTCGATTCGTCGGCTGCTTTGTGCCGCACGGCATGGCGCCAGGCTACTGGGTGCCGGAAAAAGAAGGAACCGATTTCGATTTCAAATTCTGTTACAGACCGCTCGAACCTTTCCGCGAGTACGTGACGCTGATGAGCGGCCTGCATTCACGTTCGGCAGAACCGCCTCCAGGAGTGACCGGTGCCGATCACTGGGTGGCTGCGGCGTTTCTCTGCGCCAACAAACCGAAGAAGACGGCCGGCGCCGACGTCTATGCGGGTACCACGATCGATCAAATGATCGCGCAGAAAATCGGCCAGGATACGCTGATGCCGTCGATGCAGCTTGCCGTCGAGGATCCGGGCGCGAACTCGAGCAACTGCGGTGAAGGCTATAGCTGCGTTTACACCAACACGATCTCGTGGTCTTCACCGACGCAGCCGCTGCCGATGGAACTGAACCCGCAGGTGGTGTTCGAGCGCATGTTCGGCGACGGCACGACCGTCGACCAGCGCGCCGCGCGGCGTAAGCGCGATCGCAGCATTCTGGATTCGATCAACAGCAGTCTGTCTCGCCTCAAGAAAGACGTGAGCTCGTCCGATCGCGCAACGCTCGACAGTTATAGCGAAAACGTTCGCGAGATCGAGCGGCGGCTGGAAATTGCGATGAAAGCATCCACCGTTGCGCCAACGGACATGAGTGTGCCCGTCGGTGTGCCGCAATCGTTTGACGAACACATCAAGCTGCAGTTCGACCTTCTGGCGCTGGCGTTCCAGGCCGACATCACGCGCGTGGGCACCCTGATCTTCGCGCGCGACCTGACCGGCCGGACGTATCCGGAGAGCGAAGCGCCGACACTGGGCTTCCACGGTGGATCGCATCATGGCGAGGATCCGCGGCGCATCAACGACTACGCGAAGCTGAATCAGTATCACGTGAAGATGCTCGCGCATCTTGTCGAGAATCTTTCGAAGACCAAAGAAGGCGACGGAACGTTACTCGACCGCTCGCTGGTTCTCTATGGAACCAATATGGGAAACTCCAACCAGCATCTTCATTATGACGTGCCGCACGTGGTGGTCGGGAAACTCAACGGCAAAATGAAAGGAAACCGCCATCTGGCGTATCCCACTAAGCAGGTGCCGACAGGGAATCTGCTGTTGAGCATTCTGGACAAATTCGACATTCACCAGGAAAGCATCGGCGACAGCACCGGACGATTGGAGAATTTGTGATGACTCTCAAACGCATAACTGGAATTTGCATCGCCTTGCTGTTCATGTCGGTGGCGAGTTCGGCTGCGGTCCGCAGCGACGTTGCGGATGCTGCTGCGCGGGGCGACAAAGCCGCAGTTCGTTCGCTCATCGAACAACACGCCGATGTCAATGTGCCTCAGCCTGACGGGGCGACGGCGCTTCACTGGGCGGCGTATCGCGGCGACAAAGAATTGGTGGACATGCTGATTCGCGCGGGCGCGAATGCGAAGGTCGCGAACCGCGAAGGGTCCACGCCGCTGTGGCTGGCGTGCGTCAACGGAGATGCCGCAATCATCGGCGCACTCCTCAACGCTGGAGCCGATCCCAACGAGCATCTGCCGCTGGGCCGAACTCCGGTGATGGCCGCGGCGCGCACCGGGAATGTCGATGCGATCAAGGTTCTGCTGGACCACGGCGCGAATGTAAACGCGAAAGAAACGCTGCGCGGCACGACTCCGCTCATGTGGGCTGCAGACGAAGCGCATCCCGCCGCCGTGCAGTTTCTGATTCAGCATGGAGCCGATATCAATGCGCGCTCGAATCCCGCAGCGCGTGGAAGAGGACCGGCGCTCGGCAAAGCCAACGATCCGAGAAGACAGGTCGCCGCGCAAGGCGCTGCACTTGCCGCCGGAAAAGCGCTGGACCTGAATCAGATACGTCAGGTCAGTGAAGGCGCGAGCACGCAGGCGGCAGCGGCAACGGCAGCGCGCCGCGCAGCTGTGGATGAGGCGGCTCCGGATGCTCAGGACGATGCCGCCGTCGCGGCGGGTTTCTTCCGCCGTCCGCCGCCGATTGATGGCGGGGAATTGACGCCGCTGATCTACGCCGCGCGTTCGAATGATGTCGAATCGGTGAAGGTTCTTCTCGCAGCCGGTGTCAACATCAATCAAACCTCCGGTTACGGCTGGAGCCCATTGCTGGTGGCCGCTCAAAACCGGTACTACAAGCTTGGTGCGTATCTTCTCGATCATGGTGCGAATCCCAATCTCGTGAACAAAGGCGGGTGGACTCCGCTGTACCTTGCCACGGACAACCGCAACATCGAAAACGGCGATTACCCGGTGCGCAAGGGCGACATGGATCACCTCGACTTCATCAAGCTGCTGATCGACAAAGGCGCCGATGTGAACGCGCGGGTCAAGGACAGCACGGAAACACGGACCGTGTTTACGAACCAATGGCTCGATGAGAACGGCGCGACGGCGTTTCTGCGCGCATCGCAGTCCGGCGACGTCACCCTGATGAGACTCCTGCTGGCTCATGGTGCCGACCCGAATATCAATACCGTACTCGGTGTCACGCCATTGCATGTTGCTGCGGGAATCGGCTGGGTCGAAGGCATCACGTATGAATGGGGCGAAAAGGAAAACGTCGAGGCCGTCAAGCTGCTTCTGGATCTTGGCGCAGACGTGAACGTCCAGGCGGACACCGGCCGCACCGCCCTGCATGGCGCCGCGCACAAGGGCCGGTCCGCTGTCGTTCAAATGCTGTACGATCACGGCGCGAAGCTGAACGTGAAGGATTACGGAAACACGGACAACCGCGGGGGCAAGCTTGCGGTCCACACGTGGGAACCCGTGGATTATGCGGATGGCCTGGTTCGAGTCGGCGTGCAGTCCGCGATCCCGCACCCGGAGACCGGGCTTCTCCTGAGGAAATTGCTGACGGCGTCCGGGCTTCCGGCACCACCGGTCGGCCGTACGCTCGAATCGATCTGTATCACCGACGCCTGCGATTAGATTCGGTAATTCCACGTCGGACGCATAATTACCGAATTAGCGACAAATGACCTTCAGGCTAATTCGGTAATTATGCGTCCGACGTGGAATTACCCAATTATTTCCCCATCGCTTTCGCTTTCCACAACTCCCACGGCCGCTCATAACCTCGGTTTTCGCCTGAGTCCATCATCTTCTGAGCTTCCTGCGGGTCGAGGTATGTGACGTTGCCGCCTCCGAGTTGCAGTGCCTGCGCCTGGATCCGTGCATTCACGTCGAGATAGATGCTGCGGCCAACGACGTGTTGAATCGAAGGCCCCACGACAGCGACACCATGCCCGCGCATCAAAACGGCGTTCTTGTTGCCAAGCACTTCGGCCAGCGCGTGTCCTTTCTTCGAGTCGCTCACCAGCATATCCGTCATGCCGAACTGTTTGCGAATATCGAAAATGGGAACGCCGGTCCCGATAAATGTCGCCATGTGATACATGGGCCGCAGGGGCACGTTCGTCACACCGAAGGGAATCAGCGAAGCCGCGTGGTTGTGCACAACAGCATTCACGTCCGGCCGCGCTCTGTAGATCTCGGCATGGATGAATCGCTCGGAATACAACGCGCGTCCCTTCGCATCGACCGGATTGCCGTCGAGATCGAATTCAATCAAATCCGCGGCAGTCACGAGCTCCGGAGCGAGAGACCGCGCCATGATGAAGCGATTTGGATTTCGAGGATGCCGCAGACTCACGTGTCCAAACCCATCGAGCACCCCCTGCTGCGCCAGTATTCGATACGAAGCGACCAGATCTTCGATAAGCGCAGGCGGTACAGGACCCGCCGACGTCGGTGCCGGCGCTGGTTGCTGGACGGCCACAAAGGCGAAAACCATACTTGCCAGAAAATGTCGTGGTGTCATGGGCGACATATTATGATGTCACGCCAGGAGAAACAACCATGCGCTTCCTCGTTGTTATCACGGGCATTATCAGTGGCATTATCAGTTTTGGGGCTGCGCTCGGCGCATCCACAGGCCCCATTCCGCTCAACTGTAATCGCGCGTGGATGCGCCGAGTCGCGGATCAGTACCTGAGCGCGCTCGCTGCGCGCGATCCGAAGCGCGTGCCGGTTTCGAAGGACGTCAAGTACACGGAAAACGATCAGGCGATCGAGTTCGGCGACGGCTCATGGAAAACCATAGAGGGCCGTGGAAACTACACGCACATTTTCGCGGATCCCGAGTTCGGGCAGGTCGCCTACATGGGCACGATGCGCGAGGCGGGCGGGCCGATACTGATGAGCCTGCGATTGCGCATCGAGCTTGGACGCATCACCGAAATCGAGAGCGTCTTCTTCAGGCCGGGCGGTGGCGGTCCCAACAACATCGCCGACATGGACAAGCCGTATAAGCCCGAAGAGTTCTGGTTCAAGTCGATACCGCCCGTGCAGCAGATGTCGCGGCAGGAGTTGATCTCCATTGCCGACGCCTACTTCAGCGGATTGCAGAAAAACGATGGCAAAGGTGTGAACGGCACCGGCACGTATCCTTTTACGAATGACTGCCATCGCATCGAGAACGGCTCTCCGACGACGAACGTTCCGCGCCCACCAAATCAGCCGCCCACCGAGATCAACGGGTTTTCGATGGATTGTCTGGCACAGTTCAAGCTGGGCTACTACTTCGTCGTTCAGAACATTCACGATCGACGTTATCCGGTTGTGGATTGCGAGCGCGGCATCGTCTGGTCGCATGCGGTGCTCGATCAGGGTACGGTAAATTCCGGCGTTCTTTCCGATGGGCGCCCGTATCAGTTCAGAGGTTTCAACCGGCCTTCGAGCATCCTCGTGACTGAAGCGTTCCTTATCGAAAACGGGAAGATCCGGCGCGTCGAGATGGTCGGTCCTTCAGTTCCGTATCACTTGAATTCCGCCTGGGGTGGCTTGAGCGGAAACTGAAAGAGATTAGCCACAAAAAGGCACAAAAGTCACAAAAAACTCTTGAGCCTTTTGTGCCTTTTTGTGGCTAATTTTCCCCTTCTAATTCACCGCGAAGCAATACAACAACCCGGCTCCGCCCGTGGAAACGAGGTTCGGCTGGCTGCACCCACGGCTTGCATGAGTGGAATTCCAGGAGCTGTTGTTACCGCCCTGCTTATCCGAATGGCCGAGCTGGACCTGGCCTCGACCATCCGCGTTGCTCGTATAGTTGCTGCAGGTGTGATCCATCGCATCGGTATACGCGCGGCCGTCCGCCTGCGATCCGGTCAGGATGTCATGCGTATTCGGCATGTCGCCAACACCGTTCACGATGCCTTGCTTTTCGGTCAGGGAAAACTGTTTGCCGAGCGCATTTCCGATTCGCGCCTGGTCGATTGTGTCGCCATGCAGTTCGCCGACATTCATCGCGACGCGCTGGCCGCGCGAGTTGAACCACGGGCCGTTGCCGATTCGATCACGCGCGTTGACGGCGCCCTGGCCTTGAGTGCTGAGGTAGGCATGCCAGGTCGCGCCTCCCCGGCCGGCCGAGGAGGCCATCTGCTGGCAATACGCATCGGCACCGGCGAGGCCGCCGTAGTTGGCGCCATCACCCTTGCCGACACTGGTAATGAAGAAACT
>Ga0207646_10006348_pt1 | contig 12242 bp, 6 predicted proteins | sample KBSK5502metaG_FD_184343 | JGI IMG/M metagenome (GOLD analysis project Ga0207646, IMG submission 184343) | Corn, switchgrass and miscanthus rhizosphere microbial communities from Kellogg Biological Station, Michigan, USA - KBS K5-50-2 metaG... | ecosystem: Host-associated > Plants > Roots >...
CATACCAGGCAGCCTGCTGCTTCACGCCCAGGACCCGGGAGCCGGTACGATCACGTATGGCGCGAGCACGCTCCATCCCCTTCCGCCCGGCTTCAGTTTCGATCCGAGTCAGCCCGGATTGATCAAAGGCGCGGCCACGGGGGCCGGATCCTACGTGGTGACCGTGACCGCGACGGCGCGTGGCCACGTGGTGTCGCAGACGTTTAGCTGGGCCGTCGCCGTGAATCAGCCGCCCGTCGTCTCCGTACCTGTCGACCCGGTGACGAGAGTCCAGTCTTCGTCCGGCAACTCTCTTGGACTCCCGATGGGCGCCACGGATCCGGACCCGGGTGACAGCATCGTGAGCTTCGTCGTCCTGGGTCTGCCGCCTGGCGTCACCTATGACGCCACGACGCATCTCCTCACCGGACACACGGACACGGCCGGACTCTACACGGTGACGGCGAAGGCGCGAGATCTCGCCGGCAACACCACCACCCGCTCGTTCCTGTGGATCGTGGAGGACATCCACGAGATCGATTTGAGCATCGCCGCGAAGGCGACGCTGAACCCGCCCGTGATCGGTGTGACCGGACCGCAGAACCCCAGCCTGAAGGTCACGGTTGTCATCACCAACCGCGGTCTCGAGTCGCTCCTGCATGCAACTGGACACGTCTCGTTGCCGCCCGACTGGGACGGTGTGCCTTGGACATGTCAGGGGGCGCACCAGGGGTCGGGCGGAATTCTGCCCGGCCCTGGCGGTCACACTGGATCCGTTGATCTCGAGCTGTCCGGACCGAAAGGGTCCACCCTGACGTGCGTAGCGAACGGTCCGTCGGGATCCCTCAGCAGTCTGGCCGTCGACGCCGTGGCCAGCGTCGCAGCGCCGGGACCTATCTCCGATCCGTATCTCCTGAACAACATCGCGGTCGCCCACTATCCGGCCCAGACACCGGCGACGCCGGATCACGCACCCGTGTTCACGAACCCGGGCGATCAGCACATCTTCGCCGGCGACCCCATCTCAATTGCGCTCCAGGCGGTGGACGCGGATACCGACCCGCTGGCGTATGGCGTCGTCGCCGGCGCGCTGCCCCCCGGCCTCGAGTTGAGCGGTTCGACCGGTGTGACGACCGGCACGCCTCCCGCTGGGAGCGCCGGCGATTATCCGGTCACGATCGCCGTGACGGACGGTACGGATGTCGCGCTTCAGTCCTTCGTGTGGCACGTCGCGGTGCCGACCTTCTCGTTCACGGGCCCCGGCACGCAGCTCAGCGCGGTCGACCATACGATCCATCTCCCGCTCGACATCCCGATCTTCGTGCCCGGTCCGATCGCGGTGCTCGCCTCCGGGTTGCCGGACGGGCTTTCACTGCAATCGACGCCCGATCTCCGAACGTGGTGGATCGCGGGCGTGCCCACGACGGCGGCGATCGGCCCGCATGCGGTGATGGTGAACGCGACGCTCGGCACGCGAACGATCGTGCGTGCATTCACGTGGAATATCGTGCCCGACTACCTGCCTGTCCTCGATGATCCCGGCGATCAGCTCAACGCCGTTGGGCAGAGCGTGCATCTGCAGCTTCACGCCACCGACCAAAACGGCGACGCCATCGTGTACGGCATCGGCCCGCGGCTTGGGCTGCCCGCCGGCCTCTCGTTGAATCCGACGACAGGGCTGATCTCCGGGATGCCCACCGTCCCTGTGCTCTCGAAGACCGTGCAGGTGACGGCGACCGCCAACGGCAAGAAGGTGTCACGGGTGTTCCAGTGGACCATCCAGGCCAACCACGCGCCTACGCTGAGCAATCCAGGCGATCAGTTGAGCGTCGAGCAGGCGGCTGTGAATCTTCAGCTCCAGGCTGCGGATCTCGACGGTGATGCGCTGAGTTTCGGCGTGGATCCGAGCCAGCCGCTACCGCCAGGTCTCACCTTGCAGCCGACGACCGGCCTGATCTCGGGATTCCCAGGTCCCCGGGGGGGGTTGTTGCCGAACCTTCCGCCGAAGGTCGTCTTCACGGTGGGCGTGTTCGTCCAGGACCAATGGGGAGTGAGGTCGCCGCTTCAGACGTTCGTCTGGACCATCAATCGGAGGCCGGTGGTTCAAGACCCTGGTGAGCAGGTGACGGTCGTCGGCCATAGCGTGTCGCTTCCGATTGCGGTCAGCGATCCAGACGGGGATCCGTTCATCGTGACGGTCAGCGGCCTGCCCGCTGGCCTCACCTCGAATTCGTCGATTCATGGAACGACCATCCACGGCACGCCGACCGGCACCGGCCATTCGACGGTCGTGATCACCGCGACGGACAACCGCGGCGCGGTCACGACTCTCGGCTTCGAGTGGCTGGTCGTGCAGGCAGGCCAGACCGACCTGGTGGTGTCGGCGACGGCGGTGGGGGCTGGCGATCACGTGACGTTCAGCGTGGTCGTCGAGAACAAGGGACAGGTGCCCATCGACACTCACCTCGTGGTTACGGAGCCGTCGAACGTGAGCTCGGGATTCGTGCACTGGTCGTGCACGGCGGGGTCCCCGGGGAACGCTGCCGGCAGCATGACGCTGACCCTTTTCAATCTGCGGCACGGCTACAGCGTGACCTGCACCACTGCCCTGACGTTCACTGGCCCATCGGTGACGCTCACGGCGACGGCATCCGCCGCCAACGATCCGTATCCCGCGAACAACACGGCCGTCGTCGTGTACCCGCCCCATCCCTAGATGAAGGACGAGAGGTTGGGGTCGGGCCGCCGCTCGCGATCTGCGGCGCGACGTACTCCTCAAAGGAAACCGGCGGCGCTAAGGCGGGCCGGACGTGGGCGTCAGGCCGACGCGTCGCATCAGATCCTCGAACCGCGGATCCGCGCGCAGGCCGTCGAGCCGGGGGTCGGCCCGGAGGACGGTGAGCCAGCTCGACCGCTCGGCGTACGCCTTCTCCAGCCAGCGCAGCGCTTCCTCCTTCTCGCCGAGGCCGGCGTAGAGGACGGCCAGGTGATACGGCGCGGTGCCGGGCTGCGCGCGAAGCGCCCTGGCGACCTTGCGCGCCTGGTCCTTCCTCCCCGCGACCGCATCGACGTGTCCGAGGAGCGATTGCAGGAGCCCGCTCCTGCCGCCCAAGGCGACCGCGCGCTGCAGCTCGGCGGTGGCCTCCGCGTACAGCCGCTTCTGCTCGCAGGCCAGGGCGAGGTACCGGTGTCCCTGCACGAACCCGGGCTCGAGCTCCAGCGTGCTGCGCAACTGCTCGATGGCCTCGTCGTAGCGCCGCACGTAGTAGAGGACGACGCCGACATGGTAGCTCGTGTTGAGGGAGAGCGGATCAACCTCCTGTGCGCGGCGGACCTCCGCCACCGCTTCCTCCGGCCGGCCCACTTCGGCCAGGTAGAGGCCGTACCAGTAGTGCGCGGTGGGATAGCTGGGATTGAGCTCGATGGCGCGCCGGAACTCTCGCTCCGCGCCGCCCCAGTCCCAATCGTGTCGCAGCTGGACGGAGGCCAGCGACGTGTGCGCCTCGGCGAGGCCGTCGTCGAGGCGCAGCGCTTCCAGGGCCGCCGCCTTCGCGCGGGCGTAGGCGCCCTCGGCCGGCACCTCGCTCAGCACGGCCAGCACGTTGTAGGAGTCGGCCAGACCCGCATGGGCCAGCGCGTAGTGCGGGTCCTTCTCGATCGCCTCCTGGAAATAAGTGATCGCGCGCTGGAGGTCTTCCGGCGTGCGCTTGTTCCAGAAGTAGCGGCCGCGGAGGTACAGCTCGTACGCGGCGGCGTCGTCGGTGTAGCGCCGGGTGAGCCGCTCCTTATCCTCGCCCGCCAACCGGGGATGGACCTTGGCCGCGATCTCGCGCGTGATGTCTTCCTGCACGCCCGGGAGGCCCGTGAGGAGCGGCGTGTACTGCTCGCCCCAGAGTCGCGCGCCGTCGCGCACGTCGACCAGCTCCACTTCGATCGTGAACCGGCCGCCCTGATGGACCACGCGGCCGGCGAGGACCGCTCTCACCCCGAGCTGCCGGCCCACTTCGCGCGGGCTCGCCCCCGCACTCTTGTAGCCGAAGACGGTGCTGCGGGCCATGACCTTCAGGCGCGGCAGCCTCGAGAGACTGTCGATGACGCCCTCGGTGATGCCCTGGCTCAGGTACTCCGTCTCCGGATCCGCGTTCGCGCTGACCAGGGGCAGGACGGCGAGCGATTCGATGGCGGCCGGCGCGAGCGGCGGCGGGTGGCGCTCGAAGACACCTCCCAGGGCGATGGCGAGGAGTGTCGCCGCGGAGAGCGCCGCCGACACGACGGCCGCGCGGTTCCTCCGGACGAACTTCGACGAGCGGTAGGCGACGCCATCGCGGCGCGCGCGGATGGGGAAGCCGTCGAGGTGGCGGCGCACGTCCTCCGAGAGCTCCTCGACGGAGCCGTACCGATGGCGCGGCTCCTTGCGCAGCGCCTTGAGGACGATGGTGTCCAGGTCGCCACGCAGCTCCGAGGGTGAGGACCGGACGGGCTCGGTCCGTGCGCGTGCCTCCCGCCGCGCCACCGCGCTGGGCGGCCGGGGGTCGGTGTCGCAGACGACACGCACGATCGCTTCCAGCGAGTTCCCAGGCACCTCGTACGGCCGGCGGCCGATCAGCAGCTCGTAGAGCACGACGCCGAGCGAATACACGTCGCTGGCGGCGGTGACGGCCTCGCCCCGGACCAGCTCCGGGCTCGCGTACTCCGGGGTCATGGCGGGGGTCATGGTGGCGGTGGGGGCGGTCAGCGCGTCGACGCCCTCGAGCAGCTTGGCGATGCCGAAGTCGAGCAGCTTTGGGCTGCCGTCCGCGCTCACCAGGATGTTCGCCGGCTTGAGGTCCCGGTGCACGACGAGGTTGAGGTGGGCGTGATGGACGGCGTCGCACACCGACCGGAAGGTCTCCAGGCGCCGGCGCGTGTCGAGCCCGGCGGCGTCGCAGTACTCCGTGATGGGCCGTCCCTCCACGTACTCCATGACGAAGTAGGGACGTCCCTCGTCCGTGGCGCCGCCGTCGAAGATGGTGGCGATGTTGGGATGCTGGAGGCGGGCCAGGATCTGGCGCTCCTCCCTCAGCCGTCGTTCGAGGAGCGCCGGCCCGCCGCTGTAGACGACCTTGAGGGCGACCACCCGGCGGAAGGCGTCGTCGTCGCGGACGGCCCGATAGACGATGCCCATGCCGCCGTGACCGATCTGGCCCAGCACCCGGTAGGGCCCGACACGCGTCCCTTCCAGCCCGGCGGCCGTGGTCAGCGAGGCGGGGAGGGACAGGAAGTCGCCGGCCTCGCCCTGCGCAGCGAGCAGCGATTCCACCTCGGCGCGCAGGGAGGCGTCGTCGCCGCACGCCGTATCCAGGAAGGCGCGGAGCGCTTCCGGCGGGCGGGCCAGTGCCGCCTCGAGCACGTCCTTGACCTGCCGCCACCGCCTGGCATCCGACATCGCGCGAGAGAGAACGTTGGCTGGAGTGTAGCGGCGTCGCGGCCGGGGTCAAGCGGGGCCGGCGGCCATCGTCCGCGCGTCACGCCGCGGGCATGTCGGACCAGGAGCGGGATCAGATTTATCAGGAGGCCGGTGATCACGGCCGCACCCAGTCCCACGCACGTCAAGGGACCGGGACAAGGGGTACCTGGGCTGGTGCTGCAGATACGTGAAGGCGAAGTAGCGCAGACGACGGTGGTGACTAGAAGCCGCAGCGCCCGACGAGCGCCGCTAGGCGCGGATCTGCCCGCAGGCACTGGCCGGGACGCCCCGCGAAGGATAACGCCGCCGAGGAGGAGACGCACGGAAGAATACTGCCCATTTGGTTAGATTTCTAATGATCTAATCGTCATTTCAGCACCGAAGGCTGAATCGTGTCTTTCCCAGAGCCGCTCGCCGTCCGTCAGGCAACGCTTCAGGCAACGCCGGTGCGACGCGGTCTCGCCGCACGCATCGGCCTATGGATCGTACAGGTCGCGCTCGCTGAGATGTTCTTGATGGCCGGCGGCTCGAAGCTCGCCGGCGCTCCGCAGATGGTGGCCCTCTTCGATGCCATCGGCGTCGGTCAGTGGTTCCGATACGTCACGGGAGGCATCGAGGTCTCCTCGGTGCTCGCGCTGCTCTGGCCCCGCACTGGCGCCGCTGGCGGTGGCGCTCGTCGTGACGATGATCGGTGCAGTCGGAATTCACCTCTGCGTCATCGGCGGCTCACCGGCGATGCCGACGTACCTGCTGCTCGGCTCTGCCGTGGTCGCCTGGGCTCGTCGCGACCAGCTGCTCCGCGCGGCGCTCTCCCGCTGACCAGCGCGTCATGGCTGAGGATCGCCAGGCTTGCTACCTCAATGGCGTTATGGAGAGATACGCCGACCGCGGTATCCCACAACCATGCCTTGCCGTGATGCAACGGGACGCGCCGGATCGTAAGGTGATTCACCACGGAGGGGCGGCCATGGAGCCAGGCACATCGTACGCTGATCCCCGTCACGAGGACGACGACGGCGAGGGTCTCCGACGGATCGTCGACCTAGTTCCCCTGCTTGCGGCGCCGCTACGAGCCACGCTGAACGTGATCCCGGCGCACACGTGGCATGCGTCTCCGTCGGGCGGGCTGACGTTCGTCAATGGACGATGCGCGGACTACCTCGGGCTCGCGAAGGATCATCCGCTTCGGTCCGGAACGGACACGGGGGCAGCCTGGGACCCTTTTCTCCACCCGGACGATCACGAACCGACGCGAGAAGCGTGGTCGAACTGGTTGAGCACCGGATCTGCGGGGGAAGTGAGCGTTCGCCTTCGTAGCGCCGAAGGCAACTACCGCTGGTTCCTCTCTCGTGCGGAGCCTCTCCGAGGCAGCGACGGCACGCTTCTCCATTGGATCGGGATCAACCTCGACATCGAAGAATACAAACGGGCCGAGTTCCAACTTGCCGAGGGGGCCAGCGCGCTGCGCAAGAGCGAGACGGAGCTCAGGCAGACGCTGGATTTCACGCCTCAACTTATCGCGGTATACGGACCCAACCGTGAACGTCTCCACATCAACCGCATAGCACTTGATTACCTGGGCGTCAGCCTTGAAGAGTGGCGGCAGACGCTTGAGGGCGGTGCGTTCGGTCATCCAGATGACCGAGCGCGGGACCGAGATTGTTTTGATCGTGCTCGCTCTGCAGGGTCGGCCTACGAGCTGGAATTGCGATTGCGCAAGGGCGATGGAGGTCACCGTTGGTTTCTGGCTCGTTACAACCCGGTGCGCGACGAAGAGGGCCAGATCATCCGCTGGTATGTCGCCTGTACCGACATCGACGATCGGAAGAGGGCTGAAGAGCGGCTGCAGCAGGAAAACGTGGCCCTGCGAGAGGAAGTCGACAAGGCGTCGATGTTCGAAGAGATCGTCGGCGCCTCTGCGGCCCTGACGGCCGTGCTGTCGCGCGTGTCCAAGGTAGCCGGCAGCGATTCCACGGTGCTCGTCACCGGCGAGAGCGGCACGGGAAAGGAACTCGTCGCGCGCGCGATCCACCGGCGGTCTCGACGGGCCTCGCGAGCGTTCGTGGCCGTGAACTGCGCGGCCATTCCGCGGGACTTGATTGCCTCCGAGCTCTTCGGTCATGAGAGGGGTGCCTTCACCGGGGCCGTGCAGCGGCGACTCGGTCGCTTCGAGCTGGCGGAGGGCGGCACGATCTTCCTCGACGAAGTGGGCGAACTGTCAGTCGACACACAGGTCGCCCTGCTGCGCGTCCTCCAGGAGCGGGAGTTCGAGCGGATGGGAGGAAGAGGGCGGATCAAGATCGATGTCCGCGTCATCGCCGCCACCAATCGTGACTTGACGGCCGCGGTGGCCGACGGAACGTTCCGCGAGGATCTCTTCTATCGGCTCAACGTGTTTCCCGTCGAGATGCCTCCCTTGCGAGAACGGAGAGAAGACATTCCCGTGCTGGTGGAGTACTTCATCGGCCGCTACGCGCGGAAGGCAGGGAAGGCGTTCCAACGGGTCAGCAAGCGGACCCTCGATCGGCTGCAGTCCTATCCGTGGCCCGGGAACGTGCGCGAGCTGCAGAACGTGATCGAGCGGTCAGTGATCCTCTCCGACACCGAGGAATTCACGGTCGACGAGAGCTGGTTGTCCGCGGCGCCCGCGATCGAGAGCCGGCTCGGCTTGTCCCGCACACTGGCCGCGCAGGAGAAGGCGATCGTGGAGGATGCCCTGCGCGCGACCGGCGGGCGCGTGTTCGGGCCCGCGGGAGCGGCGGCGCGGCTCGGGATTCCGCGCTCGACGCTCGAATCGAGGATTCGCGCGCTGAAGATCGACAAGAGGCGCTTTCGCACACGAGACCCGAAGGGTTCCTGACCTGACGCTGTCCAGGACGTCGCCGTTGCCGCAATCTCGCCCGTTCCGCGTCTCCTGACGCTGCATTCGGTCGCTTCGCCTGGACCGGCATTTGCCTTCCGAGCACCCGTGCCGTTGCTGAGGATCCAGCGCACGACGAGCCGGCCCGTCGTGTTCACCGTCAGCGGCTGCCTCGACGCCGAGAACGTGCGCGAGCTGTGCCAGCTCATCGACGCAGAGCCGAGCGGGGCCATGGTGGTGCTGGACCTGACCGATCTGTTGCTTGCGGATCGTGAGGCCGTGCGCGTGCTGCGCAACTGCGAAACCAGCGGCCGCATCGTCCTTCGCAATTGTCCTGCCTACGTCCGCCTATGGATTGCGGCTGAGGGAAATCGTTGAGCCGAGGCCTCGCTGCACGCTGGTGTGACGTCGCCAATGGCGAAATGCTGGACAACAACCGCTGGTCGCGCGCGATCTCGACGACCGCTCCTCACACTCCCCTGCCTCCAGTGAAGACGTAGCGCCAGACGACACACGACAAAGGCTTTGCTCGCACCGGCCGCGCTCTTCCCGGCGCGATGCCGGCTCGTCGCAGCAATCGTCCGCGACGCTGGCGAGCACGATGCAGTAGCGGGGTGCAGGCCGAGAAGAGGCCGTCGTGGGCAGCGTCACGTTCTGACTGGAGGAGTGGTGGTTCTGAAGATCGTCTACTGGGCGACCACGGTCATCGCCGCGGCGATGTTGCTGATGGCCGTCACCTACCTGACGGGCAGCGCGAAGATCGTCGCCGCCATCACCCACCTTGGCTACCCGCAGCATCTCAGGGTGGTTCTCGGCATCGCCAAGCCGGCGGCCGGCGTCGTCCTGCTCTTGCCGGGACTCCGTGTGCTGAAGGAGTGGGCCTACGCGGGAGTGAGCTTCGCATGGTCGATGGCCTTCCTCGCGCACCGGCTGGCCGGCGACGGAGCCATGGCGCTGTTTCCGCTCGTGCTCCTCGCCCTCCTGTTCGCGTCGTATCTGACCAGGCCGGCGAGCCGTCGTCTGGCTGCCGACGCCTCGCGTTGATGAGGTCTCAGCCATGACGAGCGATCGAACGATTCTCATCACCGGAGTGAGGCGACGCCGCGCCGTGCAGCCGGCCGAAATCAGTTGTGTGACCTGGCGTGAAGCCGGGATTCAAAGGAGATGACGATGAAGAAGTACTTGGCGTTGTCGTTGACCCTCATGGCCTTGGTGCCGAGCGGCGCCGCATGGGCGGAGAACCCGAGTCCTCGGCTCCTCACACCGCAGAACTCCGTCCTGATCCTGATCGACCATGAGCCGCAGATGGCGTTCGCCACGAGGTCGATCGACATCATGGACCTCCGGAACAACGTCACGGCCTTGGCGAAGGCGGCGAAGGCCTTCGGCGTCCCGACCGTCTTGTCGACCGTCGCGGAGACGACCTTCAGCGGCCCCCTCTTCCCCGAGGTACGGGCCGTGTTTCCCGAGTTGAAGCCCGTCGAGCGCACAACGATGAACGCGTGGGAGGACGCGCGGTTCGTGGACGCCGTGAAGAAGACGGGCCGCAAGAAGCTCGTCATCGCGGCCCTGTGGACCGAGGTCTGTGGCGTGGGCCCCACTCTCTCCGCGATCGCCGACGGGTACGAGGTCTATTTCGTCGCTGACGCGTCGGGAGGCGTGAGCCGCGAGGCGCACGACCTGGCCATCCAGCGCATGATCCAGGCCGGGGCCACGCCGGTCACCTGGCTCCAGGTGCTCCTCGAGTTCCAGCGCGACTGGGCGCGGCAAGGAACATACGCGGCCGTCACGGGCATCGCGAAGGAGCACGGCGGCGGCTACGGGCTCGGGATCCTTTACGCCGAGAAGATGTTACCTGCCAAGGAAGGTCACTGATCGCGGAAGGTTCGTGAGGCGCGGGCCGCTCGGGTCCGCGCCTCCTCCGGGAAGGGGAGGAGAGGCCATGGACGCGAGCAGAAGGGAATTCCTTGCCACGGGCGCTGCCGCTGGAGTGACCTGGGCATTCGGACGGCGAGAGGCATTGGCCGAGAGCGACGCTGCGGATCTGATCCTGTTCAACGGCAACTTCGCAACGATGAAGAAGACACGCCCGCTCGCGGAGGCCGTCTCGATTCGAGCCGGGCGCTTCTCGTCAGTTGGATCGACGTCGGAAGTGATGCGCGAGAAGGGGGCGGCGACCCGACTCATCGACGTCAAGGGCGGCACCGTCATCCCGGGACTGAATGACTCGCACACGCACCCGATCCGAGGCGGCCTCTACTACAACCTCGAGCTGCGCTGGGATGGCGTGCCGTCGCTCTCCGACGCCCTCGCCCTGCTTCGCGAGCAGGCGCGGCGCACGCCCCCGCCGCATTGGGTCCGGGTGGTGGGCGGCTGGACGGCGTTCCAGTTCAAGGAGCGCCGCATGCCAACGCTGGACGAGATCAACGCCGCGGCCCCGGACACTCCGGTGTTCATCCTGCACCTGTACGACAGGGCCTGGCTCAACGGCGCGGCTCTGAAGGCGGTCGGCTATACCAAGGATACGCCGGAGCCCCCGGGCGGCGAGATACAACGGGACAAGAACGGGGACCCCACCGGACTGCTGATCGCGCGGCCGAACGCTTGGATTCTCTACTCCACGCTGGCAAAGGGGCCGAAGCTCTCCTACGAGGATCAGTTGAACTCCACGCGCCGCTTCATGCGCGAGCTGAACCGCTTCGGCGTGACGAGCGTGATCGACGCTGCCGGCGGCTTCCAGAACTACCCCGACGATTACCAGGTCATCGAGGAGCTGGGGCGCAAGGGGCTCCTGACGACGCGTATCGCCTACCACCTCTTCTCGCAACGCCCCAAGGGGGAGCTGGACGACTTCAAGCGCTGGTCAGGGATGGCGAAGCCAGGCCAGGGCGACGACTTCCTGCGCCTCAATGGAGCGGGGGAGTTGCTCGTCTACTCGGCGGCCGACTTCGAGGACTTCCGCCAACCCCGGCCCGACATGCCGCCGAGCATGGAACCCGACCTCACGGCAGTCGTCACGCACCTGGCGGGAAGCCGCTGGCCCTTCCGTCTGCACGCCACCTATGACGAGACCATCACTCGCGCTCTGGACGTCTTCGAGAGGGTGAACCGCGATGTGCCGCTCACCGGCATCCGCTGGTTCCTCGACCACGCGGAGATGATCTCGCCGCGCAACATCGAGCGCGTCAAGGCCCTTGGCGGCGGCATCGCCATCCAAGACCGCATGGCGTTCCAGGGGGAGTACTTCCTCGAGCGCTACGGCACCACGGCTGCGCAGAACGCTCCACCGATCTCGCGCATGCTCGCGGCGGGCGTGCCGGTCGGGGCGGGCACGGACGCCACCCGCGTCTCGAGCTACAACCCGTTCTACAGCCTGCACTGGCTAGTGACAGGAAGGACGCTCGGAGGAGTGACGCTGAACTCGCGAGACAACCGCCTCGACAGGATGGAGGCGCTGCGCCTATGGACGGTCGGGAGTTCCTGGTTCTCGGGCGAGGACGGCAAGAAGGGGATGGTGGCACCCGGACACCTGGCCGACCTCGCCGTGCTCTCCGCGGACTACTTCTCGGTGCCCGACGAGCAGATCAAGGGCCTCGAGTCAGTACTCACTCTTGTCGGAGGCAAAGTCGTCCATGCCGCCAGGGAGTTCGGCGCCCAGGCGCCGCCGCCTCTGCCCGTCAGCCCGAGCTGGGCACCAGTCAATCCGCAGTCCGCTCAGCATGCTGCGGACGGACACGTGCACCTTGCCCGGCCGAGCGTCGCCGGTGCCGGTGACTTCGCTCCCGGTCTCTTCAGCTGCGCCTGTTTCGCGTTCTGAGGCGCCATCATGCTGACCCGTGAACGGCTCGAAGACATCGGGAAGCTGCTCCTCCGACTCGTCGTGGCCGCCCCCATGCTCTTCCACGGCATCGACAAGGTCCTCAATGGGCCCGGTCACGTCCGCGTCAATCTCGCTGA
>Ga0207646_10006350_pt1 | contig 12238 bp, 11 predicted proteins | sample KBSK5502metaG_FD_184343 | JGI IMG/M metagenome (GOLD analysis project Ga0207646, IMG submission 184343) | Corn, switchgrass and miscanthus rhizosphere microbial communities from Kellogg Biological Station, Michigan, USA - KBS K5-50-2 metaG... | ecosystem: Host-associated > Plants > Roots >...
CCGCCCTGCCCGGCGCGTGCCGCCGGCTCGGCCCCGCCTCGCTCAGCCAGGCGGTCAGGATAGCCGTGAGCCAGCTTTCCGACCATGGCGACAAGGCTGACCACGCCATCTGGCGGGCCGCGCCCGGAATCGGGTGAGGGTCCTCATTGCCGCTGCCCAGCGCGCTGCCGCGGAACAAGCGATGGCGAGGCGGCCTGGATCGGCTACCTGCTCACGCACTGGGCGCCGCTGGGCGGGGTCGCGCTGTTCATCCTGCTGCCGGTGACCGGCCTGGGAATGGCGACGCTTGTGCAGGCTATTCCCGAGCCCGACCGCGCTCCGAGCCATAGGTCCGTCCCAGCTGCCGTTCAGACAAGGAACAAACGCGCCGGTCGTCATGATCGCCGCGCACGGCGTTCTGGCCACCGCGACACTTTTGCTCGCGCTGCTCGGCTCGGTCGCCGCGCTTGGTTCGCGCTAGAAATCCGGCTAGGTCCGACTCGCGGCGACCCGGGCCTGAATGCCTTCCCACCAGCCGGGCTCTGGCCGCGCCGTCTCGATCCACCAGGTCGCGCCGGCGGCGACATACGGGCGGGCCAGCTCGGCAAGCTCGGCTGGCTCGCGGGCTACCTCGGCCCACACCACCATGTCGTAGCCTGCGGCGTTGCCCCTGATCGCGCTGATCCGAGCGGCGACGTCGGCGATCTCCTGCGGCGAGGGCCGCGTGAGTCCGCCGGCATCGAACCTGATCGGAACCATCCCGTCCCACCGGGCCGCGCGGGCAATCGGCCGCGGCGCCGGCAACACGCCAGCGACCCAGACGGGTATCCGCGGCCGCTGTACCGGCACGGGCATGAACCGCACCGGGTCAACTGTCAGGTGCTTGCCCACGTACGAGAACCACTCGCCGCTCCACAGCCCGGCCAGCACGTCAAGCCCTTCGTCAAGCAGATCAGCCCGTTCCCGGTCGCCTGACGGCTCATGAAAGATGCCGAAGTCGCCATAGGCAGGTGAGCCGATCCCGACGCCAAGCACGACCCGGCCGCCGCTGAGCCGGTCCAGCGTGGTCGTCGTCCGCGCCAGCTGCCACGGTCGCCGGCGCGGCACCGGCGTGACCACGGTGCCGATCCTGATCCGGCTCGTCCTGGCCGCCACGACCGATAGGACCAGCCACGGATCCACGATCGGCGGGCCATCGCCGGTGTCGGAGAACACGATGTGGTCCCAGAGAAAGTAGCCGTCGAAGCCAGCCCGCTCGGTCGCCACGCCAAGCTCGATCAGGCCTGCCGGATCGGAGCCGAAGCATGGCACCGCGATGCCGTGCTTGAGGCCGGCCAGGGCTGACGTTCCGGCGCTCACCGCACTCGGCTGACGTCGCAGAATCCGCTGCGCTGGCCCAGGATCCGCTTCAGCGCCGCCGGGCCGCCCTCGCGCACCTCGAGGTGAATGTCCGCGAGGCCGCGCTGGGCCGCGGCGTCGCCGGCGAAGGCACGGCTGCAGGCCTCGGGCTCCACGTTGGCCAACGCCAGGATCGCTCCCGCGCCACCCATCGGGCCTGCCAGCGCCAGCAGGGCCGACGATCCCACGTACGTGGCCCCCTTGTAGTGGGCGAGCTCGTCAAGCAGTCGGTCAGGGCTGCCGGATGAGTCCTTGATCCCGGCGACGGAAAGCGCCGCGAGCTCGTCGACCGGAACCCCAGGGGCCGAGATCCATGGCACATGGTAGGCAAGCACCGGCTGACCCGCAGCGGCATCACCAATCGCAGCGAAGAAGTCGGGCAGGCCGGCAGATCCCGGCGGCGGGTAAGCCAAGATGGCGTCGGCTCCCGCTCTCGCCGCCTGCACCGTCAGGCTCACGGCGACCTCGGCTGTCGCGCCGCCGGTTCCGGCCAGGACGGGGATTTCCGCCGGGATCGCCGCCCTGACGGCCTCGATCAGCGCGGTCCGCTCCTGCTTGGTGAGCGTGCCCGCCTCGCCGGTCGTACCGGCCACCAGGATTGCCCGCATCCCGCGGCTGGCCAGGTCGGCGGCGTGATTGGCAGTGGCGGCCGGGTCCATCTCGCCGGCCCGGCCGAAGATCGTGACAAGCGCCACGCCCACACCGCGGAAGACCGGCACTGTTTGCACCTGCTCCATGCGCACCTCCGTCGGGGCCAGCCACACTAGCCGGGCGGCAGACGTGCTGCCATACTACTTTCAGTCGACAATCGACAATTTTGGGCTGGCGGGAGAATACGCGTGGGTGAGGACCGCTTTCGTGACCGGGTCGCGATAGTCACCGGCGGATCCAACGGGATCGGCCGCGCAGTCACATCCGCCCTGGCCGCTGAAGGGGCGTCGGTGCTCGTCTGCGATCTCGTCGACTCGGGATTCTTCGATGGCAACGACAAGGTGGCGACGCTGGTCGGCGACGTCGCTGAGACCGGGTTCGCCGCTGCCGCCGTGACGGCGGCAGCGGACCAGTTCGGACGGGCGGACATTCTTGTCAACGACGCTGCTTCCTACCCCGACGGCAGCCTGCTCGAGATGGCGCCGGCCGATTGGGACCGGATCTTCCGGGTCAATGTCACCGGCTCGTTCATGATGAGCCAGGCGTTCGCGCGGCACTGCGTGGCAGCGGGGACCGGCGGCGCTATCGTGAGCATCTCCAGCGGTTCCGCGCGCAGCCCGCGCCCTGGTGGGGCCGCCTACAGCGCGTCGAAGGCCGCGCTCGAGACCATGAGCAAGGTGTTCGCGATGGAACTCGGCGCCTGCGGCATCAGGGTCAATGTGGTCGCCCCCGGCTACATCGACGTGCGCGGCTGGAGTGACGCCTACCCAGACCGGGCGCCTGACGAACTCCGGGCAGCGCTCGTCGACGCCATACCGCTCGGGACGGCCGGCGATCCGCGAGCGGTGGCCAGCGCGGTCCTGTTCCTGGCCTCCCCGGAGGCCTGGCACATCACTGGGGCCATCATCGACGTCGACGGCGGCTCAGGCGCAGGCCGGTTCGGGTTGCGGTCGCGCGTGCACGCGGAGCGAGCCGATGTCCGGGGCTGACCGCGCCGACAGCCCGGCCGCCGCAGATGCCGCCACCGCAGATGGGGTCCCGATCATCGAGACGCGAGACGTGACCAGGTACTTCAGCGTGGGGCACGGCGGCTTCGGCCGCGGGCGGACCGTGCTGAAGGCGGTCGACGGCGTGTCGGTGTCCATCCGGCGCGGCGAAACGCTGGCCCTGGTCGGCGAGACGGGATCGGGCAAGACCACGTTCGGCCGACTACTGCTCGGCCTCTACAAACCGACCGGCGGCGACATTCGCTACCTGGGATCGAGCATGCTCGACCCCAGGGGCGAGACGGCCAGAACGGTGCGGCGGCATATCCAGGGTGTGTTCCAGGATCCGTACTCGTCGCTCAATCCGACGATGACCGTCGGCCAGTCGCTGGCCGAGGTACTCAAGGTGCACAAGATCGTCGGCCGTCATGAGCGCGACGAGGCCGTCGCCGAGCTGATGCGCACCGTCGGCCTGTCACCCGCCCAGGCAGCACGCCGGCCGCAGGCTTTCAGCGGCGGCGAGCGCCAGCGCGTCGGCATCGCCAGGGCGCTGGCGTCCAGGCCCGAGGTCATCATCGCCGACGAGCCGCTGTCCGCCCTGGACGTTTCGATCCAGGCCCAGGTCCTGAACCTGCTGATCTCGCTGCAGGAACAGCGCGGCCTGACTTATCTGTTCGTCACCCATGACCTTGACGTCGCCAAGCACATCAGCCAGCGAACCGCAGTGATGTACCTGGGCCGGGTGGTGGAGTACTCACCGACCGCCAATGTCTTCGCCGAGCCGCTGCATCCGTATACCCAGGCTCTCGTCCGGGCAGCACCGCGCCTGAGCACCCGGCGCAAGACCATCAAGCCGGCCCTGGCCGGGGATATCCCCAACGCCATTGAGCGGCCGCGCGGCTGCCACTTCCATCCGCGATGTCCGCTCGTGATGCCGGTCTGCTCGCAGCGCGAGCCACGGCTCGTCGATGCGCCTGGCGGCCGGTCGGTGGCATGTCACCTGTACGACCCTGAGGTGACACCGGGCTCGGCCGCCTGATCCGCAGCAGGGCGCGCGCGTCGCCGGTCCCGAGCCCGATCAGGCGGACGCGTCCGCGCTAGCCGCCCTGGCGAGCTCGGCCTCGTGCTGGGGGAAGCCTTGCAGGTAATGATGCCTGATCGCCGTCCTCAGCCGGCCCACATCGCCGCTGTCCACTGCCTCGAGCAGCTGCCTGTGCCGCTCCACCGCGTCCATGAGTCCGATGCCCTGGCGCTCGACCGCTGACCGCATCAGCGCGCCCATCTGGCTGTCCAGCATCGACCACAGGTCTTTCAGCCGATGTCTGCCAGACAGGTCAATCAGCTGCTCGTGGAACTTCGTGTCGCTGTCGACCAGCGCGTCCAGGTCATCGGTGATGGCCGCGGCCGACATGTGCTCGAGCGCCAGCCGCAGCGACCTGGACAGTTCCTTCCTGCGCTGGCCGAGGCCGCCAGCCACGCTCGCGTCCTCGAGCACGTAGCGTGCGTAGCAGACATCCTCGGCGTCCTGCAACGACATCCGGGTCACGATGCTGTAGCGCCGGGGCACGATCTCGATCAGGCCCTCCGACTGGAGCCCGCGCATGGCGTCCCTGATCGTGCCGCGGCTGACGCCGAATTCCGCGGCGAGGTTGGCCTCGACGAGCCTGGTTCCGGCCGCCAGCTCGTTGTTCAGGATCCGGTGCCGCAGCCTGCGGCCCACCGCCTCAGGCAGGGACAGGTGCTCAAGAATGGTCCCCAACCCCTTTCTTATCCACCTGGCCCGCCGCCCGCAATGCGCGGCCTCTTCCGCAGGTCACTGTAGTTTCAGCAGCGCGGCCGTCAAGCCAATATGAGCCTGGCGATCCTCGCGCGCCGCAAGCAGTGCCCGCGGGCCGGTCAGGATGGGCGTGATGCCGGGCCCGTGGCCGGGCAGCGGGCTTGACGCGTGCATGGTGATGCCGATGCTCAGCCAGTCGCGCCGGTATCCCATGTTGTACCGGGCGTCGATGTCGGTAATGGCGACGAGGTCGCCCAGGCGCAGGTCCTGGCCATCGCCAGGGCCGAGCTGAAGGTCCAGGTCCCAGCCCGCAGCCGGGCGGCCAAGCCCGTTCCCGGCCAGCATTGATGGCAGCACCATCCTGACGCTCACCATGGTTTCGTCGCCTGGGCTGACCGGTAGGGCATCGAGCAGATCAGGATTAAGGTTGAGCATGGTCACGCCCTCGGGCAGCCACGCTGGCCGGAAGCCCTGACCCCGGGTGCGCACGCGGACCTGGTCGCCAGGGGCCATCGCGGCCAGGTCACTGGCACGGAAGCCGACTATCACCCGGCCGCTCTCGCCGCGCTTGCCGATCACCGCTCCCCTCGCGCCCGCGGCGGCCCCGGTTCGGACCTCCGCCTCGTTGCCGATGCAGGAGTAGAGCACGAGCGCGTGCCTAGCGGCCTCGTCGCTGTGCGTGAGGCAGGCGCCAGGTGCCGTGTGGTCGCCATCCAGCGCGAAGACCGAGTCGCCGAGCTCGAGGCCGAGAACCAGGCCGCCGTCACCGACTGGGACATACGGCGCCCCGTCGGCGTCGACCCGGTACGGGCTATCGCCGAGTTCGGGATGCTCGACCGTGCCGAGCAGGTTCACGGCCACTGCGCTCTGTTGCGCGCTCACCGCCCGCCCCGTCCCTGGTCGTGGTACCAGCTGGATAGGTTGGCAGCCGGGTCATCGACCAGGCGGAACGCGTCGGCCGGGCCGGTCAGCAGCGTGCTTGGCCCTGGTCCGTGCCCGAACAGCATGCACTGGCCGGTGGACATCACGCCGATCGTGAGGTATCCGGGCCGGAAGCCGCGGCCATATCGGTGGTCCTGGTCGGCCATGGCGACGATGTCGCCTACCCGCAGCGACTCTAGCCCAAGTGAAAGATCAGCACCGAGAGATTGGTAGGCGCCCATGAGGTCGGTATTCGCGTACTCGGAGATCATGCCGACACCGGCGCCGACCGCCTCCGCCGGAATCCACGCCGCCACGTGCACCTCGAGCCTGCCGTCCGCGCTGGTGCCACCCGGCATCAGCTCGAGCAGGCCGGGCGAGCAGTTCTTCACCATGATTGACGGGTGATCGGCCAGCCGGAGGCCCTGGCCGACAGCATTGATCGTCACGGCGTCGCCGACGGCGAGCCTGTCCGCCACTGCCTCGGCGAAGTCCACAAGCACGTAGGCGTGCTGGCCGATCACGTGCCCGACCTGGCCTGACGCCGGGCCGGATGCCACCGTGACCTGATTGCCGACGCAGGTCAGGAACTGCACGGCCATGTTGGCGGCCGGATCGGCGTGCCTGATCGACGCGCCGGGTTCCAGGTGATCAGCGGCATACCCGGTCGCCGGGTCACCGCAGTGCACGCCGAGCGTGACGCCGCCCATGCCGGGCAGCACGAACGGCTGGCCGTCGGGACCGACCCGGTAACCGTGCCGGTCGGCCAGGGCCGGCCAGACCTCGCCGGTCAGCACCTGGCTGACCAGCCGCTCGGCGTTGGTGACCGCCTTCATCCGCCGGCACCCGGATCGCCAGCGGCCTCGGCGGCCGGATGGAGCGCGTCGGCCGACTCGAGCAGGCCGAGCGGGTCGAGCGGGAAGCTAACCCAGGCTCGCTGGCGGAACGAGGCTTCGAACGCGTTGATCGTCTCCTGCACCAGCGCGGCCTGTGCGAAGTCGCCCTGGCTCTCCGGGCTGTCGCCCTGGATTTCGGAGATGAAATCGGCGATGAGATTGGAGTAGAACAGGAACTCCCAGGGCTCGCCTGAATGGCCGCCCGGCGGGAAGAAACGCGCCGGGACGTCCTGCTCCGCGAACTCCACCGCGTCCTTGCGGGCGGTCTTAATCGTCTGGCAGAGACCGAACTCGTCGACCAGCCGGACGATGATCGCGCCCTCCGACCCGTAGATCCGGGCCTCGATTCCCGGGTAGTTCCCGACGGTGACGTAGGAGGACTGGATCGAGGCCAGCGTCCCCGAGGAGAACTCGGCGATCCACATGTCCCCGTCATCGATGTTGACCCTGGTCATCTGGCCGGTGTCACGGACCATGCGGACCGGCACGAAGTTGCGCATAGTGCCCACGACCGCCCGCAGCGGCGCGCCAACCCACCAGTGCATGATGTCGATGACGGGGGCGCCGTAGCCCTCGATCGACGACACGGCGATCTCGGCCGGATCTGCGTCCTGGTCGACCTGGCGCAGCGGCGTGGCCGGGTCGATCCACTGGCTGTTCTGCTCGAAGCCGTTGAACATGTAAGGCTCGCCGACGAAGCCGGCATCGATCAGCTCCTTGGCGAACCGGGTCGCGGGGGCGTAGCGGAAGGTGAAGCCGACCTTCGTCTTCAGGCCCTTGGCCGCCGCGAGCTCGGCCGCCTGCCTGGTCGAGCGGTAGTCGGGGTGAACCGGCTTCTCGCACAAGACGTGCTTGCCCGCCTGCAGCGCGTCCCAGGAGATATCGAAGTGCGGCCTGTTGCCCGTGACCACGTCGATCACGCCGATCTCCGGATCATCGAGCAGGTCGCGGTAATCCTGCACCGCCCGTGGCACGCCAAACCTGGCGGCGGCGCTGGCCAGCGCGGCGGGATCGGTGTCGGCGACCGCTACGACGTCGGCCCTGCTGTCTCGCTGCCAGCCGGGCAGGTGAGCGTGCTGCGCCCAGCTTCCGGTGCCCACCACGGCGACCCGCAGCTTGCCAGCTGCCATCAGCATCTCCCGCCTTCCCGCATCAGTGCCCGGCTTCAGTACCCGGCTTCCTTGTCGAACACGTTGCGCAGCGGCTCCCCGGCGAGCCAGCGCCCGATGTTGTCGATGAACAAGTCCGTCAGCAGCCGGTTCTCGTCGGCCACCGTCGATGCCGAGTGCGGCGAGATGATCACGTTGTCCATCGCCCACAGCGGCGAATCAGACGGCAGCGGCTCGGTCTCGAACACGTCGAGGCATGCCCCGCCGAGCCGCCCGGCAGCTAGGGCCTCGATCAGGGCGCGCTCGTCGATCACCTGGCCACGGGACAGGTTCACCACCACGGATCCGGGCCGCAGCAGGGCAAGCTCGCGACCGCTGACCAGGTGACGCGTCCGCTCGGTCAGCGGGCAGGCCAGGATCAGCGCGTCAACCGATCCGAGCTCGTCGCTGATCCGCCCGTCAGGCATGTACTGCGACACTCCTGGTACCTCATAGCTGCGCCCTGGCAGCCCGGCCCCGCATACTTCCACGCCGACGGCGGCGAGCACTCTGGCAACCTCGCGTCCGACGCCGCCGAGCCCGACCAGCAGCACACGCGATCCGCGCAGCAGCGTCATCGCATGCCGCTCCCAGTGCCTGGCTGCCTGCAGGCGCGCCAGCCTCGGCATGCCCTTGGCGAAATGGAGCAGCCCGAGCAGGGCGAACTCCGCCAGCGGGGCGCCATGCACGCCGGCGGCCGTGGTGAAAACCATCGAGCTCTTCACCAGGCCGGTGCGGTCGAGCAGGCCGCCGATCCCAGCGCTCGTGCCCTGGATCCAGCGCAGCCGAGGGCAGTTGACGTCGATCTGGTCCGGCGATTGCCAGTCGAAGTCGAAGCTGATGTCGGCGGCCTTGCGCAGGGCCGCCCACCTGGCCAGTGCCGCAGCGTCGAGGTCCCGCGGCGTGCCCGTGTGGTCGCACGGATAGCGTGGCACAGGCAGCAGTTCGGGCTCGTATAGCAGATTGACCCGCGGATGGGCGGCTGCGATCCGGCTGGCGTGCTCGGCCTCAAGCGGGGAGGCGATGAGCACGTTCAGAGCGGCTGTCATCCGTCCCTGCCCCTCGGGTAGTCGGGCCTGTCCGCCTGGCCCCGCTGGGCCGACTAATTGTCGACAGTCAACCAGTACCTTAGCGGACGACGGCAGTCAAGACTGGATGACGCAGGCGAGGCACCTGCTACCTGGGCGTATGGGCTTGTAACAGTTCGGATCACAGCGAATGGCGAGCTATTGACAGCTATTGACGGTGCCCGGGCAGATCTTTACATTAGTGACACGCTGTCGACAATCGACGAAGACTACTTCGACCAAGTGGGTGCGTCATGTTCCGAGCTACCTGGCCCCGAACGCCCTGCCTTCGGACCCTGAGCCTCGCCGCAATCACGATCGCCATGGCAGCGGTCGGCTGCTCGAGCGGCGGCTCCGGCACAACGCCGCGCTCGGCCCCGGGCAGCAGCACCCTCGTGATCGCCAACGCGGTCAGGGTCGACACGCTCGACCCGGAGGCGAACTCGGTCAACGAGTCGATCTGGATGGACCAGAACCTGTACAGCAGGCTGCTCCAGCCCAACCCAACGGGCACCGGCCTGGTGAAGGACCTGGCGACCTCCTGGGACATCAGCAAGGACGGCCTGACCTATACCTTCCACCTGCGCGACGCCAAGTTCTCCGACGGCTCGCCGGTGACCGCGAGCGACGTGGTGTTCTCCATCGACAGGTCACGCGCCTATAAGGGCGGCTGGGGCTTCCTGCTCACGCCGGTCAAGACCATCACGGCGCCCGACCCGCACACCGTGGTCTTCACGCTCTCCCAGAAGCACGCGCCGCTCCTGGCCGACCTGGCCATGTACGCCTACTCGATCGTGCCCAAGAAGCTGGTTCAGGCCCAGGGCAAGGACTTCTTCCAGCATCCTGTCAGCAGCGGGCCGTTCTATGTGACGTCCTTTAAGCCGGACACCGAGATCGACCTCGCGCGCAACCCGCACTTCTACGGGACCAAGCCGAAGATCAGCAAGGTCCACATCATGGTCGTGCCCGACGACAACACCCGAGTGCTCATGCTGCAGAGCAAGAAAGCGGACATCATCGAGAACCCGCCGGGCAACCTGACCAGCCAGATCAACAACACCCCCGGGCTGCACGTTAATCTGTTCCCGTCCACCAGGGTCGACTTCATCCAGCTGGACGAGCACTTCGGTCCGTTCAAGAAGCTGGCGGTGCGGCAGGCGCTGAACTACGCCATCGACCGCAAGGCCCTGATCCAGCTCGCCTACCAGGGGAACGCGGTCCCCGGCGCCTCGTTCATGCCGTACAAGATGCAGTACTACGACTCCTCCATTACGCCGTACCCGTATGACCCAGCCAAGGCGAAGAAGCTGCTCGCGTCCGCCGGCTACCCGCACGGGTTCAAGACGTTCCTGATCACGGTGAGCGGCGACGTGGCCGGCCAGGCAGAGGCCGTGGTCGTGAAGTCCGAGCTCGCGAAGGTCGGGATCACCGTCGCGATCCAGTCCTACGAGCTGCTCACCGCGTACTCCAAGGAGGACGGGGGGCACTCGCAGATGGGCGAGCGGTACTGGACCAACGACATCATCGACCCCGATGAGGTCGCGACGTTCGGCGCCGACTGCAAGGGCGGTGCCAACGCATTCAACAGCTACTGGTGCAGCAGCCTGGCCAACAAGCTGGTGGATCAGGCCAGGGTCGAGCTGAATCCGGCCAAGCGGCAGGCGCTCTACAGCCAGGTCCAGCAAATCGTCTACCAGCAGTCGCCGTTCATCGTCGTCGACTACAGCCCGTACCGGTACGGGGTCGGCAACTGGGTGAAGGGCTTCCACGTCACCCCCCTCGGCAACTACGACCTCTCGCTCGAGACCCTGACAGTCGGCCAGCACTAGGCGCGAAACGGCATGGGAGGTCTGCGGTGAGTCGCTTCGGCACGCTTCCCCGCAGGCTCGTGCACCTGGTGGTGATCGGATTCGGCATCACCCTGGTCACCTTCTTCCTGCTTCGCCTGATACCCGGTGACCCGGCTCTGGCGATCCTGGGCAGCAGCTACACACATGAGCGGGCCACGGCGATCGACCTGGCGCTCGGCCTCAACAAGCCGATCTGGACGCAGTACGCCCTGTTCATGGGGCGGCTGTTCCGCGGCAACCTCGGCTACTCCTTCTTCTACAACCAGCCGGCCACGACCGTGATCGCGGCGCATCTGGGGCCCACGATCTTCCTCGTGATCTACAGTGCCGTGCTGGCCGCGACGATCTCGCTGCCGCTGGGCTTCGTCTCTGGCTTGCGCCGCGGCGGCATCGTCGACCAGGCGAGCCGGGTGTTCTTCACGGTCAGCTTCGCCATGCCGGCCTTCTGGCTCGGGATCATCCTGCTGATCGTGTTCAGCGTGCACCTGCACGCCTTCCCGCTCAGCGGCTTCGGCTCAGGATTCGCCGGGCACCTGTACTACCTTTTCCTGCCCGCCCTGACTATCGCGGTGGGTTTCTCCACCGTCCTGGTCCGCAGCCTGCGCGCGGCCACCATCGCCGTCCTGCAGGCCGAGTTCGTCGACACTGCCCGGATGAAGGGCATCTCGATGGCCCAGGTCTTGCGGCGGCACGTGTTCCGCAATGCCGTGCTCGCCGTGATCGCGGTCTTTGGCGTCAACCTGGCCTACCTGATCAGCGGAACGGTCCTGGTCGAGAACGTCTACTCGCTGCCAGGCCTCGGCTCGCTGCTCGTTAACTCCGTGTCGAACCGGGACTACCCGGTTGTGCAGGGCGTCACCTTGCTGTTCGCCCTGCTGATCGTGGCGATCAACCTGCTGTCTGACGTGACGCAGGCCGCGCTCGACCCCAGGGTCGGCCAGGAGATCGGCGAATGAGCCAGGCCTGGGCGACCAGTCCCTCGCATGCGCTGCTCGGAGTCGCCGAGCGCGCGGCCAGGCGGAGCCGCAGCGGCCGCCGACGGATGGTGCTGATCTGTGGCCTGGCCATGCTCGGCATCGCCATGGTCGCGATCTTGTGCGCTCCCCTGCTGGCCAGCAAGTCACCAATCGCCATCGACGTGCTGCACCCGCTCGCACCGCCGCTGACATCCGGCCATCTGCTCGGGACCGACCAATACGGCAGGGACACCCTGGCCCGCATTCTGTACGGCGGGCGGATCGACCTGGCCATCGCGTTCGGCGCGACCAGCGTCACGCTCGTATTCGGAACGTTGGTCGGGCTGATCGCCGGTTATTTCGGCGGCTGGGTCGACAGCCTGCTGATGCGGATAGTCGACCTGTTTTTCGCGTTCCCCTTCGTCGTACTGATCATCGCGATCATCGCGATGCTCGGCCCGAGCATCTTCAACATGTTCGTGGCCATCTGGATCACCAGTTGGGTCAGCTACGCCAGGATCATGCGCGCCCAGACCGTAGTCGCCAAGAAGCAGCAGTACGTGCTCGCGGCGCGGACGCTCGGATACAGTCGGACGCGCGTCATGCTCC
>Ga0207646_10006352_pt1 | contig 12234 bp, 13 predicted proteins | sample KBSK5502metaG_FD_184343 | JGI IMG/M metagenome (GOLD analysis project Ga0207646, IMG submission 184343) | Corn, switchgrass and miscanthus rhizosphere microbial communities from Kellogg Biological Station, Michigan, USA - KBS K5-50-2 metaG... | ecosystem: Host-associated > Plants > Roots >...
CGATGAGCTCGGGCCGATAGCCCTTCAGGAAGCGAACAGTCCGGGCGTCGTACTGACGGCGGAGCTCCAGATCAACCCGCCTGCCGCCGCGCAGCTTGCAGAATGTGCTGAGATCGGGGCTCAGCGCCGGAATCCCGGCCTGGCTCAGGCGCGGAAGCTCTTCGCTGCCTGCGTCGCTCGTCACACCGACGACGACATCGTAGAGTCGTCCGTGCAGTGGATCCTGCTCCAGGAGGTAGGCCAACCCGGGGGCGCGCCGGGTTGTCAGCAGCGCAACCCGTAGCGGCGTTTGCGACGATTCGGCCGGACCCGATCGATTCAGCATATGCGCGGCAACGGCTCTCCATCGGGCTCGGCCATCAGCCGCCGCCCAAGGCCGGTGTCGAGGATGACTCGCCCAGTGTGCTCGGCGATGCATTCACCTACCAGCGCCGCGTCCCGGCCCTGCGGATGCGCCCGCAGCGCGGCGAGCACCCGCGCCGCGGCGGCCGGCCGCACGCCGATGATCGCCTTGCCTTCGTTCGCGATGTGGAAGGGATCCAGTCCCAGCATCTCCGCGGCGGCGCGCACGACAGGCGACACCGCCACGTCGGGTTCATGGATCACGATTCCCACCCCGCTCTTGGCCGCCATCTCATGGAGCGCGCTGGCGGCGCCGCCACGAGTCGGATCCTTCATGGCGACGATGGCCCCGCCGGCCGCCGCGAGCGCGGCGCGGATCAGGCCGTTGATCGGCGCCACGTCTGAGCGAAGCTCGCCATCGAAGCCGAGCTCGTGCCGCTTGGCCATGAGGGCGATGCCGTGATCCCCCAGCGTACCAGTGAAGAGAATGCGATCGCCGGGGCGAAGCCCGGCGTCGGTCACGAGCTGCGCCGTCAGGGCGATTCCGGTGGTGTTGATGACGATCCCGTCGAGCTCGCCCCTGCCCATGACCTTGGTATCGCCGGTGACGACGGCGGTGCCGGCCTCGAGGCAGGTTTCGCGCATGGAGCGCTGGATCCGTTCGAGCTCGCTCCGACGGAATCCTTCTTCGATGACGATCGCCGAGGTGAGGCCGAGCGGCTCGGTCGCGCCCATCATCGCGAGGTCATTCACCGTCCCGGCGATGGCGAGCCGTCCGATATCCCCGCCCGGGAACACGATCGGGTGCACGACGTGTGAATCCGTGGTGAGCACCAGCCACTGATCGCCGACGGGGAACGCCGCGCCATCGTCCATGGCCGCAAGTCCGACTACGGCCGCCGGCGCCGGCGGGAATCCGGCGGCCAGACATTCCTCGATGAGCAAGCGCATCGCCCGGCCCCCCGCCCCCTGGCGCAGGGTGATCAGCTCTTCGCGAACCGCCAGCAGGCCGGTCACAGGTCCGGATGCCCTCCGTACTGGTGCCAGATTTTACAGGTCCCTTCGTTGGAGACCATGCACGCTCCGACCGGGGTGTCCGGTGTGCACTCCTTGCCGAAGAGCGGGCAACGGTCCGGCGAGGCGATCCCGGCCATGATGTCCCCGCAGACGCAGCTCTGCGTGAGCGTCGCGGGGGCGTACTCCCACAGCCGGCGCACGTCGATGTCGAAGCGGCGCCGCGCATCGAGATGAGCGAACTCGTCGCGCAGCCGGAGATTCCCATTGGGATGTGGGCGATCCCCCGCCAGTTGCCACCGACGGTCCGGAAGACACGCCAGAGCTGCGCCTGGGCGTTGCGATTGCCCTCCGCGGTGACGCAGCGAGGGAACATGTTCTCGACGGTCATGGTCCCGTCGCGAATGAGCTCGAGCAGCTTCACCAGTCCCGCCAGAATATCGAGCGGCTCGAAGCCGGCCACGACGACCGGGATCCGGTGATGCTCGACGAACCGCTCGAAGATGGCGGAGCCGGTGATGGCGGCGGCATGGCCCGCCGCGAGGAAGCCCTCGACACGGTTGCCGGGCATTTCGGCGACGATCTCCATGACCGGCGGGATGTACTTGTGCGCGGACAGCACCGTGAAGTTCGGTGGCGGATCGGCGAGCACGACCGCCGCGGTGGCGACCGCGGTGGTCTCGAATCCGCTGGCGAAGAACACGACATCTTCCGTGGTGTCGCGAGCGAGCTCGACCGCCTCCGCGGCGCTGTAGAGAATCTCGATTCGGGCGCCTTCCGCCTGGGCATCGGCCAGCGATCGGGAGCTTCCGGGGACGCGGACCATGTCACCATAGGTCGCGATGGTCTTGCCGCTGAGGGCAAGCGCCACCGCCTCGTCCACCTCAGGAACATCGGTGACGCACACCGGACACCCGGGCCCCATGATGACGTTGAGCGATTTGGGCAGCAGCGTGCGGAGGCCGAATTTGGCGATCGACTGCTCGTGGCTGCCGCACACGTGCATCACGGACACCGAGTCGCGCCCGATCTGCGTACAAAGCTGTTCGAGCGTGGCCGCCAGCGCCCGGGCGCGACCGGGGTCGCGAAAGCGGAGCTCGCTCACGCCGGTGTCTCGAACCAGCTCAGGCATCGGGACGCACCGCCTCGGGCCGCGCACCGGCGATTTCGCCGCGGACGTCGGCCGCCATCATGTCGCTCTCCGACTCGCGGAGCAGCAGATCGTACAAGGCAAGCGTCTCCCGGATTTCTGCTTCGGGGATCTTCCGAATGGCGAAGCCCACGTGGTTGAGGATGTAGTCCCCCGGCACGACCGGTTCGTCCACCACGTCCAGCCGTGTTTCCCGTCGCACCCCCCAGAAATCCACCAGGGCAATCGATCCGCGTACCTCCACCACCCGTCCCGGAACGCCGAGGCACATCGCTCAGCCCTCCGCTTCGGCGGTGAGGAGCGCAGCTGCCACGGCTGCCTGGCCATAGCTGATGGCCCCGTCGTTGGGGGAGAGCTGCCTCGGCGTGAGGACCCTGAGTCCACACCCGGCAAGCCTTCCCTGCATCGATTCCAGCAGGCGCGCGTTCTGGAACACGCCCCCAGCCAACGCCACGGTGCCGAGTCCGGCGGACTCGGCCAGGCGGAGGATGAGCCTGGTGCTGGCCCAGGCAATGCTCGCGTGGAAATCCGCCGCGAGATCGGCCGGGTCCGCTCCCCGCAACCCACGGGATCCGAGCACAGCCAGGAGCGGAAGCGGATCCAGCACCAGGCGACCGCCGGCCTCGAGGATGCGGCAGGGGTATTCGGTCCCCGGCCGGCGGCCGGCGAGCGATTCGAGCTCCATCGCGGCCTGGCCCTCGTAGGACACGTGACGGCGGAGACCGATCACCGCCGCGGCGGCGTCGAAGAGCCGGCCCATGGAGGTCGCCAGCGGCGCATTGAGGCCCTGCGCGATCTGTCGCTCGGCCACCTCGCGCTCCCGGGGATCGACTCCCTCGAAGGCGGCCGCGAAGCTGGAGGCGAAGCCGGGCTCGACCGAGAGGTAGCCGAGCGCGGCACGCCAGGGCGTCCGTGCCGCGAGATCGCCTCCCGGGAGCGGGACGGGGAGCAGATGGCCGGCGCGGCAGTAGCCGGTGAGGTCGGCAACGAGCATCTCGGAGCCCCAGGTGGTACCGTCGTCGCCGTAGCCCGTGCCATCAAAGGCGACACCAAGCACCGGATCCGTCACGCCGTGTTCGGCCATCACGGCGGCAATGTGGGCGTGATGATGTTGCACCGTGATGGTGCGCTCGAAGCCCAGCTCCATCGCCAGCCGGGTGGAGAGGTACCCCGGGTGCGCGTCACGAACCACCACCTCCGGCTCGATCCGGAAGAGACGGCGGTTCGCAGCGAGCGTGGTCTGGAAGTGTTCCAGCGTCTCCGGCGACTCGAGGTCCCCCACGTGCTGGCTGATGTACGCGGTGCTTCCGTGCACCAGCGTCAGGGTGTTCTTGAGGTGGGGGCCGACGGCGAGGAGCGGCCGCGGGCTCGGTACGGGCAAGGCGAGCGGCAGCGGCGCGTAGCCCCGGGCTCGCCGGAGAAATACCGGCTGCTCGCACACTACCCGCAGCACCGAGTCATCGTAGCGCGCCACGATCTCGCGATCGTGCAACAGGAACCCGTCCGCGATCGACTCGAGCCGGGTGAGCGCCTCCAGGTTGCCGGTTGCAATCGGCTCGTCGGTGAGGTTGCCGCTGGTCATCACGAGAGGCCGCTTCACACGATCGAGCAGGAGATGGTGGAGCGGCGTGTAGGCCAGCATGATCCCGACCTGGGAGAGCCCGGGAGCGACCCCGTGGTCGAGCGGTGAGTCGGGACGTGCGGTCAGAAGCACAATCGGGCGTTCGGGCGAGGTGAGGAGCGCGGCCTCGGCGTCGCCCACCCAGGCGAGCGGGAGGACCTCATCAAGCGTCCGGACCATGATGGCCAGCGGCTTGGCGTCGCGCCGTTTGCGCGAGCGCAGCTCCGCGATGGCCCGGGCATTGGTCGCGTCGACGGCGAGGTGAAAGCCTCCCAGTCCGCGAAGCGCCAGAATCCCGCCCTGGGTCAGAAGGCGGACCGCCCCGGCGAGCGCCGCGCCGGTTTCGGTGGCGCCAAGGCTGGACGCAGAGAAGCAGAGTCGCGGCCCGCAGGCGGGACAACTGTTGGTTTCCGAGTGATAGCGACGATCCCCCGGCTCACCGTATTCGCCGAGGCAGGCCGGGCATTGCCGGAACGCGGACATGCTGGTCCGCTCCCGGTCGTAGGGCATGGACTCGATGACGGTGTAGCGCGGGCCACAGTCGGTGCAGGTGATAAAGGGATAGTGAAAGCGCCGGTTATCGGGATCGAACAGCTCGGCCTCGCACGCGGAGCAGACGCCCACATCCGGGGAGACCGGCTGGCGCCGGTCGCTCTCCCGCGCGCTCGCCAGGATCGTGAAGCGCTCGAGGCCCTCCACCAGCACGGGTTCCCACGCCACGGTCTCGATCCGGGCGAGCGGAGGCGCCTCGAGGCGGAGCTCGGTGACGAATTCGTCGAGCTCATCCGGCGGCCCTTCCACCACGATCTGCACATCGCCGGTCGCATTGCGAACCCACCCGTCGAGGTGGTGGCGCAAGGCCAGCCGGTGGACGAACGGCCGGAAGCCGACTCCCTGCACCAGGCCGGTGACACGCAGGCGGTAGGCCGCCCGGTCCGACATGACCGCGGCGCTCACCATATGGGCGCCGCCTCGACCTCGGCGGTGAGAAAATCGAACCACTCCGGGAGACCGGCGCCGGTCCGCGCCGAAGTGCGGAAGAACCGCAGTGCGGGATTGATCTCTCGCGCGTTGGCGATGGCGCGCTCCACATCGAAGTCGAGGTGCGGGAGCAAATCGATCTTGTTGAGCACCGCGTATGAGGCCATGCGGAACATCTTGGGATACTTGAGCGGCTTGTCCTCGCCCTCGGTCACCGAGAAGACCACGATCTTCGCGGTCTCGCCCAGATCCCACGTGGCAGGACACACGAGGTTGCCCACGTTCTCGATGAAGAGGAGGCGCAGACGATCCAGCTCGAATCGATCCAGCGCCGCGGTGATCTGGCTGGCATCGAGATGGCATGCGCCGCCCGTGATGACGGCCTGCACCAGGCGTGACGTATGGCGTGCGAGGCGATCGGCGTCGTTCTGGGTCTGCACGTCCCCGGTCACGACCGCGATATCGAGCTCGTCACCCACCGCCTGGAGGGTCCTCTCCAGCAGGAGCGTTTTGCCGGAGCCCGGCGAAGACACGAGGTTGAACGCCACCACCCCGGCGGCGGTGAGGCGGCGGCGGACCTCGGCGGCGAGCAGGTCGTTGCGCGCCATGACGCGCTCGCGAACCTCAATCGTCCGGACGGCCATCGTCGACCTCCACATAGAGCAGGCGCAGCGTGGTGCCGGGAACTGCCTGGAGCTCGGCCCGCGCCCCGGCGAAGGGCGGCTCCGTGAGCAGCGCGTCGAGGCAGAAGCGGAAATTCTCCAGTTCGATCCCGGCATCGTCGCCGACCTCCACTCCGATGCCCCGCACGGCCGCGCCCTGCTCCTGCGTGAGGACATCGCCTGCCAGCCGGCAGACCTCGAGAGCGAGGCTGAGCTCATGCATAGCTCGGCACCCGCCGACGGCAGACATGCCCGGAGGCCTCCAATCGCTCGACGACGAGATCGGTCACCTTGGTGAGGCCGGCGCGAACCCGAGGGCTCAGCCCCATCTCCATCTCCACCCGCTCCGGTTCGATCCCGATCGCCACGAGGTGCTCGGGGAGCAGGCCGCGCAGCTCGGCGAGGGCGAGGATTTCGCGGAGATCGATCTGGTGGGGCGACAGCTTGAGTGCGAAGTAGCGAGGGAGCTGGCTCCGCTCGAGCATCGTCAGCGTCCCGGGCCTCGCACCGCCTCGAATCGCGTCCACCAGAATCAGGCGGCGGGCCGACTCCACCAGTGGCAGGAGATTCATGCCCCAGGTGCCCCCGTCGACCAGCTCGACCTCCGCGGGCAGATCCCACGCTTCGCGCAGGAGCTCGAGGGCGGCGACGCCGAGGCCGTCGTCGCCCATGAGCGGATTGCCGAGCCCGATGACGAGCGTGCGGATCGGCGGCTTACTCATCGACGAAACGGCGCTGGGCCGGCACAAAACGGCCGCCACTGATGATCGAGGACATCACCCCGGTGCGCTCGAGGTGATCCGCGCGAATCGCGAGGTAGACGTGGATCGGGATGAAGATCAGGAATGCCCAGGTCCCGACGTGGTGGACGAAACGGACGACGGGCATCCCGCCGAACAGCGCGCCGATCCAGTTCGTGGCGCCGTAGATGAGGCCGCCGGGGTTCGATTGACCGTAGAGCGCGAACCCGGTGACCACCATGAGGGCGGCGAGCGCATACATCATGGTGTAGCTGAATTGTTGCAGCGGATTGTGACCGAGATACCGTGGGGCTTTCTCGGGATCGATCATCAGATAGAACTTGATCATCCTCACCAGGTTGGCCCAGTCGCGCGGGCGGACCGGGAAGAGGGCCGGCAACCGCTCGTATCGGTTGCCCATGAAGAGCCAGTAGGTCCGCACGATGGCCGTCATCACCAGCAGGGCGGCGGCGGCGAAATGGACGAAACGCACCCACCCCATGAGGAAGTGGGCGCTGGCCTCACCACTGGTCATGAAGTACGGTCTGCCGATGTACAATCCGGTGACCGCCAGCGTCACGACGCAGAGCGCCGCCATCCAGTGCATCGCGCGGATCGGCCACTCCCAGAGGTACACCCAGCGATATTGGCCGGTCGCCGGCGGGATCTTCTGTGCAAGGGAAAGCCTGCCGCGCGGCGGGGCGGTCATTGGACCTTTACGTCGACGATCGGCGCTCCCGTCGCATCGAGCACGTGCACGCCGCACGACATGCACGGATCGAAAGAGTGAATCGTGCGCAGGATCTCGAGCGGCTCATTGGGCTTGAGCAGCGGATGGTTGTCGGTCAGCGCCGCTTCATAGGGCCCGAGCTGACCCTCGCCGTCGCGCGGAGAACAATTCCAGGTGCTGGGCACGACGCATTGGTACCGGGCGATCTTGCCGTCCTCGATCTGGACCCAGTGCCCGAGCGCGCCGCGGGGGGCGTCGAGATATCCGTACCCCTGGGCGGAACGCGGCCAGCTCGAGGGCTCCCATTTCGCGCCATCGAACGTCCTGGTGTCGCCGCTCTTGATCCGCTCGATGAGCTGGCCGAACCAGACCTCCATGCGCCGGGCCAGCAGCACCGTCTCGATGCCCCGCGCGGCGGTCCGGCCCAGCGTGGAGAAGAGCGCGGCCGGCCCCACGCCGAGCTTGCCCAGCGCGGCCCCCACGAGCTCCTTCGCTTCGGCGTGTCCCGATCCGTAGGCGACCAGCATGCGGGCCAGCGGCCCGACCTGCATCGGCTTGCCCTCGTACCGGGGCGCCTTCATCCAGGTGTATTTCTTCTGGTCCTGCAGGAAGTCGTAGGGCGGCCTGGGTCCGGAATACACCGGTGTGGTCTCGCCTTCCCAGGGGTGCAGCCCGGCGCTGTCTCCGCCGGTGTACTGATACCACGAGCTGGTGATGTACTCCTTGACCAATTTGTGATCGTAGGGATGAACCTTGCTCAGGTCCTTGTCGAGGATGATGCCGCGCGGGAAATAGAGCCGCTCGACATCCCGCACGTCGCCCTCGGGGAACTCGCCCACCGCGAGAAAATTGGGCACGCCACCGCCGATCGCCGCCCAGTCCTTGTAGAACCCCGCAATCGCCACGAGATCGGGCCAGTACACCTGCTCGACGAACGTGCGGGCCCGGCGAATCATCCCCTGGATGTCGACCAGCTTCTCGGTGTTGATCGTCGCGGTGCCGTCGAGGTTGATGGCGCTGGCCATCCCGCCGACCAGAAAATTCGGGTGGGGATTCTTGCCGCCGAAAATTGTGTGGACCCGGATGACGTCGCGCTGCCAGTCCAGCGCTTCGAGGTAGTGCGCCACCGCGAGGAGGTTGACCTCCGGGGGGAGCTTGTAGGCGGGATGCCCCCAGTACCCATTCGTGAAGATTCCGAGCTGACCGCCCGAGGCGAACTGCTTGAGGCGGTCCTGGACCGCCTTGAAGTGGGTCTCCGAGTTATTCGGCCAGGGAGAGATGCTCCTGGCGATGCGGGCAGTGCCGGCAGGGTCGGCGCTCAGGGCGCTGATCACGTCCACCCAGTCCAGCGCGTGCAGATGGTAGAAGTGGATCACGTGATCCTGAATGAACTGCATGCCGTGAATCAGGTTGCGAATCAGATTCGCGTTGGGCGGGATCGTGATGTCGAGGGCGTCTTCCACCGCCCGGCATGATGCCACCGCGTGGACGACGGTGCAGACACCGCAGATCCGCTGGGTGAATGCCCACGCGTCGCGCGGGTCGCGCCCCTGCATGATGATCTCGATCCCGCGGAACTGGGTCGAATGGGCCCAGGCGTTGGTGATACGACCGCCTTCCGCCTGTGCCTCGATGCGAAGGTGCCCTTCGATCCGGGTGATCGGGTCGACGACGACTCTGGTGGCAGCCATGGGTTATTCCTCCTCCCCGGCGCCGGTCGGCGGCGCCCCGGTGTCGTGGGGAAGCACGGGGAGCCTGCGCCGCTGCCGGGCCTGGTGGATTCCCGTGGCGACAGCGTGCGCGGCCACCCCCGCCGTCGCACCGATCGCGAGGGCGGCGCCGAAAATGTCCACCGTCCGCTCCACTCCAAAGCCGCCCACGTCGGGGAGCCGGTCGTAGAACGGCGTCATGGTGTCCCAGAAATTCCGCTCGGTGCATCCGATGCAGGGATGCCCCGCCCCGATCGGCCAGCTGGTCCCGCCGTTCCACTGGAAGATCGGGCAGGGGGAGAAGGTTGCCGGCCCCTTGCAGCCCACGTGGTAGAGGCACCAGCCCTTGCGAGCGTTTTCGTCGTCGAACACCTCCACGTACTGGCCCGCATCGAAGTGTGCGCGCCGCGGACACTGATCGTGGATGCGCTTGCCATACGCGAACAGCGGGCGTCCATCGGAGTCTGTGGCGGGGAGTCGATTGAAGGTGAGAAAGTGGGCCACCGTCGCCGTGACCACGTCCCCGATCGGAGGACAGCCCGTCACGTTGATCACCGGCTTGTCCTTGATGACCTCGGACACCCCGACCGCCCCGGTGGGGTTCGGTCGGGCAGCCTGCACGCTACCCCAGTGCGCACAGGCCCCGACCGCCACGATCGCCGCGGCGCCCTGCGCCGCCTCCTCGAGGACCGCCTTTGCGGTGCGGCCGCCGATCGTGGTGTACACTCCGCCATCCGCCAGCGGCACCGAGCCGGTGACGATGAGGAGGTACTTCCCCGCGTTGTCCTTCATCGCCTGCTGCAGGGCGGCCTCGGCCTGGTGCCCCGCCGCGGCCATGATCGTGTGGGAGTAGTCAAGCGACACGGTGTCGAGCACCAGGTTCCCGATGGTCGGCTCCACGGTGCGCAACACACTCTCCACGCATCCGGTGCATTCCTGGAGCTGGATCCAGATCACGCTCGGCCGTTTCACCGATTGGAGCGCGTGGGCGAGGCGAGGGCCCGCGAGCTCGCCCAGTCCGAGCACGACCGCCAGGCGCGCGCAAAAGTCGAGGAAGTCGCGGCGAGACACGCCACGGGATTGCAACCGGTCGGCGAGGGTCACTCCACCTTCCAGCGGTTGCTTCATCGGCAGGTACATGGGGAGCCTCCGATCCGATTCCCCATTGATGCCGGCAGGATGCCGGGAGCGCCCGAGATGTGGCGCGGTGGGGACGGGGGGACGGTGATCGGGCTATGCTAGGGAGTCGCTCGTGAAGACATACTGAAAGAGAGGTGAAATCGGCGATAAGAGCAGTGAGAGGTGAGAGGTGAGAGGTGAGGGGTGAGAGGTGAGCCGTCAGGTGGTCAAGGCGATTGCCGAGTAGGCCAGGAGCTGGAACGCGGCGAGGACCACCAGAATCGCCAGCCCGTGGTACAGTCGCCCCAGCGCCCGATACTTGCGGGCGATGAGCAGAGACAAGTGGTGCGCGATGATCACGACCTCGGCGTTGAGCTGATCCATCCGGGCGGAATCCCAGGCATTCTGATACGCCTCGAGCTCGTACGTCGCGATCGATTCCCAGTACAGCAACCCCCGCGGCCGCATGCGACCCGATCGGGCAAGCAGGCCGGAATCCTGCAGCCTGCGGGGTCGGAGGCAGTCGATTGCGTGATATACGTAGAGGCACGAGAGCCCGGCGTACACGATCAGGACTCCGATCAGCCACGGCTTCAGCGAGGACGGAAGCTCGGAAATCAGGTGGGCCCGCGACAGAATGAGGAAGACTCCGGCGTTCAGCGCACCCATCACCACCAGGGCATACCGGGCCTTGTGGTCGGCCAGCTCGACCACCCGTCTCCCTTCATCGACCACGTCCATGAGGATGCGCCACCGTTCGAGGCTTCCGGGGGGGCGCTCGGCGTCCCGGCGCACTTTTGCTTCCCGCTTCAGTCGCTTCCGGGTCGCTTTTTCGTCGCCATGAACCGGCTGGACCGGTTCCGCCGTGAAACTCGTGGCCATCACATCCTCCGCGAACCGTCGCGTGCACACCATCGGGGTAACGCGGTGAGGGGATCGGGAACCGGACGTGAAGCGCGGTTCATGTCCAGTACGATCTCTTCTCACGCATTCGGGACAAATTGAATTCCATGCCCAGGCAAACGACCCATTGGTCCAGCCGATGCCGGTCACGTCTCTGAACGCCGCCATGCTTCAGGACAGCGTCGAGCGGAGCGTACGCGTCATCGCCCTGGCCCGGCTGCAGCGGCTGCTCGAGGAAGCGGCGCGTGTGGAGGTACGGACCGGCGCGGATTCGAGCCCGGACACGTCGGACCCCGAGGCAATCCACGATTTTCGGGTGGCGCTCCGGCGTCTCCGCGCCTGGCTCCGAGCGTTCCGCCCCTATTTCGCGGATACGGTTCGGCACGGCCCCGAGCGGCGGCTCCGCACCCTCTCACGCCTTGCCGGACGCGCGCGGGACCTCGAGGTGCAGTGCCGGTGGCTGGCGGGGCTACGCCGGAGCCGCAGCACTCTGGTGCAGGACGAGGCGCGAAGACTCATCGGACAAGTCGACCGGGAGCAGGCACGTGCGCGGAGGGTGCTCACGAAGGGTCTTGTGACGGAGCTGCCCGAAACCGCCGTGGAACTCGCCGAGGCGCTGCGGCACGACGGCTGGGAAATCCAATTGGCGGAGCAGCCACACGAGCGGATGGCCGCAGTGATGGCGGACGCCGTGCGTCAAGCCACCGATGCCGTGACGGCCGACCTCCGCTCTGTCCATCGTCTCGATCAGATCGAGGAAGCCCATGCGGCCCGGATCTCGATCAAGCGACTCCGCTACCTGCTCGAGGCGTTCGGGCGGACCTCGCGGAGCGCCACGTGCATCCTGGCCCAGCTCGCCACGCTCCAGCATCTCTTCGGAGAGCTGCACGATGCGCAGGTCCTCCAGCGCCGACTGCGGGAACCCCATGGCGCGTCTCCCGCGGCGGCGGCGCTCCGCGCGCGGTTGGCGCGGCGAGCTGCCACCGCCTTCCGACAAGCGCGGCGAGCCGTCGGATCCGCCGCCACCGATGCCATGTTCACTCGCCTGACGGCATTCATTCGTCGCCTGGAGCGGGTCGGCCGGATGGGGGATCTCCTCGTACCGACCGGATCGCAGTGAGCCCACACTCGGAGGGCGGCGTTCTCGCCCGGCCCCTGGGTCCTTGCGTAGATTGCCCGCACAGCCGTAACCCACGGGAGCGCCTCCTGGAGCATCGCCGCCGCCGCGCCGAAGATCTGCTGCATGATCCCCGCCTCAACAAG
>Ga0207646_10006353_pt1 | contig 12232 bp, 11 predicted proteins | sample KBSK5502metaG_FD_184343 | JGI IMG/M metagenome (GOLD analysis project Ga0207646, IMG submission 184343) | Corn, switchgrass and miscanthus rhizosphere microbial communities from Kellogg Biological Station, Michigan, USA - KBS K5-50-2 metaG... | ecosystem: Host-associated > Plants > Roots >...
GCGGCGAACACGACGGGAGCGATCAGCTCGAATGAAGGCGGGACAGGTACGACCAGCAACACGGCGACCCTTAAGGTAGTCGCGCCGCCATCGATCGCCAAACAGTTCAATCCTTCGCCGATCGCTTTGAACGCGACGACGAGTTTGCAGTTCACGATCACGAACCCGGCGGCGAATACGGTAGCGGAGACGGGCGTGGCCTTCACGGACACCTTGCCGGTAGGGTTGACGATTGCTGATTCCAGCACCACGCAGTGTGGCGGTACGCTGACCACCACGGCAGCCAGCAGAGTAATCAGCCTCAGTGGCGGAACGATCAATACGAATAGTAATTGCCAGTTCAGCGTGACGGTGACGGGCGCGTCTTCGGGTCAATATACAAACACGACCGGTCAGGTGACCTCGACTAATGGCGGCACGGGCAACACGGCTTCGGCAAATCTGACAGTGGCCGCGGGGCCGACGGTCGTCAAGTCGTTCAATCCGACGAGCATTGCGTTGAATGCGAGCAGCACGCTGAGCTTCGCGATTACGAATCCGAACACCAACGTGGCGTTGAGCGGGTTGGCCTTCACTGACAATCTGCCGGCGGGATTGCAGGTAGCCAGCACGCCAAACTCCAGCAACAGTTGCGGCGGAACGTTCACCCCGCTGGCCGGTGACATGACCCTGAACTTCAGTGGCGGGAGCCTGGCATCGAGCAGCAATTGCACGATCAAGGTTGATGTGAAGGGGACGACGGCCGGAGTAAAGAACAACTCGGTGCAGGTGACTTCGACTGAGGGTGGGACCGGAAACACGTCGAACGCTTCGATAACCGTGGTGGCGCCGCCGACCGTCAGCAAGTCATTCAATCCGACTAGCGTAGCCTTGAACGGCAACAGCACGCTGAGCTTTACGGTAACCAATCCGAACACTGCCAGCGCGCTGAGCGGAGTGGCTTTCACCGACAACCTGCCTGCGGGAGTGGTCGTAGCTACGACACCCAACGTGACCGGCTCATGCGGGAGCGGGACGATTACTGGAACGGCCGGCAGCAGCACCATCAGTCTGTCGGGTGGGACGCTGACAGCGTCACCAGCGGTCGGCTCAATGTGCACCTTCTCGGTAGCAGTCACAGGGACCAGTGCGGGAAGCAAGAGCAACACGACGGGGGCGATAACCTCGACGGAGGGCGGAACCGGAGCGACCAGCAACACCGCAGTCCTGACCGTGATAGCGCCGCCATCTATCGCCAAGGTTTTCAATCCGGCTACGATTGTGCCGAACGCGACTACGAGTTTGCAGTTCACGATCACGAACCCGGCAGCTAACACAGTAGCTTTGACGGGTGTGGCCTTCACCGACACATTGCCTACCGGTCTAACGGTGGCCAATAGCTCTTCGAGCACCTGCGGCGGGACCCTGACCACGACAGCGCCGACGGGGGTAACGCTGACGGGCGCGACGATTGCGGTGAACAGCCAATGCGTGTTCAGCGTGACGGTGACTGGAGCGGCTTCGGGCAACTACACCAACATCACAGGTCAGGTGACTTCGACCAACGGTGGGACGGGCAACACGGCCTCGGCCACTTTGACGGTGTGCACAGTCTCACCGGTGGTCATCAATAGCAACGATAGCGGCGCGGGCAGCCTGCGTCAGGCCATCCTCGACGCGTGTCCGGACTCGACGATCACCTTTGATATGACACCCGGCCATGTCACCAGTCCGATAACGCTGACCAGCGGCGAGTTGCTCATCAATAAGAGCCTGACGATTCAGGGGCCGGGCGCGAATCTGCTGACGATCAGCGGAAACAACAGTAGCCGCGTCTTCAACTTGACGGCGGCGAGTCCGGGAGTAGTCACGTTCTCAGGATTGACAATCTCGAATGGGCAGGTCCCCAGCGGCTCCTCAGGTGGTGGAATTCTCAATAACAGCACCGCGACAGTCAACATCATCAGTAGCACTCTCAGCAATAACTCTGCTGGGTTCGGCGGCGGCATTCTCAACTTTAGTACCGGCGTAGTCAACATCAGCAATAGCACTCTCAACAACAACGCTGCTTCGCCCTCAGGCGGCGGCATCTTTAATAACGGCACAGGGACAGTCAACGTCACCAACAGCACTATCAGCGGTAATACCGCCACCGCCGGCGGCGGCATTTTCAATGTCCAAAGCGGACCAATTAACGTCACGAATAGCACTATCACCGGCAACTCTGCTACTGGTCCCAGCGGCGCCGGTGGCGGCATTCATAACAACTCGGCGAGCCCGGTGATTAATCTCAGGAACACTATCGTCGCCCTCAACACCGCGGGATCGGGGATAGGCTCTGACCTCGTTGGCCCAATGACTTCGCGGGGTAATAACCTGATCGGCAAGAATGACGGCAGCAGCGGCTTTATCAACGGTAGCAACGGCGACATTGTTGGGACTACCGCTGCGCCAATCAATCCGTTGCTCGGCCCCCTCGCCAACAATGGTGGTCCGACGCCGACGCATGCTTTGCTAGCCGGCTCTCCGGCGCTTGATGCCGGAGATAACTGTGTCACGCAAGCAGCTCATTGCGGCGACCCCAGCATCGCACAGCTCAACACCGACCAGCGCGGCGCAGGCTTTAGTCGCATCGTCGATGGGCCGGATGCAGATACTATCGCTACCGTGGATATCGGGTCGTTCGAGGCGCAGGTTTCCGTGGAAGCCATCACGGATAAGATCACTAACGAAGACACGCAACTTCAATTCACTTTCAATGTCGGTGGCGCGGCGTCGATCACCAGCGTTACGGCGACATCTTCGAATACCGCGCTGGTACCGAATAACGTGGCGAACATTGCGGTGTCCGGTTCCGGTTCAACCCGCACGTTGACGATTAATCCTCTGGCGGATCAGTTTGGCACCTCCACCATCACGATCACGGTCAACGGCACAAACAGTCAGAGCATGACCGACACGTTCGTGCTGACAGTGATTTCGGTCAACGACGCGCCGGTCAATCACGTGCCTGGCCCGCAGACGGCGCCGCTCAACGGAACTCTGGTCTTCTCCGCGGCCACCGGCAATGCGATCTTCATCTCGGACGTGGATGCCGGTAGCGACCCGGTGCAAGTGACACTGAAGGCTACCGACGGCACGCTTACCCTGAACGGCACCAGCGGCCTGACATTCTCTGTCGGCGATGGTACCGACGACCCGCTGATGACCTTCACCGGTAGCATTGCCAACATCAATGCCGCGTTGGAGGGAATGAAGAACCTGGCGTTTGGCAGCGGTGTGATTACGATTACAACGAACGACCTTGGTCACAACGGTATTGGTGGGCCACTGTCGGCCACCAACACGATCCAAGTGACGGTGGTTGACAACCTGGCGCCTCAGCTGCTGACTATTCCGGGTACAGACCGGGCGATCGCGTTCGATTCGACGAGCTTCGTGATAGATCCGTTTAACCTGCAGGGGAACAGCAACTTCATCGCCGATCATCGAACGCACATAATGCTCTTTGCGCTGCATGCGCAATTGCGGCCCGGCGAAACTGCATCCGCCATTACCGCCGACGCCGACGTTGACGGCACGATTGTGCCGCTGATTGTTGAATCAGTCATGACCGTTCCGAACTTCGACTGGCTGACACAACTGGTGGTCAAATTCCCTGACGGCTTCTCGACAGGCGGAGGCGGACCACATGATGCGAAGATTCGCATTCACTTGCGAGGCCAAAATAGCAATCAAGCTGTGATCATAATTGTGCCGGCACCAAAGCCCTGACCGGACGCTTGGGATATCTGTAACTGAACAGAAGTTCTTGGAGAGCGGTTGGGAGCGTTTTGCTGGCGAACATTAGCCAAGCCTTTATCGCAGAGTTTGTGCACGTTGAGGTTATCAATTAATGCGCAATAGTATATCGGGTTGGTTAATCGTAACCGGGCTGGCCATGGTGCTCGGTCTGTCGGCTCCCGTCTCTACTTCTGCGCAAGACAAGAAGGACAGCTCAACTGCCACGAACACTGCTGAGGGAAGCGAGCCGCTGGTCTCGCGCTCAGAGTCTCGCGCCGTGGCTGCCGCGACGCGTTCGGCCGTGCCAAACAGTCCGGCGCCCGCGCCTGCTACTTCGTACAACTGGACGGGTGGCTACGTCGGCGGCCACGTCGGCTGGGGCAAGGGCCGAGCCAACACGTCTTTCACTCCGCTACCCAACGCTACGCAGTTTATCGACATGACGCCGACAACGTTACGTCCGGATCCGAGCGGGTTCAACGGCGGTGTCCAGGGCGGCTACAACTGGCAAATGGGACACTTCGTCATCGGCGGCGAGGCAGACATTTCCTGGTCCCGAATGAGTGGGACCGCCACGGTGACGCCGATCATCAAGAATAACGGTACGCCGTTTCCTGGCGCCGGGTTCCTTACCGCGCATCAAGACACGACCTGGTTCGGCACGTTGCGCCCGCGCGCAGGGATCGCCTTTAATCGCGTGCTGATCTATGGAACGGGCGGTCTGGCTTATGGCCACGTGAATTATTCAGCGAACTCAGACTTCCGGCCCGGCGTGCCGACTCAGATATTGTTTTTCCAATACCCGGCGTCATTAAGCAAGACGAAAACAGGATGGACTGTCGGCGGCGGCGTTGAAGTCGGAATTAACAAGCACTGGAGTTGGAAGGCTGAGTATCTCTATTATGATCTGCGAAAAGAGACCTTCACTGCCAATCCGGTCCCGGTGAACCCGCCTTTCCAGGTCGCCTATACTTGGGAGACAAAGGCCCATACCTTCAACACGGGTATCAACTTCCGGTTCTAGATTGGAACATCCGGCAGAGCCGCCATGCTCGTGCAGTTATTAGGCCTGGGAATTAATGAGCGGGTAGTTAAAAAGAGGCGCGGGTAGTCACAAACTGTGGCCAAGTCATAAGCACTCCTTCTTGACACGCCGATTCTCCCATTCTTATGATCACGTGCTAATCTAGTGACCATCAGCAGGAGCAGAGCCTAAATAATGTTTGGAGCAAGTATTGGACGAGCCGGCCAACGGATTATCGATGCCATGGTGCGCTGGCTGGCCTATGGTCATATCAATCCAAACATTCTCACCGTCGTCGGAGTCGCCATTAACGTCGCCTCGGGCATGTTGTTTGGCTTCGGTCTGTTCTTCTGGGCCGGCATTGTTCTGATCGTTGCAAATCTTTTCGACATGCTCGACGGACAAGTCGCGCGGCTTTCCGGACGCGTGACCAGCTATGGCGGATTTTTGGATTCGTCACTCGATCGTTTGTCGGACATGGTGGTGTTTGTCGGCTTGATGGTTTTCTATGCGCGCGACACTGAGTTTCATTCGACCCTGAATGTCTTTCTCGCCGGCGCGGGCATGATGGGTTCAGTGATGGTGAGTTATGCCAGCGCGCGTGCTGAGAGCATGATTCCGAAATGCGACGTGGGCTTTCTCAGGCGGCCTGAGCGGGTGGTGCTTTTCATAATTGGCGCGCTATCGACGCGGCCGGGCTCGCATAATTTTTTTGCCAACCGCATGCCGGCTGTTTTGTGGGTGCTCGCTGTGGGTTCTTACTGGACGTTTGCGCATCGCATGTATCACACCTGGCGTGAAGTGAATAAAGGTCAGGCGCAGGAAACTGCGAAACAAGCCGCCGCCGCTGCGGGTGCTCAAGGTCCGGAACGAAGGCACGAGCCGGCGCTGGCGCCGAAAACCGGCTGAGTTCGATTAATACTCCCTTCTCCCTCTGGGAGAAGGGCCGAGGAAGAGGGGCGTAGCTAGCCACTCAAGCCCTCACCCCCAACCCTCTTCCAAAGGGAGAGAAAGAAAGACAGGTAGGACTGTCCCGACGTTGTGGAAAGATTTATTTGACGATAAACTCTTGACGAAGTGGCCGTCTCAGTTCTAATTTAGTCCCGCGTTTTATTCTCCTGAGGTAACTGAAACTTGATCATCTGCCCCGCTTGTGGCTCGAAAGTCGACGGTGACCTTTGTCTGGGCTGCGCTGCCTGTGGCGCGCGCGCCATTGGTCCACCTTTGGCAAAGCCTGAACATCAGTTGCGTTCCTATGGCCGCGCGGCCATCGTCTCAGCGAATGGCGCGGTTTTGTCTGCGGGCTTCCTCTCGTTGGTCTTCGTGACGTTATTTCAGCTCAGGGGGTTTCCCTTTCGTTTCTCCTCGTTAACAGGCGAATTGCAGGCATTAATCAGCGCCGGTGAAGTAGTCGCCTGGCGCTTGAAGTGGGTGGCGCTTCCGGTTGCGATCGCCACGTTGTGGGGAGGTGCGCGCTTGATCCGCAGCATCAAACACAATCCCCACCTGTTTATCGGCTTGCGCCCGGCACGGATTGGACTCGCCGCCGCGGCCGTAGCCACGCTGATGGTGGCAACCTTGATTGGCGTCACGATTCCGGAAAGATTGCGTCGACATCAATGGGCGGTTGACGCTGGCTACTACGCCCAGGCCTATACGATCCAGAGAGCGCTGCTTGAATATCGCGCGGCACACGGTACGCTCCCGACGGCCGATGACCTGATAAAAGATTTGAGCAGTCTGCCCGATCCCGATGGCGCGATTGCCGAGGCGCTGCGGAATATGGACCCGAGGGGATACGAGGCAAGCAGCGTCGTGGCTGCGGCTTCAACCAAGACCAAAGCACTGGTTCCGCGCGGCACAGTGTTGCGCCACGCGTCCACTAACGCTAACCTCGATCCGCCGGGGGTTTCCTTCACCAATTACGATTTGCGCCTGCCGGGTCCTGACAAGTTACTCAATACCGACGACGACTTCATTGTTCACGACGGAGTCGTCATGAAACTTTCAGAACTGCCCCCGTCATCGTCCGCCTCAACTAAACCGCGCGTGCCTTAAGCTCATGTCATTGCTGGCCCGCTTCCGTCGTAAGAAAGAAGATCCCGAAATTGCGCGTCGCGTCTTGCTGTTGCGACAGGGTCGCATCGGCGAAGCCACCGTGCTGGGCACGGATGTAGATGGTGACGGCCATACAATGCTCTCTTATAGCTACACCGTAGGCGGAGTGGATTACCAGGCCTTTCAGCGTCTTGATGGCGAGCAACTGCTTCGCGATCATGCTTACCTGCCCGGCGCCAGAGTTGCCCTCAGATACGATCCCCACCGGCCGGCGAATTCTTTTGTAGTTTGAGTTAGTGCTTTGTCATTGAGCGCTGTACTTTGTGCTTAGTACTTTGTACTTTGTTCGCTGCCGAACCGGATCGAGTTTTGATCAGGCCGAGCCCCGAGGCAAAGCGCTAAGAACAAAGTACGAAGTTCTGATTTATGTTTCGCAGAATCCTAATCGCCAATCGCGGTGAGATCGCCGTCCGAATCATTCGCGCCTGTCGCGACCTCGGAGTGACGCCGGTGGCTGTTTTTTCGGAGGCCGACGCGAACGCTTTGCATGTGCGCATGTCGGACGAAGCCTGCTGTATCGGTCCGGCGCCCTCTGCCCAGAGTTATCTGAACATCGAAGCGATCATTGCCGCCGCAACAAAGAGCGGCGCCGAAGCAATCCATCCGGGCTATGGCTTTCTGGCCGAGAATGCCAACTTCGCGGGCGCAGTTATGGAAGCGGGTTTGACCTTCATTGGCCCGGGCCCGGAAGCCATGGAAGTGATGGGTTCAAAGACCAGCGCTCGCCGGGCCGCGACGGCCGCGGGTGTGTCTGTGGTCCCGGGCACTACTGAATCGCTGCAGACCTTTGCCGAAGCGCGCGAGACCGCCGCGAGGTTTGGCTATCCCGTGATGCTGAAAGCCGCGGCCGGAGGCGGGGGCAAGGGCATGCGACAGGTGGCGAGTGAAGACGAACTGCGCTCGGCGTTCGACACTGCCCAGGCCGAGGCCCTGTCGGCTTTCGGCAACCAGGAAATCTATCTTGAGAAAGTCGTCGAGCGCCCCCGGCATATCGAAATCCAGTTGTTTGCCGACAGCCACGGCAACGTTATGCACCTGGGCGAGCGCGAGTGTTCGATTCAACGCCGGCATCAGAAGGTGATCGAGGAATGCCCGTCGCCGATTAATGATCCGTCTCTGCGCGAGCGCATGGGCGCGGCCGCGATCAAGATCGCCGAGGCCGTGAATTACATTGGCGCCGGCACAGTCGAATTTCTTTTTTCCGATGCGGCGCGCGAGTTTTATTTTCTCGAGATGAACACTCGCTTGCAGGTCGAACATCCGGTTACTGAGCTGGTGACTGGTTTTGATCTGGTGCGTGAGCAAATCACGGTGGCCGCCGGAGCGCGTTTGTCTTTCAGACAGGAAGACGTTCAATGGCGCGGCCACGCGATCGAATGTCGAGTCTACGCCGAAGATCCGGAAAACAATTTCTTTCCGTCGCCGGGGAAAATCACTTTTCTGCGCGTGCCGAGCGGTCCGGGAATCCGCGACGACGGCGGCGTCAGCCAGGGCGATGAGGTTTCAATTCATTATGACCCGATGATTTCCAAACTCGCCGCCTGGGGACGCACTCGCGCCGAAGCTATCGACCGCCTGCGGCGCGCGTTGGACGAGTATACCGTGGCCGGCATCAAGACGACGCTGCCTTTCTTTTGCGAGATTGTGCGCGATGAAGAGTTCATTGACGGACGTCTGGATACCGGGTTCATCAAGCGCTTTAACGAACGGCGGCGGGGGCGCGGGCATCCTGCCCGCAGTGAGCGCGGAGCGCGAACAGACCGGGACATCGCGATGGTTGCTGCCGCGATTGCGTACGCGCGCGCCCAACGTAACACATCGCTGAATAATCAACCCGCCGATCAAAGCAAATGGAAGTTGGCGGGACGCGCGGCGGGGCTTCATCGTGACGCTGGAATAAAGCGTGTCAGAAGCCCGACCCCGGGGTCCCCAGACGGGCAGCCCGGCTGGGGTGGGACGGTCAGGGGGCTAGATCGGCGAGCACTTACGATGAAGAATGCGACGACATAGCTGACTCCGAGGAACGATGAAACTCTACGCCACCATCGCCGACTATCAAACCGACGTCCGGATTAAGGAGGAAGGCTCGCGCGGGTCTTCGCTGAGATTGATGATCGTCGCTATGAACTCGACTTGCACGAATCCGCTGCTGGGAGGTATTTGGTGATCGCCGACGGTCTGGTCTTCAACTGTCGAGTTGAAGGCCGGCCGGAATCCGGGAAACAGGTAGATGTGGTCGTCGGAACCAAGCAGTACTCAGTCACACTCACCGATCCTAAACGACTGCGCAGCGCCGCGGGAGTGGTTGGCCACGGCGACGACGTGGCCCGGATCGTCGCCCCCATGCCCGGCAAAGTCGTGCGCATTCTGGTCGCAATCGGTGATCAAGTAAACGCCGGCGCCGGCATCGTGGTAGTTGAAGCGATGAAGATGCAGAACGAGATGAAAACACCAAAGGCGGGAAAGGTGACCGCGGTGAGTGCTGAGTTGGGCGCGACGGTAAACGCGGGTGAGGTGCTGGCGGTGGTGGAGTAGCGGTGAAAGACGGCCTACGGGTTGCCAAACCATTTTTCGCTTGTCATTCCAGACGGGGATTGAGTGTACCAACCTTAGTCGGGTTCTTCGTGAGACAAAGCCCGACTGAAGTTGATCAGGCAAAGCGTATTCGTCAATGGCGAATGAGAATGTAAAATGAAAAATGGAAAATGAAAATTGGAAAATGGAAACTAAGTCTCGACTTAATAGATCTTTCCTTCGCGTTCTCCTGTGGGACCTCGATGGTACTTTGGTGCACGGTAAGCGCTACGGGGTCTTTAAGGATTACACCGTGCCGATGCTCGAGGCGGTATTCGGCACCGCCGGATCGCTGCGTGGAATGATCGTCTCAGGCATGACGGATTTGCAGATCGTCGAAGAATCGTTGCGCGGCAAAGGCATCACTCGCGCCCACATCAACGCGCGCAAGGAAGAGTTGCTGCGTTGCTATATGGAAGAGATGAAACGCGCGACCGGCAACGGCAACCAGATCATCGAAGCCATGCCCGGCGCGCGTGAAGTCTTACAAAGAATTGAAGAACATCCGCGATACCAATCAGCCCTGCTTACGGGCAACATAGAACCAGCAGCCTATTTGAAGTTGGAAATCACTGGCTTGTCCCAATTCTTTCGCCTGCCCGGCGCGTTCGGTGACGACTCTTTCGATCGCCGCGACTTGCCGGCGCTGGCCGCTCAGCGAATCAATAAGCATCTCGGGGCAGATTTTCGGCCGGAACAGTTCATCGTGATCGGCGATACTCCCAACGACGTCGCCTGCGCTCGGCATTTTGGTGCGCGCGTCCTGGCCGTGGCGACCGGGCGGGTGCACTCGGCAGAAGATTTGGCCGTTTGTGAACCTGATGCGTTACTGCCCGATCTGCTGGATGCGGAGCTGGTGTTGGAAACCTTGGCCAATCTGTAGGGGGTGATTTGGACTGCGCCAGAATTCCGAGTCGTGATAGCATGCTCGCAAGAGATGTCTATGACTTTCACAGTTGAGTACGAACAGGAAAGCGACGGCCGCTGGCTGGCCGAAGTGCTTGAACTTCCCGGAGTGCTCGCCTATGGTCAAACGTCCGATCAGGCAATCGCAAAATCGCAGGCCCTCGCGCTTCGCGTATTGGCCGATCGCCTTGAGCATGGTGAAAGCGCTCCTGAGTTCGTTACTATTTCCTTTGCCGCGGCATGAGCCAATGGTCTTCAGCCAAAGCGAAGCGGGTGCTTGCTCGCCGCCTTGCTCCGGGTCGGTTGGAGGATCAAACGAGAATCAAGCTCTCACAAGATCCTCTCCCGTCCCGGTTGGCCTGACGTGGTCTTCGCCTTCCATGACAAAGATGAGATTGGCCCGAAGATGTTGGCGCGCATCGCGAAGCATACTGGTCTAAAGCCAGAGGATTTGTAGGCGGATTCTGTCTGCGCAGCCTGAAGAGAGGTACTGAAACATGCTCATAAACTGGAATAAGGACGTCGATGCCGCGCTGGCCGAAGCAAAAGCTCAGAACAAGCCTTTGTTAATAGATTTTTCGGCCGCACCTGCTTGAGGCGCTTGTGCTCGGCTGGAAGCCGAGTCCTACAGCGACAAAGAAATCGCAGACTTCATCCATCAAAATTTTGTTCCGCTCGAAGCTCACATCAAAGAACATCCGGCGTGGTTCCATCGCTTCGACGCGCTTTGGACGCCGACCATCCTCGTCATGGATGCGGATGGTGTCGAGCGTTATCGCATCGAAGGCTATCTGCCAAAGAATTGGTTTCGCGCGCGTTTGGAAATGGGTCTGGGACGCGTGGCTTTCATGCACAAGAAATGGGCCGACGCCGAGAAGATTTATGCCAGCGTGGCTGAGAATTATGCGGAAACGGCCGTGGCGCCCGAGGCGATCTACTGGCGCGGCGTGAGCCATTACAAAGCTACAAATGATCACGCCGTATTGGGCGAGGTCGGCATAGAGTTGGGAGCGAAATACCCCGACAACGAGTGGACGCTGAAGAGTTTGCCGTGGGCGCATTGAGCGCCGCGTCCGCGCGGGGCATTAGCCCGACTGTCAGGGAGGGCTCAGTCGTTTCTGTCGTTAAGCATCAGCCCTCCCTGACGGTCGGGCTAATGCCCTGTCAGATTCGATGAAAGCCTTTCAAAATATCCTGCATCGCCAGACGCAGAATCACCGGCCGTCCATGCGGGCAGGTCGTCGGTGAAGAAGTCGTCAGCAAACGATCGATCAGCCAGCGCATCTTTTCCGGCGCCAGCGGCATGTTCACTTTAATCGCCGCGTGACAGGCAAGAGACGCGGCAATCTCATCGCGTAGAGTCGCGCGCGCCGCGCCGCGCTTTTCGGCATCGACAGTGTCGAGCACCTCAGCCAGGACGTTGCGCGCTTCACTCGCGGGTAAATCCGCGGGCGTGGATTTTATGGCCACCGTGCGGCCCGACAGTCTCATCAATTCAAAACCGTAAGCTTCCAGCTCTTCAGCCGCGACATCGAAGGCCGCTGCCTGCGCCGGAGTGAGATCGAAGGTCTCTGGAATCAACATCTGTTGTGACTCAGCCCGCCGCGAAGCTTCCAGCGCGCGATACTTATCGAACAAAACGCGCTCGTGCGCCACGTGTTGGTCGATGAGTAGTAAACCTTCATCATCAGTAGCGATGATGAAGCTTTCATCGAGTTGCCCCAGAGGACGAATGTTCGAACCTACCGATTCGACCGCCACTTCGCGCACGAATTTGTAAGCTGAATCGAGCGGCGGGAGATCGGGAAACGCGTGTGCATCGCTTTCCGTTTTCCTAAGTTCGGCCAC
>Ga0207646_10006354_pt1 | contig 12230 bp, 9 predicted proteins | sample KBSK5502metaG_FD_184343 | JGI IMG/M metagenome (GOLD analysis project Ga0207646, IMG submission 184343) | Corn, switchgrass and miscanthus rhizosphere microbial communities from Kellogg Biological Station, Michigan, USA - KBS K5-50-2 metaG... | ecosystem: Host-associated > Plants > Roots >...
GCCTGCGCAGGCAACACGTTCTGCGCCGGCGCCGACATTCGCGAGTTCGATCTGCCGCCGCAGCCGCCGCATCTGACCGACGTCATTCAGCGTTTCGAAGACGCGGGAAAACCGGTCGTCGCCGCGTTGCACGGCAACGCGCTGGGCGGTGGCTGCGAATTGGCTGCCGGCTGCCACTATCGGGTCGCGGCGCGCGGGACGAAGATCGGTCTGCCCGAGGTCAATCTCGGGCTCCTTCCCGGCGCCGGCGGTACGCAGCGCGTGCCGCGCCTCGTCGGCTTCGACGCCGCGCTGGCGTTGATGCTGGACGGCAAACCGCGCGCAATCGATGCGGCGGAGCCCGCGGGATTCGTCGACGAGATCGCCGATGGGGATGTTCGCGCCCGCGCGGTGAACTTCGCTCGGCGAGTCGTGACGGCGGGCCTCGGCCCGCGACGCACCGCCGCGCTGCCACCGCCGGAACCCGCCCCGGAGATCTTCCAGCGCCACGAGCAGGCGGCGCGCAAGCGTCGCGGCGAGCCCGCCCCAGAGAAAATCGTCGCGGCCGTTCGCAGGGCGATCGAGATGCCCTTCGCTGAAGCGGTTGCCCGTGCCCGCGCAGACTTCCTCGCGCTGCGCGATTCACCCGAGTCCAAGGCCCTGCGCCACGCCTTCTTTGCCGAACGCGAGGTCGGCAAGCCGCCCGCAGGCGTGGCAACCGCGGCGCCGCGTGCGTTGGGCCATGTCGCCGTGATCGGCGCGGGAACGATGGGGCAGGGCATCGCTATCGCGCTGCTCGATGCAGGCCTCAACGTCACGCTGGTCGAGACCGCCAATGCAGCGCTCGCGCGCGCGCAGGAGCGCATCGCGGCGCATCTCCACGACTCGGTAAGCAAGGGCCGCATGACGATGGATCAGCTGGAGCTGGTCCTCCGGCGCTTGACCGCAGCGAGCGCGATCGATGCGGCTGCCGGCGCCGACGTCATCATCGAGGCCGTGTTCGAGGACATCGGCGTCAAGCGCGATGTCTTCGGGAAGCTCGATGCGATCGCCAAGCCCGGTGCGCTCCTGGCGACGAATACTTCGTATCTGGACGTTACTGAGATTGCGGGGTTCACGCGGCGGCCCGAGGACGTCATCGGCCTGCATTTCTTCAGTCCCGCGAACGTGATGCGGCTGGTCGAAATCGTGCGCACCGACTTGTCGTCTCCCGACTCGCTTGCCACCGGGACCGCGCTGGTCAAAAGGCTCAAGAAGGTCGGCGTCGTCTGCAAGGGCAAGGACGGCTTCGTCGGCAACCGTATGCTGCTCCCGCGCACGCGCGAGTGCCTGTTCATGCTGGAGGAAGGCGCGTTGCCCGAGCAGATCGACGCGGCGCTCACCGACTTCGGCTTCGCGATGGGGCCGCTTGCGGTCGGCGACCTGGCAGGACTGGACATCGGCTGGCGCAACGCGAGTCTGCGACGGCAGTTGCGCGAGCTCGGGCGCGACTGCGACCTTCTGGACCGGATGGTGGCGGCCAACCGGCTGGGGCAGAAGACCGGCGCGGGCTGGTACCGCTATGAGGCCGGCAGCCGCAAGCCGACGCCCGATCCCGCCGTCGAGGCGATGCTGATCGAGCACGCGCATGCACGCGGCATCGAGCGGCGCGCGATTGCACCCGCCGAAATCGTCGAGCGCTGCCTCATCGGCATGATCAACGAGGGCGCGAAGATTATCGACGAAGGCGTGGTTTCCCGCGCGTCCGATGTCGACGTCGTGTGGCTGGCCGGCTATGGGTTTCCGCGCTATCGCGGCGGCCCGCTTTTCTACGCCGACCGACTGGGAGCGAAGCACGTGCTCGAGCGCGTCCGCGCGCTGCGCGAGCGCTTCGGTGAGGCCTATTGGACGCCGGCGCCGGCGCTCGAGCGGCTCGCCGCTGCGGGTCGGGGTTTCTATTCGACCTGAAGCGCGGCGCATAATATCAATGGGTCTCCGTGTTCCCGGCGACGAGGAACAGAGTAAGGAGGAGGAGGAGAAGAGCATGCGACACGCGAGATCGCAATCCAGACGCAGGTTTCTGCTCGGCGGCACCGCCACCGCCATGGCGGCGTGGCTGCCGCGTTCCGCGCTCGCCGCGGACCCGGTCAAGATCGGCCTGATCCTTCCGCTGACGGGTCCCTTTGCTTCGACCGGGAGGCAGGTCGAGGCAGCTGTCCGCTTGTACATGCAGAAGAACGGCGACAGCGTCGCGGGGCGCAAGCTCGAATTGATCGTCAAGGACGACACTGGGCTGGCGCCCGAGACGACCAAGCGGATCGCCCAGGAGCTGATCGTGCAGGAGAAGATCGCGTTCATGGCGGGCTTCGGGCTGACGCCGCTCGCGCTCGCCACCGCGCCGGTCGCCACCGAAGCGAAGCTGCCGATGATCGTCATGTGCGCGGGCACCTCGATCATTCCGCAACGCTCGCCGTTCATCGTGCGCTCCGGCTTCACGATCCCGCAGGTGACCGCGCCGATCGCCGACTGGGCGGCGAAGAACAACATCAAGAAAGTCGTCACGCTGGTGACCGACTATGCGCCGGGGCTCGAGGCCGAAAAAACCTTCCTCAAGCGCTTCGGCGACGCGGGCGGCTCGATCGCCGAATCGATCCGCTCGCCGCTGCGCAATCCCGATTACGGGCCATTCCTGCAACGCGCCAAGGATGCAAAACCGGACGCGCTGTTCGTATTCGTCCCGTCCGGCGAGGGGATTGGTGTGCTCAAGCAGTTCAACGAGCGCGGCTTCAGGGAAGCCGGGATCAGCCTCATCGGCCCCGGTGACGTGCTCGACGACGACATTCTCGAAGCGATCGGCCGCCCGGCGCTGGGCATGATCACCTCGCAGCATTACTCGGCGGCTCATCCTTCGCCGGAGAACAAGGCGTACGTCGACACGTTCATGAAAGTCAACAACGGCATGCGGCCGAACTTCATGTCGGTGGGCGGCTACGACGGCATGCACCTCATCTACGAGGCGCTGAAGAAGACCGGCGGTGCCACGGACGGCGAGAAGCTGGTCGAATCGATGAAGGGCATGGCATGGACGAGCCCGAGAGGGCCCATGTCGATCGATCCGGCAACGCGCGACGTCGTGCAGAACGTCTACATCCGCAAGTGCGAGCTCGTCGACGGCAAGCTTTTCAACGTCGAGTTCGCCACGATCGAGAACTTCAAGGACCCGGGTGTCTGACGCGAGCATGAGCCCGCGCACGAAGCCTCCGTTCCGCGCCGATCACGTCGGCAGCTTCCTGCGCCCTGCGCAGCTCCTGACCGCACGCGAGCGTTGCCAGAAGGGCGAGATCGGCAAGGCGGCGCTGCGCGCCGTCGAAGACGCGGCGATCGCCGACATCGTCCGCTTGCAGGAAGACGTCGGACTCCAGGGCATCACCGATGGCGAGTTCCGGCGGACGTATTTTCACATCGATTTCCTCGAGCAGCTGGATGGCGTCGAGGCTCGCGGCGGCCTGACGGCGCACTTTCACAGCGCCAAGGGCGAGGTCGATTTCGCGCCGCCCGTGCTGCACGTGACCAGGAAAGTTCGCCACGTGCGGCCGATCCAGGTCGCCGATTTCATGTTCCTCAAGTCGGCGACCAAGCGCACGCCGAAGGTGACGATCCCTTCGCCGACCATGCTGCACTTTCGCGGCGGCCGTGACGCAATCAGCCGCGAGGCATACCCGGACCTCGAGGCATTCTTTGCCGATGTCGCCACGGCGTATCGAGCCGAGCTGAAGGCGCTCGGCGATGCGGGTTGCACGTATGTCCAGCTCGACGACACCAACCTCGCTTATCTGTGCGATCCCAGGATGCGCGAGGGCGCGCGTGCGCGCGGCGACGATCCCGACGAGCTGCCGCGGCGCTACGCGCGGCTGATCAACGCAGCGATTGCCGACCGGCCGCCCGGGATGACGATCTGCACGCACCTATGCCGCGGCAACTTCAAGAGCGCGTGGGTCGCCGAGGGCGGTTACGAGCCGGTGGCGGAAGTTCTTTTCAACGAGCTCGGCGTCGACGGATACTTCCTGGAATACGACGATGCCCGCTCGGGCGATTTTTCGCCGCTGCGCTTCGTTCCGAAATCGAAGACGGTCGTGCTCGGCCTCGTGACGACCAAAGTCGGCGAGCTCGAATCCAAGGATGCGCTCAAGCGCCGCATCGATGAAGCCGCGGGCATCGTGCCGCTGGAGCAGCTCTGCCTGTCCCCGCAATGCGGCTTCTCGAGCACGGTGCACGGCAACGAGATCGCACGCGAGTCACAGGCTGCCAAGCTCAAGCTGATCGTCGAAACGGCGCGGGAGGTGTGGGGTACATCTTGATGCTCGCGCACTGAAAGCCATGGGCACAGGTCTTGCGTTCAGTTCGGGACGACCCCGAAAACCAAGACCAGGCCGACCCATGGACAAGAAACGTCTGCATCACGCCGAAATTGCGCCCGCCGCCGCAGCCCACGCCCGCGATACAGCCGCCCAAGTGCAGCACGGCGAGGGCCCGGGTTCGGGCGACCGCCCCCCGAAACTGGGCGAGATCCTGGTCGCACAGGGTAAGATAACGCAGGAACAGCTCGCGATCGCGCTGGAGCGGCAGAAGACCAGCGGTCGCCGGCTGGGCGAGGAGCTCGTCAAGGCAGGCTTCGTGAAGCGTTCAGTCGTCAGCCGGGCACTGCGCATCCAGCGTCGCATCGTTTTCGGTGCGCTCACGACGCTGGCGGCGGCGACGATGTCGCCGCACATCCATGCCGCGGCGCGCAGTCAGATCGCGGTGACCGCGTTCGTACCCGCCCAAACGGTGGGCCAGCTGGTCCAGCAACGCTCCGAAATAACGATCACCGACGCGGATATCGCCCGCGGCTACGTCGAGATTCCGGGTGCATCGCAACTGCGGGTCACGTCCAACAACCCGGCGGGCTATATCGTCGACTTCTTCAGCCGGCTGCCGATTTTTACCTCCGTGCGCATCAGCTCCGCCGGCGGCAGCGCGGACCTCGGACCCGACGGCGGCGCAATCATCGAGCGCGGACGGCAGGGCCGCGACATTCCGCTCAATCTTTCGTACCGCTTCAATCTCGCCGCACAGGTCCAGCCCGGCACCTACGCCTGGCCGCTCGCGCTCAACGTGCGACCGCTCTGAACGCGCAAGTCAATAGGTCACAGTGACCGTGACGTTGTCCTGGTAATCGCTGGCGACGGCGACGTCCTGCAACGCGGGGATCCGGCCGTAGACCGTGTGTGTGTTGGATTGACTCAGATTCGTGCTCTTAAGCCGCATGCTCCCCGAGACCGTCGCACTGCTGCCCGTCCCATCGCCCCAGACAACCGAGTAAGCGTTGGTCGTGTAAAGGTTGTAGCCGAACGTGTTGGCGCCGCTTTTCATCTGCCGCTGTACGAAGCTGTTAGCGCTGCCGGTGGATAGGCTGATCGTGTAGCTGACGTCAGCGTTGCCGGGGGGAGGGTTGAGGTCGCAGTGGACCGTCAGCGTGGCATTGCCGTTCGTTGCGCCGGCGGCGAAGACATCGTAGCTGCCAAAGCTCAGCCCGGGCGTGGAGACGTTGCAGCTCGGTGTCGCGACGGCGCTCGTCGTGAGGCAAAGCCACAGCGCGACGCCTGTCGCGCCGGCAGTCCAAAACCGGTGCTTGTCGCGCCATGGCGACGCTGCAGAGACAAATTCGACTCGAGTCATCGCGCAACTCCATGGCAGACGAACGTCCCCAGGCTCGGCAAGGGATCGGACGAGCGCGGGAACGCGGCGTCGAACTCGCAGCTCTTGCCCTTCCATGTGGCGCGCAGGTGGTTGTGGTCCTCGAGACCGGTCACGTACGCCTCGCCGCCGAGTCCCACCGGGAAATCCTCGTCGCGGCCGGTCACCTGGACGATCGCGCCCGAGGGAATCGGCGCGCCATCGTCGAGTCGGATGCGCAGCGTCGCGCCGTGCGACCGGCGTACCGGGAAGTCGAGCAACAATCCGCTGCGGTAATACGGCACCGCTTCCATCTTGAGCTTGTCGACCTGGGCGTCCATGGGCAGGTCGTGCTCCTCGATCGATACCCGGTTGACGTCATAGGCGCGCAACTGCGGCAACACCGCGTAACCGTCGGCGTTGGTGCGGCCGACCGGTTGATTGTCCTGGAGGACCCCGACGTCCGGGTAGTCGGCGACGCGCACGACGCCGAAGCTGTCGGTGATCTGCCGGCTGAGGAACGCATGGCCGCCGACGTAGCCGATGCCGCCTGCGGCGCTCAGCCGGGCGGCGTTGGCGCCCTGAAAGCGCGACACGTCCGCGGTGTAGGTACCGACATTGTTCTGCCAGGTTCCGCTTGCCTGGACCTCGCCATCGGTGTGCGCGATGACGCGGTAGCCGTAACCCTCGCCCGCAGGTACGCTGCGCTGCAGGGTGAAGCTGGTGTCGCTGGTGTTGCCCTGGGTCGAGCTCCGCGTGCCGTTGTAACTCGCCCCGGCGAGCGTGCGCTCGCCCAACGGCACCGTGACCGTCGCACCGAGCGCGATGTTGCCGCCGGTGCCGAAGGTCTTCGCGGCGGACAGGCTCAAGAAAGCCCACGGCCCGAGGCCGACCGAATAGCCCAGTGACAAGATGTGGATGTTGGGCTTGGTGCGGAAATCCTGCGCGACATAGGTGATGCCGGCACTGCCGAACCGCTCGAGCTGATAGCCGAACGAAGCGCTCAACTGCCGCAACGGCAGCGGATTCTCCGGCGTGGATCCGATCTCGCGAAACTCGGCGCTGGTCCATTGCGCTTGGGTAGCGATGCTGAAGTGGCCCGTCTGCCGCTGGAAGCCCACGCCGCCGAGCCCGCCGGCTCCCCTGCCGCCTCCACCGCTGGCAGCACCCGTGGCGCTGACGACGCCGATGTCGGTGATCAGATAATTCGCCGCGATGCCTGCGGCGGCCAGATCGCGCGCGAGCTCGCCGTGAACCTCGCCGGTGAGGTGGTCGGTCAAGCCACGGCGGTAGGTCGCGCTCGCCACGGCGCGCCCGTAATCGAAGCTTGCAACGCCGAAGTTGTTGCGCTCGAAGCCCGCTTCATAGGAGTAATCCTCGAGGCCTGCCTTGAGGAGGTTGACGCTGGCATAGAACGGTTGCGAAATGATCTGCTCGCGGCCGAGGAGGTCACGCACGACCAACTGGACGTTGCCGCTGCCGTTGACCGTCGGGATATTGGTGATGGAGAACGGGCCCGGCGGCACGGGCCGCTGCGCGACCAGCGCGTTGTTGACGAACACGTCGACGGTCGAGGGCAAAGCCGCTTGGCCGTTGGCGGCGATCGCCGGGAACGTGATGTAGCCGGGCTGAGTCGCAAAGTTGGTACTGTATTGCACACCGCCAAAGCGCACCGCCCGGCCCCATGCTCCAGGCACGTTGATCGCATCACCCATGCGCAGCGTCGTCAAGCGCTGCGGAAAATCACTGGTCCAGGTCGTATCGAGCCGCACCGCGCTCTTCGCGCCGGCGTTGTCCTGCGCGAGCAAGCCCGCGACGAGAACGCCGTAGGCGCTGAACAATCCCGTTTCGAATTGACCGGCATACTGCGACTCGCCGGAGGCGCGCGACCCAAACAGGGTGTAGTTGAGAAATCCGCCAAGCTGCGAGACGGTGGGGGCGGGATAGCGTGAAGCCGCATTTGCGAACTGAGTGTCCGTGAACGCCCGCGGCGGCGCGGTGATCGTGAGCCGCTGTTTGGCGGCGTCATAGGCGTAGGTCACGCCGGGAATCGCATCGAGCGGGTAATACGGCGTTCCATCGTGGAAGCGTGGCGCAACGCCGGGCCGCCGCAGCCGCCACCGATCGAGGCTGTCGACCGGCACCGCGATTCGCCCGTCGACATCGCGCAGCACCAGGACCGTGTCGGCGAGACCCTGCGCGTTGACGTCGACCAGCAGCAGAAGCTCTTCCACCCGCGCGACCGGCGCGACAAGCGGCGGCGCGGCCGGAAGAACGGGCGCCGTCGCCTTGGGCTGGGCATTAACGAGGCCGGCGACGGCAAGCATGATGAGGGCCCACGATACGGCTCGCCTAGCGCTCGACTTTGACTGCGGTGTCGATCTCGCCGGCATCGGTATAGGCCTTGAGGCGGAACTCGCTGACCGACTTGACGCGGTCCGGGGACGCCGGGAGCGTCCACAATCGACGCTGTCCGGCAAGGACATAGGCGAGCGTCGATTCGTGCGCAATCGGCTCTCCGGCGCCCGGGAGGCCGAGCTCGAAATCGGTGACCTGCACGTGCGCGTTTCCGGTGTTTTGTGCGGCGAGGCGGATCGCACCGTCGGGTCCGATCTGCGCCGACCACTCGAGCCGCCGGATACCCGGCGCCGCCGGAGCGACGAACACCGGCAAGCCTACACGCAGCGCCACCTGCAGACCCGTGAAACCCGGCTTGGGCGGCGGGGGAACCTCCTGCAGGTACAGGCGGTACGCAAGCTCCCGCTGTGCGTCAGGCCCGCGCCGCAGGCCGACGCGAACGATCTGCTCACCGCCGGGCGGCACGGTCATGATCGGCGGAGTGACGAGCGCCTCGGTCGTCGGTGTATAGACCTCTTGGCCATTGTCCTGCGTCCACGCCACCACGCTCGACTGGACGACAACGGCATCGTCGCCATCGTTGCGCACCGTGATGGCCGCAGTCGTGGCGCCTTTGGTCATGTCGACGCGGATGGGATTGACCTGGAATGACCCGGCAGGAACCTCTGCGGCGGCGAGCGACACCGCGAGGACGATCCAGGGGACACTGCGGCGGGCGGTGACGGTCTTTTGCATGCGGGATCGGCAGCCATCATGCGCCGCGTAGTGAACAATGTCAGAAGTTTACCGTCGCCACGACCGTATCGGCATAGGAACCCATGCTCACACCCTGGCCGGCAGGAATTGTCCCGCAGACACTATAGCTGCGCGAGCCCCGGCCGTTCGGAGCGCCGGGCGTGAAGGTTTGCGCGCTGGACGGGCCCCAAGCCGCCGTCCCGGGAAAGCTGCAGGCGGTTCCCGGCGCGGAACTCGGTGGTTGATAGAGCTCGTAGTACAGCGTATCGGCCGGACTGGATGCGCCCGCTGCCGCCAACGCCATGTAGCGTCTTCCGCCGTTGGGATTGCGGCCCAGGTCCATAGCGATTTTCGGCACCGAGCCCTTGGTGCAGGCGATGCTGACCGCGCCGGCGGCATTGAGAGGAGTCGTTGCGTTGGCCAGCAAGGATTCGTACCGGCCGAAGCTCACGGCGCTGGTGCTGATCGTGCAGTTCGGGTTGACGATTGCGCTCACGGTGAGCACTGCGGTTGTGCTGCTCGCGCCCGGCGGGCCGGCCAACGCCAGTGTCAGCGCGGCCGCCGCCAGGCCGGCATAGCCGATCCGGGGTCGCTGCTTGCGTCGATCGAAAGGCATGATAAATCCGCTTCCCGAGAACCGAAGTCGCGGCATGGGGCCGCGACTTCGCGTCGCTCGCGAACCAAGCGCAGGCGGTCGCGGAACGCGCCGCCTGGCGCAAGGGCGGGGCGCGTTCATCGCGCCCGCAAGCTTAGAAGTTGACCGTGGCGACGACTGTGTCTTGGTACGAACCGACGCTCACGTCCTGACCCGCAGCAACCGTGCCGCAGACGTTGTAGCTGCGTCCTGTCTTGCTCGACGGCGCGGTCGGCGTGAACGTCGTTGCGACCGACGTACCCCACACCGTGCTGCCCGGGAACGTACAGGCTGTGCCGGGCGTCGTGTTCGGCGGCTGATAGAGTTGATAGTCCAGCACGTCGCTGCCGCCGCCGGTGATCAGCATTTTCCGCTGCGAGCCACTGGCATTCGCGCCCAAATCCAAGGTGATGTTCGGGGCCGATCCCTTGGTGCAGGCGATGGAGACGCTTCCGTTGCCGTTCAGGGCCGTCGATGCATTGGCCACGACCGGATCATAAGCGCCGAAAGCAACTGCAGTGGTGCTGATGGTGCAATTGGCGGTGACCGATGCGGTTACCGAAATGTTTGACGTTGCGGTACCTGCGTGGGCAGGGGTGGACGAGAGCATCGTCGCGCCGACGCCAAGCAGAGAAGCAAGCACCAGAGCGTTCGAAACCTTACTGAGCTTCATCGAATTCATGATATCTTTCCTTATAGTGTTATACAAAATGAATATTTAGTTCAGTTACTTATCGCTCGGTTATAAGAACATCTAACAGCTTGCCGAGTTAAATCGATGAGTTACCGAGGGAAGACTTGCGGGCCTTCACCCTTGTCCTACAGGTAGCAAGGGCTGTGCCAGGATTTTCAGACAGGCTAGCCGCCGAGCAGGCCCGCCCCGCAATACCCCTCTGCGGGGAGCGTTAGGAACCTGGGGTTTGGTGCTTATAACGGGGGCGCGCAGTCCCGATCGTCGCCCGGCCGGCATGGACCGGCTGCCGCGTCGCGGCAGAAACTTGCGCGTTTTCCGGCCCTGCGCAGTGACGCGGACCGTGCTGTTTATTTCTTAGTGGCCGTCGCCGCAAAACGAGGTCGCAGCGAAATTCAAAACTGCGCAGTCTGTCCGGTACAAGCCGAAGCCGAGTTGCCCGTCCCGAAAAGATGTCGGCGCGCACGCCGAAATCCAGCACGCGAAACCGCATGTTCACGCACCAAGCACGACGCGCACGGTACGACTGTTGGCCGGCGGGACATATCCGGGTCATACTTGCGCTGTAGCATCCACATCACACCGTTGCGTCCCTGATGCCGTCCTACCTGTCGATCGAAGCGCTGACCGTGTCGTATGGTGGTCCGGCGGTGTTGGATCGCGTCAGCCTGGACGTCGAGCGCGGCGAGATGGTTGCATTGCTGGGCAGCAGCGGTTGCGGCAAGACGACGCTCCTGCGCGCGATCGCGGGCTTCGTTATCCCCGACTCGGGCATGATCCGCATCGAAGGCCGCGATATCGCGCATCTGCCACCGGAAGCGCGCGGCACCGCGATGATGTTCCAGTCGTATGCGTTGTGGCCGCATATGAGCGTGGCCGACAACATCGGCTACGGCTTGCGGATGCGTAGCTGGAAGAAGGATGCGATCGCCGCGCGCATCGAGGAGATGCTGAAGCTGCTCCAGCTCGAAGGCTTCGGGTCGCGGCCGGTGACGCAGCTCTCCGGCGGCCAGCGGCAACGGGTCGCGCTCGGGCGTGCCCTGGCGGTGAGCCCGCACGTCCTGCTGCTCGACGAACCGATGTCGAACCTCGACTATAAGGTGCGGCTCGAGCTGCGGCACGAGCTGCGCGCGCTGCAGCAGCGGATCGGCATCACTGCCGTTTACGTCACGCACGACCGCGAGGAGGCGCTGACACTCTCCGATCGCATCGCGGTGATCGACGCCGGGCGCATCGTGCAGACCGGTGCTCCGGAGGAAATCTTTCATCGTCCGACATCGGCGTTCGTCGCCGGCTTCATGGGCGCCGACAACGCGCTCGACGTCGTGCTGACCGGAGACGGCGGGTTTGCCACCGGCGCGGCCAAGGCCGGTGGCTCGCGCGCCCGTGCGCATTTCCGCAGCGATGCGGCGCGTCTGGCGCCGGCCTCGGCGGCAGCATCTGCCGGCGACGACCTCGTATTGCAGGGCGTCGTCGCCCAATCGGTCTACGTCGGCCAGGGCTATCGCTATCGCGTGCGCGCCGACGGCGCGGAAGTCTGGGTGCATGCGCCCGAGCGCGTTGCCGAGGGCACGCGCACCTGCGTTGTCGTACCACGCGCTGCTCTGCTATTGTTCCCGCAGGATGCAAAGCCTGCTTGATCCATCCCTTGGAGGAGTCCTATGAAGACCCGGATGTTCTTACTTGCCGTTGCGCTCGCGTTCGCCGGAGCCACGGCGGCCCAGACGACGCTCAACGTCGTCACCGCGGGCGACCAGAACATGGTCGACTACGTCAACAATTATCTGGCGCCGAAGTTCGAGGCGGCGAACCCCGGAGTCAAGGTGCGCGCCGTCGGTACCGGTCCCGGCGATGCCGGTTCGCAAAAGATTTACGAAAAGCTCTCGGCACAGCAGAAGGCCGGCAACAACGAGTGGGACGTCGACGTCGCGGTCATCCATCAGCTGGCGTCTGCGACCATGGTCAAGGAAAAGCTGTTGATGCCCTATCGCAGCGACGTTTCGGTGGGCAAGCTGGTCAGCCGCGATACCGCCAAGAATGCGCTAGGGGCCGACGTCGACGGATACGTAATGCCGATGTTTCACAGCCAGATTGTCTTCGCATATAACCCCGATCTCGTGAAAGCACCGCCGAAATCGT
>Ga0207646_10006355_pt1 | contig 12224 bp, 14 predicted proteins | sample KBSK5502metaG_FD_184343 | JGI IMG/M metagenome (GOLD analysis project Ga0207646, IMG submission 184343) | Corn, switchgrass and miscanthus rhizosphere microbial communities from Kellogg Biological Station, Michigan, USA - KBS K5-50-2 metaG... | ecosystem: Host-associated > Plants > Roots >...
GCTGGCCCTTGGGCCCGACGGTGGTCCAGCGCATGCCCTCGTACTTGACGTCGGCACGCACCTCGAGCCCGAGGAGATCTCGGTAGAAGGCGAGCGCCTCGTCGTGGTCGTGGACGGCGATGAAGCAATTGTTGAGTTTCAGGTTGTTCATGCGATCACCCTAGGAGCGTTGCGACGCGGCCGCTTCTTCATTTCTGATCGGTTTCGTCATCACCATGATGATGCAGGGAGGGATGAATTCGACCGGCGCGTGGCTGCGCGCCCGGTAGGCGCTCGGCGATTCGCCGACCAGCTCGGTGAAGCGTGAGCTAAAGGAGCCGAGCGACGTACAGCCGACGGCGAAGCAGGCGTCCGTGACCGACATGTCACCGCGCCTGAGCAGCGCTTTCGCCCGCTCGATCCTGCGGGTCATGAGGTAGCTGTACGGGCCCTCGCCGAACGCGGCCTTGAAGCTGCGGGAGAAGTGGCCCGCCGACATCGCCGCCGATCGCGCAAGGGCGGGCACGTCGAGCGGCTGGTCGAACTCGCGATCCATGCGGTCCTTCGCCTTGCGCAGCCTCACGAGGTCGCGGATGTCCACGGAAACCATGGTAAGCAGGGGCCCCAAACTGAGCAGTTTCGGAGAAGCCTCAGCCGCGGCGGTCTGCCTAGGATGGGGTTGGAACGATCAAGACTCTCAGAGGAGGAAACGTGCAGTGAAGACCACGCGCAAGCCCGCCAAGAGCACCACAGCGGTCAAGAAGAGGTACGAAGGATTCACCAACGAGGAACGCGGCGCCATGGCGGACCGCGTCCAGGAAATGAAGGTCGGCGCGGACAGGGCAAATGGGGAAAGCGCACTGCAGGCGAAGCTCGCCGAAATGACGGAATCGGATCGCGCACTGGGCAAGAAGCTCCATGCCGTCATCAAGGCCAGCGCGCCATCCCTCGCGCCGACCACGTGGTACGGCATGCCCGCCTACACGAAGGACGGCAAGATCATCTGCCACTTCGTGCCGGCGCAGAAGTTCAAGACGAGGTACGCAACGCTCGGCTTCAGCGACAAAGCGCGCCTCGACGAAGGTGACATGTGGCCGAACGCTTACGCGGTGACGAAACTGACCCCCGCCGTAGAGGCAAAGGTCGCCGCGCTCGTCAAGAAGGCGGTTAGTTAGCTCAGGCGGGCGCTGTTCGAAGCGGCGCTCCGACCTCGTGCAGGAAGCTGAGGATCTCGCGGTACGAGCGGTAGATCGAGGTCTCGTAATAGGGGACGCCCACCTCGGCGCAGTAGTCACGAACGATCTTGTGCGCGCGCCGGATGTTGCAGCGGGGCATGGTCGGGAACAGGTGGTGCTCGATCTGGTAGTTGAGCGAACCGTAAAGCAGGTCGGTGATCGGATTCGACTTGACGTTGCGTGCCGTCAGCACCTGCGTGCGCAGGAAGTCGAGCTCTTCGCCCGTCTCGATCTGCGGCATGCCCTTGTGGTTGGGCGCGAAGACCGACGCCATGTACCAACCTGCAACGCACTTCTGGACCACGATGACCAGCAGGGCCCGCCACGGTCCGACCATCACGACGAGCAGCGCCGGAAACGCCAGCGCGTGCAGGCACAGCGCGCCGACCTCGACCCACCGCAGCCTCTCCTTTGTGCCGGCGAGGAACCGCACGCTGTTGACGTGCATCGCCCACGCGAGGCCGAACAGGAGCAGGAAGAACAGACCCGCCTGGTGGCGGACGACCCACCGAGAGATACCTCGCTTGGCGATGGCCTGCTCCTCGGAATACGCGATCACTCCGATGTCGATGTCCGGGTCGAGGTCGACGTGGTTCGGATTGCCATGGTGGCGGTTGTGCTTGTCGACCCACCATCCGTGGCTCATCCCGAGCAGCCCGTTTCCGGTCACGATGCCGACGACGGTATTGAGCCGCCGGCTCGAAAACATCTGGCGATGGCCGGAGTCGTGCAGCTGGAACCCGAGTTGACCCGAAACAAAGGCCAGGGCCGCCGCAACCAGCACGGTGGCCCACACGCTCTGCACCTGGGTGAAGATCCACAGAGTGCCGGCGAAAAGGATGCCGTTAGTGATGAGCATCAATGCGTAGTAGACCGGCCGCTTCCTCATCAGGCCGGCGGCCTCCACCCTCCTCTTCAGCTCGGCGTAGAGCTGGGGCGTCCGCTTCGGGGCGTCGGGAACCGAGATCGCAATCGCTGCCATGGGGTGCTCCTGGCTCGAACGAATCTCGGCACGCGAGCGGCACGTTCGAGGGCGCCGGTCGCCATGTCCGCCCGGGTCCGAACGGCAACCGCATCATAATCCGCACTAAACGGCACGACACGGGCTTGGGGAAACCCGTACACTGACTGGGACGCACCGGTGCGTCGCCCGCTCGGGTCCTCTCTTCCTGTTTCAGACAGAGCCCAGTAGATCGCGGCAAATAAGAAGAAAAGAGAGGCACCCTGGAGCTTTCGTTTTGAATACATTCGCCAATGGCGCCGTGAGCGCGCGCGTGCTCGCCGCTCTCACCCGCCAGAACATCACCACACCCAACCGAGTCCAATCCGAGTCGATACCCGCCCTGCTCGACGGCAGGGACGTCGTCATGCAGTCGCCCACCGGGAGCGGCAAGACGCTCGCGTACCTGATCCCGCTGCTCGAGCACATCCAGCCCGGGAACCCCGGACCGCGCGCCTTGATCGTGGCGCCCACGCGCGAGCTGGCGATCCAGGTCGACGCAGTGTTCAAGTCGCTGGACTCGCCACTGCGCGCCGCCCTGCTGTACGGCGGCGTCGGTTATCACACTCAGACGCAGGCGTTGAAGCGCGGCGCCGACGTCGTGATCGGCACGCCGGGACGGATCCTGGACATGATCGAGCGGAGGCTCGTGTCGCTGAGCCGCGTCGAGTACCTGGTGCTCGACGAAGCGGACGAGATGCTGGACGCGGGCTTCGCGCACGACGTCGAGCGGATCATCGGACTCACGTACTCGACGCAGACCGTGCTGGCCTCGGCGACGATCCCCGACTGGGTCAAGACGATGATCGCCAAGCACCTGAACGATCCCGTGACGATCAGGCTGGTGACGGAGGGCCCATCGCTCCTCGAGCACGGCATCGTGCGCACGGATTCCGGCCTGAAGCTGCGACTCCTCAGCGACATACTCCGCCAGCACCGCGGCACCATCGTGTTCGGCCGCACGAAGCACGGCGTCAAGAAGCTGAACCGCGAGCTGCAGCGGCTCGGGCACCGGTCGGTCGAGCTGCAGGGCAACATGGCCCAGAACGCGCGTGAGCACGTCATGGAGACGTTCCGCAGCGAACGAGCGGACGTTCTCGTCGCGACCAACGTCGCGGCGCGCGGCCTCGACATAAGCCACGTTGGCCTGATCGTCAACTATGACCTGCCCGATTCGGCCGAGGCGATGACCCACCGCATCGGACGCACGGCTCGCAACGGCAGCCCCGGCCGTGCTGTCACATTCCTCACGCACGAGGACCACGAGAAGTGGGCCAAGCTGCGCCGCCAGGGCGCGCCCGCCCTGCGCACACTCGACGCGGCCGAGCTCTCCCGCCAGGGAGGGTGGCTGTACATCGAGGACGCCGGGGCCGCTGCTCCACAGGCGCCCGCGTACGCGCGCTCGACCGGCGGCCGCCGGCGCGGCGCGCGTGGACGGGGTCGCCCGCCGGTGTACCGCAAGGCGCTCTGAGCGGACAAAAGCCGTGCGGCGCCCTCGAACGACCGGAGTAGGGTTGGCAACGCAGAACCGTGTTGAAGCGAAGGCCGCCGGCGAACAAGGCCGTTAGACGGGTCCCGTCCGAAGGCCGTCGCCAGGAGCTCGATCGACGGGAGCAAGTCGCCGCTCAGCGCGACAGTGTCGGGGACGAGCGTGACCATGTCGCGGATGAACGCGACCGCGCCGCCGACGAGCGCGACCGCGTGGCCGACAGTCGCGACGCCTCGGCGGACCAGCGAGACAAGCGCGCCGACGACCGCGAGGGGAGGCAGAACGAGGCCGAAGCAGTTTTCGTCGAGCGGAACTCGAGGCTGGACGAGCGCGCGCGAGCCCTCGGTCAGTCTCCAGACCTGCTCGACCGCGCTCAGGCCGCGATCGACCGTACGCGCGAGAGGCTCAAGCGGTCAGGCGACCGGGTCGCCCGATCGCAGACCGACCTGGATCGCGCCCGCTCCGCGAAGACTCGCGATCAGGCGGCGGTCCATCGCGATGGCGACGAGATCAACCGCGAGGTCGACGCCACCAAGCGCGTAACCCCGGGCGGCTGAAGTCCGCTCTACCGGCACGCGTATAGTGGATGCAGCACCTGACTCAGTTGGTGCTCGCCTGGGGTCGCTTCTTTCTTCTCGAACAGCTTCCTTCAAGCGTCAGTGGGTTCGAGAGATAAGGAGACCGCCATGCAGAGTGGCACCATCAAAAAGCTCGTGAGCGACCGCGGCTTCGGCTTCATCGCAGCCGAGGACGGCAAGGAGTACTTCTTCCACCGGAGCGGTACCGACGCCGACTTCGACCGCCTGCAGGGCGGCGAGAAGGTGACCTTCCAGGTCGAGGCAAGCCCCAAGGGTCCTCGCGCAGCCAAGGTTCAGGTCGTCGCCTGATCGAAAATAAGGGCGCCGCGCTAACACGCGGCGCCTCGTCCGCGCTCAAAACCAAACGTGAACGACTCGGTCGCATCGTCTGCGGCTGCGAGCTACGGCAGGCGCCCGCCACCGGCGGCCGCCGCCACCATCACTTCACCGCCGTGCTTCGCGACCTGGCGGGGAATGTCTGGGAGTGCGAGCACCCTCACACCGACCAGGATGAGGCGCACGAGTGCGCTCGGGCCGAGTACGCGCGGCGCGAGCCGCCGGTGAAAGCGGCCGGCCTGGCCTGACGGTCGAGTCCGGTCCTTACGGCCGGTCCGGCTTGTTCGCTCGGCCTTCGGAATCTACTCCGATAACTGAGCGGTAGTGGGACTGCGTCTTTCGCTCCAACTCGTCCGCAGCGGTGTATCGCGCCCGCATCGATTCATCTGAGCCTTCGCGACGGAGCATGCGGCGGAGGACGGGCGGCAATCGCATAAAAGGCAGTATGAGGTGGCATGCGGTGGCGCGCTGCGTTGACCGCCCTTTAGTCGCCCGATCGAGCCCTCAAAATCCAGTATTCGGCCCCCAAAACAGGTACCCGTACAGAGGCGATTCCCGACTCGACCAGCAGGGTTAAACCGGGCGTGCAGTGGCGATGATGCCTCGCAGCAGCTCGAGCTCGGTTTGATAGATGTGGGCGGACTTCACCGTCATCGTCAGGGTGCCCATCCCGACTCCGAGGTCCTTGGCCACGCGAGTCTGTAACGCTGCGAGCTCGACCAGATTCGCGTAGCCCTTCGTACCGAAATCGATGGCGTGAGCGTAGACGGCGAGCTGCAGCTCATCCGTGATGAGCCAGAAGTCGAGCAGGCTGACGCAAGGCACATAACTGGCGTCGGTCAGCGGCTGGAAAGTCGTGATCGTCGCGTCGCGAGTCCACGGGTTGGCGGCCAGCCGGTCGATCACCCATTGGATTTGGTCGCGGCCGGTGTGCGCGTAGTCGTAAAGGCGCGTCGCGTAGCTGTCGGCGTCACCGAGTTCCGGCACTTGGGAATGGTTGGTGAAGTTCGCGTGCATCCACGCCATTCGTTCGGGATCGCCGTGCTGGGCGATGATCGGGTCGTCCACCTTCGGTGAATGCACGTCGAGTGTCGCGCGAAAGACTTCGACGATTGGCATTCCCTCCCATCTCCCTTCGACTCCGTGAGTCAGAATCGCCGCCGAGATCGCCATCCAGCCTTCGCCGAGCGTCGTCGCTTCGATCCGGAGGGATTCGAACGCCCGAGTCAGGCGCACATGACGCTCACTCCTGGTGTCCTTCTCGGCTAAGGGATCGGCAGGTTCGCGGGAGGCAACGCAAGCCCCTCGGATCGTATGTGACCCGGCTCCTCGGTGGGGCCGGGTCATTGGTGTCGGTGGTTAGACCGTGGCGGGCATCGGAAGCAGACCGAGCTGGCTCAGCTGGTCCAACTGGTCGAAGTAGATGCGAGCCTCGGCGATCTTGCCGTCTTCGACGCGAAGGATCTGGACTCCATAGCCGACGACTTTCTTGTGGGTCGGCGGAATGGCGCCGGTCGGGGAGTCGAGGGGAGCGGTATGCGTTCCCTCCATCACGATCTCCTGGACGACCCAGGGGCCGCTCGTGATCTCGCTGCGTACCTTCATCTTGCCGTCCGGGAATGCCTTCAGCCATGTCATGGCGTAAGCAGTCGCGTCCTTGGCATTGGTGGCCTTGAAGCCGCCAGGTGCATTGAACTTGATGTCGTCCGCGTGCAAGGCGCGCAGGGCAGTCTCATCGTGGGCGTTGAACGCGTCTACGAAACGGGTGGTCGTGTCTTTGACTTCAGGCATTGGGTCTCCTCCTAAGGAGTGTCCGCGAAGCGGAAGGGCCAAGAAAGCACCTGCCATCGGTGGCCGGCAACCGCGAGGACTTCCAACACCCTCGCCTCAGTCCAGTAACAAAGGCAACTATACCGGAAAATGGTTGCGAGCGCGTGCTAATATTCGGGGATCAAACGCCCTCGCCTACTTTCTGTGGCCGACGCTGCAGCCGAGCTCAACGCGTCGGAGGCGTACGTGCGTCGATTGCTTCTTCGGCAGCGACTCTACGGAACGAAATTGGGATTCGTGTGGGCCATATATCCGGACGATCTGGAAGCGTTCAAGCGGTTGCGTCGTCCGCCCGGGCGACCCCGCAAGGCGATCGTGAGCACGAACAGGGCCTCGCTCGCCCGCATCGTGGACGAGAGAGTCCGAGCGGGAACCGGTCGACTGCTCAGGCAACGCCCGACCAGGTCCTCGCAGCCGAAGCCCAGGCGCAACCGCAACCGCTAGCGGCGAAACGCAGCGATGAGTTTCGGGCCGCAGGTTTGTTAGATGATTCGAGGCTATGGCACCCATCGTCCTGTTCGGGATTCAGTTCACGTTCGCGTTGGTTGCGTACGCAGTCGCGGCGTGGTGGTACCTGGGGCCACGGCTCGCCAGATTGCCGCGAGAGATGGCGCTGGTGCCGCTTGTGTGGATCCACGTCTTCAGGATCGCCGGAGGAACGATACTGGCGCCTGGCGCTGTCGGCGATGCCGTCCCGATGGACTTTCGCACGATGATCGGATACGGCGACATGCTCACCGCGCTGCTGGCCCTGGTGGCGCTGATTGCACTGCGGCGTCGCCTTAGCTTCGCGATCGCGCTGGTGTGGTTGTTTGTCGCGGTCGGCCTGATTGACACGGTGAACGCGATAGTCCAGTCGATGCGCTACAGCGTTTTCAACGATGCGCTCGGCGTCAACTGGGTGATCGTGACGGCCTACGTGCCGGCGCTGCTGGTCAGCAGCGTCCTGATCTTCATCCAGCTGATGCGCCGGCCCGGGGCGTCAGCCGGCTAGCGATACGGGCAAGTCGAAGCGCGAGAGGGCCCGCGGATCGGCGTAGGCGTGGATGTGCCCTATCCGCTCACCATCGCCTCACATCCTGACCGCTCCGTCTGCGAGCGCGACCATCAACTCGACCGCATCACTGCGCCCGAGCTTCTGCTCACGCTCCAGGGATCGCCACGTGTAAAAGGAGAGCGCGTGTCCGATCGCTGAGCGCAGGCGCTCCCTTGCCCTACCCCGTACCCGCCATCCGGAGGCCAGCACGTCAACTGCGGGCGCCTCGAACGGCGGGCGATCTGGCAACGAGTGGCGCGCGCGCACAGCTTCCACGTCGCGGAGGATGTTGGCCTGGCGACGCTCGTTTTCCTCGAACCATGCGTACTGTTCGGAAAGTCCACGCCGCAGACGCTCGCCCGGGTCGTGGATGCCGGACCACGAACGGGGGTTCGGCAGCGGGTGAAGGCTCATGTAGTGCGCCGTGCAGGCCGTAAACAAGCTCTTCTCGTCAGGGAAATGTCGGTAGACGGTCAGCCGCTCCACCCCGGCCCGCTCGGCAATAGCGCTGACGGTCGTGTCACGAGGCCCGACTGTCATATGGAGCTCGAGAGCAGCTTCGACGATCCGGCGGCGCGTCTCGCCCTGACGCTCAGCGCGCTTCCCCAGCCGGTAGGGCCGCCTGCCTTGGCTTTTCGGCGACGGTGACATTTTCAGTGAACAGCCTCGCTCAATGACTATTGACGCGCCGAGCAGTGGCAAGTAGAGTGGCCAAAAGACAGTCTACATCCCTGTTTACCGAATTGTGGAGGTGCTCCGGTGGCAGAAGCGATTAACGAGTTGATCCTTCCCGGGCAGGGCGATCAGGTCACGCTGTCTGGTGGCGTAGGCGTCGTTTTCAAAGTCCCTGGGTCGCTGACGTCGGGTCGTCTGGCGATCGTCGAGCATCCGGTGCCCGTCGACGCGCTGGTCATCCCGCACACACACACCAGGGAGGACGAGCTGTCGTACGTGCTCGAGGGCGAGATCGGCGTGATGATCGGAGACCGAGAGTTCATCGCACCGACGGGTTCGTATGTCTTCAAGCCACGCGGGATCCCCCACTCCTTTTGGAACAACGGAACGACGCCCGCGCGGCTTATCGAGCTCATCCTTCCGAGTGGGCTCGAAGAAGGGTTCCGCGAGATGGCGACGTTGACGCTCGACATGGCAATGGCCGGTCTTGACGCGAACAGGCGCAGCGCCATCTCGGAGCGCTATGGCACGACACCACACTTCGAGCTGCTCCACGAATTCGCGCAGCGCCACGGGATCCCGCTGCCGCATCGGCTTGCACGCCGCTGACGATCGCAGCTCATTCGATTGGCAGCGCGTACTTCGGATAGCGAGCACGGTAACCGCGCATCCGGCCGAGTGCCGTCAGCAGTGGGAACAGCATGTTCTGGACTGCGATCGGGGGAGTCGATGGCCTGATGAAATCGCCCACCTCCTGGAGCAACACGGCCCCCTGGAGCAAGCCGATGTCACCCGTCGGCGACAGTTTGCCGTCGCGGCTGAGCCCGAATTGGGTCTCGAAGAAGATCTCTGCAGACCTCAGGGCCGGGCGGTGCTCGTAATAGATGCGCAGGACGCCCTCACCTCCGTTCCACTGGCTGTGAGAGATCCCAACAGGGCAGACCAGTGTTTCTCCAGGCTGCGCGACTCCCCTCCGATCCCCTATCTGATATCCATACACCCCCTCCAGGACCACGAAACTCTCCTCTTGATTTGGATGGATATGCGCTCTGACGACATATGGCCCTGGTTCCACGACCAGCTCCGCGCGAAAGAGCTGCCCGTTTGACGAATCGGCTGTGGACAGAAACGTGAGCCGTTCGCCGGTCTGCGGGCTGTGGATCTCGGTGCCGATCTTGACCAATCGAGTCTCTAACCGCGGAGCAACGACCTGATCAGCGCCTTGCCGATCACGAGCGGGTGATTGAGCGCTATGGAGATCTGTCCGCCTCGGGAATTGGGATTTCGCGCGACGCCAAGCTGTCTCAGCGGAGTCCCCAGGTCGAAGTAGGTCCTCTCGCAGACCATGCGTTCCTCCTCGAATTGAAAAACGATGATCAGTGGGAAGTCGACCTTGCGGCCTGTCGCCGGAAGACCCCGCCAGTTCCCATTGTGCGTTCCGGTGAATCGGCCCTCGACGACGACCGCATGGTCTGCGTGATGCATGGCCTCGGGATGGAAGCGGAAATTGGGAAATCCCTTCTTGTTCTCTCTAAGGAGCGTGGTCACCCCTGACTGGCCGTCCCAGATCTCTCCTGTCGCGACGATCTCATAGCGGGGGTGGCTGAAGGCCGAGATGCAGCGGTCGAAGTCGTAGGCGTTTTCGGCTTCCATGTGCTCGAGGACCGTTGCCTCACGCGACTGTCGCAAGCTGGACGTCATGCGTGAATATGTTGTGCTTTCGACTGCCCATCTGCAGCAAGGTCCGTTACAGCCAGCCCTCTCCACTCCGACCCCGAGCCGAGCGCTAGAAGTCCCCCCAGACGCCGCTGCGGCGATAACCCATCAGCATCGCGATCCCGATCACGAATTGGACCGCGCCGATCACTCCCTGAAGCACTACGTACCAAGCAGGGCCCTGTGGAGGGATTGTTCCGGCTAGCTCGAGTGCAGACGCGGGCACCCGGACCAGGCCGGCCAGGAAGGCCACCAATATCAGCCAAAACATCCAGCGCCACCTCCGGACCACACCAGTCCCGAGGATGATCAGGAAGATCGAGAGCGCGGCCAAAAAGGCGACTTCGAACGGACGGCGATCGACGATCGGTAATCCGAGGGCCTGGTCGTAGACGTCGGGGGCCACGGCCAGGATCGCGACGACAGCCACCCACGCAGCGGCCCCGAAAGCGAGAACCATGACCTGTGTGCGGCTCAGCACTGGCATGGCGGACATAGATCCCATGGACGATTCTCCGGGTCTCGGCTTTGGATTTGTGTCGAACCCATCAGGCACGACCAGCGTTTTCGCGGAGTTGGGTCGCGTCCAGAACGGGGTGTTCGCGGACTGAATTGGCAAAACGGGAGGTCGCGCGCGGCGCGACCTCCTGTAGTGCCGGCAGCACGCGTGACGCCGCGTACGGACCAACAGCCTGAGGCAGATGCAACCAGGTCGAGCTTAGAAGGCGAGTTTTCTTTCAGCCGGATCGGCCGCGACCGGGCTGTCGCTGCTGCTCGAACATCTCGCGGATCTCCCGCACGCTGGTGGCGTCCTCCGGCTTCTTGTCCGCGGTTCGCATTGACACGATGCGAGGGAAGCGGAGCGCGAACCCTGGCCCGTCCGCGGTCATGCCGGCGGTGTGGCGCGGGCTCGGCGTGATCTCGTCGGCCAGGACCTCGACCACGATCGCGGGCTCGAGCCATACGTCGGGGACGAAGTTCGAGGTGACGCGGGCCGGCTTCTCCCCCACCTCCAGGCTGGTCAGCCGCCCGTGGATCTCGCGCCAGCCCTGGTCGGACAGCCCAGTGCCGAGCTTGGAGATCGTCACAAACTCGTCCTTGTCGGAGTCGTAGACGCCGGCGAGCAGGGCGCCCGCTCCGAACTCCGCGCGCTTGCCTTTGCCGCGGTAATAACCGAGCAGCACGACGTCGATGGTGTCCGTCAGCTGGCCACTTGTGTTCCGCTTCAACTTCACCCAGTTGAAGTTGCGGGCGCCGGCCTGATACGGCGAGTCGAGCCGCTTGGCCACCACCCCCTCCAGGCCGCGGCTGATGTTGTCGAGCAGCTCGCGGGTGAGCACCTCGGCAGAATCTGTCGTCATGAGCGGGGCCGTCTGCAGCGCCTCAGACTCGCGGATCAATTCCTGAGCGATCTCGAAGCGGCGCGCATAAGGCAGCGGTGTCAGGTCGATTCCGTCGCGAAACATCACATCGAAGATGAAGGCGCGCATCGGCACGCTTTCCGCAAGCTCCTGGATGCCCTCCTTGCGCCGGCGCGCGGTGGTCTCCTGGAACGGGACGTACTCCTCCGATTCGGGGTTATAGGCGATCGCCTCGCCATCGAGGATGACGTTGGCGACCTCCAACCGCGAGGCGGCGGACACCAGCTCCGGGAACATCTCGGTCATCGACTCCAGGTTCCTCGAGAAGATGCTCACCGCATCCCCGTCCTTATGAATCTGCACGCGAAGGCCGTCGTACTTCGGCTGCACGCCGACGGTCCCGAGCTTCTTGATCACGGCCTCGGGATTCGGAAGACGCTCCGCGAGCTGCGGCCGGAGCGGATGACCGGCCCTGACCTTCAAGGCCTCCAGCCCGGCCTCGCCGGAGTCCCAGAGCGTGCGCGCGATGAGGCCAAGGTCGGAGGTGCGGTTGTAGGCACCCTCCAGGACGGGCCGCAGTGACCGGTCTCCCCTCTTCGCGAACGACAGCGCGTCTAAAACTGTGGGGTCGCCGATTCCCAGCCGCATTTTGCCCAGCGTGATGCGCACCAGGTGCTTGGCCGAGATGGCATCGAGGTCGTTGAGAAGACCAGTGAAGATCTCGAGCTTCTTCTGCTGGCTGCCATCCCCGCTCGCGGCTGCGATCCGTGAGAGGCGGTGGTGCACCTCGACCACGTCCGGCGTCTCGCGGTGGGCTGCCGGCGCGAGGCGCTGCGCGGTTAGACCGAGGTCTCCGGCCTGCCTGTTGAGCTTGACGACCTCGTCTTTCGGAACCCCGTAGGCGGCCGCAACCGCGTTGATGAGGAGCCTCTCGCCCAGGCCGATCTCAACCGGTTCGAAGAAGGGAGCCAGCCGGCCCTGGATGAGAT
>Ga0207646_10006357_pt1 | contig 12222 bp, 14 predicted proteins | sample KBSK5502metaG_FD_184343 | JGI IMG/M metagenome (GOLD analysis project Ga0207646, IMG submission 184343) | Corn, switchgrass and miscanthus rhizosphere microbial communities from Kellogg Biological Station, Michigan, USA - KBS K5-50-2 metaG... | ecosystem: Host-associated > Plants > Roots >...
TCCCTTCGGCATCCTTGGGAGGGTGGCTGAGGTGCTGATCCTCACACGCTACATGAAAGGACTGTTACTTACTCGGAACAGGTACTTGAAACAGGTTGCTGAGGCGGGTACTGATGCTGCGCTTCTTTAGCGGTAGTTTCGAAACCCGCTGTATACCATCGCGAACGTCGGATCAATGCCGAGTTCGTACATGCTCTGAATGACCACGCACAGGTTATGGCAGAGTACCTTGCACAGCAGTTCGTTGACCTGGGCCACCTCGCCCTTGCTGGCGGAGCGCCGCGCCGAACTTGGCCTTGATCATAGCAAACGTGCTCTCCACCATGGAGCGGGCGTGGTAGTGCTGTAAGAACTCCGCGCGGTGCAGCATGAAATAGTGGTACAACTGCTCCCACAGCGCAGAGCCGCGCCCTTAGCTTTTCCAGTCGGCAGCACGGAACATGGCGTCCTTCATACCATGCCGGCTCTCAGCTTGGCACCCATTAGAAGTGGCGCCGGCCACACCGTGCGGTCGACACGACGGCTGGCTGACGGGCAGGCCATCACAGCCGGATCCGAAACCGCTTCGGCCAGGGCTTCGCCATGCGTCGCGCGATCCTGGCCTGCTTGCGTTCCTCTACGCGCTGCTGAAACCGGCGCTCGCGGTGCGTCCACGTGACGAGTGCGTCCACGGCGCGGAGGAGTCGGCGCTCGCGGACGGATGGCGATCGCGCGTACTTGGCCCGCTCGATGAGGATGAGAATGCGGGTCGCGTCAGCCTCTGGCGCACGACCCTGATACTGGCTCCAGTACCGCAGGTACCGACAGCGCCGACAGCGCCATTCACTCGGCTCCCTGTCCGTATAGCCATAGAGATGGCAGACGCGCCGGTAACACCGCGGGCACCGTGCGCTCCAGCGGACCCCACCGTGGGGCATCGGATAGCTCTTCGTCACATACTTGGCTTGGCCGACGAAGCTCGACGCCAGCCGGCGGCGGATGCCGGGCTCCGTGATCAGACGGCGCGCCAGCAAACCCCGGCCGTAGGGCTGGCGGCGCTTCAGTGGACGACTTCCCATCGCTCTCCCATCCTTCTCGGACATCAGGTGGGCTTTTTAGGCGCACCAATTTCAAACTCTGCATGCAATTCAGTTAGCTTGCTGTCGGCCATCAGACTAGACGCCAACAGGGCTGGCAAGCATGTTACGGACACGGCCACGATACGTGGGGGTTATGCGCCAGAAACCCCATGGTGGTACGCCAGAAACCCCATGGTGGTACGCCAGAAACCCCATGGTGGTACGCCAGAAACCCCATGATGACACGCCGGAAATCCTCTTTATGTGCCCCGGTTGCGGCGATTCTGGCGTCGTTCGGGCGGTCCCCATGCGTCGGGGAAGTGTCGTTCCAACCACCGGGCAGCGTCCTGCCAGGTCTCGTTTTCCGCCGCGCGTTCCACCTTTGCGAGCTGGGCGCGCGATGCGCGTTCCCATTCCTCCGCAGCGGCCCGCTGGGCATCGGTCACCTCGGCGGCCAGTGTGGGATCGTCTGATCGCCACTGGCGGAAGAGCGAGGGGGACATCCCAGCAGCACGGGCCGCGCCGGCGTAGCTGTCCCCGTGCCGCAGCGCGCGCAAGAGCGTCGCCCGGTGGTCGGATGTCCGTTTCGTGGGGCGGGCCATCGTCTTCGTTCGCCTCCTCCGGTCGTCGTTTGTGTGGTCCCTGCATGCACTTCGTGGGGTAGTCACGTCCGCCGAGGGGTGCGGAAGGGAGCGAACGGGTCGGCAGGCGCGGAGGCGTAGAGCAGGCCTTGCACATGCTCAGCGCTCACCCGCGCCGCGGCGTGGGCGTCTGTTTGCACCTCGGTGATGTCGTCGTGGGTGAGCGCCCGATCCTGCATGATCGTCGCCTCATCCTCGAATAGCCCCTCAGCAGGTTCGTCCGCATGCACGTCGGCATGCGCGATGTTTGGAGGATGCTCCATTGCCTCGGTCCTTTCCCGTCCTGTCCTCTGAGCGCCGCACTGCTGCTGTGCACCGTTGCACGGTGTGGCGTCCTGGGCGGAGGTCGTCACGCTACATGCGGTCACTGTATCGCACGGGCTGGTCGAGTGTAAGCCGACACCACGGTCCGAGCGCGTCTCCTCTGATGCGGCACCGCATCGGACTATGACATACTGGTGGTGACGCGTCGCAGCGCCTCTGTCCGGCAGCGGCGCCGTTCTCGTTTCCGTCTCCGCGTCTCTCGCCTCACGGCAGATTGGCTGGTGAGAGGATATGGGATCGCAGTGGACGCCGCCAGATGACCGACGCGGTTGGCGACCGCAGCGGGACAGTGCTGAGAAGCGGGAGCCTATAGAGCCGCGGCGCGGTCCCCCGCCGCCCGGCACCGTCCCCGACTTCTCGACAGGCAGTCGTACCTTCCTCGTCATCACCATCATCATGTTGAGCGTGCTGATGGTGCTGACGGGGATCCTCGTCGTCGTGCTCTTCGTTCGGTAACAGCCTGGACTGTCGTAGTCGAAGGGCAGCGGCAACGTCTTCAGCATGTGGGATCTCCTGTCGGCACGCCTTCGCGTACCTCGTTGAGTGCAAGCCAGGCGGCTTCCTGGCAGGGCGCGCAGCGAAAGCGCCGTCGCTCTGCCAGCGGATCGCCGCAACTCCCGCAGTGGCCGGGCAGGAACAGTGTTTCAGCCTCAGGCAAGGCCACCAGGAAGGGAATTGCCCCGCGCGTGGGAATCTGCGCGCGCATCGCCGCCATGCGCCATGCAACGTCCGCGTCCAGGTCCGCGTTGCCGGTTTTGTCAGTTTTGTCAGTCGATGAGATGGCGCTTTCGTCGTGAAGTCCATCCGTCGCCTTGCGGCTTTTCAGACGCGCTAGCCAATACGCATAGCCGTTTTCTTCGCACGGCGATACCCCATCTAGTGGACTGACAAAACCGACAGAACCTGGTGAGTTGTGACGATTCATGCTGCATCCCTCCCTGCCTGCGCTGCGCCGGGATGCACGGTGATACGCTCGGATGGGCGGCCACCCTTGCTGCCCTCGGGCCTGCTCTTCTCGACACGGACCCAGCCGTATTGCTCCAGCACGCGAAGGGCAGCATCCACCGCCTCGGGCGAGTCCAGCCGGGACCATTGCGGCCGGTAGAGGTCGCGCGTGCTCATGCCGCTCTGCACATCGCCTGCTGTGATGCGGGCCAGCAGGACGCGCGCTGCGTCCATCTCTGGGCTCATGGCGGAGGCGTGGAGCCGCTGCAAGTGGCTTTGCAGGTACTCACACCAGGTCACTGCCCGCACTGCCGCTTCTTCGCTCACGCCTGCCGACGACGGCTTGGGCGTGCTCGGATCGGCCAGATCAATCAGGTGGAAGAGCACGGCCAGGCAGGGCATCAGCTTGGCATACTTCGACAGATGCGCTTCCATGGCTGGCGGCAGGGTTCCCGAACGCACGCGCCGCATGTGGGCGACGTACCACTCATCGAAGATTCGCTGCGCGTCATGCGAGAAGCGCAGCGCAGGAATACTGTCTTCGTCGCCGGCCGTCTCCGTGGCGCCCACCTCTTCCGGTGTGAGTTGGTCCAACCGCGTATAGACGGCGTACGCGCGTTCCCTAGCCTCGCTATTCGGGCGCCGGTCCACGAGCTGATAGGACGTGGGCACGTCCGGCCAGACCAGCAACTGGAAGCGTTGTAGCAGCCCATCGTCATTGTCCTTGCCCTGCGTGGCGCCATAGACGTAGCGAGAGATCGGGCCAGGTTGGATGCCACCCAGGACCGAGAGGCACAGCGCTGGGACGTGCAGCGAACCGCGGCCGATGCGGTCAATCTCATGGCCGCCCTTGCCGTTCCACGCCTCCAAATAGAAGGCCCGATCACCCTCGCGCCCCTGCTTGTCGAGACTGCGCAGCCAGCCAGTCAACTCGTCACGGCGCACGAGCATTCCAATGGGATTGTCGAGCAGCAACTCGCCCAGCTTTTCCGTCGTGGCGTCCTCGGTCTTGTACCGCCGCGGCTTCGGCTCGACGGGCAGCGCTGCCCGGCTCTCTTCGGCCAGTTGCCGCAAGAGACCTTCGTTCGGCTTCTTGCTCTTGGCCTCGCCGCGCAGTTTCTCTTTCGCGGCGGCTTTGCGTGCCTCGGCGAGCACGAGCTCGGTCTGATACTGCTCAATCAGGTCCTGATAGATGGTGTATGCCGCGGCAACCAGGCGATGGAGCGGCCCCAGGCCCTCCTCAAGCGCGGGGCTTTTCAAGACGCCTGGTCGGCCGACGCCGGCGCCCCACAGGTTGGGCACCTCGTACCAGTCATCGTGCCGCTTCGGACGGATGGCGAACCGCCGCCCAACGATGGCGCCCGCCGACACGAGGGCGGCGACGGCCGTATAATCCGGCGTGATCTGCATGCGGTCGGCGGCGTCGCAGACCCAGTCGGACAGCGCATCGGGTAGCAACGCCGGATCAAAGGACTGGACCGGTGGCAGACCCGAGGGCAGCAGGAGTGGCGCCTCCCAGAAGTCTTGTGTATCTTGTGTAGTTTGCCCTGCTGGTGTTTCGACCAGCGACGTCAATCCCTCGACGGTGCCACCAGTGGCGAAGTAGTCTGCGATATCGCCCTTGGGGGGCGCGTCTTCCCAATGCATCCACGCGGGCGGCGCGCCTCCCATGGCCACGAGGCGCGCGGCGATGCGTTCCATGTGCGCCCGACCCTTGCCGCGCGGGTAGTTCTTTTCGGGCAGGTCCGCGTCAACCCAGAGCTGTACGTCACACTCCAACAGCGGCCGCAGGCTGTCATCGCACGGCGTGCCGCTGGCGCCGGTCATGGTGCCAACGGCAAGTAGATGCTGCTTCCCGGCGGCGCGAATAGCTGCGTTGGCAATCTCTACCTTGCGCTCGCCCTCGCACAGGATGACCGTCAGGCGCACGCCTGCCTGCGCTGCGGCCGCCTTTGCCTCGATGAGATCCATTGCCGGATACAACGGCATGTCGGCGGCTTTACGGCCATTGTGCTGCTCCCACCACATGCTTTTATCTGGCTCGCCCTGCGCAGTACGAATAGGCTTGCGCATATGCATGCCAACGAGCTGGCCGTCCGGCATGAGGGCCGGATACCCGACTACAGTTGGCGTCGGCCGTGGACGAGAGCCTGCCGACGGCGTGAGCTCGATAACGCGCACCTTGGCTTCGCAGGCGTGGCAGAAGCCGTAGCCGGCGGCGTCGCCCTCCAGGGCAATCGAGAGGCTGCGCTTGCGATCCCCGCCGTGGATCGGGCAATAGGCGCGAATCCGGCCACCCGTCGTGCGCGGATCAATCAACTCGTGCTCGTGCAGCTCATGGATTTGTGTCGAGGATGCTGCGCTCATGTCGCACCACCCTCTCCGCCTGTGCGCGGGTATTCCCGGATGCGCAGATGCTCTGGCCACTCGTTGGGATTGCCGCCATGCCGGTGCTTGGCGCCCGCCGCCCTCTTCCACACGGAGCCGAGCTGCTTCACGAACACGGCGACGCCCGCATCCTGGCACTGCACGACGAGGTCCGACATCCAGGCGAGCGGCATGGGGCGGGAGTGCGGTCCACTCTCGCCGCCGACAATGACCCACGAGACGCCATGCCACCGGCGCAGGTCCACCGTCCCGAGCAGCGGCTCACACGAGAGGAAGCGCACCGCCGCTGGCATGTCGAGCAGAATCGGGATACGCTCATCAGCCGCGGACTGATCTTCGACTGACGTGCCGAGCCACACGTTGGGCAGTGGGTCGTTGGAGGAGCGTCCAACCCACTCCCGCATGCGCTCTGGCCGCTTCGTGAGCACCTGGAAGGTGTGCCGCTCCGCCTTGCGCATGACCTCGAATACGCGCCCGATATACTCGTCGGGCACGGCCTCATGGAAGAGGTCGCTCATCGAATCCACGAACACACGGCGCGGTTTGCGCCAGCGCAGCGGACTGCCTTTCCCGTAGAGCCGATCTTCGAGCAGTTGCACCCGACTAAAGGGCACATGATATTGCGCAGGCGCGCTCGGAAAGCGCCCACGTTTCCAGGCGACGTGCCGCTGGTCGTGGAGTTGGAACGCATAGCAGTGGTCGCAGCCCGCCGACACACGCGTGCAGCCGGTCGTAGGATTCCAGGTCTCATTGGTCCATTGGATGTTTGACTTGCTCACTGGCACACCGCCTCTGCCAGCACTTCGGCGGCCAGCCAGGCATAGTGCGCGGTGTCGAGCAGGTGCAGCGCCGCCTTCGCATGATCACCGCGCCCGCTCTCAGCGGCGATACTTGCCACATCCAGCGCCAGCAAGGCGGCCCGATCCACAACGTGCTGCGCGCGTGCTATGATGTGCGCAGAGGTCGTTGTTTTGGTGAGGTTGGATTGCACTGCCATGCGCCGGGGGCTGCCTTTTGCGTGAGTTGGGTTCGCGCGCGGAGGGCGGCCTTCGCCGCGTCCAGGGGGTCTAGGGCAAGGATTCTGCATAATGCGCCGCCTTTACGCGAGCACGGCGGCGCTGTATGCTATGCGCGCCTGGTGACATAGTCTTCACGGGTCCAAGAACGCTACCCTTCACTGTTGCAAGGCGGGGGTGGCGTTCCTCTTTTGTGGGAATGGCGAGCAGCGCTAGGATAGCCCGCACGCAGGCGCCGGTGTCCGGCGCATAGTGATTGACCATCTCCGCGTCAACGTGCATCGGGTACGCTCACCTTCTCAGGCGTTCCCGTCTTCACCGCCGCCAACGCTGCCGCGGTCTGTTGTTCGCACCACGTATCCCACGCCGCGCGCGGCACATGCCGACGCCCGCCGATCTTGATGACTGGCATCCAGCCGGCGGCCATCATGGCGTAGATGCGCGAGCGCCGCACATGCAGCAGTTTCGCGCAGTCCGCCGGCGTTAAAAAGTCCATCGCGTTCCGTCCTCTCTCGCGTACTCAGCACGCGCGTATAGTTCACCAGTCTCTAGGATAGCCGATTGTTTTCGCGGATCGTGTGCAGAGTGCAGGAAAACGAGCATGCCTGCCGCTCATACGTGTTCGCTGTTTCGCTGCTAGCTAAGACAGGCGGTCAAGCCAACCAGCTAAATCGTTAACGTTGCGAGCTTTGACCATATGAATCAAAGGAATTTCGCGTGCATCGCTTTTGATTTCTGCAGCAATTTTTGCCTTGTCGCTGCTAGCCAACGAAATCGCGTTGTCTTGCGACCCTAGCACAACTCGCATACGAATCCGGCATTCATGCGTGCTCGCGAGCAGCACAGCGGCGTTTTAGCTGCGAAATGTCCTGGTTGGCTGGCGTAGCACTTTGTCAGAATTGCGCGCGCATAAAAGTACTAGGCGCGCGCGGACAAGGAAAATGCCACCCCGCACGGGGTGGCATTGGAAGAGGGAAGGGTAACACCTAGACGGCGTAGGTGCGCTCTAGCGTTGACAATTCGTTATCGCGTCGATAAGGCAGCGCTGACCGTCGTGGAGATCGTGCTCATCGGCAAGGGCGCGGCCGATGCCCAATCTACAGCTCTCGCCGACGGCATCCTCACCGTCTTGCTCGTCGCCGCCTATCTGCTCAGCCGCGGCTATGCGAGCTGGTGGGGTGGGGCCGCCACCGCAAAGTAATGCTGACTCCAGATCGCATGCCCCCCGATGACTTCCCCCGTATCGCCAGGGGCTACGATGCCCGGCGCTGTGGCGCGTTATTCGCGCGTGCTTCCGCGTCGGTGGCGGCTGCCCGCGCCGGGGTGACCAGGAAGACGGGATGGCGCGGCGCCTCGCGCACGAACTCCTCGAGTGAGGAGTCTGGCGTCACGTCGAAGTAGCCACGGATCATGCCAGGAGCGCCGGACAGCGCCCGCTTGAGAAGCGGCGCCGCCTCCTCGGCGCTCAGCTCGCGCACGGTAACGCGCTCGCTGCGGCGGCCGCGGGTGAGGGTCGCCGCGCCCGCCGCGCGCAGGTTGCGCACCCAGTTGACGTCGCCGAACGTCCCCACGATGATGCGCTGCCCGTCCTGCTCGGTGATCGCCACCGGCGTCGTCCGCGGCTCGCCGCTCTTGCGGCCGCGCACGGTAAGCAGGGTCATCGGGCCAAGCGGCACGCCCATGCGCAAGAAGGCGGCTGCTAACGCGTTGCTCGCGCGCACAGTGAAGTTGACGCGATAGGTCTTTGCCATGTTGGTTTCCTTTGTAGGTTGCAAGTGCCGCCTCTGCTGATCCGGCGGCTCAGGGTCAGGCGCCGGTCGGTCCCGGGGCTGGCGCCAGGCCGTGCAGCAGCGTCCGCACGATCTCTGACGCGAACGGCTCCTCCGGCAGGATGCTCGCGGCGTGGCCCGCGGCGTGGCGCGTCGCGGCGTAGTTGAAGCAGACCCCCAGTAGCAGGGTGGCGGCCGCGGCGGGGCTGGCGTCCGCACGTACCCGTCCCAGGTCCTGCTCGGCCTTGAGGTACGCCATGACGCTGCGCAAGGCGAACTCTGGCCCCGCGCCCAGCTCGCGCAGGCGGGCATAGTGGCGCGCGGCGAAGGTAGGGTCGGCGGCAATGGCGGCACTAAGGGGCGCGGTATGCGCAAAGAACGCCAGCGCGGCGGCGGCCAGCTCCTCCAGCGTCGCCTGGACCGTGCCCGTGCCGGCGCGCTCCGGCAGCTCGCGAATCAGTCGCAGGAAGCTGCCCGAGATGCGCTCGCTCATCACGGCGAGCAACAAGTCGGTCTTGTCCTGGAAGTGGCGGTAGAGCGTCGCCTCCGAGAAGCCGGCCGCGCGGGCGATGTCCTTGGTGGTCACCGCCATGATGCCCTGCTCGCGGATGATGCGCTCAGTCGCGTCCATCAGCCGCTCACGCGTGCTCATCTCGCCCCTCCTCGCGCACGCCTGTAAGTAAGTGCCCACACACATTGTAAGTGAGCACTTACTTACATGTCAAGAGTAGTAATTGATGACCACGACGTGCTGCGGGGTACATGACGAGCGGCAACGATATGGACCGTTTCTGGCGGGACACGTTGCTGCATGCAATGTGCGCTTCGCGTCGCGGTGGGATGTGGGCCGGCGAGGTTAGGCCGTGCGGCGCCAGGCATCCAGCAGCTGCCCCACCTGCGCCGTGTGCTCGTCATAGTGGTCCGTCAGCCAGCCCATGATGTCGCGGCAGGACGTCGCATACGGCGCGCTGGCCGGCGGATAGATCACCGGCGCGGACCGCAGGAAGGTCGCCTCGTCCAGTGATGTCACCAGCGCCCGCACGCGCTCGTGCGCCGCCGCCAGCTCCGCCAGCAGGGTCCCGCGTGCGGCCCCCGTCGGCCGCGCCGCCACGATCGCGGCGTGCCGCTCAGGCGAGACGGAGTCCGCCTCCACCGTGCCCGTCAGGTCCAGCGGGCCGAAGTCCCCCGCGCGCGCCATGTCGAGGACCGCCAGATAGTGGCGCATGGGGTCCTGCATGTGCATGGGCAGCACGCCCAGCGCGTACTCCTCGCCCGCCGGCACGAACGGCAGCGCGTCATCCGGCGCCTGCGCGAACGCCGCCAGGAACCGATCGCGCGCGGCATCGAAAGCCGCCAGCGCCGCCGCCCGTCCGTCCACCGCCTGTGCCTGCTCGCTCATCGCCGTCGCTCCATTCTGCTGGCATGCCGCCACACGCGCCTGTGCGCACTCCCGCGTCGCAGCGTCATGCGCCCGCGGACACGATCAGCATATCATGGCGCAAGAAGGCCGCTGCGTTTGCGAGCATGCCACCGGCACACCGCCAGCGCGCGAGGGGTAACCAGCTGCCCTGTAACACTTCCCATGCCGTTGCTGTGCTCCCTGCTCTCGGCACAATAGCGCAGCTCAGCAGCAACGCATGCGTGCTATACTGCGGCGATGCGTGCAGGCCGCCTGCATCGCGCCCCTTCCCGTACAGGAGACCTCCTCAATGCACGACCCGCACGACATGCACGACCTGATACTCGACGCCTCGACTCGCGCCTTGCGCTACCTGGACGAGCTGGACGAGCGTCCCGTCGCGCCCCGGCCAGAGGCGGTCGCCCAGCTCGATCAGCTGGATATCGCGCTGCCAGAGGCCGGCACCGATCCGCTGGCAACGCTCGCTGAACTCGATCGCTATGCCAGCGCCACGATGGCGATGAGTGGGCCGCGCTTCTACGGCTTCGTGATCGGTGGGACCCTGCCTGCCGCGCTCGCGGCAAACTGGCTGGCCGGCGCGTGGGACCAGAACGCGGCGCTGGCAGTGGTATCGCCGTTGACCGCCCAACTGGAGGCGGTCGCCCTGCGCTGGCTGGTGGAGATCCTCGGCCTGCCGGCGGGGACCGGCGCCGGCTTCGTGACCGGCGCCACGACGGCGAATTTCAGCTGCCTGCTGGCGGCGCGGCATGCCGTGCTGGAGGCGGTGGGGTGGCATGTCGAGGCGGATGGGCTCTTTGGCGCTCCGCCCGTCACCGTGGTCGTGGGCGAGGAGGCGCATACCACCCTGTTCAAGTCGCTGGGGCTGGCGGGATTCGGGCGCAACCGCGTGGTGCGCGTTCCCGTGGATCACCAGGGCCGCATGCGCGCCGACGCCTTCCCGGAGCTCTCCGGCCCGACCATCGTCTGCCTGCAGGCTGGCAACGTCAACTCCGGCGCCTTCGATCCGGCCGCGGCGATCATCCCGCGCGCCAAGGCTGCCGGTGCGTGGGTGCATGTGGATGGCGCGTTCGGCTTGTGGGCCGCCGCTTCGCCGCAGCACGCGCATCTGCTGGCTGGCTACGCCGACGCGGACTCGTGGGCGACCGACGCGCACAAGTATCTCAACACGCCCTACGACGGCGGGTTGGCCTTCGTGCGCGACCCGCAGGTCTTGCGCGCGGCCATGGCCATCACCGCGGCATACCTGCCCGCCAGCGCCAGCCGCGACCCGTCGGATTACACGCCGGAGCTTTCACGCCGGGCGCGTGGCGTCGAGATCTGGGCTGCCCTGCGCTCGCTGGGGCGCGCCGGCGTCGCCGAGCTGGTGGAGCGCACTTGCCGGCATGCGCAACGGTTCGCTGAGGGCCTGCGCGCAGCGGGCTATGAAGTTCTCAACGAGGTGGTGCTGAATCAGGTGCTGGTCTCGTTCGGCGAAGCCGCCACGACGCTGCGCGTCATCGCCGGCATCCAGCAGGATGGCGTCTGCTGGGCGGGGGGCACAGTCTGGCAAGGCAAGACCGCCATGCGCATCAGCGTCTCGTCCTGGCGCACGACCGAGGCCGATGTCGAGCGCAGCCTGGCGGCGATGATCCGCGTCGCCCGCGCCGTGTCGCGCTAGCGTCCGGTCGCATGGCATGCCTGTCGGGTGTCTCGCTAGCACGGCTCGGTAACTGGTAACTTCATAGGCACCACCCCTAGCGGTGCGACTGCTCAAGCTTAGCCCGCGCTCCGTACTCGCGCCCTGGGCCCAGGTACGAGAAATGGGCCGCACAACGAGTGATATCAGTCCCGCCTTGGTCCTCGATGTTTGTGCATCTGCTTGGGCCACCAGTGGAACCAACTGGTGGAGCGGATGCGGTCAGGTTGCCGCTAGCTCGGCAAGGCGTCCCGATTCCATATCACCAGCGTGCTCGTGGTGGGATCGAAGAGCAGCAGCCGCGCGCCGTCCGGCGACCAGCGCAACGCGCTCGGCCCGCTGAAACCCGGCTGGGCCAGGGCCGTTGGTGGCGTCAGCGTGCGGACGGCGGCCCCGGAGGCACAGCCATAGACTGCGACGGGGTGGGACACTTGCCCGGCCTGCTCACCGGCGAGGAAGGTCTCGGGCAGCGCCGCCAGATAGCGGCCGTCGGGGCTCCACGCCAGCGTAACGTGCTGGTGCGCAGGATCGAAGGCGTCCGTTGACAGACTCGCATACACCGCCCGCAAGGCGTGGTCGCGGATGGGGACGACCGGCGCGCGCTCTAGTCCGAGCGCGCTAACCCCTACCGCGGAGGGCGGCGTCTTGCCGATTGGCTCGGCGCGAAGAGCACTTGCGTGTCATCGAGCAAATAGCGCCCATCCGGCGACCAGGAGGCGAACTGGGTCTGCCAGGTGTAGGCGCCCGGCAACACCTCTATGCTGGCGTTACCATCAACAAACCCGAAGATGCTGAGCGCGGCTTCCCCCGGTTGCCAGATGCTGACCGCGCCGCCGACGGCGGGATCGCCGACCGGATAGCCGCACGGCTGCGGCAGCTGCGCCGAGAGCGGAATCGCCGGGACTAGCGCGCCGCTGGCGTCCCAGGTGTAGCTGTAAGCCGGCGGTAGACTGGCCAAGTCCTCATGGTTGTAGTACCCACTGCCG
>Ga0207646_10006358_pt1 | contig 12220 bp, 9 predicted proteins | sample KBSK5502metaG_FD_184343 | JGI IMG/M metagenome (GOLD analysis project Ga0207646, IMG submission 184343) | Corn, switchgrass and miscanthus rhizosphere microbial communities from Kellogg Biological Station, Michigan, USA - KBS K5-50-2 metaG... | ecosystem: Host-associated > Plants > Roots >...
TGGGCAATCGGGCCGTCACCACGATCGAAGGGCTGTCCGCGGGCGGCATCCATCCCGTGCAGCAGGCCTGGATCGACGAGGACGTCGTGCAATGCGGCTACTGCCAACCCGGCCAGGTCATGGCGGCGGCGGCCCTGCTCAAGGCCAAGGCCCAGCCGACGGATGCGGACATCGACGCCGCCCTCAGCGCGAACCTGTGCCGCTGCGGGACCTATCAGCGCATCCGGGCCGCCGTGCATCGCGCGGCCGGGCAGACGGGAGGCCGGTCGTGAGCGCGAGCGGCATCGACCGTCGCACTTTCCTCCGCACGTCCGCGCAGGCCGCGGGCGGGCTCACCATCGCCTTCTACGCGGGGCCGCTGCCTCTGCGCGCGCAGGAGGGACCCCCGGCCGCCGCCGCCAGGCCGCTGCCCGATCCGAACGCGTTCCTGCGCATCGCGCCGGACGGCACGGTCACGGTCGTGCTCGCCCACGCCGAGATGGGCCAGGGCATGTGGACGGGCCTGGTCATGCTCCTCGCGGAGGAGCTGGACCTCGACTGGTCCAAGCTGAGGGTCGAGCACGCGCCCGTCGCCGCCGCCTATGCGCACCCCTTCTTCGGGATCCAGATGACGGGCGGATCCACCAGCATCGCCTCCGAGTTCGATCGCTATCGCCAGGTCGGCGCGATGGCGCGGACGTTGCTCATCCAGGCCGCGGCGCAGAAGTGGAACGTGCCCGCCGCGGACTGCCGCGTCGAGAAGGGCGAGGTGGTGGCGGGGACGAGCCGCGCGGGCTTCGGGGAGCTGGCGGCGGCGGCGGCGGCGCTGCCGCGGCCCACGCAGGTCACGCTCGAGCCGCCGTCCTCGTGGACGGTCATCGGCAAGCCGCACAAGCGGCTCGATTCCGCGGCCAAGGTGACGGGCCGCGCCGACTTCGGGATGGACGTCCATTTCCCCGGCCTGCACACCGCCCTCGTCGCGCGGTCGCCGTACTTCGGCGGCAAGGTGAAGCGGTTCGACGGCGCGGCCGCGCTGAAGGTGCGGGGCGTGAAGGCGGTGGTGCAGGTGCCCTCGGGCATCGCGGTCGTGGCCGAGAACTTCTGGGCCGCAAAGCTGGGCCGGGCCGCGCTCGACGTCGAATGGGATCCGGGCGACGGCGGCGCGATCGACACGACGGACATGGCCCGCTCCTATCGCGCGCTGGCCGCGCAGCCGGGTGGGGTGAAGGCCAAGGCCGCCGGCGACCCCGCGGCCGCGATGAAGACGGCGGCGCACGTGGTCGAGGCCGAGTACGACCTGCCCTATCTCGCCCACGCGCCCATGGAGCCGCTCAACTGCACCGTCCGCATCACCGCGGACAAGTGCGAGATCTGGACGGGCACCCAGCTCCAGACCGTCGATCAAGGCACCGCCGCCCAGATCACCGGTCTCAAGCCCGAGCAGGTGGAGATCCACACCCAGTTCCTCGGCGGCGGCTTCGGACGCCGGGCCACGCCCACCTCGGACTTCGTGCGCGAAGGGGTGGAGGTGGCCAAGGCCGCGAACCTGCCCGTGAAGACGGTCTGGACGCGCGAGGACGACATCCGGGGCGGGTACTACCGCCCGCAGTACTTCCACAAGGTGAAGGTCGGCCTCGACGCCAAGGGCGCGCCCGTGGCCTGGCAGCACACGCTCGTCGGCCAGTCGTTCCTGATCGGCACGCCGTTCGAGGGGATGGTGAAGAACGGCGTGGACCCGACGGCGGTGGAAGGCGTGTTCGACTCCGCGTACCTCGCGGACGTGCCGAATCACCTCGTGGAGCACCACGCGCCGAAGTCGCCGGTGACCACGCTGTGGTGGCGCTCCGTCGGCCACTCGCACAGCGGGTTCGTGATGGAGACTTTGATGGACGAGCTGGCCAAGGCCGCGGGCCAGGATCCGCTGGCCTACCGCCGGGCCCGCCTGGCCAAGCACCCGCGCCACCTCGCCGCCCTCGAGCTGGCCGCGGCCAAGGCCGGTTGGGGCACGCCACCGCCGCGCGGGCGCTTCCGCGGCCTGGCCGTGCACGAGTCGTTCAACAGCTACGTCGCGCAGGTGGCGGAGGTCTCGGTGGACCGGGGCGCCATTCGCGTGCACCGCGTCGTCTGCGCGATCGACTGCGGGACGGCGGTGAACCCGGCGGGCGTGGTCGCCCAGCTCGAATCCGCGGTGGTGTTCGGTCTCTCCGCCGCCCTGCACGGCGAGATCACCCTGCGCCAAGGGCGCGTGCAGCAGTCGAACTTCCACGATTACCGGCCGCTGCGCCTCCACGAGATGCCGGTGGTCGACGTGCACATCGTGCCCAGCACCGAGCGGCCGAGCGGGGTGGGGGAGCCGGGCGTCCCGCCGATCGCGCCGGCGGTGGCGAACGCGGTGTTCGCGGCCACCGGCCAGAGGTTGCGGCGGCTGCCGCTGAGGCTCGCGTGAGGACCGCCGCCGGGCTCACGGCGCTGGCCCTCGTGCTGGGGGTGGCCGCGCGCAACCAGGCGGCGCCGGCGGACGCCGCTGCCGGCCTGGCCGCCTTCGAGACCGTACGCAAGGTGTTCCAGCACCCGCGCTGCCAGAACTGCCACATCCCCGGGGACGCGCCGCTGCAGTTCGACGACGGCCGCACGCACGGCCAGAACGTCAAGCGGGGGGCGGGGGGCCAGGGCGCGGCCGGCCTGCCCTGCGCGACCTGCCACCAGTCACGGAACCCGCCCGCGAGCTACGGCGCGAACATGCCTCCGGGTGCGCCCAACTGGCACCTGCCCCCCGCGCGCACGCCCATGGTCTTCATCGCCCTCACGCCCGGCCAGCTCTGCGCGACCATCAAGGATCCGGCGCGGACGGGAGGCAAGGATCTCCCGGCCATGCTCGATCACGTCGCGAACGACCCGCTCGTGGGCTGGGGCTGGGATCCCGGCGCGGGCCGCGGGCCCGTACCCGTTCCGCGGGCCGAGCTGACCGCGGCCTTCCGCACGTGGATGGAGGCGGGCGCGCCCTGTCCGACCCGGTGAGGCCCGCGCCAATCCCCCGCCGTTACTTCTCGGCCACGACCTGGGTGAGACGCGTGGGCTCGATGTTGTAGTTCTCGATCTCGAGCGTGTTCGACTCCTTGTCGTAGTCGATCTTCGCCGCGGGCACGAGCTTGCCCTCGCCCTTGCCGTCGGCTCCGAGCCGGATCTCCGCCAGCGTGAACGCGTAGTCCGCGGAACGGGGCTGATTGGCGGCTTCCCAGAAGCTCATGGGCCGGTCCGTGGCCAGCACGATGCGCCGGCTGCCGTCGGCGGCGACGACCTGCTGCGCGAAATGGATGTCCCAACCGAGGCGGCCCGTCCTCTGGATGGAGCCGGTCCGGGGCATCTTCTGGAGGGTCTCGAGCAGGGCGTCGGCTCCCTTCTCGGTGAGCACGTCGCGGAGCTTGGCCGCCTCCGCGGGGGTCGACCAGCGCTCGATCGTGATGTCGAGCGTTCCCGTGCGCGTCGGCGCCGGCCCGCTCAGGTTGACGGCGAAGGCGCGGAGGCGCAGCAGCGCCTTGTCATCCGCCCGGGCGTGCGCCGACAGCCCGATCACCGCCAAGAGGAACGAGAGCACCGTGAGGGTAGACCGTCTTGGACGCGTCATGCGATTGGCCTCTTTTCAAGTCCGCATTGGAGGGTGACTCGAGCATGACCCCCCTCTTCCGATATCGGCCGCCCGCGCGGCGCCGTCAAGTCAGATGGTGAAAAAAGACGCGCAGAACTGCGATAGCCTGTCGCGGTGTTGCGCCAGACTCCGGCGACATGACGCGGGTCTTCCGCCTCATCCTCGTGCTGGGGGCCCTGGGCCTGCTGAGCTATCGGTTCTGGCACGTCGACCTCGCGCCGTTCGCCCGCGACGAGCCCCAGTTCCTGCGCGCGGCCGCCGAGCAGCTCCACACCGGCCGCTGGCTGTCCGCGAACCCCTTGTACGGCAACCTCGGACTTCGTTACGGCCCCGCTGCCTTCTGGTTCTATGGCGTGGTGCAGGCGGTGGCGGGCGAGGACCCCCGCGTCGCCATCCTGGCCATGGGGCTCACCCTCACCCTTGCCCACCTGGCCCTGGCCCTCGCAGTGTGGCGCCTGATGGGAGAGAGCGCAGCGGTGCTCGCCGTGCTCGTGGCCTGGATGGCCTCCTCGCCCTACCAGTTCCTGTGGTCGCGCCTGGCCTGGGACCTCACGAGCAATGCCGCGGTGTTCGCGGCGGCGGCGCTGCTGTGCACGTATCGGGAGCTCGGCGTCCCTCGCGCGCTCGTGCTGGGCGCCTCGATCGGCCTCGGACTCGCCACGCACCCGATGGTGGTGCCCTTCGCGATCGCGGTCCTGGCCGCGGTCGGATGGGAGCAGCGGCGTCGAGGACGCGACGGCATCCTCGCCGCCGCCGCGCTGATCGGCTCCATGGTCCTGGTGAACGTGCCGTATCTCCTGTTCCTGCTGAAGGCGCCCATCGTGGGACGGGCGCCGCGGCTGCCCCTCTCGCCCGCCGGCTTCGGCTCCCTGTTTCTCCAGGCCCCCCGCATTGCGACGACCTGGGGACTCCCGTACTACTTCGGCGGCGCCTGGTCGGACTTCCGCCTCTGGCTCGGCGAAGCCGCGGATCTCGTCGAGCCGATCTCCCTCGTCGCGCTCGTCCTCTGTGTCGCGGCCACCGTCGCCGGGATCGCCGCCGCCCTCGTCTCCTCCGATGCGCGCCAGCGCCGGATGGGACGGGTGGCCCTGATCGCATGGATCGGCAACGTCCTGCTCCTGGCCGCGGTCGGCCTCGAGCGCCATCCGCACTACAACTTCTCCTCGGCCTGGGTGCCGGTGTTCGGCGTGGCCTCCGCCGTCGGCTGGCTCCGCCTACAGCGTCCTCGCGCCGCCACCGTCGCCCTCGCCTTCCTGGCCGCCGTGGCGGCCGGGCAGTTCACGGTCATCGTCGGGTGGATGGGGTTCATCCGCGCGAGCGGGGGCACGCGGTCGCCCGGCTATGGGACGCCGATCGGGATCCAGAGGGACGCCCTGCGCGCGGCCTGCGCCACGGCCGAGCCCACGATCGTGCTGAAGAACGAGACCGGGATGTTCCCGTTCCCGTTCGAATACCACGCGCGCACCCTGCCGGAGTGTCGCGGCAAGACGGTCGTGGTGTGCGCGGACGAGGCGCGCCCGCTGACGAAGCCCTGCCCGCCGCCGGCGGACGGGGCGCGCGTGGTCCGACTCCGCTACGCGGAGGCTACGGGGGGCCGCCTGGCCGTCGAATGACCGACGGGATCGGCTACTGGCGCGTGATCGCCGCCTTGCCGCCGCGGAGCACGTACTTCTGGACCTTGCCCGTCGCCGTCTTGGGCAGCTCCGCCAGGAACGTGAACCCGTGGGGCGCCTTGAAATGCGCCAGATGCGTGCGCGCGAACTCGCGCAGCTCCTCCGCCTCCACCCGCGCTCCCGCGCGCAGGACCACGAAGGCGTGCGGGGCCTCGCCCCACTTCTCGTGCGGGAGGCCGACGATCGCGACCTCCTGCACGGCGGGGTGGCGGAGCAGCACCCCCTCCACCTCGACCGAGGAGATGTTCTCGCCGCCGCTGATGATCACGTCCTTCAGCCGATCGCGGATCTCCACGTAGCCGTCGGGATGGACGACGGCCGCGTCGCCGGTGTGGAACCAGCCGCCGCGCAGCGCCTGCGCCGTGGCCTCCGGATCGTTGAAGTAGCCCTTCATCACCACGTTGCCGCGCACCACGATCTCGCCCAGGATCTCCCCGTCGTGGGGGACCTCGCTCCCGCCTTCGTCGTGGACGACCAGCTCGCCGGAGGTGATGAGCTCGACGCCCTGGCGCGCCTTGATCGTCGCGCGCTGCGCGAAGGGGAGCGACGCGTGCTCGGGCCGCGGCTCGCAGATGGTGATGAAGGGCGCGGTCTCGGTCAGACCGTAGACCTGGGTCACCGTCCACCCCAGCTCGCCCTCGACGCGCTCGATGGTGGCGGCCGCGGGCGGCGCGCCGGCGGTGAGGATGCGCAGGGGCCCGCTCGTGCCCGCGCGCAGCTCGGCCGGAGCGCAGGCGATCCCGATGAGGACGGTCGGAGCCGCGCACAGCATCGTGACCTTCTCGCGCGCGATGCTCGCGAACACGGAGGCGGGGTCCACCTTGCGCAGGCAGACGTGAGTCGCACCGGCCGCGGTCACGATCCAGACGAACGTCCACCCGTTGGCGTGGAACATGGGCAGGGTCCAGAGGTACCGGTCTCCGCAGCCCATCGGATGATGCACGAGCGTCCCCACCGCGTTCATGTAGGCGTTGCGATGCGTGATCATCACGCCCTTGGGACGCGAGGTCGTGCCGCTCGTATAGTTGATGGTGAGGAGGTCGCCCTCGCGGATCTCGGGCCGATCGTAGGTGGCGGGGGCGGCGGCCAGCGTGGCCTCGTAATCCCGCCAGCCCGCGCGCGGCGACTCCAGCGCCACGAACGCCTGCACGTCCGGGATCTCGGCGCGGATGGAGTCCACCGCCTCCAGGTAGTCGGAGTGCGCGCAGACGACCCTGGCTCCGCTGTGCCGGATGAGGTAGACGAAGTCGGCGGGGGTCAGGCGATAGTTGACGGGCACGAGCACGGCGCCGATCTGGGGGACGGCATAGAAGGATTCGAGCTGCGCGTGCGTGTTGGGCGCGATGTAGGCGACGCGATCACCCGGTCCGACGCCGAGCGCCTGCAGGGCGGCCGACCAGCGGTCGCAGCGGTCGAAGAACTGCCGATAGGTGAGGCGCAGGTCCCCGTCCACCACCGCTTCGCGATCCGGGTACAGGCGGCGGGCGCGCCGGGCGAACTCGAGAGGGGTGAGGGGGAGTTCCATCGCGCGTTCTTACCCCTCACCCCTGGCGGGGTCAAGGTGGGTTCCGCTAGACTCGCGCCATGTCCCCACACTCTCGACGCGACTTCCTGGGCACGGCGGCCACGACGATGGCCGCGCTTTCCCTGCCCCGCCTCGTCCTCTCCGCGGCCGATCCCGCCGACGCCATCCAGGCCGCCATCGGGAAGCAGCACGGCGAAGGCGTGCAGCGGCTGCAGGAATGGGTGAGGCAGCCCTCCATCGCCGCGGAGAACCGCGGCATGAGCGAGGGCTGCGAGCTGATGATGAAGCTCGCCCGCGACGCGGGCTTCCAGAGCGTGACCAAGGTGCCGACGGACGGCCAGCCCGGCGTCTTCGCCACCCTCGACGCGGGGGCGCCGCGGACGGTCGGCCTCTACTTCATGTACGACGTGAAGCAGGTCGATCCCGCGGAGTGGTCGTCGCCGCCCTGGGACGCCGCCATCGTGGACAAGCCGGGGTTCGGCAAGGTGGTGATGGGCCGCGGGGCCGTGAACCAGAAAGGACCGGAGGCGGTCTTCCTGGCCGCGCTGCACGCGATCCGCGGGGCCGGCAAGAAGTTGCCCGTGAACCTCGTCCTCGTCGCCGAAGGGGAGGAGGAGATCGGCTCCCCGCACTTCCGCCAGGTCGTGCAGCGGCCGGAAGTCACGGCCGCCCTCAAGCGCTGCACCGGCATCTTCATGCCCAGCGCCTCGCAGGATCCGGACGGCGGGGTGACGGTGTCGCTGGGGGCGAAGGGCGTGGTGGAGCTGGAGCTCGTGGCCAGCGGCGAGAAGTGGGGGCGCGGTCCGAGCAAGGACGTCCACTCCAGCAATCGCGCGCGCCTCGACAGCCCTTCGTTCCACCTCGTGCAGGCCCTGGCCACGCTCGTCAACGCCGACGGGGATCCGGCCATCGACGGGTTCGCGGCCGCGGCCAAGCCTCCGGACGCGGCGCAGAAGGCGATGCTCGATACCTATGCCGCGCGCGTCGCCGAGGCCACCGCCAAGCGCTCCCTTTCCGCCGAGCGATGGGCGCACGGCGAGACCTGGCGCGCGTCGCTCGAGAGGTTCTTCTTCACGCCGACCGTGAACATCGAGGGGCTGGTCGCCGGCTACACGGGCCCCGGCGGCAAGACGGTCCTGCCCCATCGCGCCGTGGCCAAGCTCGACCTGCGCCTGGTCCCGGACATGACCTACGACGGCGCGGTCGCGGCGCTGAAGGCGCACCTGGCCAAGCGAGGGTTCGGCGACATCGAGGTCAACCCCAGCGGCGGATACGACCCCACGAGCACGGCCGCGGACGCGCCCGTCATCCGCGCCGAGATGAGCGTCTACAAGCGGGCGGGGCTCGACCCCGTCCTGCAGCCGCGCAACGCGGGCTCGTATCCGGGGTACGTCTTCACCAATCCGCCCCTCAGCCTGCCCGCCGCGCACTTCGGGCTGGCGCATGGCAGCGGCGCGCACGCCCCCGACGAGTACTTCGTGATCGAGCCATCGAACCCGAAGGTGGCGGGCTGGGACCGCGCCGTGCGCTCGTTCGTGGACTACCTGTACGAGCTGGCCGTGGTGTGAGTCCGGTCACGACCTCCTGATCGGCGCCAACCCCGGCCGCTCTCTCCGGTCAAAACGAGATGAACGGGCGGCAGGGAGCCCGATACAGGAGGGGTCATGACACGACGAGTCCTCATCTTCGCGGTACTGGCGGCGGCGGTGCTGGGCACCGCGCCCGCGTCCCAGGCGGCCACCATCCACGCGCGCGAGCGCGCGCAGCAGGCGCGCCTGCGGCAGGGCCTGCGCTCGGGCGAGCTGACGGGTCGCGAGTTCGTGCGGCTGGAGGCGCAGGAGGCCCGCATCCGCGCGGAGGAGTTCCGCTACCGGCACAACGACGGGCACCTCGGACCGCGTGAGCGCGCGGACCTGCAGCGCGACCTCAATCGCGAGAGCAGGCGGATCGCGCAGCAGAAGCATGACGGCCAGGTCCGCTAGTTGTTGTAACCGACCGGAGCTGACGGCCGATCTGGCCACAGCGTCTTATCCGCTAACCGTGTGAACCGGTTTCGACCGACATAGTCCCGAGCGAGCCACGCACGCGACAGTGGCTCCCGCTGAACTCATCGTTGCCGAGAATGACTCCGGTTGCAGGCAGGGCGCGATGGTAGCATCGGCCGAGTGAGGTTCGTCTGGAATCCGCAGAAAGCCGATGCGAATCGCGCCAAGCACGGGGTTACCTTCGAAGAGGCCTCTACCGTCTTCGGTGATCCGCTCGCAGCCACGATTCCAGACCCGGACCACTCGCAGGACGAGGCCCGATCCGTCACAATGGGCCATTCGGTGAACGGGGTTTTGCTCCTCGTGGTGCACGCGGATGACGGCGACGAAATCCGACTCATCAGCGCACGCCGGGCTTCTGGCGGCGAAAAGAAGAAGTATGAAGAAGGCGAAAAGAAGCGTACCTGACGACGACATGCGGTCCGAATACGACTTCAGCGGTGCCGTCCGCGGCAAGTACTACGACCGCTATCGGTCAAGCTCCAACATCGTGGTCCTTGATCCTGATGTCTCTGCGGCCTTTCCGAATGCGGCGTCGGTCAACGATGCCCTTCGGATGCTCGTTGGGGTCGCTCATAAGAGAGGCACGAAACAGGCTTCCAGCGTGAGGGGGCGGCGGCCCGCTGGCCGGCAACCGCGGACACGGTCCGCGAAAGCTGGGCGTGGCCCTCGTTGATGTTCAGAGGCATCGTGCCCCTCGTGTCGACCAAGCAAGGCTCTTCTATGACGTCCAGGAACACAGGCGCGCGCCTTTCGAAGGCGGGTTGACAAAGAGTTGAAGATCTCTCCCAGTCTGATCCGTATGTTCGGCGGACTCAGAAACATCGGGTAGGAACAGGAATGGAGCCACCTCCAGCCTTCAGATACCATCCCGATCCATTTCGTAGTGGCAGCGTGAAGGCGAGCGCGACGGCGTGCCGGTGTTGCGGCCGTGCGCGCGGCTTCGTCTACGCGGGGCCCGTATACGGGGAAGAGGAGCTCCGTGACCTCCTTTGTCCGTGGTGCATTGCAACCGGCGATGCGGCCGCACGATTGGGGGCGACGTTCGCTGATGGCTACGCGTTGGCGCAGGCGGGCATCTCGAAAGACATCGTTCGGGAGGTCACGGAGCGGACGCCCGGGTTTACAACGTGGCAGTCGGAAGAGTGGCTCTCTCATTGTGGAGATGCCTGCGCGTTCTTGGGAGACGCCACTCCCGAACAACTCGGCACGTGGGAGGCCCGGGAGCAGTTGTGCGCGGCGCTTGGCATAGCCGCGTCTGATTGGGAGCAGTTCGTTCGATCCTATCGCCCTGGCGGTGATCCCGCCGTTTATGCATTCGAGTGCTTGGTCTGCAAAGAGAAGCGCTTCGGGTCGGACTGTTCGTGACCCAGGAGCGCCGTCGAACAAAATGCAACAGCCGACGAAACCGGATGAAGAATGCGCGCACGGCCGGATCCGTGGCGTGCGCGCTCTTCATTAAGCCCGTTTCGCAGCTTATCCCCGGTGTTATCCGTCCCGCGACGGATTGAGCGTCGACTCTCCCGCAGCCATGGCGCGCTGCCATTCCGGATCCCGCTGCGCGCCCGCGAGGGAGCGCGGCGGGTCCGGGGTGCCCGTCCGCTCGCGCAGCGGCAGCTGCCACCAGCCCACGTCGTGCCAGACGCCGCGCTTGAAACCGACGGACCGGTACACGCCGACGGGCCGGAACCCGAGCGCTTCGTGCAGCCCCACGCTGGCCGGGTTCGGGAGCGTGATGCCGGCATGCGCGGCGTAGAACCCCTGCAGGCGCAGGAGCGCGAACAGCGACTCGTAGAGGGCGCGGCCCACGCCCTGTCGGTGAGCGTCCGGACGGACATAGACGCTGACGTCCACCGACCACTGGTACGCCGCCCGCTCGCGGTGCTTCGACGCGTAGGCGAAGCCGAGCACGTCGCCTCCGGTCTCCAGGACGAGGTACGGCATGTAGGCGAGCGTGGAGGCGATGCGCGCCGCCATCTCGGTCGCATCCGGAGGAGCGTACTCGAACGACGTCGAGGCGCCGGTGACGTGAGGCGCATAGATCGCCGCCACCTGCGCGGCGTCGCCGGGGCCGGCCAGTCGGATCATGGTGCCTTCCTTCGGACCCGAGCGTAGTCCCTTCGAAGTCATCGATCAAGACGATCCAAGTGATCAGTCCCATCGAAGTCATTGATGGTAGAATCCGGACCCGTGGACCGCGCCCAACTGATCGCCTTCGACCGCATCGCCCGCGAGGGCAGCTTCAGCCGGGCCGCCCTCGCCATCGGCATCGGGCAGCCCGCCATCAGCGCGCGCATCCATGCCCTGGAGGCCGCGGTGGGAGGCGCCCTCTTCACGCGCGGCCGGCGCATCGCGCTCACGCCGATGGGGGAAGGGTTCCTGCCCGCCGCACGCCGGGCCCTCCAGGTGCTCGACGAAGGGTTGGAGACGGCACGCCTCGCCCAGTCCGGCCGGCGCGGCCGCGTGCGCCTGGGCGTGCTCGGATCGCTGGCCGGAGGGTTGGCCGGCGCCGCCCTCGCCGATTTCGTGCGCGCCCGCCCCGACGTGGAGTGCATGGCCAGGTCCGGCGCCCACGAGGTTCTGGTCGAGATGCTCCTCGACGGTATCGTCGAGATCGCGATCGTCACTTGGCCCGCCCCCGAAGGGCGCGCGGCCGGCCTCGTCCCGCTGCTCCTCTTCCGCGAGCCCGTCGTGCTGGTCGTGCATCCCCGCCACCCCCTCGCCGCACGAAAGGCGGTCTCGCGGGAAGAGCTCGTGCGGAAGGCGCGTCCGCTCTTCCGCCTCCGCTGGTGGCCCTCCCATCATCCCGAGGTCCTGCGCCTCACGCAGGCGGCGGGCACCCCGGTCGACGTGATGATGGAGGCGGCGCGCCAGATGGTGCTGGATCGGGTGGGGGCCGGCTTCTTCACGCGGACGTACATCGCGGAAGACCTCGCGGCCGGACGGCTCCAGGAGATCCGCGTCCGGAAGATGGCGCCTCTGCATCGCGACAGCGCGCTCGTGCGCCTCGGCCGGACGGTGCCCTTGTCCCCGGCGGGGCTTCAGCTCGTCGATCTGATGCGCGCGCATGCGCAGCGCCTCGGGCTCTCGCCGTCCCGGCCGGCGCGGCGCCGGCCATAGGGCTCGCGTACAATCAGCGGCTTCATGTCCGACGCGCCGCCGATCGAGGATCGCCCGGTCACGCCGCTCTGGACCATCCTGGCCCTGGCCGCGGTCGTGGCCGCCCTCTTCTACGCGTTCCATCTCCAGGCCGAGTGGTGGCTGGATCGCCATCCCAAGGCGCTCGGCGCCCTGCGCACGCGGCACTTCGTCCCCTTGATCGCTCGCCCCGGCCACGCGGTCAGCCTGTGGT
>Ga0207646_10006360_pt1 | contig 12216 bp, 8 predicted proteins | sample KBSK5502metaG_FD_184343 | JGI IMG/M metagenome (GOLD analysis project Ga0207646, IMG submission 184343) | Corn, switchgrass and miscanthus rhizosphere microbial communities from Kellogg Biological Station, Michigan, USA - KBS K5-50-2 metaG... | ecosystem: Host-associated > Plants > Roots >...
GCCGACGACGCGGACGAAAAGGGCGCGGGTAACCTGGTATTCCACCTTGATGCGCGGAATCGTCTCGGTCGAAACGCGTGATCCATCGCGACGGCGGTTGAGCGCCAGTCGGCTGAACTGAAGCGAGGCGCGTAGCGCCGCCGTGGGGCGGAGGTCCACCGATCCATCCACGCGATAGCTCGTCCCCGGCGCCGCTTCGAGGAAGATCGGCACCCGTCCCCCGCCCAGGCTCGCCGTCGCGGTGAATTGCCGGTAGGTCGGGGTCGTCACTCGCAGCGACCCGCCCCACTGATTCCGCTCCTGGCCGGGCACCTCGAAGGGGAGAGTATCGACCGCCGTCCCTGCTCCGGTCTCGACGGTGTAGCCGGAATATCGCGAAGGCTCGTAGCTGAAAAAGTTCCGGCTCAGCGAGCCGCCGACCTGCCACCCGCCGCGAAGCGTGGCACTCGGGCTGATGAATTCGCCGCCTTCGATCGATCCGTCGCCGACGTTGGAATAATCCCAGATGCGGCCGATGCCGATGAAGGCGCCGTAGGTCTGTACCAGGGCATCGGGTTTACCGTAGAAGCTGAGCCGGTTGAATGTCTGGACGCTCAGGACGCCGGTGCGATTGACGAATCCCGCCGCCGCGTCGAAATCAGGGCTGATCGCCTGCACGGTGTAGTGAAATCCCCAGCCACGCCCGGTGCGATCCCACGCCGCTTGAAGCAGGGAGCCGGGTCGGCTCGCTCCACCGCTGCCGGTCCACGACTGGGCGGCCTGAAGCTCGACGTAGTAGAGCTTCGAGTGATACAGCCTGAGGTCGACTCCTCCGAGACGAGAATACGCGGGGCCGTCCTCCCGCGCGGTGAGAACCACACCCGCCGTCCCGCTGCCGGGGAGATCGTGGCGCACACGCGCGACGCCAAAAATGGGAGTGCTGCCGCCGCTCATCGAGTAGAGTCTGTCATCCGCCACGAGCATCGTCGCCAGATTGGTGCGGCCGAGTTTGCCCGTGAGCTTTGCCCCTCCGCGGGGCGCGATGATGCTCCGGGTGTAAATGAGCTGATTCGGTGTGTCGAACAACTCGAGGCCATCGAGGAAGAAGGGTCGCTTCTCGGGATAGAAGAGCGCGAATCGCTCGTTGAGCACGACCTGGCCCACATCGGCCTCCACCTGACTGAAGTCCGGATTCCAGGTGCCGTTCATGGTGAGATTCTGCCGGATCCCCCAGCGAACGTCGGCACCGAGCTCCCCGGCTTCCTCGTATTTCCAACGATCGGGGAGGACCCGGGCGCCATCGAGCCGGGCGGTCGCCGTCGGTGTCACTTCGAGCACCAGCCCCCGTTTCAGGTCATGCATTCCTTCCAGCGTTCCTGATTGACCTAGAAAGCTCGCGCTCGCCCGCACCGCTGGGGTCCAGGAATCCTGATATCCGCTGTGCTGTACCCTGCGCAGCACATTGATGCTCCATACCTGCTCGGCTTTGTCCTGGTAGTGGAGGCTCTTGAACGGAATCCTGACTTCGACTTCGTAGCCCCCGTCGACCAGACGGCCGCGCGATTCGAAGACGTAGTCGGGGTTGAGGTCGACGTTCCCGTCGAGCGGGTTGATGTTCTGGTTGCCTCCCCCGGTCGCCGACCGGCCGCCCGCGCCGCCGCCGAACTGGTCGCTCCGGGTGCCGTCCTGCTGGACGCCGAGCGGGTTCACTCCGAAGAGGAAGGCGAGCCGCTTGTCGTTGTAGGTGTCCAGGAGGATCTGGACGTTGTCTTCGCTGGTGATATTGTCGCGGTTGGCCCGGGTGGCGCGGACGACGTCGCCATGCAGCTCGGTGGCGCGGATTCCGAAATAGATCGCATCCGCGCCATACCAGACCAGGACCTCGGTCGGCTCCTCCGCCGGCCGCCCATCCACCGGTTGAAACTGGGAGAACCCGGTGAGCCGGGCGGCGCGAGCCCAGACGGGCTCATCGAGCCGGCCGTCGATCGTGACGGCGGGTCCCGAGGATGCGGCCGCGTCGTGCCGGGGTACCTGCACTCGAATGCGATGCTCCCGGCCGCTGAAGCCGGGAGTGGTGTCCTGGGCAAGGGCCAGGGACAATGCGGTGAGGATGAGCATGGGGGAATCAATTTACCCCCGGGGAATGGCCCGATGCTATCAGCGAGCAGCCGGGTCAATCCGTGTCGTCGTCGCCGTCGTGATCTTCATCCTCGAAGGCATGGAAGGATTGCTGGATGTTGTGCTCGATCCGGGAGCGGTCCTCCTGGGTCAGATTGAGCGGATTCAGCAGTGTGCCCCCGCCCTGGCCGAGGAACCAGCCCCGCACGTCGAGCAGGAGCGTCAACGCCGTTTCCCCGTCCGCCACGACGACGATGGGATCATTCAGCTCGATCTCGATGACCTGGGTGAGATCGGTGGTGAAGGTGAATGGCGCGCCGTTCCGCGTGCCGGTCACCCTGATGCTGATCCCGGCAAAGTCCGGATTGGCGAGGACGAACGCCTGATCCGCTCCGGTGCTCGTGGGCTTGTGGATCTGGAGCTGGAGCTCATCGTAGCTGCCGGCGGGCAGCGTCACCAGGAACTCCGTCTCGGCGCCGTCATTGAGCGGCGGATCGAGGAGCAGGGGTCCGAGCTTGAGTTCGGGGCAGTCTTCGTCTGATTCCGCCCCCGCGACTTCGCTCTCGTCGTCCTCACACGCGGCATCCTCGCTCTCGAGCTTGATTTTCCGCGCGACCAGCTGCACGTCCTCGATCACGATGACATCGGCGCCGCGAGTCACCGACACGGATAACGACGGGCTCAACGCCGAGCTCGCGGTTGCACCGCTGCCGGTCGTGGCAAGCTGGAAGACGACGGTGCCCTGGCCCTCGGGGCCCGCGGGACTATCGGAGCAGGCGAGCGCCGCGGCGGCGAGCATCACTGCCGGGACACATGACGATCTTTGCATTGGATTACTCCATGTGAATTGCAAACAGGATCACTGCTGCGGAGACGCGAGGAGGTTCGGGCCATGACACACGCGGGCTTGCATGATTCCCGGTCGTCATGGGGCAAGAGGCGAGCCAGCAGCGGTTTGCTGTGCGTGGGGGTACAACCGGAAACGTCGAACTCGGACGGGACAGTTTGCGAATCATCCGTGCCGGCGATACGATCCCGGCGTCCGATCAACCTGGAGCGAAGCATGGCGACGAAAGCGCGGAAGACGGCGAAGAAGGTGCAGAAGCGGGTCACGACGGCGGGCAAGGCGGCGATGAAGAAAGTCGAACCGTCTCTTCGGGCGCGTGCGGCCAAGGCGGCGAAGGCGCTCCGGGCTGCGGTGGCCCGGGTCAAAGGCACGCGGGCCGCTCAGATCGCCGCGGGCGCGCTCGCGGCGAGCGCGGTCATGGCGGCGGGTTATGCCGCGGGCAAGGCGCGGAAGGCCAAGCGGAAGCGCCCCTGGTAGCTGGGCGGGCCGGCCCTCCGCGCCGCCGCGCCTAGTCCTTCGCGCGCCGCTTCCGAATTTCCCGCGCCACCACACTCGCGGCGGCGAGGGCACCGGTGATCAGGCCGGTCTTGATCGCCTTCCTGGTCACCTTCTTGACCGTGCGGACCTTGCCGCGAACCGACTTGCGTCCCTCCGCGACCAGAACCTTCGTCTCGGCCTTTTTGTAGGCCTTCCGCGCCGCGTCCCTGCTCTTGCCGGCGAGGGTCTTGATGAGCTTGCCCATGAGCGTGTTCTCCTCTTCAGTCGGGCTATGGCGCCGGAGGAACCCGGGTTACCCGGTGGATCAGTATCGCCGCGCGCTTGGTGAGCATCGATAATGTGCTCATGTCCGCGATCTCCTTGTCGGTGTGCCCACCCCACCCCGCAAGGCCCAACCCGTCGATGATCATCGGCACGATCCCCGCAGCGAACGAGACGTCGGCGGCGCCCGCCCGCGCGGGGTTGTCGATTCCAACCGGGCCGGCGCCCAGGTCCCTGCTCACCTGGTCGTAGACCGCCAGCAACCGCCGATTCCCTTCGGTCGGTGCCATCGGCGGGTAGCCGTCATCGAACTGAATCCTGGACGCGGTGTGCGGGAGCGAAGCCGCCACGATCGATTCCATCGCCGCCTTGACCTCCGCGAGCTTGTCGGGCGAAATCGTCCGCAGGTCGCCCGCCACCGTCATGCGCGCCGACACCACATTGCTCTTGCCGGCCGCGGACCCGTGGACCATCGAAGAATCGAGCGCCACCGTGGTGCCGCCCAGGGCGATGCCGGGATTGAAGGTGACCAGCGGATCGCCGGTCAGGCGCTCGCGAAACTCCTGCAGCACGCGGGATGCTTCATAAATGGCGCCCGGGCCGATATCTGCGCGGAATACCTGGGAGGAGTGCGCCGGCGTTCCGGTGGAAGTGAGAAGCCAGCTGGTGTAGCCTCGCCGGGCGATGACCGCCGTGGTCGGATCGCCGTCGCCATCTTCGAATCCGATCGCGATATCGGACCTCCGCGCGATCTCGATCAGCGTTTTCCGGGCGAGCGCCCTTGGTTCGCCCGTCAGCTCCTCATCGCCATGCAGCACGACGGTGATACTCATGCGGTCGAGCTGGCCCTCGGCGCGAAGCGCCTTGAGCGCCTGAACGAGGATGACGTCGCCGCCCTTCATGTCGGTGATTCCCGGGCCCCGGGTGCGGACCGAATCGAGGGGCTCGAACCGCTGGAAGGGATGCTCCGGCTCGAAGACCGTGTCGAGGTGGCCGATCAGCAGCACGCGCGGTCCCCGGCCGGTTCGCTCCGCGATCAGATGCCCCGCCCGCTGAAAAGGAGCGCCGTCCTCCCAGCGTGTGGCGAACCCGAGGGCATCGAGCTCGCGTCGAAGTACGTCTCCCACGGCCCGCACGCCCGCGAGATTCATGGTGCCGCTGTTGAGATTCACCAGCCGCTCGAGAAGCGCGACCGCTTCGTGACGATGGGTATCCACCTGGCGGGCCACGGCACGCTCCACCGGCGCGAGCTGCGCGGAGAGCGCGGTTGGAACGAGCAGCAGGAAGCAGTGGAGAGGGCGCAGCATGAAGCCCGGGGGTCGGAGGTCGGGAGTAAATTCGCCCCTCGACCCCCAATTCCCAATCCCTGACGTCCTACTTCCCGACGCCGATCAGGATCATGAAGGTGCGGTTCTTGTAGCTCTCGCCGGAGGTGACGGTGGAAAGCTTCAGGTCCTGGAGCCCATAGACGTAGCGACCCTCGAGGGTCACCGCGGTCCCCTTGCCGAGGCGGAGTCCGGCCCCGATGACGCCGGCATAGTCGGTGCTCTTCCGGGGCGACGTGGTGGTGCACTCCCCGCCGCCGGCGGTCTTGCAGCGCACCTCGAAAGAAATCTGCGGTCCGGCGTATACGAAGGGGCGGACACCCGAGGTCGGAATGTTGACCTTGAGGTAGGCCGGCACGTCGACGTAATCGAGTCGCGTCTCCGAATCCGCGAGGCTTTCGTCGGAGCTCAGACCGCGCTGGGCGTAGAGCCCCTCGACGCCGAAGCCCACGATGGAAGAACCGCCCCCGATGTAAAGACCCCCGGCAAATCCGGTGCGCGTTTTGAGACTCCCCGGCAGTACGCCCTTGTTGGAGATGTTTCCGAACGACGCGCCGGCCTTGAGCCCGAACGCAGCCTGGGCAGCGACCGGCGCGGCGGCAGCGGTCACCAGCACCGCGGCCGCGAACAATGTCCGTCTTTGCATCGAAACGTCCTCCTTACTTGTCGGTCTCTCCATCCTTGGCGGCGATCGGCGTGAACGACACCAGGACCGGCTCCGTGAGCCGGACCCGGAGGCGCGTGCCTGCCGGAAGCACGATCTGATTTCCCTTGGTCGCAACCGCGACACCGGTGCCAAGTACTCCTCCGATGACCGCGCCCTTGACCGTGCTGCCCGCGACGGCGCCGATGATGCCGCCGACCACCGCGCCTCCGCCGATTTCGGCGACGCTCTCGACCAGGTCGTCCTTGCCCCGGACCCGGAACGGCTCCGCACTGATGGGATAACTCGATCCGTCCACGGTGATCTCGCGGAAGCGGATGGTCAATTCGGGGGCTCCAGCGATGCGTCCGCCACCCTGCGCATGGGTGACTTCACCCCGCACGACGACACCCGCCGGCAAGACACGATTCTCGGCGAGCTGGAGGGGGGCGCGAGTCGTCAGGGTGACCTCTCGGCCAGGTTTGAGGCCTTCGGTCGAGAGAGTATTCGACAGCGATCCTACGAGCGTGGTACCGGCGGGAAGCGTGGCCTTGACGCGCCGCGAACCGAACAAGCCACCATCGCCTCCACCTGCGACCGCCGCCGCGAGGATTCCCACCGCCGCGACCGAAAGTCCCACGACCAGAACGCGTTTTCTGCCGACCAGTTTTGCCATGATTTTCTCCATGCACGGGACAACTGGAGGAAGGACGACCCCTGACTGATCGGCACACACACTGGCAGGCGTCTTTTCGGCTACTGTCGCACTCTGCGCCACGGGAATGCCTCCCGGGCAGCGGTGGCCGCTTCTCCGCAGCGATTCAACTCATTTATCTGCATCGAGTTGCCCATGCTGGGGAAGGGGGGGTCGGTGGGTACGTCCTTTGCGCTCGAATCCGGCATGCACTTCCGATACAAAGACTCTCGAGGCAAGGAAGTCGTCCTGGAGGACGTCACCTGGCTGGCACAGGCCGTCCGCAACGGCTTCATCACTCCGGAGACTCCACTCGCCGTTGGCGATGAGGACAACTTTCGCAGCGCCAGCACCGTCGTCGCCTACCAGCAGGTCGTGGTTGGGCTTGGGCGGGGCGCGCTGGGGACGGCGCCCCCCGTCGGAAATGTGCAAGTCCGTCGGCCCGCGAGGCGATCGGGCTCCCGCAATGCGATACTGGGCGTGGTCGCGGCGGTGGTAGTTGCGCTGCTGTTCTACCTCCTCCGCACCCCAGCTCGACCGCCCAGCGCGGTGTCGGCCACGCCCGCACCAAGCCCGCAGATGGAAGCCTCGCTGGGGCCCTTGATCACCGAGCTCGGGGATTCCATCGCCGTCAGGCAACACCGCCTCGAAGAGTGGATCGCCCAGCAGCGATTCGATCAACGCCTTCAGGGGCGCGCGCTGCAGTCCGTGTCGTCGCTCCGTGCACTTCGATCCGCGGTCGCCGCCTATCTCGGGCAGGTGGACACGCTGCAATCGAGTGTCTCGGTGGTGGCGTCGAAACTGGTACTGCGGGCGGATTCTCTGGAGGGGACGGATGGAGTTCGTCACGGGCTCTTCGCCGCCGCGGGCGACGCGATGCGGAAGTGGGAGGGAGATCTCGCGGCCTACGCCGACGTGCAGCGGGCCACTGCCGCCATACTGGACTCTCTCGCGGATTTTACCCTGGAGCGACAGCAGTCGTTCGTCGTGCGGGATGGTCAGGCGGTCTTTCTGAGCCGGTCCGACGCGGCTCGATTCCGCGGGCTCATCTCCGAGTTGAGTGTGCTCGCCTCACAGGAACAGCGGTGGGCCGGGAACATGGTCACCCGATATCCCGGCTGGATGACTGCCCTCGCGCCGGCCGATCGGCCGGCGTTCCGCGGGATCAAGATTCAGCGATCGAACCAGTAGCTCAGCTTCACCAGGAAGGTGTTGTCCGGGTGCGCGCTGAAGAGCCGGTCAATGTCTCCCCCCAGCGTCCTGCCGTCGTACACCCTGCTGTCCGACCGTCCCTGTTGCCACACCAGGAAGAGCGCCGATCCGGGCCGGTACTCCCAGCGGAGCACCACGTTTGAATTGAACGCCTTGACGTTGAACTGGCCCGGGTCGGCGATCACGGCAGGGTCGTTGTAGAGCGTGAAGCGATCGTCGTATTGCGCCGCGCGTGGATCGGCAAGCTCCCGCACGTTACTGTATTTCCCGTTGCTGATGAATGGCTCCGCGTACGCCTGGACCGTCAGCGTCGGCGAGGCCGTGAAGTTGACCCGCGCTTGCAGGCTGTAGGTTCGCTGCTCCAGGTGGGCAAACGTGTAGTGGGTTACCGAGCCGGCATCGGTGAAGTTCCCATACCACTGCCGGTCATCCCGGTTCCACGAATAGCTGGTGCCCAGACTCCCGGTCCAGCCCGAGCCGACCCGGAAATCGAGCGAGGGGCTCAGATTGAAAAACCTGGAGCGTCCTTCGTCCCGCGAGCTGTAGTTGAACCAGATGCCGGGAATGAGAGGCCACCGGGAGTCGCCCTGAATGCCGCCCCACGGCGCGAAGTAGGTCGAGGTCCGCAGCGCGGGACCGCCCCTGGCGCAGCGGTCGCAGTACACGGTGCCCAATCCGCCCAGGGTGCCGCCGAGATGCAGCCACCAGCTGTTGGGCAGCTCGGTATGCACGTTCGTATTCACCGCGTGATCCAAGGGCAGACCCGTCGTCGTCCAGTCGTTCCACTCGTTGAAATTCCAGAAGAGTCTTCGGTAGAGCGGACTCGGCTTGTTGAGCTGAATGGCCGCCCAGGTGGCCTGGCTCTGCCAGTCGGCGCGCCGGAGGAAACCGATATCGTTGGTCTCGAATCCCGGAGAAACCCGCTGATAACTGGTCTGGAACCGGAGTTTTCCCCCGCCAATCTTCCCGAACGTCACCTGTTCCGAGTTGCCCCCGAGGGATGTGCGGCTCGGATCGTACGCGAGCTCGCCGTCGGGGCGCTGGAAGTAGTGCACCGAGCTCTTCTGGGTTGCAGAGATCGCGTCCTCCGATCCCGAGACCCTCGATCCGACGATCTTGGCGGTGAGTTCGAAGCGGCTCTTCAGGAAACGGTGACGGAGGTCGAAGCCTCCGACCATCGCATCGCCGCGGAGCGAGGCCTCGGTCCACTCGTCGTTGGAACGGTTCACCATCGTGCCGATGAAGCCGATACCGGTTTCGCCTTTGCGGAAATCCTTGGTCGCGCGCACCACCGCGTAGTTGGATCGTGGCTCGATCGTGCGATCCTGGGTGCCCACCGCAATGCCGCCAGGTGTCCGCCCGGTGATCTTGGCGGCGCCGAGAATCGTGGTGCCGGTGGCCGAGGCGGCGTCGCCGTAGGCGATCCCCAGCTGCGGTGAACGGCCGATCCGGCGCGAATAGAAGAGGTTTTCGGAGCCGCAATCGTTGACGGCGAAACAATTGATCGGAAAGCTCAGCAGTCCAGCGCCTTCGATGAAGAACGGCCGCCGCTCCTGGAAAAAAGTCTCGAAGGCGGAAAGGTTGAGCACCGCCGGATCCGCTTCCACCTGGCCGAAGTCGGGATTCACCGTTCCGTCGAGCGTGACATTCGAGGAAAGTCCATACTTGAAATCGAGGCCGCCGGTGAGGCGCTGCTGGTGGGTGAAATCGTCCTGACCCTTGGGGAGCGTCACGTTCTTGGTGACGACGTAGGGCGAAAACTCCAGCCGGCGGGGCGCGGCGAGCCCGGTCAGACCGGAGACTTCACCCAGCTGCGAGGAGAGCCCCGCCACATTCCGCTTGTAGAGCGGCCAGCTCACCCGCTCCTTGTATCGGTCGATGTCGCGCCAGACGGCAAAACCGAAGGTGTTCGACTCCGACTGCGCGTAGCGGAGCTGCGAGAGCGGAATGCGGAACTCCGCCGTCCAGCCGAGCGAATCCACCGTGGTTTTCGCTTCCCACACACCATCCCACGCATCGTCTTCATTCCCGTCGTCGAAGACGGCGTAATCCCGCTTGACGCCCGCCGGATTGACGGCGAATTCGTAGCCGGACCGGCGGTCGTGATAGGAGTCGATCATGATCTTGATCTGGTCGCTCGCGGTGCGGACGTCGCGGCGCGCCAGCAGCTTCAGAATCCGGTTCGGCTCCTCATCGTAGGCACGGACGAAGACATAGAAGTTCCGCGCATCATAGGCCACCCGGGCCTCGGTTTTGTAGCGCGGCGCTTTTCCTTCGTTGGGATCGAATTCCAGGAACTCCGAGATCGGCGCCGCCATCCGCCACACCTCGTCATCATCCCGCCCATCGATCGTGGGGGCCCTCGGCGCCAGCACGGCGCGAGTAGTCGTTGCAGTCACGAGTGCCAGGGATGCGCTGCTGGGAGCGGGGATGGGACGAGGAGTGCTCTTCGTTTCAGCCTGCTGAAACATGAGCGCGGCGGCGAGCACGACCAGCATGGTAGTTCTCTCGTTTGAGGATCAACCAGTGAGATACCGGTCACGCGAATACCGTTGCATGACGCACCGTCTATCTTCTGGTTGGTTAACAAAACGGAGCATTTCGGGTGAAGGTTTCGGGACGGCAGATCATCGGCACGATACTCCGCGGCACCGGCCTCGCGCCGGAGCCGGTGGGGAACGAGCTGCCGTTACGGTCGGAGCTGTTCAGCAGGGAACAGATGGAACAGCACGGCCGGACGCTTGCCGCATCGCACCGGATCGCCACCGACCACGCCGCCGATCAGCTCCTCCCGAGGTTGGCCGAAAACGAATCAGTATTGCTCGAGGCACTCGATCTGCTCACTGCCGCCGCGAAAGCCGAACGGCGCATCGCGCCGGCCGGTGAGTGGCTCCTCGACAATTTCTATCTGATTGAAGAACAGATCCGCACCGCGAAGCGGCACCTCCCCAAGGGGTACAGCCGCGAGCTCCCCCGACTGCTCAGCGGTCCGTCGGCCGGTTTGCCCAGGGTCTACGACATCGCCCTCGAGACGATTTCGCACGGCGACGGTCGGGTGGACCCCGAGAGTCTGAACAGCTTCGTCGCCGCCTACCAGAGCGCGGCCGCGCTCACGCTGGGCGAGCTGTGGGCCATTCCGATCATGCTGCGACTCGCGCTGATCGAGAATCTCCGGCGGGTCGCGGCCCGAGTCCTCGCGGGTCGGCTCGACCGGAACCGCGCGGAAGCCTGGGCCGACGAGATGACCTCGACGGTCGAGACCGACCCCAAGAGTCTGATCCTCGTCGTCGCGGACATGGCCCGCTCGGATCCTCCGATGTCGAGCGCCTTCGTGGCCGAGCTGGCGCGCCGGCTGCAGGGCCAGAACCCCGCGCTGGCCCTGCCGCTGACCTGGGTCGCGCAACACCTCTCCGAGTCGGGCCAGACGATCGACCAGCTCGTCCAAAACGAAAACCAGCAGCAGGCCGCCGACCAGGTCTCCATCAGCAACAGCATCGGGAGTCTCCGGTTCCTCGGCGCGATGGACTGGCGCGGCTTCGTCGAATCGATGAGCGTCGTGGAAGAGGTGCTGCGCGAGGATCCCGGTGGCGTGTATGGAAAGATGGACTTCGCCACCCGGGACCACTACCGGCACATGGTCGAGCGCCTGGGCAGGAAGAGCCGTTTTTCCGAAGTGGAGATCGCGCGCCAGGCGGTGGAATTCGCGGAAGAGGCACGGGGCAGAGGAGGGAACGACGAGCGCGCTTCGCACGTCGGCTATTACCTGATCGGCAAGGGCCTCCCCCAGCTCGAGCGGGTCGCGGGCCTCCCGCCCTCCGGGCTCCAATCGCCGGTTCCGCTCGCGCGCTATCTGGCTCCCGTGGTCGGCATTCCCGTGGCGCTGGCGATGATCGCGGCGGCGGCGGTCCGGGCCGACGGCTGGAACGTCTCGATGCAGGTGCTGGTGGGGATGCTCGCGCTGGTCACCGCAAGCCAGCTCGCGGTGGCGCTGGTCAACTGGCTCAGCTCCCTCCTGGCTCGCCCGCGGGCTCTTCCCAAGCTCGACTATTCGGAGGGAATCCCCGCCGAGTCGAGGACCCTCGTCGTGGTGCCGACGATTCTCACCTCGGCGCCGTTCGTGGAGGAGCTGTGCGAGGCGCTCGAGGTGCGCTTCCTCGCCAATCGCGACGACCGCCTCCATTTCGCGCTGCTCACCGATCTGCGGGACGCGCCGTCGGAACACATGCCGGACGATGCCGCACTCGTGGAGCTCGCGCGCTCCCGGATCCGGGAGCTCAACGCGCGATATCCGCGGGAGGATGGCGACTGTTTCTTCCTGCTGCACCGGCCGCGCCGCTGGAATCCACGCGAGCGCATCTGGATGGGCCGGGAGCGGAAACGTGGCAAGCTTGCCGACCTCAACGCGCTTCTCCGCCACGGCATCGCGGACCCGTTCTCGGTCGTGGTGGGAGGGACCGAGCCGCTGCGCGCGGTGCGCTATGTCCTCACCCTCGACACCGATACGCAGCTGCCCCGCGATTCGGCGCGGGTATCCGCCGCGGTGATGGCGCACCCGCTCAATCGGCCGCGATTCGACTCCCGGCGCGAACGAGTGTGCGAGGGATACGGGATCCTGCAGCCACGAGTCGGGGTGAGTCTG